>Ga0187779_10001929_pt1 | contig 12847 bp, 10 predicted proteins | sample 1015_Q2_SP10_10__FD_132435 | JGI IMG/M metagenome (GOLD analysis project Ga0187779, IMG submission 132435) | Tropical peat soil microbial communities from peatlands in Department of Meta, Colombia - 1015_Q2_SP10_10_MG | ecosystem: Environmental > Terrestrial > Soil > Wetlands > Peat | place... | reverse complement strand
TGGTAGGGAAAGAAACCATTAACCCTGGCATCACCTTTTTTGACGTATGGGACGGCTCTTTTAAAAGACTGAACGTCCAAAGGCGCGAAGATTGTCCCAGCTGTCATGGCAAATATGAGTTTCTGGAGAAACATTCCGGAACAGTCACCACAACCCTTTGCGGCCAAAACGCAGTTCAGGTACTTAATCCTCACATTAAAAAATTATCATTTGAAGAACTTGCAGCCCGTCTCAGCCCGTTGGGTAAAGTGAATTATAACGATTTCATGTTTAATTTCTTTGTAGATTCAAAAGACATGGTTATTTTCCCTGACGGCCGGGCGATTGTAAAAAATACTCATGATGAATCGTTAGCCCGCGGCTTGTACGCCAAGTACATCGGAGCTTAATCAATGATTTACCTCGATAATTCGACTACATCATGGCCCAAACCTGAAATCGTTTACAAAACGATGGACAACTTCATGAGAACGGAAGGGGGTAGTCCCAGCCGCGGCAGTCATAGCATGGCAATTGAAGTTGAAAAAACTATAAATGAAACCAGAATGCTGGTTGCCCGTTTAATTAATGCCCGTGACATTACGCATATTATCTTCACTGCAAATTGCACCGACGCACTGAATATGGGGCTGAAGGGTCTGCTGAAACCAGGCCAGCACGTGATTACGGATTCTATCAACCACAATTCTCTGGCGAGGCCTCTGAAAAAGCTGGAACTCAGCGGCGTGAAAATTACCAGGCTGCCTCTGGAGACAGCCACGGGTGCAATATCTTCTCATGCTTTAGAATCGGCCATCAGAAAAGAAACCAGATTGATAGTAGTCACACATGCTTCAAATGTAACCGGCGTCATTCAACCGATAGAGGAATATGGAGACATTGCCCGGAAGCACGGCGTGATTTTCATGGTCGATGCGGCACAAACTGCCGGTAAATATCCACTGGATGTAAAAGCGTGCCAAATCGACCTGCTGGCTTTTTCAGGTCATAAAGGTTTGCTCGGCCCGCCGGGCACCGGCGTGCTTTTCATCGGTGAAGGCTTTGAACTGGACACGACACGCGAAGGCGGGACAGGTTCCTACTCGGAACAGGCAGAACAACCGAGTGTCTTGCCGGACAGGTATGAATGCGGAACTATAAACAGCGTCGGGATTGCCGGCCTGGGAGCAGGAATCAAATTTATCAATTCTGAAGGCACACCAAAGATACGGTCGCACGGTCAAATGCTGATTCAAAGACTCATCGATGGCCTGTCGCAAATCACCGGAGTGAAAGTCTATACCGCACCTGACATCGAACGTCAGGCGCCCTTACTTTCTTTTACGGTCAAAGGCTATGAGCCGGGAGAAGTTGGAGCGATTCTGGATCAGGCATTCGATATTAAGGTGAGAACGGGGTTACAATGCGCACCGGCAGCGCATAAATCCTTCGGCACATTCCCTAAAGGTACAATACGAGTCAGCCCGGGTTATTTTAATACCCTTACGGAGATGGATTCAGCGCTTCGGGCGATTGAGCAAATAGCGCATTCGAAGAATTAGATTACGAATGCAAGGCAGTTGATCAGATGGGTGAGAAGCATATTAGCAGCCTTGGAATAACTGAAACTAAATACTTATATTTTAAAAATGAATTGGGGCTGGAATCCGGTGAACAACTCAGTAATATTACTCTGGCTTATGAAACATATGGGATTCTAAACGCAGAAAAATCTAACGCCATACTGGTGCTCCACGCACTTACCGGCGATGCTCATGCTGCAGGATATCATCAGAATGAAGATACCCCGGGATGGTGGGATTTGATGATCGGGCCCGGGAAAGCTTTTGACACCGATAAATATTTCGTCGTTTGTTCCAACGTAATTGGAGGTTGCAAGGGATCAACCGGTCCGTCCTCTGCCAATCCGAAAACCGGCAGTCCTTACGGACTGGATTTCCCAATTATCGGTATAAAGGATATGGTTAACGCCCAGCACCATCTAATCAGGGGATTAGGAATAAAACAGTTATTATGTGTTGCAGGCGGTTCGATGGGCGGGATGCAGGCCCTGCAATGGGTAGCGTCTTATCCTGAGATGGTAAAATCTGCCATCCCGATTGCCACAACCGTCCGTCACTCTCCCCAGCAAATAGCTTTCAATGAGGTCGGCAGGCAGGCGATTATGGCAGACCCCAACTGGAGTGAAGGCCATTATTACTCGTCGTCTCCACCGACACGGGGACTGGCCGTTGCCCGCATGATCGGACACATTACTTATATGAGCGACATCTCCATGGCAGATAAGTTCGGCCGTAATATTAGAGAAGAAAAAAGTGATAAAAAATTCAGCCCCGATTTTGAGGTGGAAGGCTATCTGGAATACCGGGGTGACAATTTTGTAAAACGGTTCGATGCTAATTCCTATCTCTATATCACTAAAGCACTGGACAAGTTTGATCTGGCACAAGGCGGCAGCCTGGAAAAAGTGTTCAGACAGGCACCGGGTGTACGCTTTTTAGTTATAGCCTTCAAATCTGACTGGCTGTATCCTGCTTATCAATCCAGGGAGATTGTTAAGGCCTGTAAACAGGCTCAATTGGACGTCAGTTATTACGAAATCAATTCCACGTACGGACATGATGCCTTTTTGCTCGAGGGAACAGAACAGGAACACTTTATCGGTAATTTTTTAAAGAGAACTTACAATGAACAAAAATAATGAATTATTCAAACCTGATCACAAGGTGATTTTCGAAATGATCCCGGCGGGTTCCAGCGTTCTCGACCTGGGTTGCGGTAACGGAGAACTACTGAATCTGCTTAACACAAGAAAAAATACCCGGGGAAGCGGCATTGAAGTTGATGAACAAGCCGTCCGCCAGTGCGCCGCATTGGGTGTGAGCGTTTCTCAACAGGATATAGAGAACGGGCTGGCGGACTATGGCGATAAATCCTTCGATTTCGTCATTCTCAACGAAAGCTTGCAGCAAGTTGTGAAATTGGAATGGGTTTTAAAGGAAACGTTCAGAGTAGGCAAGCGAGTAATCGTCGGGTTCCCGAATTTCGCCTATTACAGGTCGCGCCTGCAGATGTTTTTCAGCGGAAAGACACCTGTCACCCGTTCCCTGCCGAATATGTGGTACGACACCCCAAATCTGCACTTTTTGAGCATCGCAGATTTTATTGCATATTGCCACAGCCGAAAATTGACCATTGAAAAGGCTGTCTTTCTGGATGGCGCGAGAAGAGTTAAACTATGCCCGAATTTTTTTGCGCAGAACGGGATATTTCTTTTAAGAAATGGGAACGACTTTTCAAATGGCGAAAAGAAACCGGTTTAATCGGGTTGCATATTGCGGGTGAACCGATTCTTGAGGCACGATACGATTTAAGGGGGAAAAACTTAATCGGTTTAATTGATTATGTTTTCCCCCTCTATCCGGCTACCAACCACGGGTGGCTAAAAGTTCTTCCGGCTTTAACTGACGAATGTCATAACCCGGCATCGGTTCCCCCAGATTCTTGGAAACCTGCGCGATAATGTCCGCGTTTTGATAATGTGTTGTCGCTTTTACGATGGCTTCAGCTCTAGGTGCCGGATCTGATGATTTGAAGATACCGGAGCCTACGAAGACTCCTTCGGCGCCCAGTTGCATCATTAAGGCGGCGTCCGCCGGAGTGGCAATACCCCCGGCCGCAAAATTCACCACCGGTAATTTCCCGGTTCGATGAACCTCTGAGACCAACTCGAAAGGTGCGCCGATTTCTTTGGCATAAGACATTAATTCTTCGGCTGGCATATTTGTAAGCTTACGGATAGCATCCTGAACAGTCCGCATGTGCCTCACCGCTTCGACGACATTACCCGTACCGGCTTCTCCTTTAGTACGTATCATTGCCGCCCCTTCACCGATGCGACGTAAAGCTTCACCCAGGTCGCGGCATCCGCACACAAATGGCACCTTAAACGTATGTTTCCAGACATGGTGGCTTTCATCGGCTGGCGTTAACACTTCCGATTCGTCGATAAAATCGATACCGATAGCTTCCAGCGCCCTGGCTTCTACAAAATGACCGATGCGGCATTTTGCCATGACCGGAATCGATACCGCTTTCATGATGTTTTCGACAATTGTAAGGTCTGCCATGCGCGCCACGCCGCCGGCTTTGCGAATATCCGCCGGCACTCTCTCCAGCGCCATGACAGCGCAGGCACCGGCATTTTCGGCAATTTTTGCCTGTTCCGGGGTGACCACATCCATAATCACCCCGCCTTTCAGCATTTGCGCCAGGCTGGTTTTAGTTTTCCATGTTCCTGTATCCATAAGGAATTCTCCTGAATTTCAAGCTACAGCTTTTTTCAATGCCTGGTCGATATCCTCTTTCAAATCTTCGGCATTTTCCAATCCGATGGACAAACGGATATAGTCCAATGTAACGCCGGTTTCTTTCTGTTCCTCGGCAGTCAACTGCTCGTGAGTTGTGGAGGCCGGATGAATGACCAAACTCTTGGCATCCCCGATATTAGCGAGCAGCGAGAACAATTTGGAACCGTGAATGAATTTTTTCGCCGGTTCGAGGCCGCCCTTAATACCAAAACCGATTAAGCCACCGTATTGTCCTTTGAGATATTTGGCAGCCAGTTTGTGATTAGGATTTTCGGGTAAACCGGGGTAATTCACCCAGGCGACAGCTGGATGTTTGCTGAGGAATTTCGCGATTTCCAGCGCGTTCGACGAGTGTTTTTGCTGCCGCAGCGGTAATGTTTCCAAACCCTGCAAAAACAGAAAAGAATTGAAGGGGCTGACCGCCGCTCCGACATCTCGCAACCACTGAACCCTGGCTTTGAAGATAAAAGCGACATTACCCAGTCCGGCAAAGTCTTTGAAAGTGTCCCAGTAAACCAAACCATGATAGCTGGGGTCGGGTTCGGTAAACTCCGGGAATTTGCCATTGTTCCATTTGAACTTGCCGCTATCGACAATGACGCCACCAATGGAAGTCCCATGTCCGCCGATGTATTTTGTAGCCGAAGTGGCCAGAATATCGGCTCCATAGTCGATGGGGCGGACAATACCGATACCTACCGTATTATCGACGACCAAAGGGATGCCTGCATCATGTGCAATCTTGGCGAGGGCTTCGAAATCAGGCACGTCCAGCTTGGGATTTCCGATGGTTTCCGCGTAGATGGCGCGGGTGTTTGCATTTATTGCTTTCTTAAAAGCGTCCAGGTTCTGTGAATCGACAAATTTTACTGTCCTGCCGAGCTTGGGGAAGGTATAGTGAAAAAGTTCATATGTCCCGCCATACAAATTGTTGGCGGCAACGATATTGTCGCCAGGCCGGGTAATGTTCAGCAGGGAAAAGGTAATAGCGGATTGTCCTGACGCAACCGCCAGTGCCCCGCTGCCGCCCTCAATAGCTGCAACACGTCGCTCGAAGATATCGGTTGTTGGATTCATGAGACGGGTGTAAATATTCCCTAGTTCTTTCAATCCGAATAAATTTGCCGCATGTTCTGTATCACGAAAAACATAAGAGGTAGTCTGGTAAATAGGTACAGCCCTGGCACCCGTGGCCGGATCTGCGTTTTCCTGTCCGGCGTGTAAAGCTATAGTTTCTATTTGATGTGTCACTTTTGTTGGTCTCCTTAAAAAATATTTTAGTAAATCCATATTTTTTCTCTTTCTCAGATAGAGGGCGGAGGTTGTAAATATTCCTGGAACAGCCACGTGCTCAGGTACCGTTCCCCTGTATCGGGAATAATGACAACAATTAATTTACCTTTGTTCTCCGGACGTTTGGCAACTTCCAGGGCCGCCCAGGTAGCGGCACCGGAGGAAATGCCTGCCAGGATTCCTTCTTCCCTTGCCAATCTCCTGGCGGTCGCTCCGGCATTTTCATTGGTCACCTGGATAATCTCATCGACGAATTCTTTTTTAAAGACATCCGGGACGAAACCTGCACCGATACCCTGAATTTTGTGAGGGCCGGGATTCCCGCCGGACAAAACAGGCGACGCTGCCGGTTCCACGGCGATGGCTTTAAACCCGGGTTTACGTTTTTTAATTACTTCCGAGACGCCGGTGATAGTCCCTCCGGTTCCCACGCCTGCCACCAGTATATCCACCTGGCCTTCAGTGTCACGCCAGATTTCTTCGGCAGTTGTGAGACGGTGTATCTCCGGATTTGCCAGGTTTTTAAACTGCTGCGGGATGAAATAATTCGGATTAGCCGCTGCAAGTTCTTCAGCCCTTTTCACTGCACCTTTCATTCCCTCTGCGCCGGGGGTTAAAACTATTTGTGCTCCGAAAATGGAGAGAAGCTGCCTTCTCTCCACAGACATTGTGTCCGGCATTGTCAAAATAAGCTTATACCCGCGTGCTGCAGCCACAAATGCCAGGGCAATGCCAGTATTGCCGCTGGTAGGCTCGACAATTACGGTGTCTTTTTTGAGCAAGCCTTGTTCCTCCGCTGTTAACAATATGGAAACGCCAATGCGGTCTTTAACGCTATGTATTGGATTGAAAGATTCCAGTTTGGCAACAACCTGCGCATGGGCGCCGGCAGTAATATGGTTCAAACGCACCAGGGGCGTGTTACCGATAGTCTCGGTAAGGTCACGGGCAATACCACGGGTCAACTGGGGGATTTCGATAGTTTTATATTTCAATTTCTGAATATGATTTTCTTTTGTGGTCATTTTAGTATCTCTCTCCAATTTATTTCTTTTTTTCAGGCAACCGGGCTATTAGAAACCACCACCGCTACAATCTCCGGAAGGCAAATAAAAACCGTTAAAGTTAACATTGCCTTCCGGTGTTATACTCCGTACTGCCAAAAATCTGTTCACCCTAAAAATATCCTTCACCAAAGTAATGTTGATAAATATCATCATAATACTAATAAATAACCGTACTAACTAAAATAACATGATTCAATAGGGGCTGTCAATATGGCTGTTTTCAAGGCTGCAAGGTGATTTTGGCGAATAAAAAAGAAGGGCGTCTTCCGGCGCCCTTCTTTTCGTTTGTGGCTCATAAAGTATGGTTACTGCGGCAGGCCCTTGATTAACTTGTCCTGCTGCTCGTGGGCATACAGTTCGCGTTCGCGCTTCTTTAATACAGCCTTCTGAATCTTGCCAGTGGCCGTTCTGGGAATATCACCAAATTCCACAGTACGCGGCGTCTTGAACCCGGCCATGCGCTCGCGGCACCATTTGATGATTTCTTCCGCGGTGACAATAGCGCCGGGTTTTAATTTGATGATGGCTTTCACGACTTCGCCCCATTTCTCATCAGGCTTGCCGATAATTGCCACGTCCTGCACCGCAGGATGCGTTAAAAGAATGGATTCCACTTCGACACTGGAGACTTTTTCACCGCCGGTCACCACCAGGTCCTTGATGCGGTCCACGATGCGGATGTAGCCGTCGGGGTCGATCACCGCGGAATCGCCGCTATGGAACCAGCCGTTGGCAAATGACTCGGCAGTCTTATCCGGCTCCTGGAAATATCCCCGCATGACATTATTGCCGCGCATCACGATTTCACCGGCAGTTTGCCCGTCGTGCGGCACCACCTGCATGTTCTCATCAACTACCGTCACCATTGTGCCGGTGACATAAGGTACGCCCTGGCGTAATCGCAACCGGATTTTTTCCGTCTCGTCAACCTTCCCCCAGGCGTCTTCATTCCATTCGCAAATGGTATGCGGCCCGTAAACTTCAGTCAGACCGTAAAGCTGATGTAAGTCGAGATTCAGCTTCCAGCCATCGCGGAAGTTTTGTGCCGTCGGAGGAGCGCCTGCAATAAAACCTTTAACTGTGCGCGGGAATTTAAGGTTGTTTTCTTTCATGTATTCGGCAATCATGGCACAGGCGGTCGGTGCACCGCACATGTTGGTGACGTTTTCCTTCGCCATTAACTCGTAAATCTGGTCGGCGCGCACGGCATCCAGGCAGACATGTTTCGCCCCTACAGCGGTGACCGCCCAGATGAAACACCACCCCTGTGAGTGGAACATCGGTAGCGTCCAGAGATATGACGATTCCGCGTTCAATCCGCCTTCGATGCACTCCCCCAGCGCATTGATATAAGCGCCGCGGTGCGTGTGTACGCAGCCCTTGGGCATCCCCGTCGTGCCGCTGGTATAGCAGATGCTCAGCATGTCATTTTCATCTTCGACAGGAATCTGCAGTGACTCCGGCGAGGCATCTTTCAGAAATTGCTCATAGGAAAGGCCCAAAGTGTCACCGTCAGGCTTGTCGAAACTGGGAGTTTCCACAAAAAATTTTACGGTCTTGAGATTGTGCTTGATTCCTGCCAGGGCTTCGGCGTAGGTATGCTCGAAAATTACCCCGATGGAACCGGAATGATTCAAAATATATTCGATTTCGTTTGCCTGCAGGCGGTAATTAAACGGCACGCTGACCGCACCAGCCATGGCAATACCGTAGAATGATTCGAGGTTCACATTGTTGTTCCGCGAGATGATAGCGACACGGTCGCCTTTCTTGACGCCTTTCCTTTTCAGCGCGTTGGCAAGACGGTAAACACGGGTGGCAAACTGCTTCCAGGTGAATGATTTGTCCCGGTAAACCACGGCTTTTTTGTTCGGGAACACTCGCTCGCTTCTTTTCAGAAAAACAAGCGGGGTCAGCGGATTCAGCCACACATCCCTGTGGTCCTCGCTTTTTGCCGCCTTCTCGTTAAATATAAAGTCCGATAATTGAATATTTTCCATTTGTTCCCCCTGCCACTTGATTAATTATTTAATAAAATACGGCTTTCCGACACCTGTATTTTAACCTATTTGCTCCATTATCAATCATTACATTTGGCAACCCGATAGATATCGTGGCAATTACGTAAAACCGTTCCTGCTCCGCTCAGTGTTTTCTTCGCTCCGTTGCGCTAAAAAGCATACTGTTGATTAATCATCTGGTGTAAACGGTTCGTCGGTTGTCTCATCTGAAATCAGATGCTATAATTCAAAACAATTTGCATGGCTGAGTGAACAAACCAATGCCGGAACCCGCGCTTAAAATTCTAATCGTTGATGATGAACCAGGAGTGCTCCGCTTCGTAAGGGTCGGCTTGGGAATTGCGGGTTTTTCCGTCACAATCTCAAGCAGCGGGCAGGAGGCAGTCGATCTGGCAAACAAGAACCGGTACGACGTCATGCTGGTCGATGTTTTCATGGAGCCAATAAGCGGCCTTGATGTTCTCCAAAAACTCGGACCGAATCGCACGGTGCCGGTCATTCTTTTCTCCGCGGATTCTTCGGTTATGCACAAGGCACTCGAAGCCGGTGCCGACGACTTCATCGCCAAACCTTTTAAACCGCAACAGCTCATCGATAAAATACATAAAGTCCTGGCGAAATACCCCGGCCGTCCTTGAATCAAGGCAGGTCAAGCCTCCAGGGAGGTTTTATATGAAAGTCTGCAGTGTCCCGGAAATCAGGCAATCAGATAAGCTTGCCATTGAAAAATTTCACATACCTGCTGAAATTTTGATGGAGCTTGCCGGACACGCCGTTTGTGATGTTATCCGCCGTGAATTCGGCATTACCGGCAAAAAATTCGCCGTGCTTTGCGGGCCGGGGAACAACGGCGGCGATGGATTTGTCGTGGCGCGGCACCTCCACGCCGGCGGGGCCGAAGTAGTCGCCTTCCTGGTAGCCGACGAAAGCAAATATCGCGGCGAAAGCGTTAAAAATTTCGAGATTCTGCGCCGGTTTCCTGTCGAGATTGTCAACATTGCTTCCGCGCGGCAGATAGTAAATCGATTGCAACAGGCTGACGCCATTATTGACGCCTTGCTGGGAACGGGACTGGACCGGAATGTGGACGGGCTGCTCGTAAAAGTCATCGACGCCATCAATTCGAGCGGTAAGACGGTATTTTCGGTGGATATCCCTTCGGGCGTAAACGGCAACACCGGCATGGCAATGGGGCACGCCGTCAAAGCCGATTACACGGTTACTTTCGGACTGCCCAAAATCGGTAATCTGTTTTATCCCGGATTTGAACTCGGCGGAAAACTCTTTGTTTCCCCGATATCCTATCCGCGGTCGGTTTCCGAATCGTCCACACTGAAAATCGCGTTAAGTCCGGTAATCCCGCTCCCGGAACGAAAAGCCAATAGTAACAAATTTTCCTACGGCCCGGCGCTGGTCATTGCCGGTGCCGCCAATTATTTCTGGGCGCCGCACGCCTCGGCGTACTCTTTCCTGAAATCGGGCGGCGGTTACGTCCACCTGGCCTGTCCGGCTTCCATTGCTTCTTCCGTCGCCAAAAAGGGCCGGGAAGTGGTGATTCAGCCCATGGAGGAAACACAGGACGGCAGCATTTCGTTAACAAATAAAAACAAACTCCTCGAACTCGCCGAAAAAATGAAAATCGTCGTCGTCGGGCCCGGCCTTTCACTTAATCCCGAGACGCAGCGGTTGGTCCGGGAGCTGGTTTTGGGGATTGATAAACCATTGATTATCGACGGCGACGGACTGACCGCCATAGCGGTAAAACCGGAAATACTGCTCCGCCGCAAAGCGCCCACTGTCCTCACGCCCCACACCGGCGAGTTAAGCCGGATTACCGGCATTAAATCGGAACAAATCGAACAAAATCGTATCGATACTGTGCAACAGACAGCAGCCAGGCTTCATTCTTACATCGTACTCAAAGGGCCGCGCACGCTGGTAGGATGCCCCGACGGGCGCGTTTTTATCAACACCAGCGGCTCCACCGGCGGCAAAGCGGGAATGGCTACGGCCGGCAGCGGCGACGTGCTGAACGGAACCATGGCCGCAATGTATTGCCTTGAACTGGACATTGAAGCGGCGGTCACCACAGGCGTCATGGTTCACGGCCTCGCGGGCGATATTGCCGCCGAGAAACAAGGCGCAGATGGCATGACAGCGCAGGACATCCTGAATTCACTGCCGGCGGCGGTGAAATTCTACCGCGCATTTAACGCCGACCTGGCTGCAAATTACTGCGGCACCCTGCAGGTAATTTAACGGTCTTCTCCCTTGATAGTGTTAGACTTCGCTCAACTACCGGCGGGAGAAAGCCCGCTCCTCATTTTGACGCGGGGACTATGAAACCTGTCCCGTATGTAAATCGCGATAGAGGTGAGGGGTAACTTCAACCTGTCCTAATACCTGTTTTACCGGTTAATCACCGCCGTTAGAATCAGAAACACCGCCAGGTGTCCCAACAAATACACCACCGAAATCCCGCTGAATAACCAGCCTCGCTTGCGCCAGCCTTTATTCGGCCCGATTTGCAGCAACTGGTCAATGGCCAGGGCAATGCCGATACACAGTCCGCCAACGCACTCGTACAGGTAATAAGGATACGTCACGCGGTTCAACATAAGAACAACCACGTACCAGGCGTAGTAAGTACCGTAAACCCACGCCAGCCCGAAGGAAGCGGCATTATTGCGCCGTGATGTCCGCCATATCAGATAGACGGTTGCCGGGACAATCAATGCCCAGATGGTGTAGCTGAGTTGGCCGAAATAATTCGGCTTGATGGCATAAGCCAGGTTGGGGACCTGATACAGCCATTTCCACGGCTGGCTGGCGGCCGGGTGAGTTACCCACGAAAACGTAATCCCGGCCGTGGTTTTTATCATTGTGACGATACCGGTCAGCGGATTTGCCCAATGGTGCCCTAATTCGAAGTAATTGAATAGCGGGAATAACCCGATAAAACCGAAGATGGTTATCAGCACAGAAAGTGCTACCCGTAGCGGTTTGTCGCGGCGCACCAGAATCCAGTGTATGCCGATGACCGCCAGCGCCAGGAAACCGTCCAGTTTGGCCAGCGCCGCCAGGGCCACGGCCATTCCCGCCCACTCATAATGGCCGTACAAATATATCAGGAAAGCCGCCATACTGAGCGTGACGAAATACACGTCCAGCATCCCGATGCCCCCTTGCACAAATGTCAGGTTCTCGAACGCCAGTAGAAAGGTGGCAATCAGGGTGGCACGGCCGTTCATGCCGATTTTACGGCAGATGAAGTAAAAAATACCGACCGCCGCCGTGGCAAAAATAACCGCCGCCATGCGCCAGCCGAACTGGTTATCCCCGAAGAGTTCCATGCTGCCGACTTCAATCATCTTGCCCAGGGGCGGATGTTCGGCGCGTTCAGTAACCCCGCCGTTGATGATGCGGCGGGCGTCTTCAACATAGAATTGTTCGTCGAAGACCACGCGGTCGGGAAGCATAATCACGCTGAGATGGAGGAAAAATGTGGCGATGATGAGTGCCGCGAGGCCAAAATGCTGCCACCGGATGACGCGGGTAAAGAATTGTCCGAAACGGGTGCTCGCCATGTTTTTCTATTATAGGGCGGCACATTGGGAAGTAAAAGCGGCAACGAATAATTGCCTGACGACTGTGAAAATGATGGTGCCGGGGGACGGGGTCGAACCGTCACGAGAGTTGCCCCTCAACAGTTTTTGAGACTGTCGCGTCTGCCTATTCCGCCACCTCGGCTTACCTCTATTCTTCCCTTCTCCCTTGACGGGAGAAGGTGAGGATGAGGGTGATGCACAAATTGGAGCGGAAGACGAGATTCGAACTCGCGACCTCCTCCTTGGCAAGGAGGCATTCTACCACTGAACTACTTCCGCCCGGTTATCTTTGCTGTTTCATTTTACATTCCCCAACGTGCGCCTGTAAAGTTTTCGCGCCGGACGCCCAATATCCGTTGCATCGGTTGACGCTGCCGGTTAACGGTGCTATAAGTTATTCGTACTCACCCAACAAAAATTAAAATCTGAAGCAGAGGTTTGTGGCAGATGTTCGAGAAATTATTTGAGCCTGTTTCGATTGGTAATTT
>Ga0187779_10001928_pt1 | contig 12848 bp, 10 predicted proteins | sample 1015_Q2_SP10_10__FD_132435 | JGI IMG/M metagenome (GOLD analysis project Ga0187779, IMG submission 132435) | Tropical peat soil microbial communities from peatlands in Department of Meta, Colombia - 1015_Q2_SP10_10_MG | ecosystem: Environmental > Terrestrial > Soil > Wetlands > Peat | place... | reverse complement strand
GCAGTTCCGCCAAAAGCCTCAGTCATTTGGAAGACAGGTTTGTTCGCCCTAAACATAGTTTTCCGGATTTGCTTGCTGTAAACATTGTCTGTTCAGGTCGTTCCGTAAAACTGGCAAATAACTTTTCGTTTGATTTTATCTCTGGGTGATGTTATTATTTTCGATGCTGCTCAGAAAGAGCACAACAGTCAGAGGTTGCTGATTATTATGATGAAAAAATGGTTCGAAAAAATACTTGAAATAACCAAGATGCTGACCGTAGGAGTCTGGGGAATATTTAAGGACTTCTGGTTCGCCAGTGCGCTCCCATGGCTCAAAGGTCTCACCCTCAAGAAGGCGATAATGATCGTGGGCATCGCTTTCGTGGCCGCCATTCTCGTTATTGCGCTCATGTTCCTCATCCTCTCTTTCGGCTTGCCTACCGTCGAATCGCTCAAGGACTACAAGCCGAGTCCAGGAACTCTTATTCTTGCCGAGGACGGCAGGGCGCTGGGTCAGGTGAAGATCGAGAAGGGCATCTACGTACCGCTTCAGCGGATCCCGAAGTTCATGGTGAACGCGCTCCTTGCCACGGAGGACCCGCGCTTCTTTCAGCACAAGGGTATTGATTACCGCGGCATTATGCGGGCGGCGCTCAAGGACATTATTTCCGTCCGGCTGAAACAGGGCGGCAGCACTATCACGCAGCAGCTCACGAAGGTTGTGTTCCTCTCGCCGGAACGGAAGTTCACCCGAAAGATAAAGGAAATTATCCTCGCGCGCCGGCTTGAGAAGGAACTGACCAAGGAGGAGATCCTCGAACTCTATCTCAACAAGATATACTTCGGCCATGGCGCCTACGGAGTTCAGATGGCAGCCAAAACCTATTTCGGCAAGAACGCCTGGGAGATAAACGAGGCCGAGGCCGCGCTCCTCGCCGGTCTGCCCAAATCGCCCATGGTCTATTCTCCCTACAGCGACATCGATCTGACCAAGCTTCGGCAGTGGCATGTGCTTAAGAGGATGGTCGAGGAAGGGTACCTGACTGAGGACCAGAGCCTGAAGATCTACAACCAGCCCCTCAGCCTCGAGAACTTGCGGCCCCAGGAAGAGCTTGCGCCTCACCTCGTGGACTATATCCGCAAATATATCGAGAAGAAGTACGGGTCCGACATGCTCTACCAAGGCGGCCTTAAGGTCTACACCACCATCGACATCGATCTGCAACGAGCCGCGGTCTCGGCGCTCAGGGATGGCCTCCGCTCGCTCGACAAGCGGCAGGGATTCCGCGGCCGCGTGGGATTCAAGCAGGTCAAGTCAACGCCGATCCAGTGGGGTTCGCTTCATGTAATGGTTAAGCCGGGCGAAGGTTTCAATGCGCATGTGCTCGCGGTCGGAAACAATTATATCACGGTCAAGGGCAGGGGACTCGTTGGCTACATCATGCAGGAGGACATGGCCTGGGCACTCCTCAAGCCAAGGAAGAAACGGGATGATCCCGATGAGTTCAAGATGCCTCAGGAAATCGTTCAGCCCGGTGACATCATTAAGGTGCGATTAAAGGACTATGACAAGAAGAAACAGCTTGCCTCGTTCATCTTGGACCAAACTCCTCTCGTGGAGGGTGCCGTGGTGTCGATCGAACCATTCACCGGATACGTACGCGCCCTGGTCGGCGGGTATGATTTCGTGGAGGGCGGGTTCAACCACGCTACCGATGCCAAACGACAACCAGGATCGTCATTTAAGCCGTTCGTGTACGGTGCGGCGCTCGAGAACGGGTTCACGCCGGCATCAATTGTAATGGACCTGCCGGTGATCTACGAGAAGAGCGAGTTCGAGAAGAAGGGCTGGAAGCCCGAAAACTACGACGAACGGTTCCTCGGCCCGATGCGGCTCAGGACAGCTCTCGCGCTGTCGCGGAACGCGGTGACTGTGGGCCTGCTCGAGAAGATCGGGCTGGATAAGGCCATCGATTTCGCGCGCAAGGCAGGCATCACGAGCCAGATTAGCTACGATTACACCACGGCCCTCGGTTCGTCGGTGGTCACGCCTCTGGAACTGACCTCGGCCTATGCAACGTTCGCTTCGCAGGGTGTGCGTACGGAGCCCATTATCATCAAGAGCATCGTCGACGGCAAGGGCACCGTGCTCGAGAGCTACCAGCCTCAGCCCACGGAGGCGATCGACCGGACCACGGCCTTCCTGGTCACGAGCCTGCTCGAGAGCGTGGTGAATGACGGTACGGGAAGGGGAGCCAAGGTGCTTAACCGTCCGCTCGCGGGAAAGACCGGAACGACGAACAACTATGTGGACGCATGGTTCGTAGGGTACAGCCCGAGCATCGTTACGGGCGTGTGGGTAGGATATGATAACGCCACGGCGTCACTCGGCGACCGGGAGACAGGAGCACGCGCAGCGCTTCCCATCTGGATACCGGTCATGGCAAAGGCACTCGCTGACAGGCCTGTCGAGGACTTCACGCCAACGGACGACGTCGTCTTTGTGAAGATCGACCCCGAAACCGGCCTGCTCGCGCGAGAAGGCGCGGTCGATGCCATCGACGATGTGTTCCGCAAAGGAACGGAGCCCACGCAGTACGCCGATGCCAAGAAAGGGCAGAAGGCGGCGCAGTTCTACATGCTCGATCAGGGGAGTCCAGTCGAAACAACTAAGAAAAAAACTGAAGCGGACGAGGCTGCTGACTAAATGGATTACAAGACAACGCTCAACCTGCCGAAAACGGAGTTTCCGATGAAGGCCAACCTCAAGGACCTTGAGCCCAGGATCATCGAGAAGTGGCGGCAGGAGGATATTTATCGTCGCATTCAGAAGCAGGCGAAGGGCAGGGAGCGTTACATTCTGCACGATGGACCTCCCTACGCGAACGGCCATATCCATATCGGCCATGCGCTGAACAAGATCCTGAAGGACATCATTGTGAAGTACAAGACCTTGCGGGGGTTCTCGTCCCCGTATGTTCCTGGCTGGGACTGCCACGGCCTTCCTATCGAGCATCAGGTGCTCAAGAACCTGGGGCCGAAGAAGGACACCATGAGCCAGACCGAGATTCGAAGACTCTGCCGTGAGTACGCCGAGAAGTTCATTAACATCCAGCGCGACGAGTTCAAGCGGCTCGGCGTGTTCGGCGACTGGGACAATCCCTATCTCACCATGAATTACGCCTACGAAGCGGCGATCGTGCGGGAACTCGGCAAGTTTGTGGGGACCGGCGGCGTATATAAAGGGAAGAAGCCGGTGTACTGGTGCGGTTCCGATGAAACGGCGCTCGCCGAGGCGGAGGTGGAGTATGCTGACCACGAATCTCCCTCCATCTACGTCCGGTTTTCTCTGCCCGATGCTGCCAAGGCATTGCCATCGCTCGCCGGGAAAAACGTATTCATCGTGGTCTGGACCACTACACCCTGGACGCTCGTGTCGAACCTCGCCATTGCGCTCCACCCCGATTTCGACTATGCTGCCGTTGATACCGGCTCCAATTCCGTCTTAATCGTTGCAGCGGCGCTGATAGCACAGTCCCTGCAGAAGTTCGATATCAGGGAGTACAAGGTTCTTGAGAAATTCAAGGGCCGAATTCTGGAAGGCCTGAAGGCCCGCCATCCCTTCATTGATCGCGATTCCCTTGTGGTCCTCGGCGAGCATGTGACCCTCGAAGCAGGCACTGGAGCCGTGCACACGGCGCCGGGCCACGGTCAGGAAGACTACGAAGTAGGGCTCCGATATGGGCTCGACATCTTTGCTCCCGTGGACCGTAAAGCGCGGTTCACGAAAGAAGCGGGCCTGTTCGTGGGCGAGAACGTGCACAAGGCGAACAAAGAGATCATCCCCCTCCTGCGCGAGAAACATGCCCTCCTTGCCGAGGAAAAAATCATGCACTCCTACCCGCACTGCTGGCGGTGCAAGAACCCCGTTATCTTCCGCGCGACAGAGCAGTGGTTTATTTCCATGCAGACAAAGAACCCTCATACGGGGAAGGGCTTGCTTGCGAGTGCAATTGCTGAAGCTAATGTCGTGAACTGGGTCCCGGCATGGGGCAAGGAGCGGTTTCTGAGCATGATCGAGAACAGGCCTGACTGGTGCATCTCCCGTCAGCGGGCATGGGGCGTACCAATCATCTCCTTTACCTGCAAGGATTGCGGCGAACTCTTGCTGAACGAGAAGGTTGTTGACCACGTGGCAGACATCGTTGAAAAAGAAGGCGCTGATGCGTGGTTCGTGAGGGAACCGTCGGAGCTGCTTCCGGCCGGCACTGTGTGCAAAAGGTGCGCAGGCAAGAATCTCGTCAAAGAGATGGACATCCTTGATGTGTGGTTCGATTCGGGGGTGAGCCACGCCGCCGTGCTCAACGAGCGCCAGGATCTATCGCGACCGGCGGATATGTACCTCGAGGGGAGCGACCAGCACCGCGGATGGTTCCAGTCATCGCTCCTCGCGTCCGTGGGAAACTGGGGCAATGCCCCGTATCGCACCGTGCTGACGCACGGGTTCACAGTTGACGGTGCGGGCAAGAAGATGAGCAAGTCGGCAGGCAACGTCGTCGCACCGCAGGAAGTAATCGATAAGTATGGGGCCGAAGTATTAAGGCTCTGGGTCTCCGCCGCAGACTACCGCGACGACATAAGGATATCGCAGGAAATCCTTACGCACCTGGCCGAGGCATATCGACGAATCCGAAACACCTGCCGATATCTTCTGGGGAACCTCTTTGACTTCGATCCAGGCAAGGATACAGTCCCGTACGACAAGCTCCTCGAGATCGACCGATGGGCGCTCCTTAAACTTCAGCAGCTTATCAATCGGGTGCACAATGGATATCGTGAATTCGAATTCCATATCGTCTTTCATTCGATCCACAACTTCTGCGCCGTGGACATGAGCGCGTTCTATCTCGATGTGCTTAAGGACAGGCTCTATACCGCTAAGGCAGCGTCCAAGGAGCGTCGCTCCGGGCAGAGCGCCATGTATGAGATCCTCTCGGCTCTTGTCCGGCTGATGGCACCGATTCTTTCTTTCACGGCTGAAGAAGTATGGGGGTATATGAAAGAACGCGAAACTGCTCCGAGCGTGTTCCTCTCGGAGTCTCCGAAAGAAGCACCTCCGGAAGGAACGCCAGACAGAAAATACCCCGCCAGCCTCGAAGAACGCTGGAACAGGATTCTGGCGGTCCGCGGGGAAGTGGCAAAAGTGCTCGAAGCGCTCCGGCGGGACAAGAAGATAGGCCACTCGCTCGACGCCGGCGTCACGCTGTATGCTGAGCCCGACCTCTACCAGTTGTTGAACGGTTACAAAAACGACCTAGCGTTCATCTTCATCGTTTCATCCGTTGAGCTTGCAAAAGAGCCTGATGCGCCGGCCGACGCGTACTCGAGCGATATCGTTAAGGGACTCAAGGTCTTCGCAGGCAGGGCAAAGGGCATCAAGTGCGGCCGCTGCTGGATGTATCAGGAAAGTGTGGGTACGGTGAAGGAACATCCGCAGATCTGCAGCAGGTGCGCTTCAAATCTAGAATAAATTCTACCGCAAAGACCCCAGTCGCGAAGAATAAAAATCGGGCCTTCGCGGTCCTGGTGGTTTAAAAGGCTTGAGGAAGAATGAAAAACAAATATCTCTGGGTCGCCTCGATCATGGGCATTGTCCTGATCCTGGACCAGTATACAAAGCATTTTGTCGATACGCATATCCGCAAGCATGAAATCGTCACGGTCATTCCGGGTTTTTTCAATCTCACGAATGTGCGTAATCCAGGGGCCGCGTTCGGTATCCTCTCGGGGATACATGGAGCGTGGCGAAGCATATTTTTCATCTCGATAACGCTCACGGCCCTGATCGTGATAGCCGTCCTCATACGGAAGACCCATGAGCGTCTGCTTATATTCGCGTTCTCTCTCATCGCCGGAGGAGCGATCGGGAACGTGATCGACCGTGTTCGATACGGCGAGGTGGTCGATTTCATCCAGTGGTATGTGAAGTCGTACTACTGGCCATCATTCAACGTGGCGGATTCCGCCATCTCAATCGGCGTAGGACTTCTGGCCATTGATATGATCTTTTTTAAGAAATCAGGACCTGGAGACAGCACGAAATCCGGAAACTGAAATCCTACTGCGTTCGAGCTCCGAATGTTCAGATAATCATAATATTGAAATTCGATTTTTCTTGGAGATTGGAATCGGGTCCAGCGTTTGCCCGGAAGGAAGATCATGCATCCAATATTGTTTGAAATACCCAAAATTGAGTTCGGCAACTGGATCCTCGGTCCCATCCCGATCAGGATGTACGGTCTCATGATTGGCATCGGGTTCCTCCTTGGCATCTATCTCGCCTCGCGACGGGCGAAGAAGGAGGGACTCAGTCCGGACCTGATCCTCGACATGGGCGTGTACCTGCTCTTCGCGGCCATTATCGGCTCGCGCGTGCTCTATGTTCTCACTACCTTGCAGGAGTTCACGAAGAACCCGCTTGATGCATTCGCCATCTGGAAGGGCGGACTCGTATTCTACGGAGGGCTTCTTGCGGCAGTGCCTGTCGGAATTTGGTATGTGAAGAAGCACAGCCTGCCCGTTTGGAAGACATCGGATATCATGGCACCATACATCGCGCTTGGGCATGCATTCGGCAGACTCGGATGTTTTTTCGCCGGCTGCTGCTACGGTGCACCCTGCAGCGGCCCGGTCTGCATCACGTTCAATGATCCCCGTTCGCTCGCGCCCCTCGGCGTTCCTCTTTTCCCCACCCAGCTCATGGAGTCGGGCGGAGAGTTCCTTATCTTCGGGGCTCTCATCTTTCTTCGGCGGTTTAAAAAATTCGATGGCCAGTTGTTCTGGCTCTACCCGATCTTCTACGCTGTCCTTCGGTTTTCCGTCGAGTTCTTCCGTGGCGATTCGGTGAGAGGCCTTTACTTCGGCGGCCTGATATCGACCTCGCAGATCATAGCGGTGTTCATGTTCGGATTTTCTCTGTCCATGTTCTGGAAACTTGGGAAGGCGCAGCAGAAAATAACGTGATGAAGCAAGAGTCATCCGTAGATTAAGCAGAGACTCGCTGAGAAATAGTCTGTGAAATCTACAAAATCTGCGGATTCGTTTTGGTTATTAGCTCGTTATCCCATGCCAACAACAACCCTCACAGTCACAGAAAAGCACATAGGAAAGCGCCTTGATATCTTCATCGCGCACTATGAACCACACATTTCCCGCAATCGCATCCAGAAGATGGTCAAGGATGGCCTTGCCCTTGTGAATGGCAGGGCCGAAAAGACGGGGTATAAGGTCAAGCTCGGTGAGACCATTGCACTCGAACTGCCGGAGAAGAAGCAGTTCGAGGTCATGCCCGAGCCTATGCCGCTGAATGTTATCTATGAAGATGCCCAGTTCATCGTGCTGAACAAGCCACCGGGCCTCGTTGTGCATCCGGCACCTGGGAATTACACCGGTACGCTCGTGAACGCGCTCCTGTACCACTACGGAAGCCTTCCCTCTTCCGGGCCGGGAACGCGCGGGAGCGAACGGGAGCGCGCTGGAATCGTACATCGCTTGGATAAAGACACTTCCGGCGTGATGGTAGTGGCGAGGACGCAGGAAGCCCTCCGCTCCCTAGCGGCCCAGTTCAAGAATCGCATAGTGAAAAAGCGCTACCTTGCCCTTGTCATCGGGGTGATCAAGAAAGGCTCGGGCACCATCGAGGCCGGACTCGGCAGGCACGTGAAGGAGCGGAAGAAAATCAGCGTATACACTCACAGGGCACGGGAGGCCATCACGATCTATACGGTCAGAGAGCGGTTCAGACGAGCGACCCTTATCACGGTCGAAATCAAAACCGGCCGCACCCACCAGATACGCGTGCATATGGCGCACATTGGCCACCCCATCCTCGGTGACTATGTATACGGTGGAACCAAGGCAGCGAAGTTCGACGACATCCCGGTCACACGCCAGATGCTCCACGCCGAATCACTCTCCATTCTCCACCCAGAAACAGGCCATCCTATGACCTTCACAATCCCGCCGCCCCGTGATATGGCTGAGATTATCGAAAAATGTCGCAACACGTAAAGATGTGATCGCAGGTCAGCGGAACAATATGCAACAAAGTGCGACAAGCCCTGTTTTTTTCTGGCAGCGAACTATAGTTTTGAAGCTAAAGTTCGATAAGAAATTAGGATTATTGTGATGCCGGGAGATAGGGAAGGTGCGAAAAAAGATGTCATTATCTCAATTGGGCGCGATATGTTCCTTATGTGTGGGCATGATCATTTTCCCGGGCGCTCTCATGAGCAACGCCGAGGAGAATGCTGTTCAGCAGGTGCGCGAATCAGAATTGACCATCGTAAAATATGGGTCCGTGTCGGTGAAATGTTTGATTCCCGACGCAAAGGTTTTCATCGACGATGTTTACAAGGGCGCGGCAGAGAACACCATAGAAAGCGTGATTGTCGGAGAACATACCATATCCTGCCGCACGGGGAGCAAGACGGTTTCTGGCACGTTTACCGTGAAAAAGAATGAGACGCTGCGGTTGGAGGCGCGATTTGACGAGGGGAAGCTTGCAACCGTTGCGGTGCCTGAAAAAGCAGAACAGAATGAGGTCGAGAAGAAGAAAAAGGCAGAGCCCGTACGGCAGGAAAAACCGAAGAAGCCTGTCCCGGTCGTTGAGGTGAAGCGGGAGGAACCGAAAGATCCGAGGGATGAGCGGCGTAGGCTGCATCTCACTACAATGCAGATCTATTTTGAGATCACCCCTTCCCAGGAGATTCATCTCGACCATAAAGCAAATCAGGCAGTGATCACAAAATATACAGAGAACAAAACCCTGGCCGGCAGGTATTATAGAACGAAGCACAATGTCCTGTTGTGCGATGCCGGTCCCTGCGAGATGGGTTGGTCATCTACCTTCCTTTATATGGACGAGTCAGGCAAGAGCGATGCGTTTCTCTTGAACTGGAAGGAAATCGTGTTTAACGGCATTACCCCTGCCGGCACAAGCAAGAGGGTGCTGGAGTGGTGTCTGAACGGGAGCTGCAGCAAGCTTGAAGATTCCAGCGCCACCGATACGGAACAGCAAATGGACATGGGTAGATATAAACTAAAATGGACAAAAACCTCGGTCATCATAAGGCGTGCGGACGTCATGACCGAGATCGTTGCCGCCGGTAAATCGCTTTCTGACTATTAATAGGTGCTTTCAGCAAGCACCACACAGGGATCCTCCTCGCGCGCATGTGCAGGGAGGATTTTGCTTTTCCGAACTTCATTTCTTGTCGGGAACAGAAGTCGCGGCCCTGAGCTGGCCGCAGGCGGCGTGGATGTCTTTTCCCCGGCTACTCCTGACCACGGTCACGCAGCCGTGGTTGAGAAGAAAATCCCTGAATGAATATACCCGTTCCTCGTCAGGGCGCTCGAACTCGCTGCCGGGGAATGGATTGAAGATCAGGAGATTAACCATGCACGGCAGACCATCAAGAAGGTCCCTGAGCTGTTTCGCATCCTCGAAGGAATCATTGATGCCCTTGAACAGTACATATTCGATCGTTACGGTGTTGCCTGTAGACTCGCAGTAATGATGAAGCGCCCGCATCAACCGCGTTAGGGGATAGGTCTTGTTGACCGGCATGATCCGGTCACGCAGTTCATCTGTGGTAGCATTCAATGAAACGGCAAGGCTCGCATCTACGCCGTCCATTGCCAGTCTCTCGATCATGGGCGCTATCCCGCACGTTGAAATGGTGATTTTCTTACCCGAGTATCCCATCCCATATCGATCAGTAGCTATCTGGACGAAGGTCTTGACCGCATCATAGTTGCTGAACGGTTCTCCGGTGCCCATGAGCACGATGTTCGTGATCGCGCCTGCCGCGACCCCATGGGCCGCGAAGAACTGGTTGACGATCTCGGCAGCCGTAAGGTTCCGCACCAGCCCGCCGGAGCCGGTCCGGCAGAAGCCGCACCCCGATGCGCAGCCGACTTGCGAAGAGACACAGAGCGTGAGCCTGCCTGGTCCGGGAATAAGCACACCTTCCACAGTGTTACCGTCATCCAGGCGATACAGAAATTTCTCAGTTCCGTCCTCGGATACGATTCTCTTGGCGATTGAAAGCCTGGAGATGGCGCAATGCTTCCTGAGCTGCTCCCGGAACGGCCTGTTAAGATCAGCCATGGAATCGAAGTCCTCCATCTTCCTCCGGTACAGCCACACTGCCGTACGCAGTCCCTGTCCAGGTTTCTGGCCAAGCCTGTCCGCGCAGACGCCATCGATCTCTCGCGGTGTAAGTCCCTTGAAGTCGATTTTTGTATGATTCGGTTCCGTATTCATTCGCGTCAACCGGCTCATTCTAAGCCTTGAAATGAAACATTGCAAGCCGATTTTGCGGAAATGCATTGACAGTCCTGCTGGGAACGTGATAAGAAGTATCACCATGATGGCGTTGCTCCAGAGGGTTTCCGAGGCTCGGGTTGCAATCAGCGGCCAGGTTGTGGGGGAGATAAGGAAGGGCCTCCTTGTGTTCCTCTGCGCGGTGAAGGGCGACACGGAAAGAGATCTCGATTATATCGTCAAGAAGGTCGCACAGCTCAGGATATTCGGAGACGATCGAGGCAAGATGAACCTGTCGGTCATGGAGATCAGGGGCGAAGTCCTCGTGATTTCACAGTTCACACTGGCAGCATCTACCCAAAAAGGAAACCGGCCGTCATTTGATAACGCCGAACTCCCCGAACGGGCAAGGGCCATATACGAAACGTTCGTCACGAAGCTCAGGCTGACCGGACTTCCCGTTCAGACCGGCGTGTTCGCGGAATCAATGGCCGTATCGCTGACGAACGATGGGCCGGTGACCATCCTGATCGATTCGCGAGAATGATGGATCCGGAAACAACAAAATAAATCTGATCAACAGCACATCTATGCGACTTTCTAAGGTTCTAATTGCCTATCCCTTGCTCTTTTCGCTCTGCCTGTTTTTCTCGGGATGCGGTTTTCTCTTTTTTTATCCCCAGAAGCAGCTGCATGACAACCTTGTGGCCCGGCTGTTCTCCCCTGAGGACGTCTATTTCGAAACTCCCGATAAGCTCACTCTGCACGGCTGGTTTTTCCGTGCAGAGAATAAGGATGCCCGCGCAACCATCCTTGTTCTTCACGGAAATGCGGAGAACCTGAGCACGCATGTGAATAGCGTCCTGTGGCTGATCAGAGAAGGCTTCAATCTGTTCATATTTGACTACAGGGGGTACGGAAAGTCCCAAGGCAGCCCCAGCATAGAAGGCGTCTGCCTGGACGCGGAGGCGGCGCTCAAGACGCTTCTCTCCTTGCCTTACGTGGACAAGGAACAGATCATTGTTCTTGGCCAGAGCATCGGCGGCGCGATTGCGGTCTATACCGTGGCGAACACTCCTTATAAGGACAGGATCGCCGCGCTCATCATCGACAGCGCATTTTCCAGTTACCGCGGCATAGCGCGCGAAAAACTCGCACAGTTCTTCATCACCTGGCCGCTCCAGTATCCGTTGTCGTACCTTGTAGGCGATTCCTATAGTCCGATCCGGTGGATCGGGAAGGTCTCGAGCGTGCCGGTTTTGATCATTCACGGCGACAAGGACTCCGTTGTCCCGATGCATCATGGCAGGATGCTCTACGAAGCGGCTCGCGATCCCAAGGAGTTTTGGGAAACGACGACGCCGGGGCATGTCATGTCGTTCGCGGACGCGGACGTAAGGGAAAGACTCGTACGGTATCTCACCGTGAAGCTTCAAGAAAAGTGATCTCTGTCACAGTGCAATGTAGAACCCAGGCGAGCTTTTTTAGGGTTGACAAAAATAAAAAAGTAAGCTTTAATAACAATCATCGTTTCAAAAATAATAACGAGGAGGGTTTTTATGAAAAAGCTTGTGGTAGTCGCAGTGCTGTCGGTCCTATTTGTTTTTGTCGTTAGTTCAGCATTCGCTGCAGGTGCAACCGGCACGGCACGGTCGAATGTCGGATGCGGCCTCGGAACTATGCTCTTCCAGAACAATGCCGACCAGTCATCTCTGCTCCAGGCGTTTCAGGCCACGACAAACGCCACCCTTGGCAACCAGACCTTCGGCGTTACCTCAGGCACATCAGAGTGTAAACAGCCTACCAAGTTCGTGAGCAATGAACGGCTGAACGAGTTCGTCGTCGCCAACATGGACAACCTGGCAAAAGACATCGCCAGGGGCCACGGAGAGACGCTCGAAGCCTTTGCGGACCTGATGCAGGTCCCTTCCGAGAAGCGCCCTGAGTTCTATCAAAAACTTCAGTCCAGCTTCGCGAAGATCTTTACCTCTGAGAATGTCGTTCTTGCGAATGTAGTAGATAACGTGGCCGTTGTCTCTTCCACGAAGTAATCATGCGCATTACGGCATTCCGGTGTTCCATGGTATACGGGGCGCGCTGCCCCGTATACTTTTTTTTTGCCGTCATATCATTTTTTTTCTTCCTTTTTCCTGCGTGCCCGTCTCGAGCAGGGGACGACAGATATCTTGATGTGTTGCTGAGGGCCGCCCGAGAAAAGCGCCTGTCCGAAGATCGGTACTGGGACATTCTTGTCCACTATAAACGCGCCGGTTCCGGCAAGAAAAGCCTCGTCGATGATCCCAGATTCTTTCTTGCGCCGGACGGGAAACGAAACCCAGCTGCCGAGCTCGAAGCCACCATCACAGGCTTCTTTCAGGAGGAAAGGGACGATCAGGAGCATCCCCGCTGCCGATTCGTTGCGCGTTATGCCTGGCTCAAGGAACAGCTGGACATCGACGAGATCAAGCTTCCACCTGTGGCCTGCACTGAGTTCAACGAGGCGCTGGCGAGGGTGAATCCTCACTCGGCGGCGCTCATCT
>Ga0187779_10001925_pt1 | contig 12867 bp, 11 predicted proteins | sample 1015_Q2_SP10_10__FD_132435 | JGI IMG/M metagenome (GOLD analysis project Ga0187779, IMG submission 132435) | Tropical peat soil microbial communities from peatlands in Department of Meta, Colombia - 1015_Q2_SP10_10_MG | ecosystem: Environmental > Terrestrial > Soil > Wetlands > Peat | place... | reverse complement strand
GCGGCGATCGGCTAACTCTTTCTCGCATCGCTCGCGGATCGCCGACGCCTCGGCGCGGGCCTTAGCCAGAATTGCCTGGGCTTCCGCTTCGGCTTCGGTTTCGAGGGCCGTCACCAGCCGATCGAGCGCCATGGGGCTCGGTCAGGCGGCGCCGGCGCCGCGGAACAGGATCATGATCGCGACCACGAATCCCAGAATCACCATCGTTTCCGGGATGGCGATCATGAGGATCGCCGTGGTACTCAACTCCGGCTTCTCGGCCATGCTCGCGGCGATCGCCGGGCCGATGCGGGATTGCGCCCAGGCTGTTGCCAGGGCGGGAATGGCGATGGCCGCTGCCGCTGCCAGGACTATCCACGGGACTTCCATGCGCTCTCCCTCAGGAGCGGGTGACCCCGGCACCGCGAGTCCAGGTGCCGAATGGCTCGTAGCGGACCCCGCCGGGACTGTAGAATTTCCCGAAGAATTCCACGTAGTGCAGGCGCAAGGCGTGGATCGTCGGGCTGAAGATGCCAATCGCGAAGTTGACCAGGTGAAACAGCAGGGCGAACACAATGCCGATCATGGCACTGCCCATCATGCCGACCATCCGGTTGGCGACGACCGCCAGCATCACGGAGGCGACGCCGAGGGCCATGATACGGGTATAGGAAAGGATGTTTCCGACCGTAGACAGCAGCTCGATCGGCGCCACGACTCCCTCGGCGAAGATCAGGACCGGGAACGCGACCAGAAGCCCGATGACCGCAGGGGTGAAGAGCCCGCTGGGCAGCACGTGCACCGCCGCGAGCAGCGACAGCACGATGAGAATGATCGCGATCGCGGACGCGCCCCTTCCCACCGCTTCGCGCGGCTTGCGGCGCGCCGCGCTCACGACTCCCAGCACCAGCCCCAGGAGGATGTGGACCGTCCCGATGGCCACGGTGAGGAGCAGGAACGGAATCAGCGCGTGCTCGCGATCGAACAGCAGTGGGCGGAGTCCTACCCACCGGCGGCCGAGGTCCCCGAAGAATTCCCCGAACAGGACTCCGGCCAGGATCGCGAACAGGGCGCAGGGCCCGATGATCTCGGCCACCGAGCGGAGCAAGGTGCCGGGTCGGGAGCGCCAGTGCAGAATGAGCCCCCCCGCGGCGAGGACCAACCCATAGCCGATGTCCCCGACGATCAGGCCGAAGAACACGGGAAAGAAAACCGCCACGAATGGGGTAGGATCGATGCTGCCGTAGCGCGGCAGCGGCAGCAGTCCGATCACGGCCTCGAACGGCCTGAAGAGGCGAGGGTTCCGCAGCACCACCGGCGCCTCCTCCGAGCGCCACTCTTCCTGGCTCAGCTCGGTGACCACTACGCTCTCCCCGACGTCAGCGCGGAGCCGGTCGCTCAAGGGCCGGAGGGAATTCCTGGGGATCCAGCCCTCCAACACGAAGGCGTGCGGGGTCACCCCCGAGAGCGGCAGGGCATTCAACTCCTGGAGCGCCCGCTCGAAGCCGGCTTCGGCGCGGCGCAGTTCCGCGCCCTGGCGGCGGGCCAACTCCTGCCGCTCCCGGACGACGAGCTCGGTCTCCCGGGGCAGCTCCCCCAGCCGCGCGAGCATGCGGGGGATGGCCGCCGCGAGGGACGTGCCTCCATACGCCGCTGGGACCGGGATCTCCTGGAGTCGCGCCGCCGCCAGCAGACGTTCCACCTTTGGCGCTGCGGTCGCGGATACCACCACCAGCAGGGCGGTTTCCCCGCCGGGCAGCTCGCGGCTCATGAGTTCGAAGCTGTCGCCGATTACTTCCGCGAGACTGCTCCGGAGCCGTGGGATGGTTCCCACCTCCCCCCGCTTGAGAAGGACGTGGTAGACCGACGCATTGCGAAGGCGGGTCTCGTTCTCGAGCAGCGGCCGGAAGGCGGTGAAGAACTCTCGGTACTTGAGAATCAGGGCCCGCTCTTCCTCGATGGTCGTGGACCGGGTTTTGAGGCGGTCAGTCTCCCGGCGGACCTGGCGAACCAGCCGGACCCAGCGGGCTAGGGCATCGGCACCAGGGCGAACCTCGGGCGCCAAACGGGATCTCGGGGGCAGGGAGGTTCCCAATTCGGCGATGACCGCATCGAGGTCGTCCATCGCGGCGAGGAGGTACCGTCGTTCCCGCTCCTGGTGTGGCGTCAGAGTGGCCCGGCCCAGCGATTCGACTGCCGCGGGGGCCGTGAGATGCAGGATCCGCATGTCCTGAAGCGAGCGGAGCACCTCCGGCATGCGGTCCCGCGGGCCCATGATCCGCACCTTCAGCATGGCGAGGATCATCCGGCCATTCCGCGCAGCAGGTGTTCCAGGGCGACCGCGGCGAGTTCCTGGATCCGGCTCTCGGGGATGGCATCGATCTGCGCGGCCCGGCGCTGGCTCTCTTCCACGATTACCGCCGCCTCCCGTGCCTGTTCCGCCTCGGCGTCCGCGCGGAACCGTGCCTGCGCCGCGGCGAGTTCGCCATCGAGGGCGAGTGCCGCGGTGTCGGCCTCGGCTCGCGCGGTGGCAAGCAGCTCACGGGCGGCCCGTTCCGCCTCGGCGAGCCGTTCCGCCATGGCGCGTTCGGTGGCCAGGAGGAGCGTCAGATCGGATCCCGGAACTGCCCCATTTGGGCTATCGTGTGTCATGAGTCATCCCGGCGGGGAATATTCACAGCCTGCGCGAAATCAACGATTAATCCCGAATCCCCTTTCCTTCATGTTGTGAGGAAAGGCACATTCCGCCCCGCCAACATGAAGGAGTCCTGAAGCCCGAGCGAAAATCCGACGCGGCACCTCCCGTTCGAGGCTCGCTGGCCATACCTTCACTGTCGTTCACCTCTGGACGGGAATCACTTCACGCCTCGTGAGACCTCCGTGGCCACTGCGGTCTGCCCCTCCTGCGGCGCCCCTGCGTCAGGTCGTTTCTGCCGAAGCTGTGGTGCCTCCCTCGTGAGCGGGCCGGCGTGCGCGCGTTGCGGCGCGGCGCTTCAGCCCAACGCCAGGTACTGCAGCTCCTGCGGCAGCAGTACGACGGCGAGTCAGGGCGCGATCGGAAGTCGAGAGCGGATGCTCTGGTTCGGTGCAGGCGGGCTGGTGGTCGCGCTGGTCGGGGGACTGGCGCTCTACGCGAGTCGGGGGCAAACTCCGCCGCCCGCCGACACCTCCCCCAGCGCCGCGGCTCCGTTCGCTGGCGATGCGGGCGCGGGCGGGGCGCCGCCCGACATCAGCAACATGTCGCCGCGGGAGCGGTTCGACCGGCTGTTCGACCGCATCATGCGCTCGGCGGAATCGGGCGACGCGGCCACCGTGGAGCGATTCGCCCCGATGGCCCTGAGCGCCTACGACATGCTCGACCCAGCGGATCGGGACGCCGATGCCCGGTTCGACGCGGCGCTGATCCGCCTGCACACCGGCGACGTGGATGGGGCTGCGGCCCTGGCCGACACCATATTAAAGAAGCAGCCAGGGCATCTGTTCGGGTTGATCCTGCGCGGCACCGTCGCCCGGTTCCGCAAGGACCAGAAGGCCCTCGACCAGAGCTACAAGGATTATCTCGCACACTATGATGCGGAAACCAAGGCCAACCGCCCCGAGTACCAGAAGCACGCGCGCTCCATCGATCAGTTCCTGAAGGACGCGCGCGCGGCCCGGGGCCAATCCTGAGCGGGCACCTCCCATGACACTCTTAGGCAACTTCGCGCTGTGGACCGCGCTGCTGGTCGGCCTCTGGGCCGCGGTGATCGGATTCTCCGGCCGCTGGCACGCCCGACCCGAACTAGCGCTCTCGGTGACCCGCGCCGTCTACGCCCTCTTCGCGGTCCTGCTCGTTGCCGTGGCCTCGCTGTGGCAGGGGTTGATTCGCCACGACTTCAACATCGAGTACGTCTACAGCTACACCTCCCGTAACCTCCCCAGCTACTACATCGTCTCGGCCCTCTGGGCGGGGCAGAAGGGCTCGCTGCTCTTCTGGGCGACCGTGCTCAGCATGTTCGCCGCGTTGGCGCAGTGGCTGACCCCCGCGCGTTACCGGGCGCTGATGCCCTACGTCGCCGCGGTGACCAGCTCGGTGGCCAGCTTCTTCATCATCGTGATGCTGTTCGCCTCCAATCCGTTCCAGCGGCTACCGGTGACGCCCCCGGATGGCAATGGGCTCAATCCCCAGCTGCAGAATATCGGGATGGTGATCCATCCACCGATGCTCTACCTGGGCTACATCAGCATCACGATCCCGTTCGCCTTTGCCATCGCAGCACTGCTCTCCCGCCGCCTCGACACCGGCTGGATTCAGGCCATCCGCAAATGGACCCTGATGAGCTGGCTGTTCCTGTCCATTGGGATCACGCTCGGGATGTGGTGGGCCTATGTGGAGTTAGGCTGGGGCGGCTACTGGGCCTGGGATCCGGTGGAGAACGCGAGTCTCCTGCCCTGGCTCACGATGTCGGCCTTTCTCCACTCGGTGATGATCCAGGAAAAGCGGGGGATGCTCAAGCGCTGGAACATGACGCTGATCATCGGGTCGTTCCTGCTCAGCATCTTCGGAACATTCATCACCCGGAGCGGGGTGATCGCCAGCGTCCACAGCTTCACCCAATCCAACGTCGGCTACTTCTTCCTCGGCTTCCTGCTGGCGAGCGCGATCCTCAGCTACACCTTGCTCTATACCCGCTGGGACCGCCTCGAGGCGGATGTTCACCTGGAGAGCATGGTGAGCCGCGAGGCCGCGTTCCTTTTCAATAACCTGCTGCTGGTGGGAGTGGCCTTCTCAGTACTCTGGGGGACCCTGTTCCCGATCCTCTCCGAAGCGGTGCGGGGGACGAAGATCGCGGTGGGTCCGCCGTTCTTCAACAAGGTCAACGTTCCCCTGGGGCTCCTGCTGCTGGCGCTGACGGGGGTAGGACCGCTGATCGCCTGGCGTAAGGCCTCGACGGGCAACCTCCGGCGACAGTTCATCTGGCCGGTCGTGACGGGCCTCGTGGTCGCCATCCTGCTGCTTGCCCTCGGGATGCGGAACTACATGGCGGTAGTCGCCCTCGGCCTGGCCGGGTTCGTGGTCGGCACCCTTGGGCAGGAGTTCGCTCGCGGGACTCGGGCCCGGCACCGGATGTATCAGGAGTCGTATCTGGTCGCCCTGGGACGGTTGATCGCGAGGAACCGGCGTCGCTACGGCGGCTATATCGTGCACGCCGGCATGGTGATCTACTTCTGTGCCTTCGCGGGATACGCCTTCAAGACGGAAATGGAGGCGACCCTCAAGCCGGGCGCCAGCGTGTCGCTCAAGAGTCCCTACGGCCACGTATACACGTTCACCCACCTGGGTGTCTCGCAATTCGAGCAGCTCAATCGCGTGGTGACGCAGGCCTCGGTCCAGGTGACCCGCGACGGGAAGTCCATCGGCGTCGTCAATTCCGAGAAACGCCAGCATTTCTCCGAGCCGGCGCCTGGCGTCAGGCAGAAGTCGTTCGAGCCCTCCACCGAGGTAGGGATTCGCAGCAACCTGCAGGAGGATCTCTACATCGTGTACGCCGGATCGGTGGCGGGCACGGAAGAGGCTGTGTACCGGTTCACGATCAATCCGCTGGTCCTGTGGGTGTGGATCGGGGGCGTGGTACTGGTGGTCGGCGGTCTGATCACCATGTGGCCGGGGGGCGTGGTCTCGGGCACACCGAGGCACAAGCAGGCCGGGTACGAAGTGCAGCTCGCCGGCTCGGGGTCCGCGCCGTGAATTCTTCTCGGCGGGCCTTTCTGGCTGGCCTCGGCGGACTGGCGCTCGGCGGTGCCGCGGTCAGCCGCCTGAGCGCCCAGCAGGGAGAAGTGCTGCCGGGCCAGGGCGAAACCGGGACGCTGCGCGACCCGATTTCGGCTGGCGGGGCGCGCGAGCGGGTGACCCACCGTGACAACGACCCCTTCGTCACCGGCGTGGAGAAGCGCCTCCACTGCACCTGCGGCTGCACCCTCGACATCTACACCTGCCGCACCACCGACTTCACCTGCAGCTACTCGCCGGCGCTCCACAAGGAAGTCCTCGCGCTCGAGGATCAAGGCAAGTCCGCCGACGAAATCGTGGCCGCATTCGTGGCGAAGTACGGCGAGAAGATCCTTATGGCTCCCAAGCCAGAGGGGTTCAACCTGTTCGGATACGTCTTCCCAACTCTGGCGGTCCTGCTCATCGGCGGCGTGATGTTCGCGATCCTCAGGCAGCGCACCCGGATGCGGGAAGTCGCCGCCTCGGCGCCCGTCCCAGTCCCGCCTCTGCCACGCGGCGCGGCACGGGCAGTCGTGGCCGCCCCGCCCGCCTCAGCCGAGGAGCTTTCCCGGTTGGAGCGAGAACTGAAGGAGCTCGACCCCTGATGCTCTACGAAGCGATCGCCGCCGCTCTGGTCGCCCTTGCGGTGGTGGCCGTGCTTGCCGCACCCCTGACACGACCGGGGGTCACCGCCCCCCCAGGAGCGGAGGAGCCGGAAGACCCGGACGACACTCCTAAGGGCATCGCACTCGCCGCGCTTCGGGAGATCGAGTTCGACCGCGCCACCGGCAAGCTCTCCGACGACGACTACGCTCAACTCAAGTCGAGGTACACCGCCGAGGCTCTGGCCGTGCTGCGGGCCGAGGAGGATGGCGCGAAGCCTCAGGCAGAAGTCGCGGCCTCGGTTCCCACGGGGGACGCGGTCGAGGACCTGATTGCGGACCGCGTCAGGCGGCTGCAAGCGGCCGGGATCCGCTGCCCCACCTGTGGCCCCCGTCCGGAGAGCGACGCCCTGTTCTGTTCTTCCTGTGGGCGTTCGCTCGCCATCGGTGGCTGTGCCAGCTGTGGCGCGCCGCTGGTGTCTGGAAGCCGGTTCTGCGAGAGCTGCGGGACCGCCGTACCCGCCTGACATCTTCCGGAACTAGCCCCCGCCCGACGTTCGGCGCGGGGGCCCTGAACGTCACCTCCCACTACAGCGACTGCACAAAAGCGATCAGCGCCGCCTGATCCGACGGGGTCAACCCGAGGAACCGGTCGCGCGCGGCCGAGGCCTCTCCTCCATGACGCTGGATCGCGTCCTGGATCGTGGGCGAGGCACCGTCGTGCATGAACATGTCCAGGAACTGCATCCCGGTGAGCGGCTGGGTCCGGAACTCGCTGGGGGTCGCAACGCCATTGCACATGTCGGCGAGTCCGGGTCCCATATCATGCAGCAGTAGATCGGTATAGGCACGGAACCACCGGAAGCGGAGCGCCGGGATCGAGCTGTTCCCGGTGAGCAGGATCGGCACATGGCAGCTGGTGCACCTCACCTGCGCGAAGAGCCTCTGTCCAAGCCGAGTCTGATCCGTTGGGCTGGTCGGGGCGACGGGGCCGAGCAGTTTGACAAAAGTGCTCGCCGCGGCGAGGGACCCGGCGCTGAGTTCCGGGTCCGGCGCGGGATCCACGCCCGGCGGAAGCGGTTGACCCGCGACGGTGCCTTCCACGGGGTTCAGGGGATTGGTGATGCCCATTTCGTTGAAGAATGCCCCGGCGTTGAACTCATCGAGGCTCGCCACTGACGCCTTGCGGCCGAAACGTCCTATCCGACCATCTGCCAGGATCGCGGGCCGGCCATGGACGCCCTCCGGGTAGCGGATACTCGCCAATCGCCGGATGGTTTGATCGGGTACCGCATCGAGCAATCCCAGGCCGAAGACGAGCGGAGTACTGCGGTGGCCGATTGCGGTCGCGCCGGGCGGCATCGGCTCGGAGGTTATGCCGAGGGCGGCTTGGAGCGCGGGGGTGACATGCTGCTGTACCACCGGGCCTCCTGCCGCGTCCAGGGTGTTGCAGCCCACTCCCGGCTGATAGGCGGAGGCATGGATCTCGACCGTGTCGCCGTAGCCGCCCGGAGCCGGGTCGCCATGGCAGGCGACACAGGAATTCGAGTTGAAGAGAGGACCGAGCCCGGTCGCGGGTGTAAACTCGGTCCCGAAGACCTGCAGCCCGGAGGCGAAGAGCTGCAACTGCCGTTGGGAGAGTCCGGGAAGCGGAGCACCCGGAGTGTGGACCACTACCGCCTCCGCGACCGAATCGGGATTGTCAGGAGTAGTGGGGAACTGGCTGGTCTTGTCTTCGGCGGTGCAGGCGAGAGAAAGTCCTCCCGCCGCGAGCGCCAAAAGCATGGCGATCGGGCGATGCATCGGTTGCTCCTCGAAGGGGGCGAGGATAGGCCGTGGGGCCGGCCGGCGGCGTGGTCGAACTACTCGACGCCGTGAGGCGGCGGCCTGCCTGACTCACCCGAGCCAGAGAGCAATTGGAGGAGAGTGATCCCGGGGTGAGGCATCGATCCGAACCGGTCTGGGGCGCTGGGTAGTTGCCAGAAAAGCCGCGGAAGCGGCCGGCGGCCAGCGTCGGAGTGGAGTCTGGGTATGCCGGGGAGTGTGGCATCGCCCCGCCGGCGGCGACGCCACACAGTAACGCACGGGTGAGCTCATCGCGGGGGCGTGCATCACGCACGGAATGCGCGTTTCGGCCCAAGAAAAGGACGGAGAGGCCAGAAATCGGTCCGCGAGGCAGGGCGATCTTCGAGGGCGCGACGACGAGCACCGCGATTGTGAGGCGCAGAAAGACCCGCTCGGCTGCTCACCGGCGGGTCCCGACTCAGTGCCCGACAACCGGGCGGAAGATCCTTCAGGGAGGCAGGATGGCTCAGGCTATCGCGCCGTGCGAACCTGCCTCCCGGACACGGTTAGATCGGAATGCGGAGCGCAGCGCCGAGGCTCCAGGTCCGCAGGCTCCTCGCCGTGGCCCCGGGCGGAAGTGCCGACGGGTGAAACGGACTCTCGCCGATTCCGAACATTGCGCGATTCTCGAAGCTGAGCCCTCCCAGCGGAATCCGGAGCGCAAGCCCGGCCCGGCCGCTGAGGGTAGTCCGACGGAGGGTCCCGCTGGATTCCCAGTGATCGATCCCCGGTCCGACCAGCGCGATCAGCTCAGCGCGATCGAGCGTCGCGATGCGCCGGCCCACCAGCAACGCCAGGCGGTAGCGGTCGATGCCGCTGGTCCCATCCTCGACCAACACCGCTCCCGCTTGTGCTCGTAACCCGCCGGGCGCGTAACCGGCACCGAGGCTCAACTCCCAGGAGCCCAGTGCCCGGGTGAGCCCTATCTCCACCGCGACTCTCGCCGTGGGCCCGACCTCGACCTCGGACCCTGGCAGACTGGTGGTGTCGGTGGAGCCACCCGTGAAGGCATCTCGGCTGGCGCCGATGGAAATCGCCCAGCGCGGCGTCGACTGGGCGGCGACGAGAGGTGCGCCGAATGACGCGAGTAGCAGGGAAAGGACGAAGTTTCGCATGTCTGCTCCTTGGACTGAGGGGGCCGGCGGAGCGAGCTCCACCGGTCCCCTGCCGGTCAGCGGATGATCAGACTGACCCAGCCGTTGGTGACGTTGTTGTCGGCCCGCAGGATCCAGTTGAACCCACTGTGATACTCTCCGACTACCTTGTCCTCGATCGCGTTGCCGATCAGGTCGTCGTTGGTCTTGATCCAGCTCGCGAGCGCGGAGAGGAGCTTCCGGAGGCTCTTCCCTGCCGCGAGGTACTTCTTGACGCTCCCGGTGTCGGTCGCGCCGGTGATGTCCCGGTACAGCGGGCCGAAGGACGCGACGAACTCCGCCCACCGGTTCTGATCGACCTTCATCTCGCACGAGGTGTCATCGTCCTCCATCGCGACGATGCGGAATGTTTCCCCGGGATGGGCCGAATGATAGGCGTCGATCTCTGCCTGACTGAAGAGCAGCACCTCTCCACTCCAGTCGGTTCCGCCATCCCAGTAGTACGATGCGGGCTGATGCTCACCGGCACACTGGTACCTGGTCAGGGAGTCGGTGCGACCTTTCTGGCCCATGATGTGGATCTCAAACTCGGGACTCCCCTTCAACCAACCCTCAAAATCGTCGTTGAAGTGCGCCCGGTTCATGTACAGACCGGGTATGGTGAGGACGTTGCTGCCCCCGCCATTCTGGCCCGATCCGCCACTCCCCCCGGTCCCTCCACAACCGGGGATGTCGGGCGGACAGGACTGGGCGAACGGGATCACGGGATGGTCGAAGTCGGTTTCCACCGGCACGACCGCCAGCACCGGGGTCTGTGGAGCACGCGTCGGATCGAGGAGGTGGCGGCCCCCGTTGAGATCGTACGCGACCGGGATGTCGCCATCCTTGTCGGCCGTGGCGACCAGGAGCCGTTCGTCTCCCGTCCATGCGGCCCGGTGGGCAGGGACGGGCAGGTAAACCTCCAGCGCCCGGGCCTTGCTGATCGCCGAGTCCGCCTGATCCTCCGTTTCTCGATTCTGCCGGGCGATGGCCCTGAGGTCCTCGCGATTGGCCCGCGAGAAGCTCCGCTGCAGATGGATCTTGCCTTCCGGGTACGACGACGCCTGGAGCCGGGTGTACAAGCGGGAGCGGAACTCCGGGTCCTTGAGCGCCTTGGCCAGCCGGCGGGCGATGCCCTCGAGGCGCTCGGTACCGGGCGTGACGCTGGTGCTCGTGGCGGCGGCCGGATTGGGTGCGGTGCCCGATCCCGCGGGCGCGCCGTCGCTACAGGCAGCGATGGCCAGCGTGGCGAGGGCAAGAATGGGTGGAAGCCTGCTCGACATCTTTTCCTCCATGCTATGGGTGGACGCAGGTGTGACTGCGAACCCAAGCTGGGAGGAGCGTCAGCGCAGGCAGGGCGTCGGCAAACGCGGGATGGATCGGGACAACGCGTGATGGGGCGAACCGCGGGAGGTGCGCTGCGGAATTAGAACTCCATGGCCTCGATCTTCCGCAGGCCCATGCGGATTGGCACGATGGTGGTAGCGACGCACACGATGGCCACGGCGGCCAGCGAGCCGATCAGGCCCAGGCCCGGCTCTGGCTCGTCGCCCAGAAACTGCGACCGCAGGTAGTCGAGCACCGGCGCCGCCTCGAGGACCATAATGACGCCGAGCAGCAGAATCGCCGACATCATGTAGATCATGCCGCCGAACCCGGTAGGGATCTGGGCGGCGTTCTCGGTGTCGAATCGCGGGAACAGCGCACCCAGCCCCAGGGCCAGGGCGCTCACCGCGAAGGTGTACAGGACGATAGTGCCGAGGCTCACCGCCATCATGAACGGCGATGCTTGCAGGAGCACGTTGGTACTGAAAGTCATGAGGACGCCGAGCACGAGCAGCGGTGTGGTTCCCGTCCAGTACTTGCTCCACAGGAGGGCCTGCAAGTCGAGGGGGCTCGACCGGAGCAGCCACATCTGCTTGCCCTCCAGGGAGACCGCCGGGAAGACGAACCGCGCCGCGATGGCCGCGAGCACGAAGCCCGCCAGTCCGAGGTTCAGGAAGGTCACCAGGGACATGAGGTAGACGGGGACCCGCTCGCCCGAAAAGAGCGGGAGCGACTTGATATTGAAGACGTACACCACCAGCAGCACGGCCAGCAGGATCAGTTGGCTCCACTGGGTGGTGTCGCGAAAGAAGAGCCGCAGATCCTTGAGCACGAACTCCCGTCGCGCGGCCGGCATCCGGCGGAAAGCCCTGCTCATGAACCCCGACCACCCCCGCCCGCGCACGAACCGTTCGGCACCCTCCTGCGCCTTGCTGAACCCGGGGTGGTAGAGTCGATCGTGGAGCAGCGCCCCCAGCACGACAAAGGCCGGTGCAGTGGTCCAGAGGAGGAGGACCGGCAGCGGGTCGGCCACCCGCTGCAGCCAGTTCATGACCATCTGGGTCACCCACTCGCTGGGTAGGAAGGGGCTGGTCGGAGTGCGCAGCGCGGCGAGGTAATCGAGCAGATTGCGGACCCCGTCGGCACGCGCCAGCTGCTCCGGCCGCACCAGCCGGAAGAGCAGGACCAGCATCCCGACCGCGCCGATCGCTACCAGGCTCAGCAGATCACGGGTCCGGCGCGCGGGGAAGACATTGACCAGGATGAGGGTGATCGCGGATCCCACAACGCAGGGCAGCACGAAATAGGGCACCAGCGCCCCAATCACCACGAAGGGGAAGAACGGGCCGCCCTTGAAGACGATGCCGTAGGCCGTGAAGATCGGCGCCGCCATGAGGGCCACCATCCAGGAGGAATGCAACAGCGTCTCCCCAAGCTTGGCGAGATACAGTCGCAGCCAGTCGGTGGGCGAGGAGACCAGCAGGTCGAGATCCTTGGCGAGGAAGAAACTGGACAGCGCGGTGATCAGGTTCGACAACAGGAGCAGCGAGGCGAACGCCAGCAGAATGATCCCCAGCATCTTCGCGGCGAGCGGTACGCCGACTTCGCTGGTTGACTGGATGTAGCGGAGGATCCGGTACGACAGGCCGAAGACCGCCGCCCAGAACCCCAGGGCGACGAGCGCGAGCAGCAGGAATTTGCCGCTCCCTGCGGACCGCTCCTGGCGCAGCCGGTTCAGGGCGCTCCGCCATCTGGGCGTCGTGATCGTGCGCAGCGAGGGTTGCGGTAGGACGGAGGTCACCGGTCGCCCGGGCTAGAGTTCCAGGATCGCATCCATCTCCCGCTCGATGATCCCCCCGGTCAGTTTGAGGAACAATTCCTCCAGCTTCGCGTCGCCCGCCGCGGTCTGCTGCCGGATCTCCGTCATGGTGCCGCACGCCAGGATCTTGCCGGACGCGATGATGCCGATCCGGTCGCACATCTCCTCGACCATGTCCAGGGTGTGGGTGCTCATCAGGACGGTCCCTCCCCGGTCCACGAACGCCCGGAAGAGGTCCTTGAGGAACTTCTGGCCCTTGGGGTCGAGGCCGACCATCGGCTCATCGACCACGATGGCCTCCGGCCGGTGCAGCAGGGCGCTGGAGATGATGAGCTTCTGGCGCATGCCATGGCTGTAGCTTTCCACCAGCTCGTCCTTCCAGGGAATCAGCTCGAAGAGGTCGAGGAGTTCCTC
>Ga0187779_10001924_pt1 | contig 12879 bp, 14 predicted proteins | sample 1015_Q2_SP10_10__FD_132435 | JGI IMG/M metagenome (GOLD analysis project Ga0187779, IMG submission 132435) | Tropical peat soil microbial communities from peatlands in Department of Meta, Colombia - 1015_Q2_SP10_10_MG | ecosystem: Environmental > Terrestrial > Soil > Wetlands > Peat | place... | reverse complement strand
TGACTATAATGACAACAATTACCCTGACCAGTCCGAAATATGTAGGTCCGGCCATAAGTATAAGTGCGAATATAAAACATGGATTGATTTAAGTGAGGTATGTGAAAATAGCAAACCCACATCGGCATGCACGTGCGTCGAAAATGAAATTGAAGACCTCACTTCTTGCATGTGTAAAGGAAATGGCGTTCACTAAGGCCAGTTGAGGAGGATTTAATAGATGAGCACTGCCGTCAAGAAAAATGGTAACGCAAGAATCGCTGTCTTTACGCTGTTTTTTTGTTTTATGACAAATATCACTCACGGGTTTAATCCTTCCAGTTTCGATAAGATGGATAAAACGCATCCGCATGAATGTGTGGGATGTGATCTCAGTGGAATGGACATTGACGGTTGGGAAATGGATGATTCTATCCTCGGGGATGCAAATATGAGAGGTGCCAACCTCGCTCACGCGGAATTTGAAAGCGCCGATCTGCACGGAGCTGACCTACGAGAGGCGAACGTATTCATGGTGGTATTCACCCGTGCAAATCTTGCCAATGCTAATCTAAGTAAGTTAGATCTGCATTCCGCGACAATCAACGATGCAAATTTAAGCGGTGCAGATTTGAGTGAGGCAAATTTGAAAGACGCGACAATGCTGGGTGCGAACCTGAGCAGTGCAGATCTCCACCTGTCGAGATGCAGCGGAGCAAATCTGCGATTCACGAATCTGCGCAAGGCAAATCTGAGAAAAGCAGCCCTCGATCATGCAGACCTCAGAGGCGCCGATCTAACGGATGCGAACTTGGAGGACTCGGACTTGAGTGGGGCAAAGCTGACAGATGCGATCTGGACTGACGGGCGAAAATGCAAATCCGGATCGATTGGCATCTGCAGATAGCAGAAGCTTTCTTGATATTGCTGAATAGATTTCTGTTTGAACTATAACCCCTCAAAATAAAGCTTTCAAGTGTGCGCGGTACTCATGACAGAACCTCCGAGGATGCCTGTTTCACTTCGTAAAGCTCAATATAGATATCCGAAAAGCCGAATTTCTTCTTCAGCGCACGCTTCATTCCCTTCATGGTTTCTCTGCGATAGACTGACCCGTTCGTCCTTATCCTCACAGCGAGTATTATTTTTTCGGGAGACAAACCCCATATGTGCATATCTTTCACGTTACTGATATTATCGAATGTCTCATAAATAAAACCTTCTACCTCATCGATATCTATTTTGGCCGGGTTTCCCTCCATGAGGATCTGTACGCTATCCTTTATCAAGAAATACGTGGGATAGGCGGCTAATAAGCCCACGCCCACACCCGCCAGAGCGTCGACGAAGTAAAGGTTCGTAAAGCGGATGATGAGGGACGATGCAATGACGCCGACTGAGCCCAAGGTATCATTCAATATGAGAAGCAGAGCCCCCTTGATATTGATATCTTGCGAGTGCTTATAAAGCCTGATGAGTCCGAAGGCGTTCACAAAAAGACCTATTACGGCGATAAGGAGGATCTTATCCGCCTCCAAGGGCTCTGGATTCCTCAGCTTATGGTATGCCTCGATGAAGACATAGAAGAGCAAGAAACCGACGAGCATTCCATTGAACAGACCTGATAAAACCTTTGCCCTTTCGTACCCGAAGGTTTTATTCTTATTCGGAAGTCTTTGAGCGAGCCTGCCGATGTAAAGCGCGATGAATTGACCCGAAACATTGATGGCCATAAAAGATGCATCCGTAACAAGGGCAAGGCTGCGGTAATACAATCCACCGAGCAGCTCGATGAAGAAGTAAGCGATGGTCAAAGAGAGAACCAGTTTCTGGTCGCGGTCAGTCAAATGATAAGCCCCCTGGAGAGAAAGGAACGGATAGTTCAGTAGGCATAATTTTCGGGTTCTTTTTTGGGACCTGGGGCATCGCTTCTCCCGGAACGTCTCCACTTATCCAGCAGGTAATGAACCCGTTTGCTCACGAGGATCGGTAGATAATCCCTGATTCTTGCTTCCCTTTTGAATCGGTTCAAAACGATTTCGTATAGCCTTTCCACTTTGTCCGAGGAGAGACCGGCGCGAACAGACAGCACTTCTATCGCTCCGATGTGAAGCCTCCTCTCGGTTTCATTATCGTAGAGCACTTTCTTACATTCTTCAGGCAGAGTGTTCATCAGCCTCACCTTTGCCCCTTCATCTCCTGGATCTTATCGGTCAGTTCCCACGGCAGACCCATATCCATTCTTCCGACATGGCCGTATGCAGCGAGCTTTCTGTAAAAACCGCCCTTCAGAATCGACGGCAGGTATCTCAGGTTGAACTGCTTTACGATCCCCGCAAGACGGAAATCAAAAAGTCTCTCGACAAGTGCCGCTATCTTTTCATCAGGCAGGACACCTGTTCCAAAGGTTTCGACCTGAGTACTCACGGGCTTCGAAAGACCGATAGAGTAACTGAGCTGCAGCTCGCATTCAGCGGCGAGCCCCGCGGCGATAACATTCTTAGCGGCGTAACGGGCCGCATAGGCTCCTATCCTGTCTATGCGGAGAGGGTCTTTACCGCTCAGGGCAGCGCCGCTCTGGCGGGAATACTCTCCATAGGTGTCGATAGCATTTTTCCTTCCCGTCAACCCCGAATGGACGGAGGGACCCCCGATGACAAAGGGACCGTCGGGGTTTATGAATATCTTTGTGTTCTTGTCCGGCCTTATAGCTTCGTCGGAAAATACGGGATCTATAACAGTCTCTCTGATATCCTCTTCGAGTCTCTTCATATCAGGCCCCCCGGCTGTCGACGGACTGTCCTGACTGGCGATGACAGTGATGCTGTGGATTCTGAACGGTTTCCCGTTCCTGTATTCGATGCCCGCCTGCGTCTTTCCGTCGGGCGAAATATAGGGGAGTATCTTCTGGAGTCTCACCGAAGTGAGTCTCCTCGCCAGCTTGTGGGCAAGCCAAATAGGAAGGGGAATGAGGGCAGCGGTCTGGTTGCAGGCAAAGCCAAAGACCGTAACCTGGTTCCGTGCCGGAATTTCATCGATCTCAGCATCCGAGAGGTTCCTTTCATCAAAGAAACAGTTCTCATCGTGGGCCAATTCCTTGAGACTCGTCACGATGCTGCAGGTCTTTGCATTAAAGGCATGCTGGTCATACCCGATCTGGTTCACGACCTGTCTCGCTATATTCGGGAAATCGACGCTCGCACCCGATTCGAATCTCGCCGCGATAAACATGATCGCGGTGGATACGGCGCATTCGGCAATAACCCGCGAATAGGGATCCTGCTGAAGGAAATGATCTACTATGGCGTCGCTTATCTGGTCACAGAGCTTGTCAGGATGGCCTTCCGTAACCGACTCTGATGTGAAAATGAAGTCTTTCTTCACGGCGTCACCTCTTTCGGGACTTTCTTCGTTCCTTCATTCACAAGTAAGGGAAGAACAGCGCTGCCTCCGATCACAAGACCATCGAGAACACCGATCGGAGCGAGCCCTAGAAGATTCCTCAAGCCCGGGATGAACATGGCCAAACATTGAACGGCAAAAGAACCCCCGAGCGCCATATTGAGATACCTATTGGGAGGCAACTTCTCCTTGCTGAAGACGCTGTGTGTCTCTGAGCGGCAGCTTATGGCATGGAGGAGTTGCCCCGCGGTGAGGCCCATAAACGCGAGGGTGCCTGCTTTCTGGCCCATGCCGTATCTCGCGATGCCATATCCGTAGGCCCCCAATGCCCCGGCGGAGATCGCAGCCGACTCAAAGGCGATCCTTTTGAAATCCGACCTCCTGACAATCGGCTCGCCAGGGTCGCGGGGCGACCGGCTCAGGACGTCGGGTTCCGGCGGCTCTAGGGCGAGTGCCAATCCTGGAGCTATGTCGGACATCAGGTTAATCCAGAGCAGCTGTATGGCGCTCAGCGGTTGGCCGAGGCCACCTGCGATGGCAGTGAACATAACCATGATCTCGCTGAGATTCGTCGATAAGAGAAAGTGGACGGACTTTCTGATGTTGTTATAGATTGTTCTGCCTTGACTGATCGCTATGATCATCGTCTCGAGGTTGTCATCCTCGATGATGACATCGGCGACCTCACGGGCGACATCGGTGCCGGTATGTCCCATGGCGATGCCGATATCCGCGGCCTTGAGGGCCGGACCGTCGTTGATGCCGTCGCCCGTCATCGCGACAACAAGACCGACATCCTGGAGCACCCGGACTATCCGGAGCTTGTGTGCCGGGCTGACGCGGGCGAAGACGTGAACCCGCTTGCAGAGAGCCTTCATGACTTCCGGGTCGATATCGACCAGATGGGTGGAATCAAGGATTTCGAGTTGCTCACCGTTGCCGAGGTTCAGCTCCTTTCCTATCGCATATGCCGTCGGACTCTGGTCACCCGTTATCATCACCGTATCTATTCCTGCTTTGTGAAATTCGCCTATCAATCCCTTTACGCCGTCCCTGACAGGGTCAGCCATGCCCACGAGGCCGAGCCAGATGAGATTATCCGCGCAGTCAACGTCCGCCTCGAGCGGAAGCGTCTCGTTATCGGCGAACGAATAGGCCACCCCGAGAACGCGGAGGGCGTCGCCCGCCATGCGCTCATTTTCTGTCTCCAGGGCGAGGCGGTCGTCATCCGTAAGTGGAACCTTTTTGCCGTCCTTCATGTGCCAGCCGCACATGGGGAGGACCTCGTTAGGGCTCCCCTTTACGGCAACGAGGAAAGAATTGTTCTGTGTCCCGTGGAGCGTGCACATGTAATTGCTGTTTTCTGAACGATGTCGGATTCTCAGAAGAGGAAACTTCTCTCTCAGCATCCCGACATCGACCCCTGAACCTAATGCGATATGTATCAGGGCGTTCTCGGTCGGAGAGCCATTGATAACATAGCGTCCATCCTCTCCCAGGACTTCACTTTCGTTGCAGAGGACGGATATGTGAATGAGCCTGAGGAGCTCATCGTGTATATAGACACTCAAGGGTTCGCCGGACAGGAAAAACTGGCCGTTGGAGACGCTGAAGTGTCGCATGCCTGCATGAGCCGCGACGACGGACATCCGGTTCAAGGTTATCGTTCCCGTCTTGTCGAGGCATATCGTCTGCACGGAGCCGAGGGTCTCTACCGCATTGAGATGTCTTATGAGGACATTGTGCCTTCGCATCTTTCTGATGCCGAGAGCGAGGGTAGTGGTTGCCACCGTGGGAAGACCTTCGGGAACAGCGGCGACAGCCAGGGATATGGAAGTCTTGAGCATCTCCAAAAGGCCGTATCCCCGGAGCAGGCCGGTTATGAAAACCATTCCGCAGACTATGCCGCAGATGAGTACCAGTTGGCTGCCCATCCTGTCCAACTGACGCTCCATGGGGGTTTCGGGCGGCCTTGCCTCACCGACGAGGGTCTGAATCTTCCCGATTTCGGTGAACCTCCCCGTCGCCACAACAATGGCTACGCCCTGTCCGCCGGTAACGAGAGTACCCATATAGACCATATTGGTCCTGTCGGCAAGCGGGATATCCCTCTGCATTAGGGGTGACAGGGTCTTTCTCACCGGCATGCTCTCACCGGTGAGGGCCGACTCATCGACGCTCAGATGATTTGTTTCGATGAGCCGCGCATCGGCAGCGATATAGCTGCCGGGTCTCAGCAGGAGGAGGTCTCCGGGCACCGCATCTTCGGCGCCTATCTCTTGCAAAGTTCCATCGCGGAGCACCGCCGCAGACGGTCTTACGAGACGCTTCAAGGCATGGATTGTTTTTTCGGTCTGGCTCTCGGTCGTGTATCCTATCGCCGCGTTGATGAGTACAACGCCCATAATCACCACGGCATCCGCGATGCCGCCCGTAAGGACTGAAATTCCTGCCGCAACACCGAGGAGCGCCACAGGGAGTGACTTAAACTGGCCTAAAAACATACTCAGGCCTGAGCGGGGGACGGATTCCGGCAGGACATTAGGTCCGAATTTCCTGAGGTTAGCACTGACAATATCGGATGACAGGCCGGAATTTCGAGACGTGCCGAAAGTCTCGAACACATCCATGGCGTTCATGAGATGCCAGTCTTCGGTGGTCTGCGCTTCAGCACGGGTGATGCTCTTTCTTAATGTACGTCTGCTTGGAGCGGGGAGCACTTTGTCAGCGCCGTGAGGCTGATCTCCACGTGACAGAGCAACAGTGACAGTCTGAGGCAACGCTTCAGAGGGCTGACCGGTCTTTTCTGACCGAGCGACAATCGCAGCGATCAGTGAGGCGACTATCTCAAGAGTGTTCTCTGAGTTATAGTATATGAGAACGTTCCCGGTAAGGACGCTTACCGAAAATCCCTGAATGCCGCCCTGACGAGAGAGCCCTGATTCAAGCTCTTTCTTGAGTACCGCAGAGCGATAGAGTCCGGCTACTTTAAATCGTGCTCTTCCCTTTACCGAAGTATGAAGCGGCTGGACCACACCTCTTACTATCCTCTTCTTCTACTTCTGCTCGGAACAGACTTAGGCTTCGTCTTCGGCGTTTCGGCTTTCGGGGCCGGTTTCTCTTTCGGAGAAGCAGCAAAGGTCGTTCTTTGCCTCGGAAGGGCGGTGCTTGCGATCTCCTTAACCCCCTCGACAACACCGACGAGCATGTCCTTGACTGCCCTGACAGCCGTGTTCCCTATGGTACCGGCAGCTTCAATGGCCCCGCCTACAGCCACTCTCGCGACCTCTTCAACATTCCCGCCGACCTCTTTCGTAGCCTCGATGACGCCGTCAACGGTCCGCCTCGCGACCATCGCGACATCTGCTCCAACCTCGGCAGCCCCCTTGACAGCGCCCTTTACCGTTTGGCTGGCAACGGTGACGACATCCCCGCCCACGTCGCTTACGCCCATGACGACACCCTTTGCAACGCTCTTTGTGCTCAGGATGAGGCCGGTGCCGACCTCTTCCGTAGCCTGAATGGTTCCTATTACCACATCCTTCGTAACGCCGACAGCCTCGGCAGCCACGGAACCGGTGGCCCTAAGGGTGTTCGAAACCGTATTTCTCACGAGGCTGACAATCTCCGCCTCGATCTCATTGATTCCCTTCAGGCTGCTGACGACCCCTGCCTTCACAGTCGTCCCCGCCTTCCCGATACCCTCTTCCACACCTGAAGCTGTTTTGCTTGCGACACGTTCTGCTGACATCTCACGCCTCCTCTTATTGTGAATAGATTTGAAAGTGCTTAGCCGGCCACGATTCTTAATGGTAATGAAAGCGCTGTAACATAAAAATACCACCCAGTTGTTACAAAATGGTTACTATTGAGTTACAAAAAAGTTAAATAACCTACGCCGGTGCGCTGTTAGATTTCAGGAAGATATTGAATGCATACCAAAACGCTCCATACCAGGGAAGTGCGGTAACATTCCCCATGCTCATCTGATAGATCCCTGCGCCGAGGAGTACGAGAAACGCCAGCCCCCCGATGTCTATCTCGCCTCCGGTAAACGTTTTCAGTTGACTGTCCATCCCCTTGAAAGTTCCTGATATCCGTCGCTGTAGCCCGACCGGAGAGGCATTCAGCCCGTTAATCCGAAAAAGACTATTGACCGCGGCATACTCGGCTATCCTCTCCTTTTTCACCACCTTGTGGGTAAGGAGTAAACTGCCGGTCAGGGGGTTGCATTCTACGGCCTCTATGCCTTCGAGAGCCGAAAGAAGTTCCTTCATTCGCGTCAAATATGCCTGGTCCCTCTTTCGTGAGGGTATCTTAATCCTCAGCCTTTCCGGAGTCTGATGACTGATGTATGCATCAGGAAGCATTAAGCGCCTGATTCACCTTCGGGGGCGGTTGCGGAACTTGCGGCCTTCTCCGCCTCTGAAAGCTCGGATTTCACCTCGGCAACCAGGTCCTCGACCACTTCACCCGCCTCCGCAAAGGCTTCCTTACCTTTTTCGAAGAGGATAATTCCGCCTTTGATAGCAGCCTTCGCTACCGGTTTAGCCACGCTCGCTATGACAGGGAGTACGGCAGGCGCAAGAACAGCTGCTCCTATGCCTATGGCAAGCCCGGTCACGACATTCCCTTTCAGGGCACCGTCAAAAAGTCCCATTGTTGAACCTCCTTTCGCCTATATTTTTAATGCTATCACGATTTCTTTTCATGTCAAATACTATCACGATTTCCTTCCGTTTCCGGCGGATTTTTTCATTACTTGCCTATGGATGAGACGACTTTCATCGAAATGTAACGTTTCATTCATGAGGATGTAACAATGGTATGGTTTACTAACTTCGACAGGCAAAAGGAGAAAAGTTATCAAGCATGATTCAGTACAGGATAGTGCACCATATTCCGGGGCGTATAAGGATAGAAATCCCGTCGATAAAGGGAGTGTCGTTGAAGAAACTGAAAGACCTCGCCGCCATTCCCGTTCCGTCCGGCATAGAGGGGATGCGTCCGAATCCTTTGACAGGAAGTCTCCTCATCGAGTACAACCCGAAAGAGATTAATATCGTGAAATATCTTAACGAGATGGCGGTCAGCAGGGTCTTGGAAGATAAACTCATTGCAGGTGATCCCCATGAATAACGCCCTCGCGCTGAGTCCCCTTTGTAAGAGAGATGAGGAATTGCAGTGTCCATACCTCGACGTATCCGATGGCTGCAGGGCCGCGCTCTCTTCGCTGCTTCCTTCTCTGAGGATAAGAGTTACGTTCTGCGACAACGAGGACTACGACAATTGTCCGATATTCCTTGCGAAGATTCTGAGGAGGAGATAGGGATGGTGTGCGTTGACTATCTCACGGAAGATTTGAGATGTCAGAGGGGAATCCCTGTGACGGAGCGTTTCGGCAGCTTTTTTTGCGAGGAAAGACGCGAGGAATGCCCGTTCATTATCTGGGAGAAATCGCTGCCCCGGGACGTAAGTGTCTTAAGGCCGAAATCTCTGAGGAACATATGGAGGAAGCCATGAAATGTCCGCATTTGAATCTCTGGCTCGTCGCAGCATGTCGGATCGATGATACGGTTTATGTGCCGAGCAGTTTTCAGCTTCAGGAATACTGCAAGAAGAAGAGCCACAAGAAATGTCCTTTCTTCATGCAGAAGATTACGGCTGAGAATAAAAGAGGCCGTCTTGTCCCTCTGCACGATTGTGTGTGAAATATCCACTTTATTGCCTGAGGATGACCGCAGGGAGACCCCGATCGGGACAACAGAAAGACGTTGACGGAGTTTGCCGCGACGCGAGAGGATTGCTCAGCCATCGCCCCTGCTGATCGAAAGAGGATGGGCGATATGGAAACAGTCATAACGGCATATTGCTCATCCGGTCAACCTCGCCACCGCGATATCGTGTCCGGGGAAGCGTAACGCCTCACAATGTAACACTTCGTAACTTCACTCAAATAATCATCTGTCATTATCGGGTAATGTCTTTCCCGGGTGTACAAGTCTCTCGGTCAGGCAAGGGGGAGTTCTTCTCACTAGTGAGAGTCACCTGTCAGGAATCTGAAGGAGGTGAAAAGACGATTTAACAGAACTGTAACATTGCCGTAACATGCTTGTAACAGAGAGGGTTGTATGTTAAAAGAACATATCCGAACATAATATAAGGAGGAGAAATATGAAGAATCTTTTGAGTCTGCTCGTTGCAATCACCGTGCTTCTTTCTTTTACGCTTGTCGGAGCGGAAGAGACGCTGAACGGGGCGGGTGCGACATTCCCCTATCCCGTCTACTCTGCCTGGGCCTTTGATTACAACAAGGTTACGGGGGTGAAACTGAATTATCAGTCCATCGGCTCGGGAGGCGGACAGAGGCAGATTACGGAGCGGACCGTTGACTTCGGGGCATCCGATGACCCGCTGAAGCCGGAGAAGCTGGGAGGGGATAAGCTGATTCAGTTCCCCGCAGTAATCGGGGGTGTTGTTCCTGTTGTGAACATCCAGGGGGTGAAGGATGGCGAACTGAAACTCGATTCGACAGCGCTCTGCAAGATCTATCTCGGGGAGATTAAGTACTGGGATGACGCGACGCTGAAGAAGATGAACCCGACAGCGAGTCTTCCCCATACAGATATTACGGTAGTCCACAGGTCCGACGGATCTGGGACGACCGCGATATTTACCAATTATCTCAGTGAAACCTGTGCCGATTTCAAGACTAAGGTTGGGGAAGGCAAGTCGGTCCAGTGGCCTGTAGGAATCGGCGGCAAGGGGAACGAGGGAGTAGCAAACTATGTGAAGCAGACCGCCAACTCCATAGGGTACGTGGAGTTTGCCTATGCAAAGCAGAATAAGCTGGTCTACGCGCAGCTCAAGAATAAGGCGGGGAACTTCGTTACACCGAGCTTTGAGGCCTTCGAAGATGCTGCCGAGTCCGGTGATTTCGATGCAAAGAAGGATTTCTATGCCTGGCTGAACAACACCCCGGGCAAGACGTCCTGGCCGATCGCAGGAGCGACCTTCATTCTCCTCGCGAAGGAGAAGAAGGATTCGAACGCGAAGGTAGTCAAATTCTTTGACTGGGCATTCAAGAACGGCGATAGTAAGGCAAAGGAACTCATTTACGTGCCCCTGCCGAAATCCCTGAAAGAGAAGGTCAGGGCATACTGGAAAGCGAACGGCATATTCTGAAAAGCTGCTTCGACTGATTGAAATTTAAAGGGTCAGGTTGTATCCTATACCTGACCCTTTGATAATTTTTTTTTGTTTTTGCCGCACCGGAATAACGATACCCAAAATCCGCAAAAGGAGCGACGTAATTGCCGGTAATTTATAGAAAGAATGCTGTCGACTTCTCTTTTTCATTTCTAACCGCAGTTGCGTCATTCACCATCATTCTTCTCGTGGTCGGGATCTTTGTGGTCTTGCTGCACGAGTCCTCCCTTTCTATGAAGAAATTCGGAATTCTCCGATTCCTCACATCGACGGACTGGAATCCAGTGAGAGAATCGTTCGGTGCGGCGACAACGGTCTTCGGGACGGTCGTGACGACGTTCCTCGCCCTTCTCATCGCGGTGCCGACCGCCATCGGAATCGCTATATTTGTCACCGAGATATCCCCGAATTTCCTGAAGGGTCCTATCGGAGTCGCGATAGAACTCCTTGCTGCAATCCCGAGTATCATCTATGGAATGTGGGGGCTTTTTACCGTAGCGCCTATCATGTCCCATTATATCGAGCCTGCACTCCAGAAGACGCTGGGAAAACTTCCCTTTCTCGGGATCCTGTTTCAGGGCACGCCGATGGGAATAGATATTCTCACCGCGAGCGTTGTCCTGAGCATCATGATTATTCCCTTCACCGCGAGTATCTCGAGGGATGCCTTTAATCTCACCCCCGCCGTTGTGAAGGAATCGGCCTATGCCGTCGGTACCACGAAATGGGAGGTCGTGAGGGATGTCATCCTCCCCTATTCGAAACTCGGAGTCTTCGGAGGTATCGCCCTCTCCCTCGGGAGAGCGCTCGGCGAGACAATGGCCGTCGCCTTCGTCCTCGGGAATAACCACAAGATAACGACCTCTCTCTTTCAGGCCGCTGCGACGATCACCGTCACGCTCGCCAACGAGTTTACCGAGGCCGACACGGACCTGTATCTCTCTTCCCTCTTCTATCTCGCGCTCGTCCTCTTTGCATTGAGTTTTATCGTCCTCGCCGTCGCTAAGTTCTTCCTTCTCAAGGCGGAAAGGGGGTATTCACGATGACCCTGGAGGAGAGGAGGAAACTCGAAAGCGTGATCGCCCTTTTCGTGAGCACCCTTGCCGCCGCCTTCGGACTCTTCTGTCTCATCTTCATCCTCGGCGATGTGCTTTTTCACGGCATAGGGGCGCTGCAGATCGGTCTTTTCCTCAACGACCCTACCCCCGCGGGAGTTGCTGGCGGCGGGTTGAGAAATGCCTTTGTCGGACAGTTCCTGATAACTCTTTTTGCGACCCTGATAGGCGTCCCGATCGGCATTTTGGGAGGGACCTTTCTCGCGGAATACGCGAGAGGAACGGCGATATCACGGATTATCAGCATTCTGGCTGATATCATGGTGAGCGTGCCTTCCATCGTCATTGGGACCTTCGCATACGCGATACTCGTGAGGCCGGTCGGGCACTTCAATGGGTGGGCGGGTGCTGCCGCTCTCGCGATTATCATGATCCCTGTGGTGTTGAGGACGACTGAAGATATGCTTTCGCTCGTTCCCTGGACATTGAGGGAGGCTGCCTTTGCGCTTGGTGCTCCTTATTATAAGGTGATTATCCAGGTCGTCTACCGTGGCGCGGCGACCGGCATTCTTACGGGAATTCTGCTCTCTATAGCGAGGGTGGCAGGGGAGACCGCGCCGCTGCTCTTCACATCGTTCAATAACGCGTATTTCTCCGTCGATATGACGAAACCCGTAGCCTCCCTGACCGCGAGCATATTCCAGTACGCCATGGGGCCCTATGAAGACTGGCATGCACAGGCATGGGCAGCATCTTTTGTCATCACCGTCGTGATCCTCGGCATCACTATCCTCGGCAGACTCATTATCAGATGGAGATACAAATGACGGAAAACGTAGAGCTCGAGACGAGGAATCTGAATTTTTATTATAACGGGAACGTCCATGCCCTCAAGCAGATAAACGTGATCGCCTATAAAAACGCGGTGACCGCGTTAATAGGCCCCTCCGGATGCGGCAAGACAACGCTTCTCCGCTGTTTCAACAGGATGCATGACCTCTATCCCAAGAACCGGTACGAGGGAGAAATAATCTTTCAGGGCAGAGACATCCTCTCAGACGGCGTTGATCTTATCGGCCTCAGGAGCAACATCGGGATGGTATTTCAGAAGCCGACCCCGTTCCCTATGACGATATTTGACAACATAGCCTATGGTCTCAGACTGAGGGGAGTGAAGAGGCGTTCCGACCTTTCGGAAAAGGTCGAAAGGGCACTGAAGAACGCAGCGATCTGG
>Ga0187779_10001923_pt1 | contig 12880 bp, 15 predicted proteins | sample 1015_Q2_SP10_10__FD_132435 | JGI IMG/M metagenome (GOLD analysis project Ga0187779, IMG submission 132435) | Tropical peat soil microbial communities from peatlands in Department of Meta, Colombia - 1015_Q2_SP10_10_MG | ecosystem: Environmental > Terrestrial > Soil > Wetlands > Peat | place... | reverse complement strand
GCCGTCCCTGCGTCTTCGGCATCCCCGCCGCCTGACGCTTCCGCGTCCATGGCCCCGGCCTCCCACGGCCAGTACATTGGGGGCCCATGCCCGAACCCGTCACCTATCGGCGCACGCTCGGCCTGTTTTCCGGAACGATGGCCGTTGTCGGCGGAATCATCGGTTCCGGCATCTTCATCAATCCATCCATTGTCGCCCAGCGCGTCGGCACACCGGCGCTCACGCTCGGCGTCTGGGCCCTGGGGGGCGTCATTGCCCTCATCGGGGCCTTCTGTTTCGGCGAGTTGGGGCAGCGACGACCGAGGGCCGGCGGCAGCTACGTCTACATTCGTGAGGCGCTGGGCCCGCTCCCCGCGTTCCTGTACGCCTGGGCACTCCTGCTGGTGATCGGGACCGGCGCCATTGCGGCAGTCGCCGTGACCTTCGCCAACTATGCTCTCGGCCTGGCCGGCCTCCCGACCAGCTATGCGACCCCGGTTGCCGGCTCCGCCATCCTGCTGCTCACCGCGGTCAATTATCTCGGCATCCGTCCCGGTGCCGCGACCACGAACATCTTCACGTTGCTCAAACTCGCCGCGCTCGCCTTCCTCATCCTCGTTGGCCTGGGGAGCGGGGCCACGCCCACACCGGCCGTGACGGACCCCCTGCCATCCGGCGGCACCTTTCTGGCCGTCGCCGCGGCGTTGGTCCCGGTGCTGTTCGCGTTCGGCGGGTGGCAGCAGACCAACTTCATCGCGGAGGAGATCGTCGAGCCGCACAAGAATCTGCCGCGCGCATTGGTGCTGGGCGTGGTGATCGTGGTCGTCGTGTACCTGCTCGCCAATGTCACCTACCTCCGGATCCTCGGCCAGGCCGGCCTCGCCGCGAGTGCCGCTCCCGCCGCGGATGCGCTTCGCAGCCGGCTCGGAACGACCGGCGCCACCGTGATCAGCGCGGGGATCGCGGCATCGACCTTCGGCTTTCTCAATCTCGTGATCATGGTGTCGCCTCGGGTGTACCAGACCATGGCAGCCGACGGCCTGTTCTTCCCGGCCTTCGCGCGTCTGCATACCCGGTATCGGACCCCCAGCGCCGCCATCGTGGTGCAGGGTCTCTGGGCGATTGCCCTGCTGGTCACTGGCCGCTACGGGGCACTGCTCGACTATGTCGTATTCTGCGACTGGATCTTCTTCGGGTTGGCGGTAGTCTCACTCTTCGTACTGCGACGCCGTGACCACGCGGCCGGACTGCCGGAGCCGCCCGCCGCATTCCGGGTCCCCGGCTGGCCGGTGACGCCGGCGCTCTTCGTGCTGGCGTCGGGCTACGTGGTGATCGGCTCGATCAGTTCCAATCCGCACAACGCGCTGCTCGGCGTCTGCATTCTGTTGCTCGGGGTCCCCGTTTTCCTCTACTGGCGGAGGCAGACGGCCACACGGCCCTGAGCCAGACGCCGCGTGGGTCCGCAAAAAACTTGCGGCCCTCGGGGTTATGACCCCGAAGGCCGCTCGCGTGACGTGGGCCCGGTCAGCTTCTCTTTTCAAGACGGATGCTGCCGTTCACCGTGGTCAACTCCAGGCTGCGGCCTCCCTCGCCGATGCGCCCCTTCAGGGAGTTGGGCCGCATCCGGCCGCTCACGGTGATCGGGAAGTCGCTCTCGACCGAGCCGTTCACCGTCGTGGCCGAGACGTCCGCACTGGCGTTTCCCGGCAGCTCGACCGTGATGCCCCCATTCACCGTGGTGAAGCGGAGAGCGTCCTTCCAGTCGGCGCGGCCCAGGTGGGCGCTGATCGAGCCGTTCACCGTCGTCCCCTTCGCCAGCCCTCCGGTCTCGATATCCACGTCGCCGTTGACCGTGGTCAGCTCCGCGTCCCCAGCGAGGTCTTTGGCGCTGACATCGCCATTCACCGTGCTCCCAACCAGTATGACCCCAGCAGGGACCCGGACTTCGAACGCCACCTCGACGTCGTCGTCCTTGTTGTCGTCGTTGCCGCCGCCGCTCCGGCACTCGTTGGCCCGGCCACCGTGCTTGGCGGGATACACCGCGCAGATGGTCACGCCACTCGACCCCTCCACCACCTTGATCTCCACCTCGGCGGGATCGCTCCGCTTGGCGTGCTTGGTCGCGGTGACCTCCGCTTCCTGTCCGGTCGCACGGCTGGCCCGGATCGGTCCGTTGATTCCGCGAACTTCGAGGGTCTTGCCGGTAGCGAGGACCCCGTGCCAGCGGAAATCCTGGCCCACGAGCCGCAGTGGCACGAGCATGAATGTCGCAAGCAGCAGCGCAGAAGACCGCATGGGACGACTCCTGTATGGATGAGCGTTCACGACCAGACGTTTGGGTACGAACTAGGGTTTTCGCGGCGGGGCGGTCTTCCGGATCGACACGGTCCCATCGAACGATGCCAGATCCAGCCGCGCGCCGCCGCTGCCCAGTGTGAAATCCATGCGCCCCCGGCCATGGGTCTCGCGCAGGGTCACCGGATAGTCCGACTTGAAGTCTCCGCTGAACGTAGAGACCGTGACCTCGGCGTTGATCGACTGGGAGACCACGGTGACGTTGCCATCGTGCGAAGAGAGCCCATAGCGGCCCCCGGCCCGGATCGGCCCGGTGAACTCGATGGCACCGTCCACGGTGCTGGCCTCGACCGCGGAGGATTCCACCCCGTCGAGCAGGATGTCGCCGTCGACCGCCGTCGCCTTCACGTCTCCCTTGATGCCGCGAAGGGTGATCTTGCCGTCCACGGCGGAGATCTGAATGCGTCCCGAGGCTCCCGTCAGTTCGATGTCCCCATTCACCGATGAGAGCGACACGAAGCTCGCTCCCCCCTGGACGCTGACGGCCCCCTCCACCGAAGAGACCGAGACCTCACCCCGTGCGCCGCTTACCCGCACGTCGCCGCTCTGGCTGGAGAGGTCGAGCGCCATCTCCGCGGGCACCGTGAGGCGCCAGTTCACCTCCGACGGTCCGTAGCGGGCGCGGGCCCGAAGGCTCATGGTACGACCACTCTGATCGACATCGATCCGGGCATCATCGTCGTCGGTTTGGACCCGCACGGTGTTCTGGTTCCAGGTCTCCACCGTGATGCTCCCGTCCGCGCTCGACAATTCGAGCCGGGTGGTGCCACGGACCGCGATGCTGGTATCGGTCCCTTGTGGCGTCAGGACGAGAGCGGCAAAAAGCAGCAGCATGGAACTCCTTTCGGACTCAACTCACGGCGCGGGTCAGCGCCGCGGCACGACGCAGCAGATCAAGCTTGCGCAGCCGAGTCTGGGTGAGATGGGCGCGCAGGTAGCTGTTGGCGGGATCGGCTGCCAGGGCACGCTCCGCCTCGCCGATGGCACGGTCCACCAGCTTGAGCTTCTCCTCGACGACCCGGACCGTCGCCGTGTCGAGCTTCCCCCGCCCCGCCTCCAGCTCGGCCTGCAGCTCACTGACGGCGGCCTCATAGCCGCGCCGCGCGGGCCGATCGGCCACCGGCGTTGCCTCGGATGGAACGACGGACGGCTCGGCGCCCCCGGCGGAAGCCTGGGTCAGGCGCGGAGCCTGCCGCCAGAGGAGACTGGCGACCGCGCCGCCGGACAGCAGCATGATCACGATACCGGCGGCGAGCAGTTGGGGAATCGACAGGCTGATTCGCCGCCTGGGCGATGGCGTCGCGCCGATCGCCGCCGCGACGCCCGGCCAGAGGTCGGCTCGTAGGGGACGGTCCTCGAGCGATTGCGCCCGCGCGACCACTCGCCTGAGCTGTGTCAGGAGCGCGGCGCACTCGGCGCAGCCGGCCAGGTGGGATTCTACGATCCCGGTTTCCCCCGGCTCCAGTTCGCCGTCGATGAGCAGGGAGAGTTGTTCGGGCGATGGGTGGGTCATCGGATCACCCCAGCGACTGGCGCAACGCCATGCGCGCGTAATGAAGTTGCGATTTCGAGGTCCCGACCGAGATGCCGAGCATGCCGGCAATCTCCTCGTGACGGTATCCCTCGACATCGTGCAGCACGAATACCTGCTTGGCTCCCGGCGACAGTCCTGCGATCGCGCCCTCGAAATCGATGCCCGCCGCAGGAGACGGACCGCGGCCCGGATGCTCCAGCCCACCTGCCGGATCCTCCACGAACAACTTCCGCCACCGGCCCCGGGAGGTCCTCCGGTTCAAGATCACGTTCACCGCCAACCGGTGCAGCCATGTTGCAAAAGCCGCCTCTCCTCGAAAGGTCCCGAGCTTCTGCCAGGCCCGCACCAGAATCTCCTGGGTGACATCGTCGGCATCCTCCCCCAGCATGCGCACCACCAGGGTGTGAATCCGGGTCACGTGGCGGCGATACAACCGCTCAAAGGCGTGCGCATCCCCGCTCGCCGCGAGGGCGGCGTCAACGGCATCGGCGTCTGAGGCGACGGCGTCGGAGGTCCGCAGCTGATTCGTTCCCGATGAAGTGAGTGTCATGCGCGAGGTTAGACAGCGACCCGCCGTCGCAGGGTTGGAAGCCCGGCCGCGACCTGTGGCGACCCACCAGCGGCTTCCACAAGCTCTTACGCCACAAGCACCTGCGTCACCGTTTCGAGGCCTAATGTCGGGGGCCCCGGAAACCGAATATAAGGAAGAGACCTCACCATCCGGATCGGGCTTCGCCCGGTTCACCTGGAGCTCCATGCGCGACACTGCGAAGACGGCGAATCAAACCGAAGCGCCGGCGCGTCTGCCGCGCACGGCCCGGGTCCTCGTGGTGGACGACTCCACCACGAACCAGCTAGTCGCCGCCGTGATACTGGAGCGACTGGGCTGCAAGGTCCAGTTCGCCGCCAATGGCGCCGAGGCCCTCGAGTTCATCGCCCAAGAGCCATTTCAGGTCGTGTTCATGGACTGCATGATGCCGGTGATGGATGGCTACGAGGCCACTGAGGCAATCCGCCGGCTGCCGGGCTCGGCCGGACGGACGCCGATTGTGGCCATCACCGCCGCTGCGATGCCGGGTGACCGCGAGCGTTGCCTGGCGGCCGGCATGGACGACTATCTGAGCAAGCCGGTCTGGCCGGAGCAGCTCGAGAAGGCACTGATCCGGTGGACCACGCCGTGAGTCCCCCGACACCCTGGATGAGGGTTTCCGCCGCGCCGGCTCCAGCCCCGGCCGCACGATGTGACGGCATCGATCCCTCCCTGCTCGACGACATCGTACAGATGCCCAACGGGGGCATCGGGTTGGTGCGCGAGCTGATCGCCATGTTCTTTGACGAGGCGCCCGGCCGCCTCGCGGAGCTGCGACTGGGAATCGCGGCGGCCGACGGACAGCGCATTGCGGCCGTTGCCCATGCAACGAGAGGCGGTGCCGGAACGGTAGGCGCCACGCAGCTTGCCACCCTCTGCGGCCGACTGGAGGCCGACGGGCGCGCTGGGCGGCTGGCGGGTGCCGAAGAAACCCTGGTGGCCATCGAGGTGGAATTTGCGCGGGTCCGCGGTGCCTTGGAGCGGCGGGTAGCCGAACTGATGGCAGGGAGATGACCCTCCGGTCACGGGGCCTCTCCTGACGCGATCCACCCAGCAGAAAAGCCGGGAACTCGCGTCCCCGGCTCTTCCGCCCTCACGCCGGTCCCCTCCGACCGGCGCCCTCCCTCATCTCAACTGCCTAGTGCACCTCCACCCTCGCCCCGGCCAGGGCACGAACTAGATCGGTCGTGGAGACCACCCCGACCAAGCGACCCTCGAGCTCGACGAACAGCCGGTGTACCTCCAGATACAGCATCCGCTGCGCGGCATCCTTGAGCTCAGCATCGGGAGTGATCGTCTGTGGCCGAGGGGTCATGACCTCCTGCACCAGCGTCTCCTCGAAGACCGCCTCCCGGGATTCTGGATCGTTCCGTTCGGCTAGTAGTTCCAGGATGTCACTGTTGGACAGGACCCCCGCCAGTCGGCCATGATCGTCGACGACCGGGACCCCGGTCACATGGCTCTCGGCGAGTAACGCGATGGCTTCGCCGACTGTGTCGGTACCGCGGATGGTCTTGAGCTCGGTCTGCATGACATCGGCGATGCGCATACTCACCTCCGCGATGAGGTTCCGTCCGCAGGAAATACGCATCCGCCGCGGTGAACGAATCGTGAACCCGGGATGAGAGTAGATTGGCGCAATCGGACCCCGTAAACCCCGGACCCCCGGTCGGCATCCCATCCCCCGATGACCCCTCGCCTCCCAGCGCTGTGAACGACACGGTGCGCCTCGCCCAGCAGGGCGATCCGGTGGCATTTCGGGCCCTGTACGAGGCCCACGTCGGTCAGGTCTATGCCCTTTGTCTTCGGCTGGCCGGTGACCGGAGCGAGGCCGAAGAACACACCCAGGATGTGTTCGTCCGGTTGTGGCAGCGGCTCTCGAGCTTCCGGGGGGAAGCGGCATTCTCGACCTGGCTCCACCGGCTCGCGGTGAACGAGGTGCTACAGGCGCGACGCACTGCCGGGCGGCGTTCGGCCCGGGTGACACTCGCGGGAGGCGAGGAGGTACTGGAGAGCGCCAGTCAACCGGAGCGACTACCGGACACCGACCTCGCCGGAGCGGTCGCCGCACTGCCCGAAGGTGCCCGGACTGTATTCGTGCTGCACGATATCGAGGGCTACCAGCACGAGGAGATCGCCCGTATGTCGGGGATCGCGGAAGGAACGTCCAAGGCGCAGCTCCACCGGGCGCGCCGACTCCTCAGGGAGGCCCTGCAGCGATGACTCCATGTGCCGAATTCGCCATCTGGCTCGATGACTATGTCGACGGCGCGCTCTCGCCGCTGGATCAGCAACGGGTCGAAGCGCATCTGGCAGTGTGCCCGGGGTGCCGGGCAGAGGTGGAGACCCTGCGGCAGCTCCTGGTCGAGACGCGCCAGCTCCCCAGATCGATCCTGCCGGAACGCGATCTGTGGGCCGGGATCGCGGCGCGACTCGCCCCCGCGCTCTCTCCGCTCGGCGCCCGGCGCGGTCCACCATCCTCGGCCGTGCACAGACTGGGACTGCTCGCCGCTGCGCTGGCCTGCATCCTCCTCGGGGCGGTCCTGGCTACGCTCTGGCAGCGCCACGCGCCTCCCACCGGGTTCGCGGCGGAGCAAACCCGCTACAACGCCGCGGCCGCGGCCCTCGCCGATCAGCTCGCGCAGAAGCCGTCCGGACTCTCCCCCGCTACTCGAGCCGTGGTGGAGCGCAATCTGCACATCGTGGATGCAGCGATTCGCGAGGCGGAGACCGCGCTGAGCCACGACCCCGGCAACTCCGCCCTGGAACAGATGCTCGTCGCCCGCTACCAGCAGCGCCTCGCGCTGCTCAGGCGCGCCACCCAGAATGAGCGCGCGGAGAGCTGATATGCGTTCTCTCTCACTCTCGGTAATCGCGACCGTAGCGGCGCTGCTACCCGCCGTGCCGCTGGCCGGCCAGGAATCGGTCGCCACGGGACGTCACGCGAGCCACGACGCCGCCATCCGGATCTTCTCCTTGACTGGCTCGCTTCGCATCACCACCTGGACCCGCGACAGCGTCTCGGTGCGCGGACGGGTGGACCAGTCGGCGGGCCAGCTGGCGCTTTCCGGAGGAGACGCGGCGGTGAAGATCGCCGTGGAGCCGCCGGCGGAGCGGGCGCCAAACGGCACAGCGGACCTCGACATCCAGGTGCCGGCAGGGGCCCGACTCTGGGTCAAGTCGTCCGGCGCCGAGGTCGACATCACGGCGGGCGGAGGGCAGATCGAGGTGCAGAACGGCAGCGGCAGGGTGCGGGTGGCGGGCGAGGCAGAGAGCGTGAACGTCGAGACGCTCGACGGAAACGTCGAGCTGGTAGTCCACAGCCCCACCGCCCGGGTGCGCACGGCCAGTGGGACCATTGTGGCCCGCAATGTGGTCCGGGAACTCGACGCCTCAAGTGTCAGCGGACCCCTGCTGGTGGGCATGGAGGGGCCTATCGCACGGGCCCGCCTGGAGACCGTGTCGAGCGAGATCGCCTTCAAGGGTACGCTCGAGCCAGAGGGCAGCCTCGACGCCGAAACCCACGGCGGCGATGTGGAGCTCCGCCTCCCGGCGACGCTGGGCGCCGCCTTTCACCTTGTGAGCTACGGTGGCGGACTGGTCAACGAGATGGTACCTGCCAGCGTGGTGCGAAAGGGCCCGGGCAAGGGCGAGTGGACCTTCCAGACCGGAGACGGCCGCGCCACCGTCGAGGTCCGCACCTTCAAGGGAACGGTGACGCTCAAGGTGAGGGGGGAGCCGCCGGTCTCCAAGGAGTGAGCCGGAGCCCTCTCAGCCGGCGGTGGGAAATCGAGGAATGCCGACGACCTGACCGGGCGGGCTATCTCCGTCCTCCGAATCATCGAGACCGAAGTACCATCCGACTTCGTCAAGCAACTCGTCCTCGGTGGACACTCCGGTGAGGATGGTCTCGGCGTACCCCGGCTCGACCAGCACATATCCAAAGGGATAGTCGAGACCCCGCAGACTGATGATGCGCCGCGGTCCTCCCTCCAATTCCACGACGATCGAGTCCGAGGTGGTTGCGACCAACGCAATGTCCTGGTCGGCGAGGGCGGGCGCGATCTGGGCCGTGTAGCTGCGGAAATCGTCGAGCAGGTCGGCCCCTTCTCCACTGGCCAGCGTGTCCGAGGCAGCGAGCCAGAACGCGACGACCGTGGATTTCTTGACCACCGGCACCGCCGTGCCCGGATGACCAACCGTCTGTTCGGCGTGCGGCCGCCGGACCACCCGACCAGGGTGGCAGGCGATGAGGAGACCAAGGGCGAAGACCAGGTATCGCACGGATACTCTGCTAGGCGAGTGGGTCGGCAGCATTCGACTCTTGATCATAACCTATTGACAATCATAATGTTGTGACGGCTGATCCGTTGGACAGCAAGTACCCACTTGCTTGCAGGCGCCGGCCTCGCTACATGTTCGCCCACCTATGGAAGACATCCGGGAGCGAATCCTCGCCGCCGCCATCCGCGTTTACGCGGAAGCCGGGTTCCGCGGCACCACCACGCGACGCGTGGCCCAGGAAGCCGACGTCAACGAGATCACCCTGTTCCGGCATTTTGGCACCAAGGAAGCGCTCGTCAAGGAAGCGCTGAAAGCCTGTGGCACCGGGATTCATCTGATTCCGGGGGAGCCGATCGATCCGGAGACTGAACTCACCAGTTGGGCCCTCTCCACCTATCGGCATTGGTACGAGAACCGTGGAGTCATCGGCCAGGTGATGGGCGACCTCGGCGAGCACCCGGAGCTGGCGCCGGACATCTGCGAAGAGCCGCAGAGCGAGCACTCGGTGCTCTCCCGCTATCTCGACCAGATGCGGGAAAGGGGGATGACCAGTCGGCCGTTCCATGCCGATGCCGCTGCCGGTCTCCTGATGGGCGCCGTGTTCACCCATGCCATGTGGCGGGACCACTTCGACAAACCCGACCTCCCTCCGGTGGACGAGGTGATGCGCCATTACGTCGGGCTGCTGCTCGGCGCCATCGGCGCGACGCACGGTGCCGCCACCGGGAAGGGATCCCGATGAGCTCGCGTTCCCGGCTCGGCTTGATCGGTGCGTTCGCGCTGCTGCTTCCGCTGGCCCCCCTCGCGGGCCAGCAGTCCGTCCCCCGGTCGCTGTCCCTTGATGAGGCCCTGGAGCTCGCGGTCCCCGCGAACGACAACGTGGCCATCGCGCGGGCGGACACCCGCCGCGCCGACGGCGAAGTGAAGCGGGTCCGCGCCGATCTGCTGCCGCAACTCGCCGGCACCGCGAACTACATCCGCACCATCAAGTCGCAATACAACTTCAGCCTCGGCAAGCCCGATTCGACGGCGGTGTCGTTCTGCAATCGATTCACCGGGAACCCGGGGAATCCTGTCGGTGAGCGGCTGGACTCGCTGGAGCAGGCCGTCCAGTGCCTCTCCTCGCTCAACCCGTTCGCGGCGCTGAGCGATCTGCCGTTCGGTCTGAAGAACCAGTACAACTTCGGTCTGGTCTTCAGTCAGACCTTGTTCAACAGCGCCATCGTGAAGGGACGCCCCCGCGCCGCGACCGCCGGGCGGCGTCTCGCCCAGCTAGGCGTCACCACGGCGGAGGCGCAAGCGCGCCTCGACGTGATCCAATCGTATTTCGACGCCGCACTGACCGACCGCCTGGTCGGGATCGCCGAGCTGAGCCTGGCACAGGCGGAGACCACGCTGGTTCAGACCCGGCTGGCCCGGCAGGTCGGCACCAAGCCCGAGTTCGACCTGCTCCGGGCGACGGTCACCAGGGACAACCAGCGGGCCGCGCTGCTGCAGCGCCGCTCGCAGCGCACCCTCTCCTACCTGCGGCTCAGCCAGCTGCTGCGGCTCCCCCTCGATCAGGATCTGGCCCTCACCACGCCTCTGGAGGAGGTCCCGCCCGGAGGGATGCGTCCCGAGGAGTCGCAGCTCTCCCCGGAGATTGATACGGCGGTGGCCCAGCGCGCCGCGGTGCAACAAGCTGATGAAGCGGTGACGGTGCAGGACGTGCTGACCAACGTGACCCGCTGGGATCGCCTGCCGACGATCACTCTTCGCTCCACGTTCGCGCGGATTGGCTACCCGGACAACGGGATCCCGTGGCAAGCCAACTTCGTGTCGGACTGGACCGTCAGTGTTGGAGTCTCCCTGCCGCTGTGGACCAGTGGGCGGCTCACCGGCAACACGATGGTCGCGGAGGCGAGCCTGGCGCAGGCCCGGGCGCGGGCCCGGCAGGCGCGCGACGGGGCGGCCCTCGAAGCGCGGCAGGCGATCGAAGTCCTACAGACCGCCCTCGCGACCTGGGCCGCGACCCAAGGGACCGTGGAGCAGGCCCAGCAAGCCTACGACATCGCCGCGATCCGGTACCGCGAGGGAATCTCCACTCAGACCGAACTGACCGACGCGCGACTGCTGCTCGAGCAGGCGGAAGGCAACCGCGCGACCGCCGCCCGCGACGTGGTGGTGGCCCGCGCCCGCCTCCGCCTGTTGCGTGATCTCCCGCTTCCCGGCACCGACATTGGCACGACTCTGACCAATGCGGCTACCGGACTGCAGAACACCCAGACTTCATCCGGCACCACCGGAACCAACGGTACCCCTCAATGACGTGGACTTCTGGCTCGCTCCGGGCGCTCGCCCTGGCCGTGACGATCGGACCGCTGGCAGCCGCCGCCTGCAAACCCGCCCCACCGGTCGCCACCGGGTCCGCGGAGGCCGCGATGTTCGTGGGGCCGGAGAACCTGACGATCGCCAAGCAGGAGACCCTGCAGGTTGGCCCGGCGATTTCGGGGACCCTGGAGGCCGAGCGTCAGGCGCAGGTCCGCGCCGAACTCCCCGGCGCGCTGATCGCCGTGGAAGCGGAACCGGGGCAGCCCGTGCAGCGCGGGGTGGTGCTGGGTCGGATTGACGACGCCGGCGTGCGGGACGCGGAGACGTCCGCTCGCTCCGCCGTCACCACCGCCGAGCTCAACGTCGCCCTGGCCCGAAGGAACGTGGAGCGTACCCGCGCGCTGGCCAACGCGGGCGCGATCGCAGACCGTGATCTGGAACAGGCGGAGTGGAACCTCTCGAGCGCCGAGGCGGAGCAGGCCGACGCGCGGGCCCGCGCGGCCGCGGCGGCGAAGCAACTCGACCGGACCATCATCCGGGCTCCCTTTACCGGCATCGTGAGCGAGCGCCCTGCCAACCTCGGCGACATCGTCCAGACGGGGACGCCGCTGTTCACAGTGGTGGACCCTTCCGCGCTCAAGCTCGAGGGCGCGGTTCCAGCCGACGGCCTCGATCAGCTCAAGTTGGGCACCCCGGTCGCGGTCACCGTCGCGGGTGCGGGCCCCGCTCCCCTGCGCGGCCGGATCAGCCGGATCAACCCAGTGGTAGACCCCGCCACTCGGCAGGTGCGGGTCACGGTCGCTGTCCCCAATGCCTCGGGTCGCCTCATGTCGGGACTGTTCGCTGACGGCAGGGTGGCGACCGCCGAACGGGTGAGCGTCGTAGTCCCGTCGGGCGCAGTCGACCGCACCGGCATCCGCCCGCTGGTGGTGCGGCTGCGGGAGGGCCGTGTCGAGCGCGTCGAAGTCGAACTCGGCCTGATCGATGATGGCCTGGAACGGATCGAGCTCCGCTCCGGCATCGTGCCCGGCGATACCGTCCTGCTCGGCGGGGCACGGGGGCTACCGCCAGGAACCCCGGTTCGAATCGGGAGTCCGGCGGAGATCGAGGAGCGCCACGCCGCCGTCCCGGCCAAGGAGTAGCCAATGTTGATCTCCGACTTCGCGATCCGCCGGCCGGTGGTGACCATCGTCTCGATGGTCGCCCTGGTGGTGTTCGGCCTGATCGGCCTGGTGAAGCTCAAGACCGACGAGTTTCCCGACGTTCAGCCTCCCTTCGTCTCAGTCGGCGTGGTCTACCCGGGGGCCGCGCCCGATGGCGTCGAGCGTGAGGTGCTGGAGCCGATCGAGGAGCAGGTGGCGGCGATCAGCGGGGTCAAGAAGATCACCGGCTACGCGCAGGATGGGTACGCGCTGCTGGTCGTCGAGTTCCAGTTCGAGAAACCGCTCATCGAAGCGACGCAGGATATTCGCGACGGCATCTCGGCGATCCGGACCGATCTCCCCGAGGAGATCGAGGAACCCATCATCAAGAAGATCTCCGATACCGACCGGCCCATCGTTTCGCTCGCGCTATCCTCCAAGACCCTGACCGCGGCCGAGCTGACTCGGCTCGCCGATCCAGGCATCGCGCGCGAGATCCGCTCGCTCGCGGGAGTGGCGGAGGTCACCATCGTCGGCAAGCACGAGCGGGAGCTGAGCGTGCTGTTGCGTCCCCAGGCGCTGCAGGCGGCGGGCGTCAGCGTGCTGCAGGTGGTGCAGGCGCTCCGGCTGCAGAACCTGGCCGCGCCGGTCGGTCGGGTGACGACGGACTTCGAGGAAAAGAGCATC
>Ga0187779_10001922_pt1 | contig 12884 bp, 9 predicted proteins | sample 1015_Q2_SP10_10__FD_132435 | JGI IMG/M metagenome (GOLD analysis project Ga0187779, IMG submission 132435) | Tropical peat soil microbial communities from peatlands in Department of Meta, Colombia - 1015_Q2_SP10_10_MG | ecosystem: Environmental > Terrestrial > Soil > Wetlands > Peat | place... | reverse complement strand
GCCACCCGGTTCGGGTGCGCGGCGGCGGGGATCTCGGTGACGCGCCACGGCACGGCCCGCTCGATGCCCACCCGGCCGGAGGTCGAGGCGCTCCTCGCCGAAACTTTCCCTCCGGCGCCGGCGTAGGTGACCCGTCCCCGCACCGTCCGTCCCCGTCGCCGCCCGGCAGCCCGCGCGGTCCGGCGGGCGGCGCTGCCGCCCTTTCACCATCCGGAGCCCCGATGCGCCACTCCCGTCACGCCGCTCGCGCCGCGATCCTGGCCCTGCTCCTGCCCGCCGCCGTGCGCGCGCAGGAAGCCCTGCCGCTGAAGCACGCCCCGCAGCCGACGGTCCCGGCCATCACGGCCGCCGACCTGATGACGCGGCTCTACATCTACGCGGACGACTCGATGATGGGCCGGCGCGCGGGGACGCCCTACAACCTCAAGGCGACCGCGTACATCGCGTCCGAGGCGCGGAAGATCGGCCTGGTGCCCGCCGGCGACAGCGGCGGCTACTTCCAGTGGGTGCCGCTGGTGCAGGAGACCATCGACAGCACGTCCACGATCACCGCCGGGAACACGACGCTCAACGTGTTCGACGACTTCCTCCCCCGGCACATCGGCGCCGGCGAGGCGCGGTCCGTGGACGGGGCGCAGGCCGTCTTCGGCGGCTCGATCAACGCCGCCGACTCCTTCCCGGTCGAGCAGGCCCGGGGGCGCGTGGTGGTCTTCTCCCTTCCGGCGGGGCCCATCCGCATCAACCCCGGCGCGGTGATCGCGCGGTTGAACGAGGCCGCGGGCCTCGCCTTCCCGGGGCTGGAGCGGGTGCCGCCGCAGTTCAAGCACTTCCTCCGGGAGCCGTCGGTCACGATGGCCGCCGCGGACTCCGATACGCGCCCCGGCCCGACGCTCCTGCAGCTCACCACCGCGGCCGCCGGCGCGCTGCTCGGCACGACGCTCGACAGCGCCCGGGTCGGCGCCATCGGCGCGACGCTGCGGGCGCACGTGACGGTGAGCCGGGTGAGCCTTGCCGCGCGCAACGTCGTGGGCATCATCCGGGGCAGCGACCCCGCCCTGCGCGGCGAGTACGTCGCCATCGGCGCGCACAACGACCACATCGGCCTGACGCTGCCGCCGGTGGACCACGACTCGATGCGCATCTTCAACGAGGTGGTGCGCCCGGAGGGCGCCGAGCAGACCGGCAAGCAGGCGACGCCGGCCGAGCAGGCGCGGGTGGACAGCCTCCTGGCGGCGTGGCGGGCGGCGCATCCCGGTTCGCAGCGCGCCGACTCGATCGACAACGGCGCCGACGACGACGGCTCCGGCACGGTCTCGGTGCTGGAGATCGCGCAGCGCATCGCCTCCGAGCGGGTGAAGCCGAAGCGGTCCGTCCTGTTCGTCTGGCACACCGGCGAAGAGCTGGGGCTGTTCGGCTCCACCTGGTTCACCGACCACCCGACGGTGCCGCGCGATTCGATCGTCGCCCAGCTCAACATCGACATGATCGGCCGCGGCGACGCCGCCGACGAGACCGGCCGGACCAAGGACGGCACGCCGATCCACGGCAACCCGGACTACCTCCAGCTGGTGGGCTCGCGGCGCCTCTCCACGGAGCTGGGCGACCTGGTCGAGGCGGTGAACCGCGACGACCACCACGGCCTCCAGTTCGACTACTCGCTCGACGCCGACGGCCACCCGCAGAACATCTACTGCCGCAGCGACCACTACTCGTACGCGCGCTACGGCATCCCGGTGGTGTTCTTCACGACCGGCGGCCACGCCGACTACCACCAGGTCACCGACGAGCCGGAGTACATCGACTACGCGCACATGGCCCGGGTCGCCAACCTGATCGAGGACGTGGCCGTGCACGTGGCCGACCTCGACCACCGCGTCGTCGTGGATCACCCCAAGCCCGACCCCCACGGGGGCTGCCGGCAGTAGGCGGCGCCGCCCGCACGACGAAGCCCCGTCCGGTCGCACCGACCGGGCGGGGCTTCGCGCTTCACCGCTCGAGCCGCGTCAGGACGCCGGCTGGTCGAGCACTTCGCGCACCTTGCGGAGCAGGTCGTCGATGGTCCACGGCTTGGAGATGAACGGGACGTCGTGCTCGAGCAGCGCGCGCTCGTGCACGTCGCGGGCCGTGTACCCGCTGGTGAACAGCATCCGCGGCGTCGGGCCCGCCGCCCGGAGGGCGGCCAGGAGCTGCGGGCCGCCGGCCCTCGGCATCACGACGTCGCTGATGATGAGATCGGGCGCCGCCGGGCGGGAGCGCACCAGCGCGAGCGCCTCCTGGCCGTCGTTCGCCGTGACGACGGTGTACCCGTACTTCTCGAGCACCCGCGTCGCCGTCCGCCGCAGCGACGCGTCGTCCTCCACCAGCAGGATGGTCTCGCGGCCGCCCTGGGGCCTGGGCGGGACCGCGGCCGCGCGGTGCTCGCCCGCCGCCTCCGCGACGGTCGGGAAGTAGACCCGCACGGTCGTGCCGCGGCCCGGCTCGCTGTAGACGCTGATGAAGCCGGCGTGCTGCTTCACCAGGCCGTACACCATGGACATCCCCAGGCCCGTGCCCTGCCCGACCGGCTTGGTGGTGAAGAACGGCTCGAAGATGTGCTGCACCGTCGCCTGGTCCATCCCGATGCCGGTGTCGCTCACCGACAGCGTCACGTACTCGCCCGGGTCGCCCCAGCCGTAGGTGCGCAGGTGCTCCTGGTCCAGCGTGCCTCGGGCCACCGTGAGCCGCAGCTTCCCGCCGGACGCCATCGCGTCACGCGCGTTGGTCACCAGGTTCATCAACATCTGCTCGACCGCGACCGGGTCGGCGCGGATCACCGACGCCGGGGTGTCCACCTGCACCGACACCTCGACGTCCTCCGGCACGACCCGCCGCGCCAGGCGCACGAAGTCCGACAGCAGGGCCTCGAGCGAAACCGCGCGCGGCTCCAGGGCCTGCTGGCGGCTGAACGCCAGCAGGCTGCGCGTCAGCTCCGCCGCCCGGGCTGCCGCCTGGCGGATCATCTCCAGGTCCTCGCGGTGCGGTCCGTCGGCGGGCAGCTGGGCGGCCAGCAGCTCGTGGGAGGCCAGCACCGTCGTGAGCAGGTTGTTGAAGTCGTGGGCGACGCCGCCCGCGAGCTGGCCGACCGCCTCCATCTTCTGCGCCTGCCGCAGCTGCTCCTCGAGGCGGCGCTGCTCGGTCACGTCGAGCACCGTGCCCATCATCCGCGTCGCCGCGCCGCGGGCGTCGCGCTCGATCGTGGCCTGCTCCCGCACCACGCGCGCCGAGCCGTCGGGGCGCCGGATGCGGTGCTCGATGATGTACGGCGTCCCGCTCTTCAGGGCCTGGTCGACGGCGGCGCGCACCCGCGGCACGTCGTCGGGATGCACGGCGGCGAAGAAGAAGTCGTTCGTCACCACGACCGAGCCGGGGGCATGGCCGAAGATCCGGTAGGTCTCGTCCGACCACCACAGCGGGTTCCGGTCCAGATCCGCGTGGTCGGCCAGGTCGATCTCCCAGATGCCGAGATGCGCGATGGCTTGCGCCTGCGACAGCCGGACCTCGGTACGGCGCAGCGCCTCGTCGGCCCGCACGCGCTCGGTGATGTCGCGGTCCACGCCGCGGAACCCCTCGAGGCGCCCCCCGGGTCCGAGCACCGGCACCGCGCTGCTCTCGAGGAACCGGGTGGCGCCGTCCTTGCGCCGCCACCGGATCACGAGGTTGCGCCAGCCGCGGCGTTCGGCGGCCAGGGCCGCGAACTGCTGCTGCACGTCGGCCCGGTCGTCGGGGTGCACGAAGTCGAATGCGGGCCGCCCCACCAGCTCCTCCGGGCCGTAGCCCAGGATGCCGGCCACGGCGGGATTGCTGTAGGTATGCGTGCCGGCCGCGTCGGCCGACCACACCCAGTCGGTGGTGGACTCGATGAAGGAGCGGAACCGCTCCTCGCTGTCCCGCAGCGCGGCCTCCGCGCGCATCCGCTCGCCGATGTCGCGCACCACGACCTGGATCGCGGGCCGGTCCCGGTAGAGCAGCGGCGTCGCGGCGACCTCCACGTCGATGGGGGAGCCGTCGAGCCGCAGGAACCGCTCCGTGACGAGCGGCACCTCGCGGCCCTTCCCGACCATGGTCCGGACCCGGTCCACGACCGTCGCCCGCGAGTCGGGGTGCACGAAGTCGAACATCGGCCGGCCCACCAGCTCGTCCGCGCTCGTCGCGCCGAGGAGCCGCACGCCGGCGGGGTTGATGAACACCACCTTGCCGTCGCTGTGCACCGCGATCAGGTCGGGCGCGACGTCCACGAGCCGGCGGTACTGCTCTTCGCTCGCCCGCAGGGACGCCTCGGCCCGCTTGCGCTCGATCGCCATCGCGACCTGCGTGGACACGAACTGCAGGATGCTGCGGTCCGTCTCGGTGTAGCGGACGCCCTCGGTGTAGCTCTGCACCACCGCCACGCCGATCGTGCGGCCGTCGGTGTGGAGGGGCACGCCGAGCCAGTCCACCGAGTCCGACCCGATCAGCTCCACCTCGCCCCGCCGCTGGAGGTCGCGCATCACGTCCGGCGTCGCCAGCATCGGCAGGCCGGTGCGCAGCACGTAGTCGGTGAGGCCGCGGCCCACGGGCTTGGGCGCCGGGGCCTCGTCGAGCTGGTCCACGAAGTACGGGAAGGAGACCAGGCCGGTCGCCGCGTCGAACAGCGCGATGTAGAAGTTCCGCGCCGGCATCAGCTCGCTCACGATGGCGTGGATCGCGGAGTACAGGGCGTCGAGGCTCGGTGCCGCGTGGGCGGCCTCCGAGATGCGGCGCGTGGCCGCGTGGATCCGCTCGGCCCGACGCAGCTCGGTGACGTCCACCGCGTCCACCAGCGCCCACGCCACGCGGCCGCCGGCCTTGATGGGCACCAGCCGCGACTCGTACACCACGGCCCGCGCCGCGGGATCGGGGAAGGCCACCTCGTAGCGGCCGGGGACGCCGGTGCGGAACACGCGCTGGAGCAGGGCGGCGACCCGGTCGCACTCTTCGGCGGGGAGGTGCTCGCACAGGTTGGAGCCGACCAGCTCGCCGATCGGCCGCGACGCGAGCGGCCGGTTGGCGTAGGCGATGCGGAACTGCCGGTCGATCACCATCACGACGTCGGGGGACCGCGCGTACAGCTGGTGCCAGAACCTGCGGCCGCCCGGCAGCGCGTCCGCCGGCGCCGCCGCGCGGCGGGCCGGCCCGGGGCGGCGCTTGGGCGCCGGCTTCTTCCGCTTCCGGGGTTTCACGCGCCGGTGCGGTGCGCGCCGGCGCGGGAGGAGAGGGCCATCAGATTAGGGTGCAGCCCGCTGCCCGGGCGCGCAAGCGTTCCGGGCGCGAGGGGGGGCGCCGGCCGTGCCCCGCCCGGAGCCTCAGCCGTGCTTGATGAACGTCCCGTCGTGCAGCTCCGCGTAGGCCCGCTGCAGCTCCTCCTCGGTGTTCATCACGATCGGCCCGTACCAGGCCACCGGCTCCTTGATCGGCTCCCCCGAGACCAGCAGGAAGCGGATCCCGTGCTCGCCGGCTTGCACGGTCACCTCGTCGCCCCGGTCGAACAGCACCAGGGAGCGGTTGCCCGCCTCCTCACGCACCACCGTGGCGCCGGGGTCCAGCTGCTCGGTCAGCACGCCCTGCGGCGCCGACGCGTCGCGGAACGTGCCGCCGCCCTCGAACACGTAGGCGAACGCGTTGCGCGTCGTCTCGACCGGCAGCGTCTTGCGCTGGAGCGGCGGGACCCACACGTCGAGGTACCGCGGGTCCGCGGCGACGCCGTCCACCGGGCCGTGCTTGCCCCAGAAGGTCCCGCACACCACCCGCACGCGCGTGCCGTCGTCGTCCGTGACCTCGGGAATCGCGGCCGCCGGCACGTCCTGGTAGCGCGGGTCCGTCATCTTGAGCGACGCGGGCAGGTTCGCCCACAGCTGGAAGCCGTGCATCCGGCCGTTCGGGTCGCCCTTCGGCATCTCCTGGTGCAGGATCCCGCTGCCGGCGGTCATCCACTGCACGTCGCCCGCCCCCATCGTGCCGCTGTTGCCGAGGCTGTCGCCGTGGGACACGGAGCCGGCGAGCACGTAGGTGATGGTCTCGATGCCGCGGTGCGGATGCCACGGGAAGCCCGCGAGGTAGTCGGCGGGGTTCTCGTTCCGGAAGTCGTCCAGCAGCAGGAAAGGGTCGAAGTCCTTCGTGGCGCCGAAGCCGAACGCGCGGCGCAGCTTCACGCCCGCGCCCTCGAGCGTCGGCCTCGATTCAATGATGCGCTTCACCGGTCGGATCGACATCGTCGCTCCTTGCTGAGGCCCTCCCGTACACCAATGAAAGGTAATCCCAAAGGCAAGTCCCGGACTCGGGATTCCGCCTGACGGACGCGTGACGGGTCCGGTACAGTGTGGTGGAGTCAGGCGCGCGCTGCGCCTGCGGGGAGGCACCGTGACTCACACGACGGTCCGTCACGTTTCGCGGGTGGCCACGGCTGCGGGCACGGTTGCGCTGGCGCTGATCTCGTGCCGAGGCATCGAGGTCGCCCAGGTGCGGTTCTACAGCGTCCGGATCTCGACCCCGGTGGTCTGGACGTCGAGCCGGGTCGTCCTCACGTCGCCGGACCTCGCCGGACCGGACACCCTCCCCGTCGTCGTCATCGGCACGGACACCGTCTCGGTGCGATTCGCCCCGCCCGATTCCCTCATCGCGACCGCACCGTCGTCGCCGGGCCTCTTCGGCGTGCTGGTGGGGTTCCGCGGCCAGGCGCCCTCGCTCGTGGGCACCGTCACGCTCGCGGGCGGGTACGCCGGCGAATGGGACGTCGGGCCGGTGAGCGGGCGGCCGCAGCTCTGGCCCGGCGCTCCGCAGACGAGCTTCGCCATCCCGGCGGACACGGGCCTGGCCATCGTCGATCCGCGCCTCAGGATGATGCGGCGCGTGCTCGGCCGCTCCTACCAGGACGCCAGCTGCATGACCGGCGTCGGCCCGGCGGCAGGGGGACGCGTCGCGGTGGGCTCTTGCGGCGGCACGCTCTCCGTGTCCCTCGACCCGGTCGCGGTGGCCGACACGGGGCCTGCGGGCGCCGGCCGCTTCGCGGCCCAGCTCGCGCCGGGGCGGTGGCTCGCGGCCTGGCAGCACGGCGTCGCCAGCTTCCTCCGCAACGCGACCGGCGGCTGGGACACCGCCGCGATCGCCTACCACATCGAAGAGCCGCTGGACATCGCCGTCTCGCCGACCGGCGCCCGCGCGGTGATCGTCGGCCGCGACGCGCTGGGAACCGGCATGCCGGTCTTCTCCCCGTCATCGGCCGACCCCGCCTACTTCCTCGCCGGCCTCCACGAGATCGATGGCGCCGCCTTCAACGAGGCCGGTGACTCGCTGTTCGTGCTCGGCCCCTCGACCCTCTCGATCGTGCGGGCCCAGGACGGGGTGATCCTCGCGTCGATCCCGAGCTGGACGAACGCGTACCGCGTGGTACTGGACCCCGGAGGCAAGTGGATCTACCTGGCGGGCGAGGTGCCGCAGCCCGGCGTGCCCTACGTGTCCCAGGCACCGGCGCTGCAGGTCCTGGATCGCGCGACGCTGGCTCCGGTCACGACGATCCACGCCCCGTTCGGGACCGACCTGGGCGGCTCGGACCTCTATCCGGTCCTCTCGCCCTCGGAGCACCGGCTGTACGTCGTCGCCACCTGCGCCTTCTGCAACGCGTCCCGCGGCACGACCGTGCCGGTCTACGCCTTCGATCTGATGCCGTAGGGCGCAGGCCCGCCGGGCGGCGCTCCGAAACCGTGTCCCGACGCGCCACGTACGGGCTCTGGCCGCAGTCCGTCCCGCGCCGCATGTTGGGACCGTCCGCCGATCGCGGCCCCGCCGCGCCACTCGCCCGCGGCCGCCGGATCGCGCCGCCACCGCCTGGAGGATGGATGTCCACCCGCCTGTTCTCTCTCGGCCTCCGCGCCCTGCTCACCGTCGCCACCTTCGCCGCCGTCGCCGCGCCCGCGCGCGCCCAGCAGCCCGAGCGCACCTGGGCCGGCCACTGGACCGGTGCCATCCAGCTGCCCACGGGCGCGCTGGCCTTCGAGGTCGTCCTCGCGCAGGCCGGCGGGAGCTGGACCGGGGACATCTCGATCCCCGCGCAGAACGCGTCGCACGTGCCGCTCACCGGCATCACCGCCACCGGCGACTCGCTCGGCTTCGCCATCCAGGGCGTGCCGGGGACGCCGACGTTCCGCGGGGTGCGCTCCGCCGACGGCACGTCCGTCGCCGGCCAGTTCACCCAGGGCGGCCAGGCGTTCCCCTTCGCGATGCGGACCGGCGCGAGCGCGGCCGACGCCGCGCGGACGGCCCTCGCCGGCTTCGACGCGTGGGTGGACTCCGCACTGGCGGCCTGGCACGTGGTGGGCGCCGGCATCGGCATCGTCGTGGACGGCGAGGTGGTGTACGCGCGCGGCCACGGCTTCCGCGACCGCGACCGCCAGCTGCCGGTGACGACCTCCACGTTGTTCGCGATCGGCTCCTCGTCGAAGGCGTTCACCGTCTTCGCCCTCGGCACGCTGGTGGACCAGGGGCGCATCGCGTGGGACAACCCCGTGGTGGACTACCTGCCGTGGTTCCGGATGTACGATCCGGACGTGACGCGGCGGCTGAGCGTGCGCGACCTGGTGACCCACCGCTCGGGCCTGCCGCGCCACGACCTGCTGTGGTACAACAACCCGACCGCCACCCGCGAGGACCTGGTGCGGCGGCTGCGCTACCTGCGGCCCAACAAGGACCTGCGGGAGACGTTCCAGTACAACAACCTGATGTTCCTCACCGCGGGCTACCTGGCCGGGACGCTGATGGGCACGTCGTGGGAGGACGCCATCCGCTCGCTGGTCTTCCAGCCGCTGGGCATGACGGCCAGCAACTTCTCGATCGCCGAATCGCAGCGCGCCGCCGACTACTCCCTGCCCTACGAGGTGCGCCACGACACCGTGCACGTGATGCCGTTCCGGGACATCTCGCTCGTGGGCCCGGCGGGCTCCATCAACTCCACCGTGGACGACATGCTGAAGTGGGTCCGGATGCAGCTCTCCGACGGCACGGTGGACGGCCGCCGCGTCATCCAGGCCGCCACGCTGCGCGACATGCACGCGCCGCATATGCCCATCGGGCTGTCGGACCAGAAGGAGTTCGGCGCGACCGACTACGGGATGGGCTGGTTCCTGACCAGCTACCGCGGGCACTACCGGGCCGACCACGGCGGGAACATCGACGGCTTCTCGGCCCTGGTGACGCTGTACCCGCAGGACCACGTCGGCATCGTCGTGCTGACCAACCAGAACGGCTCGGCGCTGCCGGGCCTGGTGGCGCTGCACGCGGCCGACCGCATCTTCGGGCCGCCGCTGCGCAACTGGAACGCCGAAGCGCTCGCCCGGCGCAACGCGGGCCAGGCCGAGGAGCGCCAGGCCGAGCAGCGCAAGCAGTCGGTCCGGGTCCCGAACACCCGGCCGTCGCATCCGCTGGCCGACTACGCCGGCGACTACGCCGACTCGGGCTACGGCACGCTCACGGTCGCGGTGGACTCCGGCCGCCTGGTGGCGACCTACAACGGCATCCGCACCGCGCTCGAGCACTGGCACTACGACGTGTTCAACGGCCTGCGGAACCCCGCCGATCCCACCTTCGAGGACATGAAGTACCTGTTCGGCGGGAACCTGAAGGGCGACATCGACGCCGTGAGCGCGCCGTTCGAGGTCTCGGTGGATCCCATCGTGTTCCGGCGTCAGCCGGACGCGCCGCTGCGGGACTCGACGTACATCCAGCGGTTCGCGGGGCGGTACGCGCTCGCGACCGACACGGTCACCGTCGTGCGGCAGGGTGCCGTCCTGGTCCTCAGCGTGCGGGGCCAGCCGGGGTACCGGCTGTTGCCCTACCGGCGCGCCGAGTTCGACCTCGAGGGCCTGCAGGGGTTCAGCCTGCTGTTCACGACCGACGCGTCGGGCGCGGTGACGGGCGCCGTCGCCCGCCAGCCGAACGGGGTGTTCACGGCGAAGCGGCTGCCGTAGCGGGCGGCGGCGGGCTCCGGTCGGCGCTCCCGGCGAGCCTGGCGGCGACCAGTCCCAGCACGGCGGCGGCGAACAGCGCGATCACCGTGCGCGGGGCGTCGCCGAGCGAGGGGAAGACCGCGTCGAACGCGGTCGCCCGCTGGAGCATGGTCCACGCGACGAACGCGAGCGGCGGGATCAGCGCCCGGCCGACGTCCAGCTTCTCGCGCGTACGGAACCGCGGCACCAGGTAGAGCACGACGCTCAGCACGATCAGGCCGGCGAAGGCCCAGCGCAGGGTGACCGGCTCGGTGATGGTGACCTGCGGAAAGCCGTCCCGGTCCACGACCGTGGCCGTCGTGACCGAGAGGAACAGCGCGTGCAGGGCGAGCACCTCGCCCGGCACCAGGGCGGCGAGCGCGTCCACGTAGGTCCCCAGGCCCGGCGGCGCCGTGGTCTCGCTGGTGCCGGGCTGCGCGCACAACCGCCGCGTCGTCAACGCGCCATAGAGCAGCGTGCTCATCGGAAGCCTCCTCGCGGCGAACGGGTCCCGGTGCCGCGCCGGTAAGACCGGCGCTGCACGACTCCTACCAGCAGGCGGGCTCCCCTTCCTTCGCGCCGTGCATGCCGTCGGGCGGGCGGACGCCGACCCAGACGCCGCACTGCGCCAGCGACGACGAGGAGCGCGCCGTCGCCCACCACCCCTTCCGATCGGGCGAGACGGTCACGACGACGCTGTCCCGCGCGAACGGCTGCCACAGCAGGTGCTCGCGCGCCCCGTACGCGCCGGAGTCGGCCCGGAACGCCTCCTCGGCCGTCGCCAGGTCGCGCAGGTCCGCCTTGAGCGCCGCGACGTACTCGGTGGACTTGACTCCCGTGGAGAGCCCCAGCACCCGCATCGCCACGACCAGCGCGAGCAGGCCGGCGACGGTGGTCGCCGCGTGCCGCAGGCTCGCCGGCACGGGCGCGACCTCGCCCCTTCCCACCGTCGCGGCGCGCAGCGCCACCAGGGCGCCCACGACCGCCACGGGCCCGGCGACCGCGAAGCCGCCGCTGACGCGCCATTCCAGGAACGCCGCCACCAGGCCGGCCACGCCGCTCCACAGGGCCGACCTCCGCAGCCCCGCGGGGACCGGCGCGCCGCGATGGGCCACCGTGTGCGCGACGAAGAACGCGCCGGGCGCCAGCACCAGCAGCAGGCTGGCCACCATCAGCAGGGCGACCGCGGTCACGAGGAACAAGTCGCTCGCGGTGACGTAGGCCGCCGCCGCCAGCACCAGCGTCGCGAGCCAGAGCCAGGTGAGCGCGCGCAGCGTGCGTCGGCCGAGGAGCACGGGCCGGTCGGTGGACGGGGTCATGCGCGGAATCTACATCAGCGTCGTCACGCCGACGGCGCTGCTTCGCTCACGGCACGTCGATCGCGGTGCCGAGCCCCGCGTACACGTACGCCGCATCGAACGTCCTCCGGAGCGCCAGGAACGCGGGTTCCCCGGTGCAGTGCCCGGGCGCGATCCGGTCGACGTGCCACCGATCGTGCAGCGCCGCGGCCACGCGGGCGATCTCCGAGTCGGGCGTGGTCACCAGGTGCAGCCCGCCGACGATCATGTGGACGTGCGGCGCCACGCGCGCCGACGCCGCCACGATGGTCTCGATGCCGGGATGGGAGCAGCCGACGACGAGCACGAGACCCTGCGGCGTCCGGACCGCGAGGGACAGCTCGCGCAGCTCCAGGGTTCCCGGTCGGTTCGAGACCGTGGGGATGACCGACACGCCGGGGGCGACCTCGCGGATGCTGTCGACCAGCTCGATGTGCGCCCCGGGCCAATGGGTGCCCATCACCACCTGGTCGGGCGGCTGTCCGTCGAAATAGCGGAAGTGCGCCGGCAGGGACGCCTCGCGGCGATAGAACGTCGAGGGGACGCGGGTGCCGAAGACGCCGCCGAGGCCCTCGGCCGGGGCGTAGACCGTCACGTTCGGGTTCACGGAGAGGACGTAGCTCAATCCTGCGGTGTGGTCGCCGTGGCGGTGGGAGATCACGACCAGGTCGATCGACCGCAGGTCGACGCCCAGCGCGGTGGCGTTCCGCGCGAAGATGTCCGCGTTGTTCCCCGTGTCGAAGAGAATCCGCTTCCCGCCGGTCTCCACCAGGGCCGCGAACCCCCAGTCGCGCTCGAGGTCGTCCCGCGCGCCGAAGGCGTCGTAGAGGATCGTGACGCGCGCCGCCGCGGAAGCGGGCGCGCGCGCCGGCGCCCGCGCCGGGGCCGGGTGCAGGATCGCGGTGGCGAGCAGAGCGAGACCGAGGTGGCGCATCGGAACCTCAGGGAACGGGGCACGGCCGGACGTACGATGCCCCGCCGGTCGATGACCGCGCGGGGCGTCACTGCGTCTGTGCGTCTGTGCGTCTTGGCGAGTGGGCCAGGGTGGAGTTGAACCACCGACCTCACGCTTATCAGGCGTGCGCTCTAACCACCTGAGCTACTGGCCCCTTGCCGCCCGGCAACCGTCACGACCCGTCCCATTCCCGCCGCGGACGGCCGCCGCCGCGCCGGGGCACCGCCTCGTCGTCGTCGTACTCCTCGTCCAGCTCCTCGAAGTCGTCGAAGTCCTCTTCTTCCTCGTCGAGCTCCTCGTCGTCGAGATCCTCGTCGAGATCGTCGTCCTCGAATTCCTCGTTCTCGTCGAACTCGTCGAGGTCCTCGAACTCCTTCTCCTCGTCGTCGTCCCCGCGACGCCCGCGCATCGCGATCCGCGGCTCCGACGCCCTGCGCGCGTTCATCCCGCCCTCCAGATCAGGTTCGAGCCGGCCATGGGACTCCGATGACATCACTCCGCCACCGCCCGGGCGGCCCGGGCGAGCTTCTTCCGCTCCGACTGACCGAGGGCGCGCTTGCG
>Ga0187779_10001921_pt1 | contig 12899 bp, 11 predicted proteins | sample 1015_Q2_SP10_10__FD_132435 | JGI IMG/M metagenome (GOLD analysis project Ga0187779, IMG submission 132435) | Tropical peat soil microbial communities from peatlands in Department of Meta, Colombia - 1015_Q2_SP10_10_MG | ecosystem: Environmental > Terrestrial > Soil > Wetlands > Peat | place... | reverse complement strand
CTTGGTCTTGTCCCCGACTTTCCGGGAGACGATGTCTTTCGCCGCCACCTGGCGCTGATAGGCGCGCACGTCGGCCCGCTGCTCGTCGGCGGTGAGCGGGTCCACGAGCGGATGCTCGGGGGCGAGCACCAGGTACGTGGCGCCGAACACCGTGTCAGGACGCGTCGTGAAGACGGTGATCCGCTCTCCCCCCGGCGTCTCGAAAACGAGCTCCGCCCCCTCGCTCCTTCCGATCCAGTTGCGCTGCATGGCGATCGTGCTGGACGACCAGTCGAGCGTATCGAGGTTCCGCAGCAGCTGCTCGGCGTAGCGGGTGATGGAGAAGAACCATTGCTCGAGAAAGCGCTGCTCGACGCGGACGTCGGGGTGTCGCTCGCAGAAGCCGTCGATCACCTGCTCATTCGCGATGACGGTCTTGCACGCGGGACACCAGTTGACGGCGGCCTTCTTCCGCGTGGCGTAGCCCGCCTTGAAGAGCTGCAGGAAGAGCCACTGCGTCCACTTGTAGTACGCGGGATCGGTCGTCGACAGCTCGTGACGCCAATCGAACATTCCGCCGAAGCGTCTCAGCTGGCGGCGAAACGTCGCGATGTTACGCGGGATGAGCGTGGCCGGATGGATGCCGACGGCCAGCGCGTAGTTCTCGGAGTGGATGCCGAAGGCGTCGAATCCGATCGGCTCGAAGACGTCGTGCCCCTGCAGCCGCTTGAACCGCCCGAAGATGTCCGCGCCGGTGAACGCGAACATGTTGCCGACGTGCAGCCCCTCGGCCGAGGGATATGGAAACATCATGAGGTTGTAGAACGGCCGGGTGGGACGAGCGAGGTCGGGCTCGTTGGTGTGATCCCGCGCCCAGCGCTCCTGCCATTCCGGCTCGATGGTCGCGGGATCGTACGTCGGGATGGGTCCCATAAGTGTCTGAAACTAAACGCACTTGCCCGGCTGTGAAACGGGCCGTAGGTTGCGCCTCCGACGCCTCATGACGACCCGGTCTCAGCAGCTCCGGTCGAGCTTTCTCCTCATTGGCATCGCCGCAGCCGTCGCGCTCGCCATCGGGATGGCGGTGGTGGGGGGGCAGGACGCGCGCCACAAGCTCGAGCGCCAGGCGAACGCGCGGGGCGAGGAAGTCGGTGTACGGGTCGCGGCGCTCGTGTCGAGCTATCTGAACGAACGGCGACACGAAATCGAGCGGCTTGCGCTCTCTCCCGCGATCGCCGCCGCCCTGCGGGCGCCGGCGCATCGTGGCCCACCTGGCGATCCGATCCTCAACGCATACTTCCGCGCATACACCGCGCACGCGGAGATCTCCGGCCTGGTCCTGACCGACGGCCGCGGGCTCGGCGTCGCGTCGTCGGGCACGCTGTCGCCAACCTACGCGGGCGAGGAGTGGTGGCAGGAGGCGCGGCGCGACGGCGTGTTTGAGAGCGAGGCGGCGCGGGACTCGGCGGGCGCGGTGCGAACAGAGTACGCCGTTCTCGTGCGCGCCGGGAAAGATGTGCTCGGCGTCCTCCGCGGCTCCATCGATCTCGAATCTCTCGCGCGCACCGCTTCGCAGGGAGATCTCGGCGAGCTGGCCTACGTCCAGGTCGTCGACCCAATGGGGCGCGTCGTCGTCGCCCCCGATTCCAAGAGCCTGCTGACGCCGCTGCCCGAGGGCCAGGCGATCCCGCGTCAGGACCGCGCGCTCGAGACCACGGTGCAGACGTCGAGCGGTCCCGAGCTCGTGGTCACGGTGCCCGCGAACGACGGCAAGTGGTGGGCGCTGTTCCGGCAGCCGGAGAGTCGCGCGTACGCCGCGGTGCGCACGACGGAGCGCATGATCTGGCTCGGCGCGGCGGCCTTTCTCTGCGTGACGGTGCTGCTCGTGTGGCGGCTCGCGATCTGGCTTGATCGCCGCGTAACGGCTCCGGTGCGGGCGGCGGGCGCCGTGGCGAGCCGCGTGGCGGGTGGAGATCTCTCAGTCACGATCTCGACCGGCGAAAGCGGGACGAGCGAGGTCGGAGATCTGCTGGCCTCCGTGCACACGATGGTGGTCGCGCTGCGGCGCCTCGTGGGCGCGATCCGGTCGGCGGCCGACGAAGCCGCCGCGATGGCGGCGGAAATCTCCGCGTCCACTGAGGAGATGAGTGCGTCGACCGAGGAGATGTCGGCCACCTGTCAGGATCTGTCCCGGCGCGCGGCGGATCAGGCGCAGCTGATCCGGGCGGCGGCCGACGACGCGGGCAAGATCCTGCAGATCATCACGATTCTCGCGGCCGGCGCCGAGGATTCGGTCCGCCGCAACACGAGCCTCGCGACGCTGGCGCGCCAGAACAAGGAGGTGCTCGATCAGAGCACGGCCCAGCTCACCGCGCTCGCGGACGACGTGGCGCGTGGCGCCGCCGAGGCCGACGCGTTGGCCGCCGCGTCCGCCGAGATTCAGAAGTTCGTGACCCAGGCGAAATCCGTCGCCACGCAAACCAACATGCTGGCCCTCAACGCCGCGATCGAAGCGGCGCGCGCGGGACCACAGGGACGCGGCTTCGCCGTCGTGGCCGACGAGGTGCGCAAGCTCGCCTCAGTCGCCGCGAATGCGGCTGGAGAAACGGCCGATACCGTGCGGGGCGTGTTGAACCGGGTTCAGGCGACGCGAGACCGGCTCGCCGCGCTCGCCAAGGGGGGCGCGGCCGCCCGCCAGGCGGCGGAGACCGCGGCCCAGGGACTCGCGACCGTCGCCGCCGAGGCGCAGGCCAACGACGCGTGGAGCCGCGAGATCGCCCGCTCGACGAGCGACGTGCGGACGTTGGTGGAAGAAATCACGAGCCGGCTCGGCAGCGTGGCGCAGGGAACGGAGGGATTGCTCGCGTCGACGGAAGAAATCGCGGCGTCAAGCGAAGAGCAGAGCGCGTCCACCCAGGAGGTGGCGGCCTCGGCGAATCAGCTGGCGGAAGCGGCGGACAAGCTCAGCGGCGCGGTGAAGACGTTCAGATTGCTGGCGGACGATCGGGGAGCGGCGAGGGAGGCGGCGGACTGAACGTGTCAGGGAAGACCTAGTCACCCAGGTTTGCGAGCTTCACCTCCAATACATCGGGGAGTCCCCCGAGCGCCGCGAGGACCGTGTGCGTCGGCGCCTGATCCACCGTCACCGCCGCCAGCGCTTCGCGACCCGCGATTGCGAGGCGGGCCTGGTGGTAGCTGCCGATGTTCACTCCCGCCTTGCCGAGCAGTGTGCCGACGTTGCCGATCACTCCAGGCACGTCGCGATTGCGGATGACGATCATCCACCCCTCCGGCGCCACATCCACGTGATAGTCGTCGATGCGAATCACGCGGCCGCGGCCGTCGCCCACCAGCGCGCCGGCCACCTTGACCCTGCCGCCAGCCGTTTCGAGGGTGACACCCACCGTGGTCGCGAAGCCGGGCTCCGGGGCGGTCGTCGTCCGGGCGTGGCGGATCCCCCGCTGCTCGGCGATCAGCAGGGCGTTCACGAGGCTCACCTGCTCGATCCCCATTCCCGTGAGCATCCCCTCGAGCGTGGCGACGAGGACGGGACGCGGCGCGGCGTCATCGTCGCCCCCGTAGGCGACCTCGATCGCGGTCACCGGACCTCGCGCGAGCGCCAGCGCCAGACGTCCGAGCCGCCGTGCCAAATCGAGCACGGGGCCGAGCCGGTGCAGCGCCGCGCCGCTGATTCCCGGAACGTTGATCGCCGGGGAGAGATCCCCCACGAGCAGAGCCTCGCGCACCGCAGCGCAGGTGTCCGCGCTCACGCGCTCCTGCGCCTCCGCGGTCGACGCCGCGAGGTGCGGCGTGAGGATCACATGGTCGAGCGTCCGGAGCGGTGAGTCCTTCGGCAACGGCTCGACGGCAAATACGTCGATCGCGGCACCGCCGATCTTGCCCGCCTTCAGGGCCTCCGCGAGCGCGGGCTCGTCCACGACTTCGCCGCGCGCCGCGTTGACGAGCACGGCGGTCGGCTTCATCAGGCTCAGCCGCTCGGCATTGATCAGGCGGTGCGTCTGCTCGGTGTGCGCGACGTGCAGGGTCACGACGTCCGCGGCGCGAAGCAGGTCATCAAGGGGAACGAGCTTCACCTGGAGCTCGGCAGCGCGCTCCGGGGAAAGAAACGGGTCGTGTCCGATCACCTGCATGCCGAAGGCGCGGCCGAGGCTCGCCACGTGGCCCCCGATCCGGCCCAGCCCGATCACGCCGAGCGTCTTGCCGCGGAGCTCCGATCCCTCGAACCGCTTGCGGTCCCACTCGCCCCGGCGCATCGACTCGGCGGCCCAGGGAATGCGCCGCATCAGGCCAAGGAGCAGGGCGACCGTGTGCTCCGCCGCGCTGATCGTATTGGCGCCCGGCGCGTTCATCACGGCAATCCCCCGCTTGGTGGCCGCGTGGACGTCGATGTTGTCGACGCCCACCCCGGCCCGCGCGATGACGCGCAGCTGCGGCGCCAGCGCCATCAGCTCCTCGGTCACGCGGGTTTCGCTGCGGACGATCAGCGCGTGCGCCTGCGCGAGCGCGCGTTCGAGCACGTCGCGCGGCTTGCCGGCGACGGCGGCGACTTCGATCTCTGGAGAGGCGGCGAGCTGCTTGAGGCCGGCGTCCGCGACGCGGTCCGCCACAACGACGCGATAGGTCACGCGAGCGCTCGATCGACCAGGCCGAGCAGCTCGTCCACCGCGGCGACGGTGTGATCCCCCATGTGTCCGATCCGGATCGTCGAGTCCTTGAGCGCGCCGTAGCCGGACCCGATCGTCCAGCCGTCCTTCTTGAGCGCACCGACGATGTCCTGCGCGGTCTTTCCCGCCGGGACCTTGAGGCAGGACACCGTCCAACTACGCCGGCCCGCGGGTGGGAGATAGGCGACGCCGCGTTTCGCGCTCCAGTCCTCCACGCAACGACGCATCGCGTCGTGCCGAGCCCAGCGGGCTTCGACGCCACCCTCGGCGTCGATGCGCGCGAGCTGCACCTCGAGCGCGTAGAACAGCGACAGGGCCGGGGTGTTGGTCGGCTGGAACTTGCGGGTGGCTTCCTCGAAGCTCACGAGGTCGAAGTAGGCGCCGCGGCCCGGGAGGGTCTTGGCGCGCTCGCGCATCCGGTCGGACGCCACGCCGAGCGCGAGCCCCGGCGGCAGCGCGAGCGCCTTCTGCGATCCAGTGAAGGTGAAGTCGAGGCCCCATCGGTCTGGCTCCACGGGTGAGCCGGCGAGCGACGTCACGGCGTCCACGAGGAAAAGGACGTCGTCGAATTCCCGGACGACCGCCGCCAGTGCCGGCAGGTCCTGCAGCACGCCGGTGGACGTCTCGGAATGGACGATGGTGACGGCGTCGACCGGCGTGCGGCGCAGGGCGTCGCGCAGCATGTCGGGCTCCACGGCGGAGCCGAGCGGGACGTCGAGGCGGATCCCTTCCTTGCCGCAAGCGCCCACGAGCTTCGCGAACCGGTCGCTGAACGAGCCGTTCACGACCGAGAGCGCGCGCCGGCGCACGCCGTTGCGCACCGCCATCTCCATGAACCCGGTCGCGGACGCGGTGCCGACGAGCACCGGTGCCGAGGTGCGGCAGAGACGGCCGAGCGGGGGCGCGATTCCCTGCAGCAGGCGCTCCATGGCGCTCGAACGGTGGCCGATCATCGGCCGTTGCATGGCAGCCAAGACGTCCGGGTGGACGTCTGTGGGACCGGGAAGGAAGAACCGCCCGAAGGGCGGAGGTGTCGTCATGCGCCTCGGAGCGAGAATCTCAGGGCGAAGCCGTAGGCATGTCAACGGAGGGTTGACACATTCCCACGGGAGGCCTAGCTTGCCCCACCGTGACGCCGATCTCGTGTCCGCTCTGTTGCTGTTCCCGCCAACCCGTGGGTTGGACGGACGCCTCGGCGCTGCCTGACGGAATGAGGAACTCCTAAGCCTCTTCGCCAACAAAGCAGCTTGCAGGCCCGGCCACCCAGAGTGCGCCGGGCCTTTTTTGCTTTGTGGGAGACTTGGAGAGGAGACCGATGAGCCAGTCGAGAGTGGGCGAGATCGAGGGCGGAATCGATGCGCAGCTGCTGCGGCAGATCGCGGGAGCAATCCGCGGCATTCGCTTTGGTTCGGTGGAGATCGTGATTCACGATTCGCGCGTGGTGCAAGTCGAGCGACGCGAAAAAGTGCGACTGGAGAGACCGACGGACACGTAGAACGACACCCGCGCTGACCGGACCGCCGGAAGTGCTCACCCCAGAAGGAGGATGCACTCATGAGCAGGGTACGGCGGTGGGCCCCGCTGGTTGTGATCTGGCTGGGCACGATCGGTTCGCGACAGCTCGCTGCGCAACATGATTCCACGGCGGCGCGAGACTCGCAGCCGAGCATCAAGGAGCAGGTGGAGCAGCTCGATCAGCGGGTACGCATTCTCGCGCGATTGCTCGAGCTGAAGCAAGACAGTTTGACAGCAGCGGCGGCCGCAACCAAAGGAACCGCGCGCGTGACCACAGGGCGGGAGGGGTTCACCATCAAGTCGGCGGACGGGGATTTTCAGCTGCGCTTGCGCGGCCTCGTGCAGGCCGACAGCCGGTCCTACGGGGGCGGAGCGCCGGCGCTTGGCGCGGGCACGCTCTTCCTGCGACGCGTTCGACCCATTACCGACGTGACCGCGTGGCACTACTTCACCGCGCGCATCGTCCCCGATTTCGGCGCCGGCACTACCGTGCTCTATGATGCGTATGTCGACTTCCGTCTCGCCCCCCAATTCACCCTCCGCGGAGGCAAGGCAAAGCCACCGGTCGGCCTCGAGCAGCTCCAATCGGACCAAGACCTCCCGTTCGTCGAGCGCGGGCTTCCCACCAACCTGGTCCCGAACCGGGACGTGGGGCTCCAGGCGCTCGGGGACTTCGCGGGTGGCGCCCTCTCGTACGCGGCTGGCGTGTTCGATGGCGACCCCGATCGTGGCAACGTCGACGGCGACGTGACGAACAACAAGGACATCGCGGCGCGGCTATTTCTTCAGCCGTTCGTTCGCAGCCACGGCAGCCCGCTGCAAGGCTTGGGGTTCGGTGTCGCGGGCACGACCGGGATCGAGCACGGCACGATCGCGGCCACCGCACTCCCGTCGTACGTGACGCCCGGCCAGCAGACGATGTTCAAGTATCGCGACAGCACGACCGCGCAGGGCCGCCGCTACCGCGTGACGCCGCAGGCCTATTGGTACGTGGGGCGCGTCGGTCTGCTGGGGGAATACGTGGTATCATCGCAGCGCGTCGCTCGCGGCGCGGCGAACGCGGTGTTGCAGAGCACGGCGTGGCAGGTGGAGGCGTCGATCTATCTCACGAACGACCACGCATCGTTCGGGACCGTGACCCCGCGACACCCTTTTGATCCCAGAGCACACGGATACGGCGCGCTCGAGCTGAGCGCCCGGTACGGCGAGCTGACCCCCGATGCCGCGGCATTTCCGACGTTCGCGACCGTAGCGACGGCTGCCACGGAGGCGAAGGCCTGGGCTGTAGACCTCACATGGCGATTCGCGCCCGCAGTCCAGCTCGGCGTGACGTACGAGGTGACCCAATTTACCGGCGGCGTAGCAGCGGGAAACCGTGCCTCGGAGCATTTCCTTGCCGCCCGTCTCCAACAGGCCTTTTGAGGCACGCGCCATGACCACGACCATTCGCGCAGCACTCGCTCTCTTGATCGCGTACGGGTTCGCCCGACCGTCAATCGCGCAGAAGCCCGTGACGCTCTTGAACGTGTCGTACGACCCCACGCGGGAGTTGTACGAGGACTTCAACGCCGCGTTCGTGCGCTACTGGAAGGAGCGCACCGGGCACGACGTGACCATCCGCCAGTCGCACGGCGGCTCGGGATCGCAGGCCCGCGCGGTCATCGACGGTCTCGAGGCGGACGTTGTGACGCTCGCGCTGGCGGGCGACATCGATCAGATCAGCGCGCGGAGCGGCCTGGTCCCTGCGGACTGGCAGACGCGGTTGCCCAACAACAGCACGCCGTACACCTCGACGATCGTGTTCCTCGTGCGCAAGGGAAATCCGAAGCACATCCGCGACTGGGACGATCTTGTGCGGCCCGGTGTGATCGTCGTGACACCGAACCCCAAGACGTCGGGCGGCGCGCGCTGGAACTACCTCGCCGCGTGGGGCTACGCGTTGCGTCAGCGCGGTGGTACCGACTCCACCGCCCGCGCCTTCGTCCAACGCCTCTACAGCAACGTGCCCGTGCTCGACGCCGGTGCCCGCGGCGCGACGACCACGTTCGTGGAGCGCGGAATCGGGGATGTCCTCATCGCCTGGGAAAACGAGGCCCTGCTCGCCGTGAAGGAGCTGGGCACTGGAAAGGTGGAGATCGTCGCGCCGTCGGTCAGCATTCTCGCCGAGCCGCCCGTCGCGGTCGTGGACAAGGTGGCGAAGAAACACGGGACGCTGGAGGTCGCGCAGGCCTATCTTCAGTACCTCTACACGGACACCGGGCAGGAAATCGCGGCCCGCAACTTCTACCGCCCTCGTTCTCAAGCGATCGCCGCGAAGTACGCCGGCCAGTTTCCAACCGTCACGCTCTTCACCTTGAAGGACGTCTTCGGCGATTGGAAGAAAACGCAGGCGACCCATTTCGCCGACGGGGGCGTGTTCGATCAGATCTTCCAACAGATTCAGGTGGCGAAACCGTGAGTAGAGCCCGGCGCGGGCGCTCCGGCCTGCCGGGCTTCGGCCTGTCCCTTGGCTTCACGGTCACGTATCTGGGTTTGATCGTCCTGATTCCGCTTTCGACGATCTTTTTCAAGAGCGCGGGGCTCGGGTGGCATGGCTTGTGGGCGGCCGTCACCACTCCCCGCGTCCTGGCGTCGTATCGGTTGAGTCTGCTCGCGTCGCTCGTCGCGGCCACCATCAGCGCCGGCGTCGGCCTGGTGGTGGCGTGGGTGCTTACGCGCTACGAGTTTCCGTTCCGCAGACTGATCGACGCGATGGTCGACCTGCCGTTCGCGTTACCCACGGCGGTCGCGGGCATCTCCCTCACCACGCTGTACACGCCCAACGGCTGGCTCGGTGCGCTCCTCGCGCCGCTCGGCATCAAGGTCGCCTTCACGCGGCTCGGCGTCGTCGTCGCACTGACGTTCATCGGGCTACCGTTCGCGGTCCGCACGCTGCAACCGGTCCTCGAGGACCTCGAGCTCGAGGTCGAGGAGGCCGCCGCGAGTCTCGGCGCGAGCCGCTGGGAGACGCTCCGCCGAGTGGTGTTCCCCGCCATTCGGCCGGCGCTCGTTACCGGGTTCACCCTGGCGTTCGCCCGGGCCGTAGGCGAATACGGGTCGGTCGTCTTCATCTCCGGGAACATGCCGATGCGGACGGAGATCGCGCCGTTTCTGATCATGACGAAGCTCGAGCAGTTCGACTACGCCAGCGCCGCGGCGATCGCCGTCATGTTGCTCCTCGTCTCGTTCGCGCTGCTCGTCGTGATCAATCTTCGGTCCGGCGTGAGCGTCCGGGAGCGCGCGTGACGGGGCCGTCAGTGGCGCGGCCGCGTGTGGAGCCCACCGCGGAACCAGTGCTCGTCCGACGCTTGCTCACTGCGACGGCGCTGGTGTTTCTGGCGGCGTTCCTCGTGCTTCCGCTCGCGGTGGTCATCACGGAAGCATTCAGCAAGGGCGTCCTGGCGTACTTCGCGGCGTTGCGCGATCCCGACACCCTCTCTGCCGTTCGCCTCACACTCATCACGGCGGCGATTGCCGTCCCGCTCAACCTCACGTTCGGCGTGGCGGCGGCCTGGGCGATCACCAAGTTTTCGTTTCCCGGCAGGCGGATCCTGGTCGCCCTGATCGACGTGCCGTTCACGGTTTCCCCCGTGATCTCCGGGATGGTGTTCGTGCTGCTGTTCGGATCACAGGGGTGGTTCGGACCCTGGCTCAGCGAGCATGATGTCAAGATCGTCTTCGCGGTTCCGGGTATCGTCCTCGCGACCGTGTTCGTCACCTTCCCCTTCGTGGCGAGAGAGCTCATTCCGCTAATGGAAGAGCAAGGGACCGAAGAGGAGGAAGCCGCGCTCGTGCTGGGCGCGAGCGGCTGGCAGATCTTTCGACGGGTGACGCTACCGAATATCAAATGGGGACTGATGTACGGCGTGATTCTGTGTAACGCGCGCGCAATGGGCGAGTTTGGAGCGGTTTCCGTCGTATCGGGACACGTCCGCGGATTGACCAACACCCTGCCACTGCACGTCGAAATCCTCTACAACGAATACCGACTCGCCGCCGCATTCGCGGTCGCCTCCCTTCTGTCCCTCCTCGGCATCGCGACGCTGGTCGGGAAACGGATCATCGAGGGGGGCGAGCGTCGCACACGAACCCGCATGTCCGCCGACGCGCCGGACGGAGCCCTGGCCGCGTGAGTATCGCGATTCGTGGGGTGAGCAAGCGGTTCGCCGGCTCCCAGGCTGTGAACGATGTGAGCCTCGACGTCCCGGCGGGGGAGCTCGTGGCGCTGCTCGGGCCGTCGGGGTGCGGCAAGACGACGTTGCTCCGCATTGTCGCGGGCCTCGAAGTGCCCGATGCGGGCACGATCCTGTTTCACGGGGAGGACGCGACCGAGCGGCACGTGCGGGAGCGGCGCGTGGGCTTCGTGTTCCAACACTACGCGCTGTTCCGCCACATGAGCGTTCTCGACAACGTGGCTTTCGGCCTGCGCGTGCGCCCCAAGATCGACCGACCTGACGACGGTGAGATTCGGCGGCGTGCGCACGAGCTGCTGCAGCTCGTCCACCTCGACGGCGTGGCCGCACGCCTTCCGTCGGAGCTCTCGGGCGGCCAGCGCCAGCGCGTGGCGCTCGCACGGGCACTCGCCGTCGAGCCGAGCGTGCTCCTCCTCGATGAACCGTTCGGCTCGCTGGACGCGCGGGTGCGCAAGCAGCTGCGCCGCTGGCTGCGTCGCCTGCACGACGAGATCCACGTGACGAGCGTGTTCGTCACCCATGACCAGGAAGAGGCGCTCGAGGTCTCGGACCGCGTCGTGATCATGAACGAGGGCCGGATCGAGCAGGTGGGAACGCCAACACAGGTGTACGAGGAGCCCGCAACCGAGTTCGTGTACCGCTTCCTCGGCGACGTGAATCTGTTCCACGGGCGTCTGGTGCGACCGCACGACGTCGACGTCGCCCGCACGGCGCAGGGCGCCAGCGCCGTGCTCGCGGAGGTCCGCCACATCCGGCCGTTCGGCGCGGTCGTGCGTGTGGAGCTTGACCGCGTCGACGAGGGCGAATCCGTGGAGGTCGAGGTCGCCCGGGACCGGTACCTGGAGCTCGCGCTCCAAAAAGGCGACCGCGTCTACCTCTCGCCGCGGGTTACGCAGATCCCGGCGCGGTTCGGCGGCGAGCAACCCGCGCAAACCTGATGACCACAGCCTCGATCGTCCTCATCGGCATCACCCTCCTCGCCGCCACGGTCAACGGCGCGCTGGGCTACGGATTCTCATCGATCACGGTTCCCGTGGCGCTGCTCTTCTACACGAACCGGATCCTCAATCCGGCGCTCGTGTGGATCGAGGTCGCGTTGAACGCGTACGTCCTCTGGGTCAACCGCGCGTCGGTGCCTCAAGTCTGGCGGCGCGTGCTCCCGCTGATCATCGGCCTCGCGCCTGGTGTGGCGATCGGGACGTCGCTCGTGCACCGGCTCAGCCCGGGGTGGCTCAAGCTCGGCACGTTCCTCGTGCTGCTCCCGCTGATTCTGCTGCAGGCGGCCGGGTTCCGCCGTCCCATCCGGGCCGAGCGGCGCGTCGGGCTCGCGTTCGGAAGCGGGCTCGGCGTGCTGTATTCGGTCACGACGATTTCCGGACCGCCGCTGGCCGTGATGCTGTCGAACCAGGGATTCACGAAGCAGGATTTCCGCGCCAGCCTCGGGCTCGTGCGTCTCGCCGAATCGGTCTTCACGGCGACGGCGTACTATTTCGCGGGGATGTTCTCGCGGGAGAGCGCGGGCCTCATTCCCTACATCCTTCCGAGTCTGGCGATCGGGATTCCCCTGGGCTCGCAGGTGATCCGCCACGTGCGTCCGGAGACGTTCCGGCGCGTGTGCATGAGCTTCGACGCCTGGGTGGTAGGATTCGGGATCTCGGCGTTGCTGCAGCAGCTGCACGTCGTCGAGTCGAGCGCCGCGTTCCTCGCGCTCGCAACGGTGGGATTGCTCGACGCCTACCTCTTGTACCGGTTCTTCAGGGTGCAGCTGCCGGCCGTGATCGCCGCGGAAACGCGGGTCAGGTCTTCAGCACCACCGCCACTTCATCGCAGCAGTTTTGCCGCGGGCAGCGGGCACAGTCGGACCAGACTTTGAGGGGGAAGTGCCGCCGATCGGATGAGACGAATCCGAGCTTCATGAAGAACGCGGGCTTGCGCGTGAGCGCGAGAATTTCGGGGAGACCCGCCGCCCGGGCGTCAGCGATCAGCGCCTCGGTGAGCGCCCGGCCGACGCCGCTGCCCTGATAGTCGGGCCGCACCGCCAGCGCGGCGAGCTCGGCGAGGTCTCGCGAGTAGATCTTCAACGACGCGCAGCCGACGACCGCGCCGTCGGGCGCCTCGGCCACGACGTACTCCTTGATGTGCCTGCACAAGTCGTAGTTGCTGCGGGGCAGCAGATCGCCGCTCGCGACATACGGCGCCATCAATGTCTCGAGCTGCGGGACGTCGCCAAGCGTCGCCGGACGAATGTGGGCCCCTGAGACCACCGTGTGCGTGTCCGTCCTTCCAACCTCCAGCGGCAGGGCGCTCACGCCAATGCATCCTCGAGAATCGCCACGCCGCGCGTCAGCTCCTCGGACGTAATAATGAGGGGCGGGATCAGCCGGACCACGTTCGGACCCGCGGTGGCCACGAGCAGTCCTTTGTCGCGAGCCTTGCCGACGAACGGAGCCGCGGGCTCACTCAGCTCGAGTCCCCACAACAGGCCCCT
>Ga0187779_10001918_pt1 | contig 12903 bp, 15 predicted proteins | sample 1015_Q2_SP10_10__FD_132435 | JGI IMG/M metagenome (GOLD analysis project Ga0187779, IMG submission 132435) | Tropical peat soil microbial communities from peatlands in Department of Meta, Colombia - 1015_Q2_SP10_10_MG | ecosystem: Environmental > Terrestrial > Soil > Wetlands > Peat | place... | reverse complement strand
TCGTTTGCTCGCCGGGCGCGGCGATGTGGCGCTGGCCGATGCCGGTCCGCGAGCGAATCCACTCGTCGCTCGTGTCGACGCGTCGCGCCAGCTCCGCGTTGGTCAGAACCTGCGCCGGCAGATAGCTGCCCGTGCCGGCGATGCGGCTATGCATTGCCCGAGCCTGCCGCTGCGGCCGCCGGCCGGGCGACGCCCGCGGTCACGGCGAGCCGCTGGGCGATGCGCTCGAGCACGCCGCGCGCGACTTCGGCGTAGGCCTTCCTGAGCGCGAATCGGAACGCGAGCGGATCGGCCGAGCCGTGACTCTTGATGACCACGCCCTTGAGCCCGATCAGCGTCGCGCCGTTGTAGCGGCGCGGATCGACGCGGCGCTTGAAAGCGTTGATCGCCGGCAGCGCGACCAGCGCCAGGCTCTTGCGCAGCGGATTGCGGGTGAACTCCTCGCGCAGATAATCGGCGAGCATCGTGGCGAGCCCTTCGGAAGTCTTGAGCGCGACGTTGCCGACGAAGCCGTCGCAGACGATGACGTCGGTCGTCCCCTTGTAGATGTCGGTACCTTCGACGTTACCGTAGAAATTGAGCCCGGACGACTTGAGCAGCTCGGCGGCTTCCTTGACGACGTCGTTGCCTTTGATCTCTTCCTCGCCGATGTTGAGAAGCCCCACCGAAGGCCGCTCGATGCCTTCGACCGCGGCGACCAGCGCGCTGCCCATGATCGCGAACTGCAGAAGCTGCCCGGCGGTGCAGTTGACGTTGGCGCCGAGATCGAGCGCCGTGGTCACGCCCTGACGGGTCGGCAGCTGCGAAGCGATCGCCGGGCGATCGATGCCGGGCAGCGTCTTCAGCACGAAGCGCGAGATCGCCATCAACGCGCCCGTGTTGCCCGCCGAGACGCAGGCCTGCGCGGCGCCGTTCTTCACCAGGTTGATCGCGACCCGCATCGACGAATCCTTCTTCTTGCGCAGTGCGTCGGCGGGCGCCTCGTGCATCTCGACCATCTCGCTCGCGGGCTGCACGCTGGCCCGCTCGCTCATGCGCACGCGCGCCGCGGCGATGACCTTGCGGATCGCGTCCTCGTTGCCGACCAGAATCACCCGCGCGTCCGGCGCCTCCTCGAGAAAGCGCAGCGACGCGGAAACCGTCACGGAGGGCCCGTGGTCGCCGCCCATCGCGTCGACAGCAATGGTGACCGGCATCGGCGCTGCGGTTCGCGACCGGGACGGAAGCGCGCGCGGCCGGAGCCGGCCGCGGCGCGGGCTCGAATAGGTTCCTAGACCTCGCCCTTGGTCTTGACGACCTTCTTGCCCCGGTAGTAGCCGGTCGGGCTGATGTGATGGCGGCGATGCACCTCGCCCGTCACCGGCTCGAGGGCGAGCGGCGGGTTGGCGAGAAAATCATGCGCGCGATGCATGCCGCGCTTGGATGCGGATTTCCGGTTTTGCTGAACAGCCATGTCGGTTCACTCCTCGTCAAGTCCTGCCGGGCCGTCGTTTGATCGCCGCGAGACGCGCGAACGGCGACGGCGTGTCATGCTTCATTGCGGTGCCGTCGGCTTCGGCGTGTACCGGGCACTGGCCTTCGGGGTGCACGGGCGCGAAAGGCAGCGAAAGCAGTACCTCGTCTTCGACCAGCGTTCGCGCGTCGAGCGGCGCGGCGACCAGGACAACTTCGCGCGCGTCGGCATCGAGGCGCGCGAGCTCCGCCTCATCGTGCGCCAGGAGCAGCTCCGAGCGCTGATCGATCGCGATCGCGAAGCTCTGCAGGCAGCGCTGGCAAACGACCGTCAGGGCGCCGCAGACCTGCACGATCAGCATCGGGCGCCCGAGCTCGTCGCGCCCGCCCTGGATGCGCCACTCGACCGGAACCGCGCCCGACGCGGGCGCCAAGCGATCCGCGACTCGCGAGCGACCGGCAAGATCGAGTTCGCCCGCCATGGCCTCGGCCCGAGTCGCCAGCCGGAATGCGTCGAAGCGCCCCGCCTCGACCGTTCGCCCGCCCGCTCGCTTGACCATCGTTCACGCCTGTCCGGACCTGGCGTCGGGCCGCCTTTTTCCACCCCGACGACGCTGACAAAGCCGCCGGGACCAAGCAAAATGTAGCATTCTAGCCAGCGGTCCCGATTCTGTCAAAGAAGTCCGTGAAAACAGCAACTTTCCGTGTGACACCGCGCTTGATCCTGGCCTCGGCCTCGCGCCACCGTCGCGCCCTGCTGGAGCGGCTGGGGCTCGATTTCGAGGTGATCCCGGCCGAGATGGACGAAGCGGCCGCGCCCGGCGAGCGCCCCGCGGAAACCGCGGTGCGTCTGGCCGAAGCGAAGGCGCGCGCCGTGGCGCGATCGAACGCCGATGCGCTTGTGATCGGCTCCGACCAGATCGCCGATCTCGCCGGGAAGCCGATCGGCAAGCCGCGCGATGCCGCCGACGCGCTCGACCAGCTTCGCGCGATGCGCGGACGCACGGTGGTTTTCCACACTGCGGTGGCGCTGGTCAATGGCGCAACCGGTGTCTGCCGCACCGCGCTGGTCGACGTCGCGAGCACGTTTCGCAATCTCGACGACGCCACGCTGCGCGACTACCTCGAGCGCGAGCAGCCTTTCGACTGCGCGGGCTCGGTGAAATCCGAGGCGCTGGGCATCGCGCTCTTCACCCGTATCGCGAGCGACGATCCCTCGGCGCTGATCGGCCTGCCCTTGATTCGCCTGATCGACCTGCTCGAGGCCGAGGGAATCCATCCGCTGCGACGAGCCGAGTGACTGCGCAGCGCACACGCCCCGGCCGCCTTTACGTGATACCGAGCCTGCTCGGGGTTGCGCCGCCGGCAAATGTTCTGCCGCGGCGAACGATCGCGATCGCGAGCGAGCTCACGCATTTCGTGGTCGAGACGCCGAAGATCGCGCGCCGGTTCCTGAAGACGCTCGCGCCCGACCGGGCTCTGCACAGCGTCGAGATGGCGGAGCTCAACGAGCACACCGCGCTCTCGCGCATTCCGGCCCTGCTCGAGCCGGCACTGAAGGGCCGCGACGTCGGCCTGATCAGCGACGCGGGCTGCCCTGGCGTGGCGGATCCGGGCGCTCCGCTGGTCGCCGCGGCCCACCGCGCGGGCGTCGAGGTCGTGCCGCTGGTCGGTCCTTCGGCGGTCCTGCTCGCGCTGATGGCCTCCGGAATGAACGGACAGGCATTCGCTTTCCGCGGCTATCTTCCAGCCAAGCCGGCAGCGCGCGACGACGCGCTGCGCGCTCTCGATCGCGACGCAGCCGCCGGGATCACGCAGATCTTCATCGAGACGCCGTACCGCAACGAAGCGCTGATCACCGCGGTGCTGTCCGCGTGCAGGCCGGCGTTGCGGTTCTGCGTCGCGGTCGATCTGACGCTTGCCACCGAGCGCATCGTCTCGCTCAGCGTCGAGGCGTGGCGCGCGGCGGCGCGCGCCGAGCTGGGCAAGCGGCCTGCAATTTTCCTGATCGGAGCTGAAAACGGCGCCGGCGCTACTCGTCGGGCCAGCTCTTGATGTAGCTCTTGAGCATGCGGTTTTCGAAGCTCTGCTCTTCGTACACCGCCTTGGCCACGTCGTGGAACGAAATCACCCCGAGCAGCGTCGATCCTTCGATGACGGGAACGTAGCGTTGGTGCCGCTCGAGCATGACGCGGCGCAGCTCCATCACGTCGATATGGGGCGACGCGACGACGGGGTCGCGCACGTAGATGTCGCTGACGCGGAGCTCGCCCAGGTGGCCTTGTCGCTCCGCCAGCGCTTCGAGCACTTCGGCGAACGTGAGCATGCCGGTCATCTGCCCGTGATCCATCACGACCAGCGAGCCGATGTCGTGCTGCGCCATGACCTTGACCGCGTCGAGCACGGTGCCGTTGGGCGCGGTGGTGAAAAGAGCGTTGCCCTTGATGCGAAGGATTTCGCTCACCAGCATGGTTCCTCCCGAAATCTTGCCTTCGATCACGGCCCCGAGTTGAGCTTACTCCTCGCGTCGGCCGGCGCGCAACGCGTCTTCAGGCGGCGATGCTCGGCCGACCGCGGCGGCATCCCATGAGCGCGACCCTGATCGCCGCGATCTCGCTCGCCGTCGCGGTGGCGGCGTTCGTTCAGGGAACGATCGGGATGGGCTTTGCGCTCATCGTAGCCCCCGCCCTCGGGCTGCTCTCGCCCGGGCTCGTTCCGGTGTGCCTCCTCGTGCTGATGATTCCGCTGAACGTCTACGTGGCCTGGCGCGAACGCTCCGCCCTGGACCGCTCGGGCGCGGCGTGGATCACCATCGGCCGATTCGCCGGAACGTTCGCGGGCGTCGCGGTCCTGGCGATGCTCTCGGCGCGCGCGCTCGGCACGCTGATCGGCGCGGCGACCGCGCTGGCCGCGCTGGCGACGCTCCTCACGCCCGCCTTTACGCCGGGCCCGCGTGCCAGCCTTGCCGCAGGCGTGGTCACGGGCATCACGGAGACGGCGACGGGCATCGGCGGGCCGCCGCTCGCGCTCGTCTACCAGCATCAGCCGGGACCGCGGCTCCGCTCCACCATCGCCTTCTGCTTTCTGATCGGCGAATCGATGTCGCTCGTTTTCCTCGCCGCGGCGGGTCGCGCCACCGTCGGGCAGCTTGCCGATGTGGTTGTCTTCCTGCCAGCGCTCGTCGTCGGCGCGGTCACGAGCCGGCGCTTGCACCGAAGCGTCGGCGGCCCTCTTCTGCGCAACCTCGTGCTGGTCTTCGCCGTCGTGTCGGGCGCGATCCTCGTTGCGCGCGCCTGAGCGCGCGCGGCGTCAGCCCGCCGCCCGTCGCGCCCAGGCACGCAATATCAGCAAGCACTCATCCGGCGCGCGCGTGAAGCGCGCGCCGTCAGCTCGACTCACTTCGGCGGTGGAGGCACCGGTATCACGCCGGTGAAGACGTAAGCCTGCAGCAGCGCGATGACGCCGATGATCGCCGCGCCGGCGATGGAGAACCAGAACACCCTGCGGAAAATCGGGCCGAGCGCGTAGGTTCTCTCCTTGGGATCGTCGTAGCACGCCGCGCACGCGACCATGATCGACTGCGCGTCGATCATCTTGCCCATCACGCCGCCGGTCGAGTTCGTGGCGACGATCAGGATCTCGTTGAGGTGAAGCTGCTGTGCCGTGATGCGCTGCAGGCTGCCGAAGAGCGCGTTCGATGCCGTGTCGGAGCCGGTGAGGAAGACGCCGAGCCAGCCCAGATACGCCGCGAAGAACGGGTACAGCACGCCGGCGCCGGTGAAGGCGAGACCCAGCACCGCGTCGGTTCCCGCGTAACGGGTCAGGAATCCGAGACCCAGCACCTGACCGATGACGAGAACCGGGTTCTTCATCCGGCGCGCGGTTTGAACGAAGGCCTCCGTCCACTGCTTGCCCGAAAGCCCCAGCACCAGGCCCGAGAGCAGCGCGGCGACGAACACGCCGGTGCCCGCGGCCGACAACCAGTTGATGGCGAATTTCGCCAGCTCCGGCTTGGCATTGACGGGAGCGACCGGAGGCATGCGTTGAACCATGTTATTCAGAGACGGCATGTCCCAGACGGGAAGCGAAAGCGTGCCGGCAAAGGGCGAGCCAAAGAGCGTCGTGCTGAACTTGATGCCCGAGAAGACTCCATTGAGCCACGTCTTGAACGCCGGCGTGCCCCACAGCGCACAGCAGGCGACCAGGATCACCCATGGCAGCCAGGCGTAGATCGTTTCGCCGACGCTGTACTTGTATTTCCACTCGGTCGCGTCTGTCGTCGCCGTCGCGGTGCTCTTCCCCGCTTTGGCGAGCGCCTCGCGCTCCGACTTCAGCAGGAAGCGCGTTTTCGGGTGCCAGACGAAGCGCAGGAACAAGGCGGTGATCACGACCGATACGACGCCCGAGACGACGTCCGTCATCAGGTGGAACTGGTTCGTCCCGGAGGCGAACCACTGCACGATTGCGAAAGACGCGCCGGCGACGACCGGCGCGGGCCAGACTTCGAACGCTTCCTTCCAGGTCCCGCCTTCCATCTTGACGAAGGCGACGACCAGCCAGAACGGCACGATGATGGACACCCACGGCAACTGACGTCCGGCCATCGCCGAGAGCGTGAGCTGGTCGAGTCCGCTGACCGCCGCGAGCGTCACGATCGGAGTGCCGATCGCGCCCCAGGCGACAGGCGCCGTGTTGGCGAGCAGATTGAGCACCGCGGACTGGAACGGCTTGAAGCCCAGGCCAACCATCACCGCACCGGCGATGGCCACCGGCGTGCCGAAGCCCGAGGTGCCCTCGATGATCGCGCCGAACGAGAAGGCGATGAGCACGCATTGCAGGCGGCGATCGAACGAGATGTGCACGATCGATTCCTTGACGATCTCGAACTTGCCCGTGACGACCGTCATCGTGTACAGGAACATCGCCGCCAGGACGATCCAGATGATGCCGAGAAAGCCCGAGAGTATGCCGAGGACGAACGCCGAGACCGCGGAAACGAAGGGCATGCTGAACGCGACGCACGAGATGACAAACGCGGCGATCACCCCGAAGAACGCCGCATAGGGCGCGGAGATGCCGAGATGGCGCACGCCTTGCTCATCGCGATGCGGGTGCAGCGCGATGAAATAGAGCAGCGTGAGGATCGGAATGGCTGCGAGGAGAGTCGAGAGAAAAACGTTCCCCGCCGGATCGTAGTTCTGCTGATACATGTCTCCCCCTTACATCGCCGGGCTGCGCTTCGGCAGCTTCCCCGGCGACCGTCTCGTTCGGAAGTGTGGCGTTCCTGACGCTCGCACCGTCGCTGACTCGACGCTGCGGGCGCGTGCCCGGTGCGCCTCCCGTCTTCACCGCACCGGCGGCGCTCGGGCGAAGCGGAATGTATCACGGCTCGGCATCCGGAGCCCCCTTCTCGTCGGCCCGCCGGCGGGATCGAGCCCGGCCGCTCACGCGCGGGTCCACTCCTCCGCGCTCGCGCCCGTCAATGCCTTGACCCGGCCCTCGTCCGCGGCAAGCTCCTTGGCCGGGCCGGAGTGGACCATCGCGCCGTCGTCGAGTACATAGGCATGGTCGGCGATCTCCAGGCTCATGCGAGCGTTCTGCTCGACCAGCAACACCGAGATCCCTTCCGTGCGCATCTGCGCGACGATCCGGAAGACGTCGCGGACGATCAGCGGCGCGAGGCCCTGCGATGGTTCGTCGAGAATGAGGAGCCTGGGGTTGAGCAGCAGCGCCCGGGCGATCGACAGCATTTCCTGCTCGCCCCCCGAGAGCTGCCGCCCGCGATTCGTCCTGCGCTCGGCGAGTCGGGGAAAGAGCTCGTAGATCCGCGCGATGGTCCACGGACCGGGTCGCTCGAGGGGAACGCGCAGGTTCTCGTCCACGCTGAGATTGGCGAAGATCCGCCGTCCCTCGGGAACGTAGCCAACGCCGCTGGCGGCGATCCGATAGGTGCGCCAGCCCGTGGCGTCGGTCCCGAAGATCGAGACGCGGCCCTCGCGCGCCGGCGTGAGGCCCATGATCGAGCGCAACGTCGTCGTCTTGCCCGCACCGTTGCGTCCGAGGAGCGCGGTGACCGTGCCCTCGGCAACCTCGAGGCTCACGCCGTGCAGTATGTGGCTCTTGCCGTAATACGTTTGCAATCCTTCGACGGCGAGGGCAGCGCTCATGCGGCGCTCCCGAGATAGGCGGCCTGCACCTGCTCGTTGGCGGCAATCTCCTGTGGAGTGCCTTCGGCCAGGAATTTGCCCTGGTCGAGGACCATGATGCGATCCGCCAGATGGAACACGACGCGCATGTCGTGCTCGATCAGCACGATCGTGAGCTTGTTGTCGTGGTGCAGGCGCCGGATGAGCTGGGTGATGTCGTAGGTTTCCTGATCGCCCATGCCGGCCGTCGGCTCGTCGAGCAGGAGCAGGCGAGGCCGCAGCGCGAGCGCCATCGCGATCTCCGCGGCACGCTGATCGCCGTGCGACAGCTCGCCGACCCGGCGGCTCGTCTTGCTCTTCAGGCCCGTGAGCTCCAGCAGCGCCTCCACCTCGGACCGGATCCGCTCGGCCTCGGCGCGCGCGACCCAGGGGCGCATGCGGTAGCCTTCGGTGACCTCCGTGCTGATCCGCACGTTTTCGAACACCGTCAGCTCGGGAAAGATCTCCGTGATCTGGAAGGTCCGTGCGATGCCGATCGCGACCCGGGCCTCGGGCGGAAGCATCGTCACGTCGCGGCCTTCGAACACGATGCTTCCGCTGGTCGGAGGAAAAAGTCCGCTGATGAGATTGAAGAACGTGGTCTTGCCCGCGCCATTCGGGCCGATGATCGCCCGCAGCTCGCCCTGCTGTACCGTCAGCGACACGTCGCGCACGGCGACGAGGCTTCCGAAACGCTTGGCGGCGTGGCGGACTTCGAGAACGTTCATGCTTTCACGGTCGACCGGATGAAGCCGAGCAATCCCCGCGGGAAGAACAGGACGATCGCCATGAACAGCACCCCGATGAAAGACATCCAGTTGATCGTGATGCTCGAGAGGTAGTCCTGCAGCACGACGAACACGACGGCGCCGAGCAGAGGCCCCCAGAAGCTCCGCATTCCGCCCATGACGGCCATCATCACGAAGTCGCCCGATTGACTGTAGTGCAGGCCGCGCGGATCGGCGAAGTTGTTCACCAGCGCGTACAGCGCGCCCGCGAACGCCATGAAGAAGCACGACAGCGTGAACGCGATCCAGATGTGGCGGTCGACGGGTATGCCGAGAAAGCGCGCGCGCCTCTCGTTTTCGCGGATGGCGATCATCGTCCGCCCGAAAGGCGATCGGAGAATGAATCCCATGGCGCCGATCGCGAGCGCCGCGCAGAACAGCACGAAGTAGTAGAAGGCGTTGGCGCTGGAGAGGATGTCGATGGTGGCGATGCCGAGGTCGATCGGCTGCCGGGCGAATCCGCGCAGCCCGTCGTCGCCGCCGGTGACCGAGCTCCACTGGAATGCGATGTAGTAGAACACCTGGCCGAAGGCGATGGTGACCATGGCGAAATAGACGCCGCGCCGCCGCGCGATCAGCGCTCCGAGAAGCGCGCCGGCGATCCCGCCGAGCAGCGTTCCGCACACGAGCGCGAGCGGCGTGCTGGGCGCGAGAAACTTGAGCGCGAATCCGGCCCCGTACGCTCCGAGCCCGAAATACGCGGCGTGCCCGAACGACAGCACACCGGTGAAGCCCAGCAGGAAGTTGACCGACATGGCGGCGAGGCCGAGGACGAGCACGCGCGTCCCGAGCGCCGTGTAACCGCCGAGCGGCGCCATCCAGAACGGCGCCAGCAGCAACGCCGCCCATATCGCGACCAGGATGATCGCCTTTCGCCTGCGCTCCGGGCTCATGTCATCATCCCTTCTTCGCCGAGCAGCCCTCGCGGACGGATCAGCAGGACCAGCGCCATCATCACGTACATGACGGCCTCGCTTCCCGCCGGAAGGAATACCGCCGTGATCCCGGACGCGACGCCGATCAGGAGCCCGCCCAGCAGCGTGCCGGTGAGGCTGCCCACGCCGCCGACGATGATGGCGATGAAGCTCGGCATCAGAAGGCCCGTTCCCATGGTCGGCTCGAGACCGAGCTGGCCCGCGGCGAGCACGCCGCTCAAGCCGGCGAGGAAGATGCCCACGGCGAAGTTCATGGTGCGGAGCTTCCCGATGTTGATGCCGAGCGAGGCCACCGTTTCGAGATCCAGCGTGCCGGCGCGGATGCGCATCCCCATCCGCGTGTGGCGCAGGAGAACGAACAGCAGGCCGACGACGACGGCGACCGTGGCGACCATGAACAGCCGGTAGCCGGTGACGAAGAACAGCTCGTTGCTGAGCGGTTGCGACAGAACCGCGGGAACCGTCACCGGCTTGCCCTGCGCGCCCCAGATGAAGCGCGTGCCGTCCTCGAGGACGAACGCCAGGCCGAACGTCAGAAGCAGGCTGTACAGCGGATCGCGGCCGTAAAGCGGGCGGACCATCGTCCGCTCGAGAACAAGTCCGATCGCCGCCGTCGCGAGCGGCGCGATGGCCAGCGCGCCCCAGAAGCCGACATACGGCGTGATCGTGTAGGCGATGTATCCGCCCACGACCAGAAAGCCGCCGTGGGCGAAATTGATGACGTTGCTCAAGTTGAGGATGAGCGACAGGCCGAGTGCCATCAGCACGTAGAAAGCGCCGATGATGAGACCGTTGGTGACGTTGAACAGCAGCAGTTGGGTCATGGACGCCTCACGTTGTTGCGTGAACGACGCGCACGCCAGCGACGGCTCTCAAGCCACGCTGTTACTGCGGAATGCTTTACGGGGCGGCGCCTTGCGGAAATCTGAAGACGCCGCCCGTCGCCATCAGGCCGGCCACTGAACCTTGCAGCCCGTCTCGTTCTCGGGCGGAGCCGTCTTGTCTCCGGGGATCACCTGGTCGACCCGGAACAGATCCTCGGGGTCGCCGGCCGGCTTGGCCAGCGCTTCGCCCACGAAGGCGGAGGTCATGAGCTGGTGATCGCCACTGCGGTAATAGCACTTGTTGGGCTGCAGCTTCACCTCGGGCGCGAGCTCGAAGCCGCCGAGCGCTTCCGCGAGCTTCTTCGAGTCGAGCGTTTTTTCCTTGTTGGCAACGGCCGCCAGCGTATGAACCGACGTGTAGCCGAACCAGTGACGGGCCGTCGGTACCTTGCCTCCGTTGACCTTGCGGATGTCGGCGACGAACTTGTCCACGCCCGGCACGCCAGGCTGCTTCCAGTACCATTCGAACATCCAGATCCCGACCCGCGCCTCGGGAGGCATGGCTTCCAGCGACTCGAGCTCCTGCTGCAGGCCCGCGACGTGAATCTGCTTCTCGATGCCGAACTGGGCGATCTGCTTCAGGCAGTTCACCATGTCGGAGCCCTGCGGCAACACGAGCAGGACATCCGGGTTCGCGGCGCGCGCCTTGATGAGATAGGCGGAGAAATCGGTCGTACCCAACGGCGTCAGCTCGTTGCCGGTCATCGACCCTCCGAGCTTCGTCAGGTCGGCCATGGCCGCCTTCTGGAGCGTGTGACCGAACGCATAGTCGGGCGTGATGAAGTGCCACTTCTTGCCGTATTTGGTGAAGAGCAGGTTGGCGATGGAATTCGCCTCCATGCTCGTGGTGTTGCACACCCGATAGACGTTCCACTTGCAGTCGCTGCCGGTGATAGTGTCTGTGTGGCCGCCCGAGACGATGTGCAGCACCTTCTTCTCGTTGCTGACCTGGGCGATGGCTTGCGCGATGCCGGAGTTCACGTCGCCGATGAGAAACGCAACCTGATCGCGCTCGATGAGCTTGCGCGCCTTCTGCACGCCGGTCCCGACGTCGTTGGCGGAGTCCTCCACCAGCAGCTCGATGGGCCTGCCGAGAATCCCGCCCTTGGCGTTGATCTGTTCCACCGCGAGTCGCGCGCCCGTGACTTCGTTCTGCGCGACGGCGGCATAGACGCCGGTCAGAGGATCGATGAGGCCGATCCGCAGCGGCGTCTCGCCTCGCGCCTTCAGGATAAAGGGAGGCGCGAGCTGCAAGCCGGCCAGGGCCGCAGCGCCCTTCAGCAGCGTGCGGCGATCCACGGTGCTCTTGCGAGTCGATGTCTTCATCCGGAAGTCCTCCAAAGGAGTCGATGCGTTCTAGTTGTTGCGTCGCGTCGCGGGCGCACGGCAGCGATCGTATCAGAACCGGCGGGAAAGATTGAGCCGCCTCTCGGGCGGCGCCGGGCGCCCCCTGAGGCTTACGAAGCTGACGCGGGTGCCGACGATTTCGCTCAAGCGAGCGCTCGGCGTTCACGCAGGGCCTGCGCGAGCGTTCCGCTGTCGACGTATTCCAGCTCGCCGCCGACCGGCACGCCGCGCGCCAAGCGGGTCACGGCGAGCCCCTTCGCCCCCAGCAGCTCGCCGATGTAGTGTGCAGTCGCTTCCCCTTCGTTGGTGAAGTTGGTTGCGAGCACGACTTCGCGCACGACGCCGTCCTGAGCGCGCCTCACCAGGCGGTCGAGGCGGATCTCCTTCGGGCCGACGCCGTCGAGCGGCGAGAGCCGGCCCATCAACACGAAATACAAACCCGAGTAGGCCTGGGTCTGCTCGACCATCATGAGATCGGCCGGTGTCTCGACCACGCAGAGGAGCGTCGGATCGCGCTTCGCCGAGCGGCACAGCGCGCACAAGTCGCCCTCGGTGAACGTGTTGCAGCGCTGGCAATGATGAATGCTCTCGGCGGCCGTCGACAGCGCGTGCGCGAGCCGGCGGGCGCCGTCGCGGTCGTACTGAAGAAGATGGAGCGCCATGCGCTGGGCGGACTTCGGCCCGACGCCCGGCAAACAGCGCAGCGCCTGAGCCAATTCCTCGAGGCTCCCGACCGGCTCCATCGACGAAGCGTCAGAAGGGAAGCTTGAATCCGGGCGGCATCGCCAGTCCCGTCGTGAGCCCGGCCATCTTTTCCTGGGTCGCCGCCTCGACCTTGCGCACGGCGTCGTTGACCGCGGCCGCGACCAGATCCTCGAGCATGTCCTTCTCTTCGCCCAGGAGCGCCGGATCGATCGTCACCCGCTTGACGTCGTGTCGGCCGGTCATCACGACCTTCACCATTCCGGCGCCGGCATGACCCTCGACTTCGAGCCGGGCGATCTCTTCCTGCGCCTTTTTCATGTTGTCCTGCATCGCCTGCGCCTGCTTCATCAGGCCGGCCAACTGATTCTTCATCATCGTGAATACTCCAAGGGCACGGGATCAGCTCGGCTTGATCGAGTCGGGCCGCACGCGAGCGTCGAAGCGGGAAAGGATGTCCTGCACGAACGGATCGTCGCGAAACGCCGCTTCGGTGCGCTCTCGCGCAGCATCCTTCTCTCGCTTTTCCTGCGCAGCGAGCGTCGACTCGCTCACCTGCCCCACCTCGAAGCGCAGGCGCAGCCGGCGCCCGAGCGTCTGCTCCAGCGCC
>Ga0187779_10001917_pt1 | contig 12903 bp, 11 predicted proteins | sample 1015_Q2_SP10_10__FD_132435 | JGI IMG/M metagenome (GOLD analysis project Ga0187779, IMG submission 132435) | Tropical peat soil microbial communities from peatlands in Department of Meta, Colombia - 1015_Q2_SP10_10_MG | ecosystem: Environmental > Terrestrial > Soil > Wetlands > Peat | place... | reverse complement strand
TTGGCGCGGAGGGGTCCGGTTCAGTGTGGGACCGATCCTGCCCGGGGAACGACGCGTAGTGGTTGATGCGCAACCGCCGGTTCGTCAAGGTGGGTCGTGATCACGCTGTCGAGCGTGATCTGTACCAGCAGATCGAGGTCGAGCTCGGCGAGGATCCGCAATGCGTCGCGCGCGCTTTCTTGTCCGACCTCCCCGTCCCTCAGCCGCGCGATCAGCGGATGAAGGTTCCCCGTAGCCACGAGTTCCGTCGCGAGTTCCAGCGTCGCCTCCTCCTCGGCCGAGAGATCATCAGCGAACGCCATCTCGGAAGGGTAGTCGACCGCAGCAGCCGTCACATAATTTCTGGTGTCATTCAAGATAGGACCGAGGCATCGGTCTGCTTGGGGCGATGGGAAACCAAGCGGAAGCCATCCCTTGCAGTCAGGGAATCAGCAGCGAGACGACAACCTGGGGCGATCTGCTCCTTCGGTGAGGAGGGCCAGTCTCGTGGCTACCTTGCCGGAAATCCTCGCGAGCGTTCCTGCTGAGGATCGCCTGCCCGCCGAGCGAACGCTGACCGTGCCGCTCGTCTCGGCCCGCAACGAGGATCTTGCCGACGTGATCAGCACGCAGATTCCCGGGGCGTTTGGCCTCTTGATCGTCGATGGCGTCGTGCTCAAGGAAACGACCCTCGCCCGCCGGCCGGCCCTGGAACTGCTGGGGCGAGGCGACCTCCTCGCACCACCACTCACGCCCGCGCATCAACTCGAGTCCCGAGCTGTCAGCCGCTACCTCGCACACGGACCGGTGTCGCTAGCCGCGCTCGAGGACCAGGTCCGCCAGGCCGCGCAGCGCTGGCCCGGAATCGCCGACTTCCTCCACGATCGCCTAGCCCGCCAGACCCACCATGCCTCCATGCACCTCGCGATGCTCCACCTACCCCGTATCGAGGAACGACTCATCGCGCTGTTTTCCGATCTGGCTGAACGCTTTGGACACATGGCCCCCGACAGCATCCTGATCGAACTACCGCTGACCCACGAGATCATCGGCGGCCTGGTCGCCGGCCGCCGCCCCACCGTAACCCTCGCGCTCCAAGAGCTTGCCTCCAACGGCCTGATCGCGCGGCTCGAAGGCAACCGCTGGAAGCTCGACCGCAGCATCCTCGCCGCCTGAGCGAGGCACACCTTCGCCACTACTCGGCCGAGCACCAGAACAGGGCGATCGCGTTCGCCGAGAGCACCAATGTCCGCCCCGCGAGCCAGGCCGATCGCGCTCGGGCCGCCACGGGCTCCGCTCGCTCATTCACGCCGGATCGACGCAGGCTGCCGCGCTCTCACCGACGATCGCAGCGGATCGCCAACCAACTCGCCGAGCTCGTCAAACGTCACGAGGACCAGCTCCTCCGCAGCCTCCGGATCGTCAGGCACAAGCTGCGTGAGCGCGTCCACGGCGGCCTTCTCGTCGCTGTAGGAGGCCGCAAGGTTGCCGCTGTCGAAGATCGAGAAGGTCATCGTTCTCCCATGGATACGCTCGCCGTCAGGCCTTCCAGACATCGGTCACGAACGCCGCCAGCTGAAGCGGCCCACCCCAGATCGAGCGGTGCGTCGCCGGCCCGCGCTCAGCCACGCACACGCCCTCGCCCGGCTGGATCTCGAGCCGCGCCACGTACTCGCCCAGCTGACGCGGGAGACGCCGCACCAACCGGACCGCGGCATCGGGACCGATCCAGCTGAAGAGCGCCATCTGGATCACGGTCGCATGCGCATCGAGCCTGCGCACCTTCGACGGTCGCTTCTCGTAGTTGGAGCGGAAGTCGGATCGGGGCTACCCCCGCCGCAGGCGACGCTCGAAGGCGAACGCGCCCCGCCGGCCGCTGCGGCCTCCGCCTGCCCACGAGCCGCACGAGGCCCGCTCTCGACGCTCCTGCACCGCGGCTGGATCCTGGGGGGACGCATCGCGGGGCTCGAGGGCGTTACGCAGCGTGTTCTCCAGCAAGACGCGAATCGGAAGGCCTCACCAGCCCCCGTGGGCGAGCCATCCACCATCCACAGCGATGGTTGTACCGGTGATGAATGACGCCTCGTCGCTGGCGAGGAAGGCGACCGTGGCCGCGATCTCGCGCGGCTCTACGTACCGCCCTAATGGCGTGCGCCCAATGATGTCGTCGGGTGAGTAGCCGCCGTCCTTCTGATCCTGCTCGTCAAGACCGGTGCTGACGTAGGCTGGCTCGACGGTAACGACGCGCACTCCACGGCTTGCCCATTCGACCGCGAGTACCCGCGTCAAGCCCACCAGCCCGTGCTTGCTCGCGGCATATGCGGCACGCATCGGCATGCCGGTCTCCCCGAAGATCGAGCCGATGTTGATGATCACGCCGCCGCCTGCCTGGAGCATGTGCCGGCCAACTGCTTGCGAGCACAGCATCGGCCCGGTGAGGTTGACCGCCAGTACGCTCGACCAGCGGTCGAGCGACAAGGTTTCGGTCGGCGCCACGGCTCCGATGCCCGCGTTGTTGACGAGTACGTCGATTCTGCCGAACTGCTCCCGGGTCCAGTCGGCGAGGTCCTGCACTTGCTCGGGTTCAGTCACGTCGGCGATCCGGCCGTGCACATGCAGTTCACGGGCCTGCAGCCGGGCGACGAATGCGTCCGGCGGATCGGCCGCATGAGCGGATGCGATCACCGTCGCACCTCGCTCCGCCAGCGTCTGCACGATCGCCGCGCCGATACCTCGGCTCGCGCCGGTCACGATCGCGACCTTGTCTGTGAGTGGCATGCGGATGTTCTAGCGAAGGCTGTCCACCGGCGAGCAGGTCCCGAACCCGCGGGCGTGTGCTGCACGACGCCGCCCTCGCGGAGCTTCGCCGTCAGCTCGCCTACAAGACCGCCTGGCGCGGCAGCACCGTGATCCAGGCGCCCACCTTCTATCCGTCCTAGAAGACCTGCTCGGGATGCGGGGCGGCGAAAGCCAAGCTGCCCCTGTCCGAGCGGACGTTCCGCTGCCGGGACTGCAAGCTCCCGCTCGATCGCGACGAGAACGCCCGCAACCTCGCCGCGCTCGCCCACACCACGGTCGCCGGGAGTGGCTCGGAGACCCTAAACGCCCCGTCGCGCCCCGGCCGGGGGTCGTACCGAGAACCCATGTCAGACCCGGCCCTGCCGGGCAGCGGGTCGGCCGCGAACCCGGCAGCCCCAACCCGGAGCATCAGACCGGAACCGCCCCCGAGCAATCGGAGGCTGCATGAGATATCCGCTGACGTTTCACGCAACGGTTCCGCCGGCCCTACGGGTGGGAATGCCGATCATTCTGTACTTCGACCGGCCGATCGTGGATCGGGCCGCGGATCGTGATCGCGAGCACGGCCCGTCACTACCGCGACGGGAAGCTGTTCGCGCACTGGCCGATCAGCACCGGCCGATCGGGGCCACACGCCGAACGGGACCTACCTGACGATCGGGACAGAGAACCCGGTTGACACAGTCGGCCCCGGCTACAACATCGAGGTGCCGTGGTCGGTGCGGTTCACCTGGAGCGGCGATTACCTGCACGACGCGTACTGGTCGGTGGGCGAGCAGGGGTACACGAACGTCAGCCACGGCTGCGTGAATATGTCACCTGCGGACGCCGAGATCTACTACGCGATGGCAGCACCCGGCGACCCGGTGAAGATCATCGGCATCCCGCGAGCCGACACCTGTGACAACGGCTTGGACGATGTGGCTCCTCCCTTGGAAGCAGTGGGCCCGCGGCTAGTCACGCGCCGAGGCCACAACCGCGGGTCGTAGCTCCAGCTCGTCCGCCTGCACCTCGTAGAGGATCTCGTCGCGCCCGGTCAGGGGTACGAAGGTCGCGACGATCTCGCCGTCGTCGAGGATGTCGACGCGAGTGAACCCGCCTCCGGCATGCCCGCGGAAGCCCTCGCGGGCGAGCACGTCGGCGTGGCTGCCGGTGGATGGACTTACCCACATGGGAATGCCGACCAGGGTCCCGGCGCTGACGCGATGGGTGTGACCGCTGAGGACGAGGCGCACGTCGCTTCCGCGGATCACGGCAGCGAGCCGCTCGGGTTCGCGGAGCGCCACCGGCTCCGACATCGGAGTGGTTGACCAGATCGGTGCTCCGGCTCGCGTCCGAGCAGATGCGCACGCAGGAGTGCGACATCGTCGTGATTGCCGGGCGCGACCAGCAGCTTGGCGCCGAATCGTTGCAGCGCGGCGTCGATCACCGGACGCAGGCGGACGTAGGCCTCTGCTTCGCCTTGATTAGCCACGTCGCCGGAGAGCACGAGCACGTCGGGAATGCATCCCGCCACGGCAACCATCTCGATCGACGCCTGAACTCGGGCGCACGCATCGACGCGATCGAACGGGAAACCCTCGGCGGGAACGTGCGAGTCGGAGACCTGCACGATCGTGTAGCGGGGCCCGCGGCCAGGGCCGTCGACGCGCGTGGACACAGTCGGGTTCGGATCTCCCACCATGTCCGATCGTCACAGCGCTGCGTGCTGCACTTGTTGCCATCCGGTGAGCGCCGACCCGACCTGCCACGATCACGGCATGAACAATGAGAACGGGAATGTGCCTGAGACCGGAGACGTGCGCTGGATCGCGCTCGACGGCGCTGCCAACACCCGCGCCGTGGTGCCCGGCGTGCTGCTGCGCTCCGACAACCTGCAATCGCTGACCGCTCGGGACGTCCGCTTGCTCGTCGAGCAAGAGGCACTCCAGGTCGTGCTCGACCTGCGCACCGAGCTGGAAGTGGAACTCGAAGGACCTGGGCCGATCACGCGCGAACCGTGCGTGCGCATCGAGCATCGTTCGCTCTATCCGCGGTCGGGAGGCAACACCGACCTCGATGCCGGCTCCGTCAATCTATGGCCACCGTCCGGCCCGAGCGACTGGCCCGATGAGCCCCGTGTTGTCCAGGCCTACCTCAGCTACCTGACCGCGCGCCCGGATTCGATCGTGGCCTCGATTCGCGCCATCGCGAATGCCCCTGGGGCCGTCTTGGCCCACTGCGCGGCGGGCAAGGATCGCACCGGCGTGGTCGTGGCGCTCGCGCTGGACGCAGCCCGAGTCGACCGCAACGTGATCGTTCGCGACTACCTGGCCACCGGCGAGCGCATCGACGCGATCATGGCGCGTCTGGTGAGCTCCCCCACCTACCGGTCCGAGCTGGAAGGGCACGATCCGAGGGCGCACGCGCCGATCCCGGGCACGCTGGAACGAGTGTTCGAGCTCCTCGACGAAGGCTTCGGTGGATCGGCTGCCTGGCTGTCAGCCCACGGGCTGAGCAACGCGGAACTGGAGCGACTTCGCCGCAGAGTGGCGCCGTCGCCGCCCCTGTAGGCGAATCGGTCATGGCGCTCGGTGGCGGTCAAGCCCTCCGAGCTCGTCTGCGAGCTTGATCGCCGGGTGTAGGATCGCCCCATGGGTCTTGGCTGAGCCTGGGCTCGAGTACATGGGGAGGGCGCAGATGAGAAGCGACGGTTGTGGAAGCTGCCGGTACTGTTCGTCGATCCGCTGCCAGCAAGCGTCGACTTCGACTCGATGTCGACCACCTTGGGGACCTGCACCCGCACCGGCTCCGCGCAGAACGGAACCCTGAACCGCAGTGTCGGCAGCCGCGGTCGGCGCCAGCGCAACGGCCACGATCATCGTCACCCCAGCGACCGCCGGCGTGCTCAACGACACCGCCACCGTGACAGCGGCTGGTTAGGAGCCGATAGCGACAGCGCTGCCACCGCGACCACCACGGTCGTGCCTGCGCCGCCGACCGCAGCGATCACCGCCCCGGCCGCCGGTACAACGTACGCCGCAAGGTCGTGCAGACCACCGCCAGCTGCACCGACGGGGCCGACGACCCAGGGCTCGCATCGTGCACCGACTCCAACGGCGCCCCCAGCCCGCACGCGACGTTGGCCACATCCACTCTGGGTGTACACGCCTACTCGGTCACTGCTACCAGCGCCGACGGGCAGCCGAGCACCGTGAGCGTGCACTACTCGGTCGTGCTGCCAAGCAACCGATTCACACGACTATGCCTGAAAGACCCGCCGTGTTCACAGTTCCCCCGGTAATCCGGTAACTGAAGGTCCGAAATTTCGGCCGCGCTCGCGAGCGTCAACTCAGGCGCGCCTCGAACCAGAGACGGAAACCACTCGCTCTGATACCGGCGGGCACCCGGCTGGGATCGCCGATGTACCGGTGGGCTGACGTTCGACAGCGCCGGGGCACCCACCGCGAGCGTAACGTCGCCGCCCGGTCGACGCCGTGGTCCAAGTGGAGTCGCGAGTCGGTCCGGATCGTACACGTGCTTTCCTTGGACGAGGCCGCCGAAGCGCGCCGGCTCCTCGAAGGCGCCGGCGCACAACGGGGAAGGACCGTAATCCGGATCGGCAATGACGTCACACGTTCCTATCGCGACGAGGGTTTGACCGTTGCAGTTCTATCTCAACGGTTACAAGCCCGGCGATCCATCCGTCGAGGACCCGCATCCGTCCGTGGCCGAGCGGACCGGAGGCCTCCCAGAAGCCGTCGACGTCGTGATCGTCGGCTGCGGTCCGGCCGGCCTGGTGCTCGCCGCCCAGATGAGCAACTTTCCCGACGTCACGACGCTGATCGTCGACCGCCTGGACGGTCCGCTGGAGGTGGGCCAGGCCGACGGGGTCGCCTGCCGGACGGTCGAGATGTTCGAGGCGTTCGGTCTAGCCAATCGACTGGTGAGCGAGGCTTACAGCGTCAACGAGGTCTGCTTCTGGCGACCGGACCCCGAAGACCCGAGCAGAATCAAGCGGACCGGGCGCATCGAGGACACCGAAGACGGCCTTTCGGAGTTTCCGCACGTGATCGTCAACCAGGCTCGGCTGCTCGCCTACCTTCGGGATCACATGGCGCGCTCGCCCAGCAGGCTGACGCCGTTCTACGGCCTGCAGGCGAGCGCCGTCGACGTGGACACGAGCGGCTCGTCGGAGTACCCGGTGACGGTCACCCTGCAGCGCTTGCAGCGCCTGGAAGAGACCGGGGTCACTTCGACGATCCGGGCGAAGTATGTCGTAGGGTGCGACGGCGCGCGCAGCCGGATCCGCACCTCGATCGGCCGCGTGCTGGCCGGTGATGCGACGAACGAGTCATGGGGCGTGATGGACGTATTGGCCGTCACCGACTTTCCGGACATCCGCGTCAAGTGCGCGATCTACTCGGCAAACCACGGCAATATCCTGATCATCCCGCGCGAAGGCGGATACCTGGTCAGGCTCTATATCGAACTCGCCGGAGTCTCCGACGACGACATCCCCGGCAAGCGGACAGTGACTCCGGACGAACTGGCGCAGGTCGCGAATCGGATCCTGCACCCTTACAGCATTCAGGTAAGAGACGTCGGGTGGTGGTCGGTATACGAGATCGGCCAGCGTCTCTGCGACAAGTTCGACGACGTCCCGGTCGAGGACGTGGTCACCCGCCTGCCGAGGGTTTTTGTCGCAGGCGATGCCTGTCACACGCACAGCGCCAACGCGGGCCAGGGGATGAACGTGTCCATGGCCGACGCCTGGAACCTCGGGTGGAAGCTGGGTTCCGTCCTCAGGGGGACCTCAAGGCCCGATCTCCTGCACACATACTCCGAGGAACGTCAGGCGGTCGCCAAGCAACTCATCGACTTCGACCGGGAGTTCTCGAGACTGTTCAGCGCCCGTGCGACGAAGTCTGCTGATGCCACAGACGCTGGCGACCCCGAGGAGTTCCAGCGGTATTTCATCGCGCAAGGCCGCTTCACCGCGGGAGTCGCGACCAGATACACGACGTCGATGATCACCGCCGAGCCGACATTCCAGTATCTCGCTGAGGGCTTTCCAGTCGGTATGCGCTTCCACTCTGCCCCGGTCATCCGGTTGGCCGATGCCAAACCTGTTCACCTCGGACAGGTCGCCCGGGCCGACGGCGCCTGGCGCATCTACATCTTCGCCGACCGCAGCGATCCGGCGGACCAAAGCTCCGAGGCCCGCAAGCTGTGTGAGTTCCTGGCGTCCGCCGCGTCTCCCATCGACCGCTTCACACGAGCGGGCACCGATCCTGACTCCGTTATCGATGTGCGTGCGGTCTTCCAGCAGGGGCATCGTGACCTGGCCGTCAACAAGATGCCGCCGGTCCTGCTGCCGCGGAAGGGGAGATTCGGGTTGATCGACTACGAGAAGATGTTCTGCCCCGACCCGAATGCTGGTGACATCTTCGACCTGCGAGGCGTGAACCGTGACACCGGGTGCATGGTCGTCGTCCGCCCCGACCAGTACGTCTCACACGTCCTCCCGTTGCACGGACACGAGGCGCTGTCCGAGTTCTTCGACAGAATCCTGATCGAGTAGAGACCGGTCGGCGACTACGACCGGAACGAGGGACTAATCCCGCCCGCGGAACACGCCGCTGTGGCGCTCGTGAGCGGCGGAATCGTCGAAGGCCGAGACGGCCGCCGGCGCGCTGAAGAGAAATCCTTGTCCACGATCGCACCCGAGCTCGATGAGGCGCTCGAGCTGGCCTGCCCGCTCGATGCCCTCGGCGGTGACCGAGAGGCCAAGCGCGTGGGCAAATTGGATCACGGCGGCGACGATCGAGGCGTCGTCGTCGGACTGGTCGACGGGGGCTACCAGAGACCGGTCTATCTTCACCTGGCTGACCGGGAGCCGGCGTAGTTGTTCCAGCGAGGTGTAGCCGGCGCCGAAATCGTCGAGCGCGAGGCTCACGCCCGCCGAGGTCACTTCTGCGAGCGAGCTGAACGCGTCGGGCACCTCGTCGAACAGGATTCGCTCGCTCAACTCGAGCACGAGCCGCGACGGGTTTAGGCCGGTCTCGGCGAGGATGGCGCTGGTGTCCTGATGGAGCTCGCCCCGACGGAGACGCCCAGCGGACACGTTGACCGAGACGACGAGCGGCGCCGGCCATTCGCAAGCCAGACGACAAGCCTCACGCAGTACCCACCGATCGACGGCATCGATCAAGCCGGTCTCCTCGGCAAGCGGCAAAAAGGCATCCGGCAGAAGCCTTCCACGGTTTGGATGGTCCCAGCGCGCAAGCGCCTCATATCCCACGAGCCGTCCGGTGAGGAGCTCGCGGTAAGGCTGGAACAGAACACGCAGCTGACCCGTCCGCAGACCCCGTCGCAGTTCGACCTCGATCTGGTGGCGCCGGGTGACTTCCTGCTCGAGCAGATGTGTGAAGGTCTCGGCGCGGCCGCCACCACGGGCCTTGGCGCGGTACATGGCAGCATCCGCGCTCCGCAGCAGGTGCTGCACGTCGGCTCCGTCCTGGGGGGAGACGGCCACGCCGATGCTTGCATTGACGGTCAGCTCGTGACCGCCTATCAGCTCCGGAGCGGTCAAAGCCGCGAGACACTTGTCTGTGACAAGGTGAATGTCACGACGATTCGCCATCTCGGGCAGGAGAATCGCGAACTCGTCACCTCCCAAGCGCGCGAGGGTGTCTTCGGCCCTCAGGCACCGCCGCAGCCGCTGCGCGACGGCCCTGAGCACCTCATCTCCGATCTCGTGCCCGAGGCTGTCGTTGATGATCTTGAACCGGTCGAGATCCAGGAACAGAACCGCCACAGGGGTGTCGCGTCGCTTTGCCATGAGGAGGGCCCGCTCCAGCCGATCGTTAAACAACGCGCGGTTCGGCAGGCCGGTGAGCCGGTCGGTGGATGCGAGCCGACGGAGCTCGAGCTCGAGCTCGCGGCGCTCGGTGACATCTCGGAACACCAGCACTCGACCCGCTGTGGCACCCCGGGCGTCCTCCAAAGGGGTCACCGCCAGCTCCACGTCGCGTTTGCGCTCGGAGCTGCCGACTTGCATGTCGTACACCCCCGGGTCGGGGAAGCCGATGGGGTGGGCAAGGTCGGATAGCAGTGCCGCGACCGGGCGGCCGACCAACTCCACGACTCGCCGGCCCAACAACTGAACCGCCGCAGGGTTGAGGTCCACGACATGGCCGTGCGCGTCGGCAACCAGTACCGCGTCCCGCATCGTCTCGACGACGTGCGTGCGGGCAACCGGACGAAGATCGAGGAGCCGGTAGCGCAGGACGCCGAGCACCAATACCCAGGCCGCCACCGACGGGGCCAGCGGGCTCGGGTCGAGGTGCTGGAAGGGCGGGGCATTGAAGTCCGCCAGCGCGTTGCCGATCAGCGGCAGGCAAATCGCGACGAGCAGGGTGATGCTCTGGCGCCAGTACAGCCGGGACACGCGCATGACGGTGACGAGCAGGATGGCGCTGGCGGTCAAGACCAGCGCGTTGCTGTAGATGACATGCGGCCAATAGAGCGCTCCGGCCGAGGCGGTCGGAATCCGCTGCGGTGGCCCCGGTGGATAGGAGCGAATGAGGTGCCGCGTTCCCGGCACGGCGAGCAGGGTAACCACGATCACGGGCTCGATCGCCAGCGCGCCGAGAAACCACCGGCTGGGTCTGCCCACGCGCCCCGTGTATTGCAGCGCGAACATGAGCCACGCCGCCGGCAAGACCGTGATCCCGACGTATTTCAACGCTCCCCACAGCTCGCGATCGCCAGTGTTCGGGGCGGCCAGCTCCAGCGCGTAAGCGAACGACCATGCCGCGGTCGCGAGCATCGCGACACACAGGCTGTTTCGACCCGGGCTGCCGCGCCGGCGCCACACACCGATCGCCGCCGCAACGTCCGCAGCACCGCTCGCGATCAGAACCGCGGCGTAAAAGGAGACGTGATATGGCGTTACTCGCATGGGCTACCGCTCGTTCGCTCTTCGCGCGTGCGCGAAATGCCGCGCCGACGGATGAGACGCCTCCCATTGCACCAGATCTACGGTCGCTCCCTTTCCCCCAGGTCGGCGACTACGCTCAAGATCGAGCATAGACAACTCAGCGCGTCCTGCACCACCCCGCTGCCTGGCGGGGTGCCGGGCTCGAACAACCGTCGGTTTGAAGAAATCGCTTATCCGACACGCGCTCTCACAGGGCGCGCAGAGCTGCGAAGGCGATGGAATACGCGCCGACGGCCGCGCGTCTGTTCGTGTATGCGAGCGTTTCCGCGTGTCGAGCAGGCTCCGCTCGCTGCCTGCCGGCGCGCCCTGCCCGCGGGCAGCTTTCACCAGTCGGTCGTGGCTCCACTGCGCAAGAGCCCCGGCCGGTTAGGTCGTGTGAACTGCCCGCAGGTCACCGTCCATGCAACGAAAGGTCCCACCGATGAAAGGATGCGGCACCGGTTGGTCCACATCGGCCACGGACACGGCCTGGTCCTGTCGCTCGCGCTCGCTGCCAGCGTGAGCGCATTGGCGGCGCTCCCCGCGACCAGCGGCGCTAGCGCGGTCGGGTGTACGGGGACTGGGTTCGGAATCGAGGGCTTCAGTTCCGCATACACCTGCATCGACGTGGAAGGCATGCCAACCCGCGGCGGACTGTGGGTTTCGCTTGTGCACATGGTTGGACCGGCGCCGGCACGGTGTGCAATTGGAAGATGGAGCTTCGATGGACGACCACGAGCGGGGCGGTCTATCGCACCGACAGCTCTTCCGTGCACCTGGGCTGCCGGGCCGTCAGCGCAACCGAAGCGACGGTTGACACCGAGGAGAGCGGCGCTGGGTGCGACCCGGGCGCCCCGGTGAACCGTTCCGTGGTCCCTGCCGAGTCCGCAGAGATTCCGTTCTCAGCCCGGCGCCGCCCTCCTGCATGTCAGGTACAAAACCTGCCAAAACCTCCACGTCGAGTCAATACCCCTGGACAAGGGTTGTAGTGGATGCTGCTGACCTCGTCGAACGAACGTCCAGGCGCCAGGCTTCGCGACCCATCGACGGCCAAGTCGCCCGATACATGCCCGCGTACGACGACGCCGCAGCGCCAGGCTCGGCTATAGGGCCTTCGGGCCCTGCCGGTGCCCGAAGGCCCAGCGGCGCGCCGCCCTCGCGCCGCCAAATTCCCGATAATGCAGCGGCTGCTCGGGGGAAATTGTGCCATTAGCGCACCCGACTCAAGGCGCGCGGGGCCGGCACCGAGACTTGGGACAGGGGAAACGGATGGCACCCGATTACCCCTAGCCCGTATCGCACGGCCTGGGCTGCAGCTTCCACGGGCGAGGGTGGGACCGAGAAACGAACTGCCTCGGACATGGAGGTCCGAGGCCCCGTTTCGTGAAGCCCCGAGGCACAGTCTCGGGACGTGGCATCTCGAAGCGGTGGCTGGCTGAGGACGCCGAGCACAGTCGATCTAACTGCAGCCGACCGAGCTCGTCCAGGCGCTACGATGGCGGCCGCGTCATCGACAAGATCGTCCCACGAACGGCAACCCGGCTATGACTGCAGCGGCTGGGTGAGGTCGTAGACGGTCTCGCCGCCGAGCGTCTCCGAGCGATAGCGGGCCTTGACCCAACTCGTGATCGCACTAGTGCTCGAGCCCCCGCCCGGTACTCCGGCGCCACCGCCGAAACCGCCACCGGAGACGATGTAATAGTGGATGTCGCCGGCCTTGACGTACGCCTCGAACTGCGCGAGCGAGAGGTTACCGCCCTGACCGCTGAACCCGCCGATCGCCATTACCGGGACGCCGCCGGTGGCGAGCTCGAGCGAGGCCGCGCTCTGCGAGCCCGAGGTTGCGGCCGCCCACCGGTACCCGGCCGCGCCCGACTTCAGCGCGGTGACCAGCGCGCTGCTCACGCCGGCGCTCCCAGACCCCCCGCCGGTGCTCGCGGCCACCGACGAGCCGCCGGGCCGCGCAGACCCGCCGCCACCACCCGGGAAGCTGCCGCCCGGGAAGCTGCCGCCCGGGAAGCCTTCAACACGGGCAAAGCCGCCGGCAGGTGCGAAACCGCCACCGCCGTCGCCGCACTGAGCCGCCGCGTCACCCGCGCCGGCATCAGCAGCCCGATCGCGGCGACGGCGCCCGCGACACCGACGACCGGCGCGAGCCACGG
>Ga0187779_10001916_pt1 | contig 12906 bp, 17 predicted proteins | sample 1015_Q2_SP10_10__FD_132435 | JGI IMG/M metagenome (GOLD analysis project Ga0187779, IMG submission 132435) | Tropical peat soil microbial communities from peatlands in Department of Meta, Colombia - 1015_Q2_SP10_10_MG | ecosystem: Environmental > Terrestrial > Soil > Wetlands > Peat | place... | reverse complement strand
GTCCTGACGTGCGAGGCGCGACGCGGGATCTGCCGCATGTGCTACGGCCGCAACCTCGCCACGATGGACATGGTGGACCTGGGCGAAGCGGTCGGCATTCTCGCCGCGCAGTCGATCGGCGAGCCCGGCACCCAGCTCACGCTGCGCACGTTCCATATCGGCGGCACCGCGGCCCGTATCGCGGAGCAGACCGTCCGCAAGACCAAGGTCGAGGGCGTCATCGAGTACGGCGACCGGCTGGTCTTCGTGACGATGCCCGAGGGACAGAAGGTGGTGACCAGCTACGAGGGCGAGCTGATCCTCAAGGCGCATGCCCATGGAGACACCACCAGCGGCAAGCTGGCGGTGCACTCCCGGTTCCACGTGCCGCTCGGCGCCACGCTCATGGTGGAGGATGGCGCCAAGATCGGAAAGGACGGCGTCCTCTTCACCTGGGATCCGTATACGAACCCGATCATGACGGACGTGGCGGGCGTCGTGCGGTTCGTCGACATCGTCGAAGACGAGACGGTGCGCGAGGAGCTGGACGAGCTGACCGGCCGGCGCCAGCGCGTCATCATCGAGGACCGCGACAAGAAGCTCCACCCGCACATCGAGGTGGTGCAGAAGAAGGGCGAGAAGGAGAAGCGGCTGCGCGACTTCGTCATTCCGGAAGGCGCCCAGCTTACCGTCGAGGACGGCCAGGAGGTCTACGCCGGACTCGTGCTCGCGAAGGTGTCGCGTGAGGCGTACAAGACGCGCGACATCACGGGCGGCCTGCCGCGCGTCGCGGAGTTGTTCGAGGCGCGGCGGCCGAAGGACCCGGCGACCATCTCCGAGGTCGACGGCACCGTCCGGTTCGGCGACATCAAGCGCGGCAAGCGCGAGATCTACGTGCACCCCGACGAGGGCGAGCCGCAGCTGTACGAAGTACCCGCGGGCAAGCACTTGCGCGTGCACGAGGGCGACCGGGTGCGGGCGGGCGACCGCCTGACGGAAGGCCCGGTCAATCCGCACGACATCCTGCGGATCAAGGGACCGCGCGCGGTGCAGGAATACCTCCTGAACGAAGTGCAGGAGGTCTACCGGCTCCAGGGCGTGAAGATCAACGACAAGCACATCGGCGTCATCGTGCGCCAAATGCTGCAGAAGGTGCGCGTGGTCGAGCCCGGGGACACGATGTTCCTGGAGGGTGAGAACGTCGACAAGCTCACCTTCACGGAGGTGAACGAGCGGGCCGTGAAGAAGGGCGGCAAGCCGGCGCTGCGCGAGCCGCTGTTGCTCGGCATCACCAAGGCGAGCCTCACGACGCAGTCGTTCATCTCGGCGGCGTCGTTCCAGGAGACCACGCGCGTGTTGACCGACGCGGCGATTCGCGGCGCGAAGGACGACTTGCTGGGGCTGAAGGAGAACATCATCATCGGGCATCTGATCCCGGCGGGGACGGGCATCTACCGCTACCACGATATCGAGATCGAGCCGCCGGAGGGCTTCGTGCCTCCCACGCCGCCGCCGGCGGAGTCCACGCCCGGCGCGGTGCCGAGTCCGTTCCCGGAGGAAGTGGAGGCGGACTAGAAATCCAAGACGGCGGTCAGGCGGTAAGAAACAAGAGGCGGCGGTCGGAGATGAATCCGGCCGCCGCTGTTGTTCTTGGGCCGCGCTTTTCGAGTACGCGTGGCGTGGCGAGGGTTGGGTCGAACGGCGTTGCAGGCGTGATGTTCGCGCGTGCTCCACGCTCGAGTCCGTCACGCCAAGGAGATCATCATATGCGCATGGTAGCGCCGATCTACTTCACGGCCGAGATGGTGCGTTCGCTCCCGGACGACGGGAATCGGTACGAGGTCGTGCACGGCGAGCTGCTGGTGACGCCGTCCCCCCGACTCTGGCACCAGGAGATGGTCGGACGTCTGCTGTTCGCCCTGCGCACCTACCTCACCCGCGAGCCGGTTGGACACGTGCTCGCGTCTCCGGCCGACATCTCGTGGGAGCCGGATGTGCTCGTGCAGCCCGACCTGTTGGTCGCGCCGCTCGCGCAGGTTCGTACGCTGGACTGGGCCAGCATCCGCGACCTGCTGCTCGTCATTGAGGTCCTGAGCCCGTCCTCCGCGCGGGGCGATCGCTTCGCGAAACGGCGGCTCTACCAGGAACAGGGCGTACCACAGTACTGGATCGTGGATGGAGATGAGCAGCTGATCGAGCTGTGGGCTCCGGGCTCGCAAACCCCGGTCAGCGAACGAACCCGGGCGCGTTGGCATCCACCGGGCGCCCGCAAGCCGTTCGTGCTCGAGCTCGCGGAGCTGTTTCGACCGATCTAGAGAGGCGCAGGGCGCGGCGGTATGTTCCACCATCTCACAAGGGGAGCTACCGTGCCGTCGTCCTGCCGCCTGGTTCCAGCAGTCATGATTGTCGCCCTCGTTGTCACCCGCCCGCTCGCCGGGCAGGTGAGCATCGCACCGACGATCGGCGTCTACATCCCGACCACCGAGCTCGTGAAGGCCGCGAGCGGCCAATCGTACAAGCAGGAAGTCTCGTTCACCGTCGGTGGCCGGCTCGGCATCAATTTCGGCAAGCGGGCCGGGATCACGGGGACCGTGACGTACGCGCCGAGCCGCCTCACGTTCTCGGCCACGGGCACCTCGTCGAACACGGACGCGAACATTCTCTCGGCCAGCGGGCGGGTGTTCGTTGAGCTCGTGCCCACGACGAGTCCGGTGTCGTTCCAGCTGAACGGCGGGGTCGGGCTGGTTCGCCGCAGCGGGGCCGCCTATCAGAACGATCCTGACCCGCAGGATATCGGCGGTGTGGTCGGCGCGACGCTGCGATTCCGGCTCGGCCGCGTGCTGCACCTCGAGCTGCACGCCGAGGACTACGTCTACAAGGCGCAGTACGCGCCCAGCGTGACGACGCCGGGCGGCTTCTCGGTGGCGAACAAGCAGCTGAACGACGTGCACCTTGGGGTGGGGGTGGGGATTCCGCTGGTCGGACTCGGCCACTAGCCGTCCCTTGGGGGTTGACCTAAGTGCAAATCCCCCGGTATCTTGTAAGTCTGTCGCCCAAATTTTTCCCGGGGTTATGCCGACTATCAATCAGCTCGTCCGGCGGGGTCGCCGCGACGTCGAAAGCAAAGAGAAGGCGCCGGCGCTGCGTGGCAACCCGCAGAAGCGCGGGGTGTGCACGCGCGTCTACACGACCACGCCCAAGAAGCCGAACTCGGCGCTGCGCAAGGTGGCGCGCGTCCGGTTGACGAACGGCTTCGAAGTGACGGCGTACATTCCGGGCGAAGGGCACAACCTGCAGGAGCACTCGATCGTGATGATCCGCGGAGGCCGCGTGAAGGATCTGCCCGGCGTCCGCTATCACATCATCCGCGGGACGCTCGATGCGGCCGGGGTGAACGAGCGCAAGCAGTCGCGCTCCAAGTACGGCGCCAAGCGTCCGAAGGCGGCCTCGTGAGCCGGCGCAAGAAGGCCGTCCGCCGCCCGGTCCCCGCGGACCCGCGCTACGACAGTCAGACCGTCTCCAAGTTCGTGAACAATTTGATGGAGCGGGGCAAGAAGTCGTTGAGCGAGCGGGTGTTCTACGATGCGATGGACCTGATCGAGCAGCGCACGGGCCAGCCCGGCGTGAACGTGTTCAAGCAGGCGCTGTCGAACGTGAAGCCGTCGCTCGAAGTGAAGTCACGGCGCGTCGGCGGCGCCACGTATCAGGTGCCGGTCGAGGTGCGGCCCGATCGCCGCACGGCGCTCGGCATGCGCTGGCTGATTTCCTACAGCCGCGCGCGCCGCGAGAAGACGATGGCGGAGCGGTTGGCCGCCGAGGTGATCCTCGCCTCGAAGGGCGAGGGAGAGACGATCAAGAAGAAAGAAGACACACACCGGATGGCGGAAGCCAACCGGGCATTTGCCCATTACCGCTGGTAGGATTGGGCTGACCGCCTAACCGACAATTTCGGGACCCTGCGTCAAGGGATCCTGCATCCAGGGAGCACGACGCTCCCGGATGGTGGCGGAGCGAGACCGGCCCGGCGACGGGCGACCCGGTCGCCCCGCATTTTTGCTGAATGAAGGGACGTACATGCCGCGCACGACACCGCTCGATCGTATTCGCAACATCGGCATCATGGCGCACATTGATGCCGGGAAGACGACTACGACCGAGCGCATCCTGTACTACACGGGCCGCACCTACAAGCTGGGTGAGGTGCACGACGGCACGGCCACGATGGACTGGATGGAGCAGGAGCAGGAGCGCGGCATCACGATCACGTCGGCGGCGACCACCACCTTCTGGCCCCGGAACGGCGAGCAGTTCCGCATCAACATCATCGATACGCCCGGGCACGTGGACTTCACCATGGAGGTCGAGCGCAGCCTGCGCGTGCTCGACGGCGCGATCACCGTGCTCGACGCCGTGGGCGGCGTGGAGCCGCAGACCGAAACGGTGTGGCGCCAGGCGGACCGCTATCACGTGCCGCGCATCATCTTCGTCAACAAGATGGATCGCGTGGGCGCCGACTTCGACATGTGCCTCAAGATGGTCCGCGACCGCCTCGGCGCGAAGGCGGTGCCGATCCATCTCCCGCTCGGCTCGGGGGAGCTGTTCACCGGCCTGATCGACATCGTGCGTCAGATCGAAATCGTCTATGACGACGAGACGCTCGGCAAGAAGTATGTCGAGGGGCCCGTGCCGGATGCGTTCAAGGCGAAGGTCACGGCCATGCGCCACGAGCTGCTGGAGGCGATCGTCGAGCACGACGACGCGATCCTCCACAAGTACCTCGAGGAGCACGAGCTGACCGAGGAGGAGATCCAGACGGTGCTGCGGAAGGCGACGATCGCGGGCGCGGTGGTGCCGGTGTTGTGCGGGGCGGCGTTCAAGAACAAGGGCGTCCAGAAGCTGCTCGACGCCGTCGTCGACTACCTCCCCTCGCCGATCGACATTCCAGCCATTCAGGGCCATCTCCCGCAGCACGACGAGGCCCAGGCCGAGCGCAAGCCGTCCGACGACGAGCCGTTCTCAGCGCTCGCGTTCAAGATCATGACCGACCCCTATGTCGGAAAGCTGACGTTCTTCCGCGTGTACTCGGGGGTGCTCAACGCCGGGTCCTACGTCTACAACAGCACCAAGGACCGGCGGGAGCGCATCGGCCGGCTGCTGCAGATGCACGCCAACAAGCGCGAGGAGATCGAGGAAGTGCGCGCGGGCGACATCGCGGCGGCGATCGGGTTGAAGGACACGAAGACGGGCGACACGCTGTGCGTCGAGGACCATCCGATCATCCTCGAGGCGATGCGGTTCCCGCAGCCGGTGATCTCCGTGGCCATCGAGCCCAAGACCAAGGCGGACCAGGACAAGCTGTCGATCGCGCTGCAGAAGCTCTCCGAGGAAGATCCGACCTTCCGCGTCCATTCGGACGCCGAGACGGCGCAGACGATCATCTCGGGGATGGGCGAGCTCCACCTCGAGATCATCGTGGACCGCATGAAGCGCGAGTTCAAGGTCGACGCGAACGTCGGCCGGCCGCAGGTGGCCTACCGGGAGACGGTGCGCAAGCGGGTCGAGTATGTGGAAGGCAAATTCATCCGCCAGACGGGCGGCCGCGGCCAGTACGGCCACGTCGTGATCCACCTCGAGCCGGGTGAGCCGGGCACGGGATTCGTGTTCGAGGACAAGATCGTGGGCGGCGTGATCCCGCGGGAATACATCAGCCCGGTTGAGCAGGGGGTGAAGGAAGCGCTCGAGAACGGCGTGCTCGCGGGCTATCCGATGGTCGACATCAAGGTGGAGCTCGTGGACGGGTCCTACCACGACGTCGACTCGAGCGAAATGGCGTTCAAGATCGCGGGCTCGATGGCGGTGAAGGAGGCGGCACGCCAGGCGCACCCGGTGTTGCTCGAGCCGATCATGGACGTCGAGGTCGTGACGCCGTCGGACTACATGGGGGACGTGATCGGCGATCTGTCGAGCCGGCGGGGCAAGATCGGCGGGATGACGCAGCGCGCCGACGCGCAGGTCGTGGCCGCGAGCGTGCCGCTGTCCGAGATGTTCGGCTACTCGACCACGCTCCGTTCGATGAGCCAGGGCCGCGCGATCTACAGCATGCAATTCAGCCACTATCAGGAAGTGCCGAAGGCGAAGGCGGAAGAGATCGTAAGTAAAGTGAAAGGATAGACAAGTGCGTGGTACGTGGTGCGTGGTTGCCCGCGGCGCGAGCCGGGCACCCGCTCCGCACCGCCGATAACCGCGCACTACGCACCACGCACTCTTTGAGGATCTATGGCGAAGGCAAAGTTCGAGCGCAACAAGCCGCACGTGAACGTCGGGACGATCGGCCACGTGGACCACGGCAAGACGACCCTGACGGCGGCCCTGACAAAGGTGTCGGCCGACAAGGGGCTCGCGACCTACGTGTCCTACGATCAGGTGGCGAAGGCCTCGGAGTCCCAGGGGCGGCGCGACGCGACGAAGATTCTCACGATCGCGACGTCGCACGTGGAGTACTCGACGCCGAACCGCCACTACGCGCACGTGGACTGCCCGGGCCACGCCGACTACGTGAAGAACATGATCACGGGGGCGGCGCAGATGGACGGGGCGATTCTCGTGGTGTCGGCGGTGGACGGGCCGATGCCGCAGACGCGGGAGCACATCCTGCTGGCGCGGCAGGTGAACGTGCCGGCGATCGTCGTGTTCCTGAACAAGTGCGACCTGGTGGACGACCCGGAGCTGCTGGACCTGGTGGAGCTCGAGGTGCGGGAGCTCTTGTCGAAGTACGACTTCCCCGGGGACGACACGCCGGTGATCCGCGGCTCGGCGCTGAAGGCGATCGAAGGGGAGAAGCAGTGGGTGGACAAGGTGTGGGAGCTTTTGGACGCGCTGGACAAGCACATCCCGATTCCGCAGCGGGAGGTGGACAAGCCGTTCCTGATGCCGGTGGAGGACGTGTTCTCGATCACGGGCCGGGGGACGGTGGCGACGGGGCGGATCGACCGGGGCAAGATCAAGGTAGGGGAGGAAGTGCAGCTGGTGGGGTTCAACGCGGACAAGAAGACGGTGGTGACGGGGGTGGAGATGTTCCGCAAGCTGCTGGACGAGGGGCAGGCGGGGGACAACGTGGGGCTGCTGCTGCGGGGGATCGAGAAGGCGGAGATCGAGCGGGGGATGGTGCTGGCGAAGCCGGGGTCGATCACGCCGCACACGAAGTTTGACGCGGAAGTGTACGTGTTGACGAAGGAAGAGGGGGGGCGGCACACGCCGTTTTTCAAGGGGTATCGGCCGCAGTTTTACTTCCGGACGACGGACGTGACGGGGGCGGTGGAGCTGCCGGCGGGGGTGGAGATGGTGATGCCGGGGGACAACACGAAGATGGCGATCGAGCTGATCACGCCGATCGCGATGGAGGAGCAGCTGCGGTTCGCGATCCGCGAGGGCGGGCGGACGGTGGGGGCGGGCGTCGTCACGAAAATTCACAAGTAGAGCGGAACGCGGAACGCGGAAGTCGGAACTGACCGTTCCGCGCTCCGCGTTCCCACTTCCGCGTTCGAGGACACATGGCTGGCAAGATTCGCATCCGTCTCAAGGCGTTCGATCACGCGCTGATCGACCAGGCCGCGGCCGACATCGTTCGGACCGCGGAGAAGACGGGTGCGCAGGTCTCGGGTCCGATCCCGCTCCCGACCAAGCGGCAGATGTGGACGGTGCTGCGGAGCCCGCACATCGACAAGAAGAGCCGGGAGCAATTCGAGCTCAAGACGCACAAGCGACTGATCGACATTCTCGACACCCGCTCGCAGACGGTGGACGCGCTGACGAAGCTCGATCTGCCAGCGGGGGTCGACGTCGAGATCAAGGTGGAGTAGGCCAACAGCGATGAACGCTCTGATCGGCAGAAAGCTCGGCATGACGCGCCTCTTCATCGAAGACGGCGTGCACGTGCCCGTGACCGTGATCGCCGCGGGTCCCTGTCCCGTCGTCCAGGTGGGCGAGACCCAGGTGCAGCTCGGCTTCGACGGGCTCAAGGCCAAGCGGACACCCAAGGCCCTCGCCGGGCACGCGAAACGCGCCGGCGTGGACGTGGCGCCGCGGGTGCTGCGGAGCTTCCCCCTCGCGGGCGACCCGCCGAAGGCGGGCGACTCGGTGACGGTCGCGATCTTCGCCGCCGGTGACCGCGTGAAGATCACGGGGATCACGAAGGGACGCGGCTTCCAGGGCGTCGTGCACCGCCACCACTTCGGCGGCGGCCCGCAGACGCACGGCAACACCCGCCACCGCAAGCCCGGCTCGATCGCGCCGGGCACCGATCCCTCGCGCATCATCAAGGGCAAGCGGATGCCGGGTCACATGGGAGCGCGGAACTTCACCGAGCTCGGGCTCAGGGTGGTGAAGGTCGATCCCGATCGGCACCTGTTGTTCGTGCGCGGCTCGGTGCCGGGTCCGATGAACGGGCTGCTCACCGTGCGCAAGCAGGGAGGCGCGAGTCGCCATGATTGAGGCCCCGCACTTCTCCGCGGCCGGCGCCAAGAAGAAAGCCGTGCGCCTGCCGGAGGCGCTGTTCGACGGCACCGTGAACGACGCCGCGATGCATCGCGCCGTCGTCACCTTCCTGTCGAACCAGCGGCAGGGAACGCACCAGACGAAGACGCGCTCGTTCGTATCGGGCGGGAACCAGAAGCCGTGGCGGCAGAAGGGGACCGGACGCGCCCGGCAGGGCTCGACCCGCGCGCCGCACTGGCGGCACGGCGGTATCGTGTTCGGCCCGCATCCCCGGAGCTACCGGCTCGGCATCCCGAAGAAAGTGCGGCAGCTCGCCAAGAAGTCGGCCCTGAACGCGCGCGTGCGGGAAGAGGCGCTGTTCGTGGTCGATGCCCTGGCCTACGACAAGCCGCGCACCAAGACGCTCGCCGAGCTTCTGGGGAAGCTGGGCGTCGCCGATCGCAAAGTGCTCGTGCTCACGGGCGGCGACGCGAACGCTCACAACGTATTCCTCTCGGGGCGGAATCTCCCGCGCGTGCACGTCATGCGCTTCGCGGACGCGACCGCGTACGAAGTGCTCTGGTCGGACGTGGTGGTGGTGGAGCTGCCGGCGCTCGGCGCCGAGGGCGCGAACACGGAGTCGGGCGATGAATGATCTGTTCGGCACGATCGTCGGGCCGATCATCACCGAGAAATCTTCGGCGGCCTACGGCGCGCGCAAGGAGTACGCGTTCCGGGTCCGCCCGGACGCGAACAAGCCGCAAATCAAGGCGGCGATCGAGGCGCTCTTCAAGGTCAGCGTGACCGACGTGCGCACGCTCGTCGTGCGCTCGAAGCGCCGCACCTACGGCCGCTTCGTGGGCCGGCGGCCGGCCTGGAAGAAGGCGATCGTCACGCTCAAAGAAGGCGACGCGATCGCCGTGTTCGAGGGCTGACATGGGGACCAGACAGTTCAAGCCGGTGACGCCGGCCACGCGCTTCCGCTCGGTGTCGGACTTCGCGGAAATCACGAAGACGACGCCCGAGAAGTCGCTGCTCGAGCCGTTGCGCCGTACCGGTGGGCGCAACAACAAGGGGCACGTGACCACCCGCCATCAGGGCGGCGGTCACAAGCGCCAGTACCGACGGATCGACTTCCGGCGCGACAAGTTCGGCATTCCCGCCAAGGTCTCGTCGGTCGAGTACGACCCGAACCGCACGGCGCGGATCGCGCTGCTCACGTATGTGGATGGCGAAAAGCGATACATCCTTTCCCCCAAGGGGTTGTCGGTCGGGGACACGGTGGTGTCGGGCCCCGGGTCGGACATTCGCGTCGGGAACACCATGCCCTTGTTCGAGATCCCGCTCGGCACGACCGTGCACAACGTCGAGCTCAAGATCGGGCGCGGCGGCCAGCTCTGCCGCTCGGCCGGCACGGGTGTGCAGGTCGTGGCCAAGGAAGGGAACTATGTCACCCTGCGGCTCCGCTCGACGGAGATGCGCATGGTGCGCGGCGAGTGCCTGGCCACGGTGGGAGAAGTGAGCAACCCGGAGCACGAGCTGCTGTCGGTCGGCAAGGCGGGCAAGACGCGCTGGCTGGGACGCCGTCCCAAGGTCCGTGGCGTGGCCATGAACCCGGTCGATCACCCGCTCGGCGGCGGTGAGGGTAAGTCGTCCGGCGGCCGGCCGCCAACCTCGCCGTGGGGCAAGCCGGAAGGCAAGAAGACGCGCCACCGCAAGAAGCCGTCGACCAAGCTCATCGTGCGCGGCCGGCGCCGGGGGAAAGCCACACAGTGAGCAGCGAGACTCGCCTGCGCGTGCTTTCGTTCCCCGTTCCAGCTTCCGCGTTCCCGCGTTAGGCAAGGAGGCAAGTCGTGGGCCGAAGCGTAAAAAAGGGTCCGTACGTCGAGGAGTCGTTGCTCGAGAAGATCCGGATCCTGAACGAGAAGAACGAGAAGAAGGTGTTCAAGACCTGGTCACGGCGGAGCACGATCACGCCGGACTTCGTCGGCCACACGGTCGCCGTGCACAACGGGAACAAGTTCATTCCCGTCTACATCACGGAGAACATGGTGGGCCACAAGCTCGGCGAGTTCGCCGCCACGCGGCTGTTCCGCGGGCACAGCGCCAAGGGGTCGGCCGCCGAGCGCGAGGCGGAAGCCGCCGCGCCACCGGAGTAAGGGATGGAAGCGAGAGCTCTGCAACGCACGGTGCGCCAATCGGCGCGAAAGATGCGCCTCGTGATCGACCAGATTCGCGGGCGCCCGGTACCGGAGGCGTACGCGATTCTCCGGTTCTCGAAGAAGCTCGCGGCGAAGCAGATCCACAAGGTGCTCAAGTCCGCGGTCGCGAACGCGGAGCAGAAGGCGCAGCGCCAGAACGAGCCGATCGACGTGGACCGCCTGCGCGTGAACTATGCGGTCGTGAACGAAGGGCAGACCCTCAAGCGGTTCACCCCCGCGGCGATGGGTCGGGCGACCCCGATGCACAAGCGCACGAGTCACGTGGAGATTCGCGTGATGTCCGCGCCGGCGCCGGCCCCGAAGGCGGCGCCACCGCCCGCCAAGGCGGAGCCGAAGAAGAAGGCCAAGAGCGCGGGGGGCGCGGAGAAGCCGGCGAAGGCCAAGGCGGCGGCGGGCGCCAAGGGCGCGACGAAGTCCAAGAAGAAAGGGAGCGCGTAACGTGGGTCAGAAGACACATCCGTACGGGTTCCGGCTCGGCATCGTCAAGCCGTGGCGCTCGCGCTACTACGCGCGGCACAACTTCCCGGAGCTGCTGAAGGAAGACGAGCTGATCCGGAAGTACCTGAAGACGCGGCTCGCGCACGCGGCGATCGCCGACATCCACGTCGAGCGCAAGCCCGGCAAGGTCACCGTGACGGTGCACACGGGACGGCCCGGGGTGGTGATCGGGAAGCGCGGCGCCGAGGTGGACAAGCTGCGCGACGAGCTGACGCAGCTCACGGGCAAGGAAGTCGGGATCAACGTCGAGGAGATCAAGCGGCCCGAGCTCGACGCCCAGCTCGTGGCCGACTCGGTCGCCCACCAGCTCACGCAGCGCATCTCGTTCCGCCGCGCCATGAAGCGCGCGGTACAGAGCGCCATGCGGATGGGCGCCCAGGGGATCAAGCTCAAGACCGCGGGACGGCTCGGCGGAGCGGAGATCGCGCGCACCGAGGGCTATCACGAGGGCCGCGTGCCGCTGCACACGCTGCGGGCGGATGTCGACTACGCCACGTCGACGGCGAAGACGACGTACGGGACGATCGGCGTGAAGGTGTGGATCTTCAAGGGGGAGCGCACCGAGGAAGTGCAGGGGCGCACCTATTCGACGGGAGTCTGACGGATGCTCGCGCCGAAGCGCGTCAAGTTTCGCAAGCGGTTCAAGGGCCGCACCAAGGGGCACGCGACGAGCGGCAACACGATCGCGTTCGGGCACTTCGGTCTCATGTCACTCGATCCGGGGTGGATCTCGAACCGGCAGCTCGAGGCCGCGCGCGTGGCGCTGACGCGCGAGATGAAGCGGGGCGGCAAGGTGTGGATCCGGCTCTTCCCCGACAAGCCGATCACGAAGAAGCCGGCGGAGACGCGCATGGGAAAGGGCAAAGGGAATCCCGAAGGCTGGGTCGCGGTCGTGAAGCCGGGCCGCGTGATGTTCGAGCTGGACGGCATCGAGGAGGCGCCGGCCCGCAAGGCGCTCGCGCTGGCGGCCGCGAAGCTCCCCATCCGGTCCAAGTTCGTGCGTCGAGAGGAGCGCTAACATGCCGAGGCTGAAGCCGGGCACGTTGCGGGAGATGAAGACCGAGGAGCTGGAGCAAAAGCTCGCGGTGCTCGAGGAGGAGCGGTTCCGGCTGGCGTTCCGTCGCGGGACGGAGCCGGTCGCGAACGCGCTGCAATTCCGGACGATGCGGCGCGACATCGCGCGCCTCGAGACCATCCTGCGCGAGAGGAAAGCGACATGAGGACGCGGCGCAAGGTCCGCACGGGCGTCGTGGTGAGCGACAAGCGTCAGAAGACCGTATCGGTGCTCCTGACCCGGCGCTTCCCGCACGCGTTCTACGGCAAGCAGATCGTGCGGACGAAGTGGGTCGCCGCGCACGACGAGCACGGCGCGAAGATGGGCGACACGGTGCGGATCATGGAGACGCGGCCGCTTTCCAAGACCAAGCGGTGGCGCGTCGTCGAAATCGTCGAGCGGGCACGCTGACACAGAGGACGGGACCGTGGTGCAGCAAGAATCGATTCTCAAGATCGCCGACAACTCGGGCGCCCGCCGGGCCCTGGTCATTCGCGTGCTGGGCGGCTCCAAGCGCCGCTACGCGGGGCTCGGGGATATCGTGGTCGTCGCGATCAAGGACGCCATCTCCACGGGCCAGATCAAGAAGGGCGAGGTCGCGAAGGCCGTGATCGTCCGGACCGCCAAGGAGACCAAGCGGCGCGACGGGTCGTACATCCGGTTCGACGAGAACGCGGCCGT
>Ga0187779_10001915_pt1 | contig 12910 bp, 12 predicted proteins | sample 1015_Q2_SP10_10__FD_132435 | JGI IMG/M metagenome (GOLD analysis project Ga0187779, IMG submission 132435) | Tropical peat soil microbial communities from peatlands in Department of Meta, Colombia - 1015_Q2_SP10_10_MG | ecosystem: Environmental > Terrestrial > Soil > Wetlands > Peat | place... | reverse complement strand
GATGTGCCAGCTAGCGTGTCACGAGGGTGGAGCGGGAGACGGGGTTCGAACCCGCGACATGCAGCTTGGAAGGCTGCCGCTCTGCCAGCTGAGCTACTCCCGCAGGCCATTCAGCCTAACACCGGCCGTGCGGCGGCCGCCGTGGCCTCAGCCCTCGGCGGCGGCGACCTCCGAATCGTGGCGCGTATCGCCCTCGAGCGGTGTGCGTGACAGATGCGAAGGCCACCAGTTGCGGTCGCCCAGCAGGACCACCAGCGAGGGCACCAGCAGCGAGCGCAGCAGGAACGTGTCCATGAGGATGCCCGCCGCCACGCCGTAGCCGATCTGCTGGATCTGGCCGCCGCCGGCCGAGCCGCCGGCCACCGCGAGCACGGCGAACGTGCCGCCCAGGATCACGCCGGCCGTCGTGATCGTGCCGCCGGTGCGCCCGATGGCCCGCGCCACGGCATCCCGCAGGGGCAGGCCATGGGCCTCCTCGCGGATGCGCGACATGATCAGGATGTTGTAGTCGGACCCCAGGGCCATGAGGAAGACGAACATCAGGAACGGCAGGATGAAGTTGAGCCCATCCTGCCCGCCCAGATGGACGAAGACGAGGCCCACCAGGCCAAGTGCTGCCAGGTACGAGAGGACGATGCTGGCCACCAGGTACAGCGGTGCGACGAGGCTGCGCAGCACGACCGCCAGGAGCAGGGCGATGAGCACCGCCACGATGGGGATGATCCGCTCCAGGTCGCTGCCGGAGATGTGGCTCACGTCATAGGCCAGGGCGGTGTTGCCGAAGACGCCGTCGGCCGTCGCGCCGGCGGCCTGGGCCACGCGATCGACGTCGGCGCGCATCGGGGGCACGGCGTCCAGGGCGGCCGGGCTGGACGCGTCGCCACTCTGGAACGCCACCGAGAACTGGATCGTCTGCCCGTCGGCACTGATGAGCTGCGCCGTCGCTCGGTAGGCGTTGTAGAGGAGGGCCGGCACGGCCGTCGTGGCCTGTTCCGGCGGCAGCGCGCCGGCCGGGCCCAGGGTCGTATGGAGCTGGACCAGCTGGTCAATGGTCAGAGGGATGCCGTTCGGGTCCAAGGGGCCGACCAGGCCGCTGAACTCGGCCACGTGGCCCAGGCCGGCCTGGGCCTTCGCCAGCACGGACGGGTCGTCCCACACGGAGGCGGGGAACTTCATGAGCACCGCGCTGCGCCCGGCGAGCGACGACGGGAAGTGCGCCTGGATGAGGGCCGTGCCGGCCGCCGAGTCGGTGCCACTGGGGCTCGAGCTCACGTCGCCGAAGCCGGCCACGCCGGTCGTCAGCAGCGTGGCCCCCAGGGCCACGAACAGGGCCACGCCGGCGGCCAGGGTGAGGCCCGGCCGCCTGGTCGCGATGACGCCGATGCGGTCCCAGACGCCGGCCGGGTGCTCGTGCCGCACAGCGGTGCCGGTCGGCCAGAAGACGGCCCGGCCGAAGATGGCCAGCAGCGCGGGCAACAGGGTCAGGCCGGCCAGCAGCATGAGGGCGATACCGATCGCCAGGGCCGGGCCCAGGCTCTGGTAGAAGGCGAACTCGGCGAGCACCAGGCTCATCAGCGCCGCGATGACGGTGAAGGCGGAGAACGTGATCGATTCACCCACCCGGCTGACCGAGCGGATCACCGCCTCCTGCGGCGTCAGGCCACGACGCAGCTCCTCGCGCACGCGGAACACGAGGAAGACGCCATAGTCCGTGCCGGCCCCCAGGATCAGGACGATGAGCAGCAGCTGGGTGATCGAGGAGACCTGCACGCCGATGTTCGTCGACTCGGCGATGACCGGCCCCGACAGCACCAGCACGAAGGCCGCAGGGATGAGCGTGACCAAGGGGGCCAGGACCGCGCGGAACGCCAGCAGCAGCAGCACGATGATGAAGAGCAGCGACAGCTGGGACGTCTGATCCTGCGACGAGCCGCTCGCCTTGATCGTGTCGATCTCGGTCGCCAACTGGCCCGTGAGGTGGATCTGCAGCCCGGCCGGCGCCCCGGCCGTCGCGAAGGTGGCCCGGATGGCGTCGACCAGCCCGGTCGCCTCGGGGCCGCCGCTGAAGGCGACCACGGTCGCCTGCAGGAGGGCCTGCCGCGCCTGGCCGTCGGCCGACACGCCCAGGTCCAGGACCAGCTTCACGCGCGGGACCTGGCGGATCTTCGCCTCCAGGGCGTCCACGGCGGCGTTGTCGGCGGCGGTCAGTCCGCCGTCGCGGGCCACGACCAGCGTGGCCGAGGCCAGGGAGGCGTTCTGGAACGGCTCGGCGAGCGTGGCTGCCTGCATGCTCGGCGCATCGGCCGGCAGGAAGCCGCTGGTGGTGTCCTTGGCCACGTCGCTCAGCGACGGCAGGGCCTTGACGGCGGCGACCGTCACCACGATCCAGGCGACGACGATGAGGTAGCGAAAGCGGACGCTGAAACGCCCGAGGCTCGTGAAGAGGTGGCTCAAGGGGTCCCTTTCGGCGCTGGGGTGGTCAGTGCGTCGTGAGCTCGGCGTCGGGCACGGGGACCTCGACGTGGACGTAGCGGCCGCCGCGCAGGGCCGACGCCGTGGCGGCGATGACGGCCATGGTCGCGGCGGTCACGAAGACGATGGTCAGGCCCCGCTGGAACGGGCCGCTGATGAGCTGGGGGAAGAAGTCCTTGCCGGTCAGGATAGCCGCCTGACCGGGCGGCAGGGCCTGGAGGACGCTCGGAGGGAGCAGCGAGGCCATCGGGTTGGAGCCCAGCAGGGCGGCGAAGAGGCTCGACACCGGGGGCAGGCGGGAGATCTGGCTGGCCACCGACGCCGGGACATCGTGGGCCACGAGCCCGGCATAGAGCGTCGAGGGCAGTGACCCGGCCAGGCCGCCGATCATGAGCGAGAAGAAGAGCCCGATGGAGACGACGAAGCCGGCGTTGGCGAACACGGCGCGCATGCCGGACGCCGCGCCGCGCTGGCCGGCCGGGACGCTGTTCATGATGGCCGCCGCATTGGGTGAGTTGAAGAGCCCCGAGCCGACGCCCGCCAGCAGCAGGAGCGCGGCGAACAGGGGATAGGCGAAGACGACCGGCAGGCGGGTCAGCCCGATGAAGGCCGCCGCGGCCAGGAGCATCCCGCCGGTGGCGAACGGGCGCGCCCCGAAGCGGTCGGAGAAGAAGCCCGACAGCGGTCCTGCGACCAGGAAGCCGACCGTCAGCGGCAGCATGTAGATACCGGCCCACAGCGGCGTGTCGGCGTAGCTGTAGCCGTGCAGCGGCAGCCAGATCCCCTGGAGCCAGATGACCAGCATGAACGAAAGGCCGCCGCGGCCGGTCGAGGCGAGCAGGCCGGCCACGTTGCCAGCCATGAAGGCCCGGATGCGGAAGAGGGACAGGTCGAAGAAGGGTTCCCGCACGCGTCGCTCGAGCCACAGGAAGGCCACCAGGAGGGCCAGTCCGCCACCGATCAGGCCGATGACGAGCGGGCTGGTCCAGCCGGTCGCGGCGGAGCCGTACGGCTGGATGCCGTAGGTGATACCGATGAGGATCGCGGCCAGCCCGACGCCGAAGGTCAGGTTGCCGGCCCAGTCCATGCGCCGGTGCGACGTCGTGCTGAGCTCCTCCAGCCGCAGGTAGGCCCAGATCGTGCCGATGACGCCGATCGGCACGCTGACGAAGAAGACGAGCCGCCAGTCGATGGTTGCCAGCAGGCCGCCGGCGAGCAGGCCGATGAACTGGCCGGCGATCGCGGCGATGCCGTTGATGCCGAGGGCGAGTCCCCGCTGGTGCGACGGGAAGGCGTCGGTCAGGATGGCCGCGGAGTTGGCGAACAGGAAGGCGCCGCCGACGCCCTGCACGATGCGCATGGCGATGATCCACAGCGCCCCGGCGGAACCCTCGAAGGGCGTCGCCGCGAGCAGGAGCGACCCCACGGTGAAGATGGCGAAGCCGGCGTTGTACATCCGCACGCGGCCGTACCGGTCGCCCAGCCACCCGAAGGCCACGACGAGGACAGCCGTCACCAGCAGGTAGCCCATGAAGATCCACAGCAGGTAGCTCGTGCTGCCCGGCTGCAGCGGATCGAGCTTGATACCGTTGAAGATGGCGGGCAGCGAGATGATGACGATCGACCCGTCGATGGCGGCCATGAGCACGCCGAGGGTCGTGTTGGACAGCGCGATCCACTTGTAGTTGGGGTCGTGGCGCCGCACACGGTGCACGCGCCCGCCGGCGGCCTGCACCGCGGGGACCTCCGTCACGAGTTCAGTCGGGGTGCTGGATGAGGGCGCCCCGGTGGACCGGCCCGTCGGCGCCGCGGAGGTCCGGTCGCCCGCTGGCCACCGGCTCGCCCTGGCGCCGCAGCAGGGCTTCGGCCTCCGCGGCGGCCCGCGCCTCGAGCTCGCGCCGCCGCGACTCGACCATCAGTTCGACCGTCCCGTCCACGTCATCGGTCACCGGCAGCAGATCCAGGTCGGCCGCCGCGATGTTGGCCTCGGCCGCCACGTGGTCCTTCAGCCAGGCCAGCAGGCCGCCCCAGTAATCGCGGCCGAAGAGGACGATCGGGAAGTGCTCGATCTTGCCGGTCTGGACCAGGGTGACCGACTCGAACAGCTCGTCCAGGGTGCCGAAGCCGCCGGGGAAGATGACGAACCCCTGGGCGTACTTGACGAACATCGTCTTGCGCACGAAGAAGTACTTGAAATCGACCGACAGGTCCAGGAAGGCGTTGGAGGCCTGCTCGTGGGGCAGCTCGATGGTGCAGCCGACCGAGTACCCGCCGGCCTCCCGGCAGCCCTTATTGGCGGCCTCCATGATGCCCGGCCCCCCGCCGGTGATCACCGCGAACCCGGCCCGGGCGAGGCCCGCGCCGAGGCGCTCCGCGGCGTGATACGCGAGCGCCTGGCGGCCCGTCCGGGCCGAACCGAAGACGGTCACCGCTGGCCCCAGGCGAGCCAGCGCGTCGAACCCCTCCACGAACTCGCCCTGGATCCGGAGGGCGCGCCAGGCGTCGCTCTCCAGGAAGGCCGTGTCGGCGTATGGCTTGCCCTGGAGGAACTTGTGGTCCTCCGTGGCACGGCTTGCGGCGGTTGCATGCGTGGGGCGGGGCTCATGTGGGCGGGACGTGGTCATGCGCCGCAGGATAGCCACCGGCGACCGGGTGCGCCGCGATGGCCTAGCATCCGGCCGTGCCCGTTATCGTGCGCGCCATCACGCTCCCCGTCCCCCCCGCGGGTGTGTGGGACCTGCTGGTGGACCTCGACCGCCAGCCCACCTGGATGCACGACCTCAAGTCGATCGCCGCGTCGGGCGATGGCCCCCTCGGGTTGGGCTATCGCGCCGTGGGACGGGTGCGCATGTTCGGCGTGGCGCAGGACGACCCGATCGAGGTGATCGCCTTCGAGCCAGGCCGGCATCTCGGCATGACCCACGGCGGCGGGTTCCGCGGCCGCGCCGATCTCTGGCTGGAGCCCCTGCCTGGTGGCCGGTCCACGCGACTGACATGGCGCGAGGAGCTCCATGCGGATGCCGGTGGTCTGGGGTTGCCCGCCCCGCTCGAGCCCCTGCTGCGGCTCATCGACCCGCTGTTCGGACCCGTCTTCGAGCTGATCTTCCGGGCCGACCTGCGCCGTCTGCGCGCGGTGTTGATGAGCGGTCGATAAGCGCCAGCCAAGTGGCCATCCCTAGGGTGGCGGATGCCGATCGCACCACACGGCGCGATGCCCGCTCACGAGGCTCCTGGAGGATGACCGACCATGAACTTCGCCGCCCTGTCGCGCTTCCGCCTCGGCCCCCTGGCCGCCCCGCTGCCCGCCTCGGGCGGGCTCCTGTCGGTCGGGGTCCTGGTCGCCGCCGCCGTGCTGGTGCTCGCCGCGTGGATCGTCGCGGCACAGCTTGACCCCGACCTGACCGGCAGCTGGCGTTGGTCGGAGGGTCTGCGACTGGCCTGAGCCGCCCGCCCACCCCGGGAGCCCCTTGGCCTCAGCGGCGGGCGCTCGCCCCGGTAGCTGCCCCCGCGGTGGCTTCGGCCCCCACGAGGCGCTGCGAGATGTAGACCGGGATGGTCGACAGCAGGATCACGAAGAGGGCTACCACGTTGACGATGGGCCGCTGGTTCGGCTGGTGGAGGTGGTCGTAGATCCAGATCGGGATCGTCTCCTGCGTGCCGGCCACGAAGTAGGTGACGATGATCTCGTCGAACGACAGGGCGAACGCCAGCAGCGCCCCGGCCAGGAGGGCGGTCCGGATGACGGGCAGCGTGACGTGGCGGAACGTCTGCAACTGATCCGCGCCGAGATCGGCCGACGCCTCCTCGAGCGACGAGGAGGAGCGCCGCAGGCGGGCGATGACGTTGTTGTAGACGACGACCACGCAGAAGGTGGCGTGGCCGATGACGATGGTGAGCGTGCCCAGGCCCAGGCCGATGCCGCGGAACGCGGCGTTGAGGGCGATGCCGGTGATGATGCCGGGCAGGGCGATGGGCAGGACCAGGGCGAACGAGATGACGTCACGGCCGAAGAAGCGATAGCGGTGGACCGCCAGCGAGGCGGCCGTGCCCAGGACGACGGCCGCCAGCATGGCCAGGGTGGCGATCGAAACGGACAGCACCATGGCGTCGCGGACGGACTCGTTGGTGAAGGCATCGCCGAACCACTGCAGGGAGAAGTTCGTGATCGGCCAGGTCTGGCCCCGGTCGCCGTTGAAGGCGTACAGGGCGATGACGGCGATGGGCAGGTACAGGAAGGCCACCGTCAGGGCGGTCGCGACCCGCAGCCCGACTCGCGCGACCGCGGCCCTCACCTCACAGCGCCTCGAACGCGCCGAGACGGCGCACGGCCAGCAGGTAGACCGCCATGATGACGATGGGGACCATGGCGAAGGCGGCGGCGAACGGGATGTCGCCGGCCACGCCGAGCTCGCCCACGATGACGTTGCCGATGAACTGGGAGTTGGACACGAGGCTCGGTGTGATGTAGTCGCCGAGGGTCAGGGAGAAGGTGAAGATCGACCCGGCCGCGAGGGCCGGGATGGCCAGTGGCAGGATGATCCGCCGGAACGTCGTCCACGGCCGCCCGCCCAGGTCCGCCGATGCCTCCAGGTACGAGGACGGGATGCGTTCCAACCCCGCGAAGATGGGCAGGATCATGTACGGCAGCCAGAGGTAGATGAAGACGATCGTCATCGACAGGTCAGAGATGCCGAACAGGGAGCCCACGTTGGGGATACCCAGCTGGGCGAAGGCCCAGTCGACGAGCCCGCTGTCGGAGAGGATCACCCGCCAGGCGTAGACCCGCACCAGGTAGCTCGCCCACAGCGGCAGCAGGACGGCCACGGCGAGCGCGGCGCGCGTGCGCGGCGAGGCGACGCGGGCCATGTAGTAGGCGATGGGAAAGGCGATGACGGCGTCGGCCACGGTCACGATGGCGGCGACGACGGTCGTGCGCAGCGCGATCGTGGGGTAGACGCTCTCTGTGACCAGCTTCTGCAGGTTGGCCAGGCTGAACTGGTGGACGACCTCGTGGGTGTTCGGATCCAGCGTCCAGAACGCGGAGATCAGCAGGAGCGCCAGCGAGCCGTAGTAGACCAGGCCGAACCAGCCGGCCGGCGGGACGAGCAGCGCGAGGAGCTGGAACCGCGGGTGGCGGCTGAACCAGCCCAGCAGGCGGCGGCGCGCCCCGCCCGGCACGGTGGGGCGCCTAGCCCTTCACGCTCGTATAGGCGTCGATCCACTTGGTGTAGTCGACACAGGTCTTGCCTCGACTATCCCCGCAGTCGGCGCTGGGCGTCTTCCAGAAGGCCACCGCGTTGTAGAACGCCGTGTCCTGCGCGTGGTAGATGGTGCAGAAGTCCTTGATGCCGTATGGGCCATAGACCGCGTCGAGCTTGGGGCAGGCGAGGGGATTGGCCGGCGCCTCGCCGAAGTACTCGGCCGACTGGACCTGCGTATCGGGCTTCAGGGCCCACGCCATCCACATGTACATGCAGTTGGGGTGCTTCGCGTAGGCCGACATCATCCACGTGTCGGCCCACCCGGTGACGCCCTCGCTGGGCACGACCGTGGCGATCTTGACCTTGCCGTCGGCGGTGATCGTGTTGGCCTGGTACTGCCAGGCCGTGCCGATCGTGGAGGTGCCGGCTTCGAAGTTGTCGATCTCGTCGGTGTACGAGGACCAGTACTTGCCCACGAACGGCTGCTGCGCCTTGAGCAGGGCCACGGCCGCGTCGAACTGCGGCTGGGTCAGCTCGTACGGATCGGTGATCCCCAGCGACGGCTGAGCGCTCTTGAGGTAGAGCGCCGCGTCGGCGATGTAGATGGGCCCGGCGTAGTCGGTGATCTTGCCCTTGACCGCCGCCGCCTGGGTGGGATCGAAGACCGAGGCCCAGCTGGTCGGGGCGGTCGGGAAGTCGGCCGTGTTGTACATCAGGAAGTTGGCGCCCCACCCCAGCGAAACGCCGTAGTGGACCCCGTTGACCGTGTTGTGGGCCGGGCTCTGCAGGAAGGGCGAGATGTTGACCCAGTCGGGGATGAGGTTGACGTTGATGGGCGCGATCTCGCCGGCGTCGATGAGCCGGTTGGAGGCATCACCGGAGGCCGAGACGCCGTCATAGAGGCCGTGGTTCTGGGTCATCAGGTTGTACATGTCGTCCGACGTGTCGGCCGTCTTGGAGTTGACCTTGCAGCCGGTCGCCTGCTCGAACGGTTGGACCCAGTTGTAGTGGGGATCGTTGGAGCCGTCCTCGGCGTAGCCGGGCCAGATGACGAGGTCCAGCTCGCCCTCGCCCTTGCCGACGGATGTCGGCAGGCTGGGCCCGGCACTCGCGACCGGCGTGCCGGACGCGGCCGTGGTGGGCGGCGCCACGCTGTTCGCGGGGGTGCCGGTGGCGGCCGGCGGGGTCGTCGCCGTGCCGGAGCACGCACTGGCCAGGATGGCCGCGGCGGCCGCCATGGCCGCCCATCGCCGGTTGCTCACGTCCGTACCTCCTCCTCCGGCGCCGGCGCCGTGCCGGCGTCCACTGTCCCATCGCCCCCGTCGGCCTGGACGGGGTAGTCATGCTCGCGGTTCCAGATGAGCCGCACGCGTCGACCCGAGGCCGCCAGGGCCTGCGTCGACGAGGTCGCCAGGTTCTGCTGGGTCACCACCAGCCGGGGACCCAGGTCCAGGTGGACGACGTAGCGCGTGTCCGAACCCAGGTAGACGACCTCGCCGATCCGTCCCAGGGCGCTCGTCTCGTCGGCCGCCACGATGTCGTCGGGCCCGGCCAGGCGGATCTTCTCGGGGCGCACCGTAAAGGTGCCGGCCCGTCCCACGATCTGCCGGGCGGCCTCGCCGCTCAGCAGGTTGGACGTGCCCACGAAGCCCGCCACGAACGCCGTCGCCGGTCGCTCGTACACCTCTGCCGGGGCGCCGACCTGCTCGATCCGCCCCCGGTTGAAGACGGCCAGGCGATCGCTCATGGCGAGCGCCTCTTCCTGGTCGTGCGTGACGTAGATGAAGGTGATGCCGACCCGTTGCTGGATGGCCTTGAGCTCGAGCTGCATCTCCTCCCGCAGCTTGAGGTCGAGGGCCCCCAGGGGCTCATCCAGCAGCAGTACGCGGGGCTGGTTGACGAGCGCCCGGGCCAGCGCGACCCGTTGTCGCTGGCCCCCGGACAGCTGCGCCGGGCGGCGGGCGTCGTAGCCGTCCAGGCGGACCATCCGGAGCGCATCGGCGACACGCGTCTTGCGCTCCGCGCTCCGGACCTTGCGGATCATCAGCCCGTAGGCGACGTTGTCGGCCACGGTCATGTGGGGGAACAGGGCGTAGTCCTGGAAGACGGTGTTGACGTCGCGTTCGAACGGCGGGCGGCGCGTGACGTCCTCGCCGGACAGGAGGATGCGGCCGCTCGTCGGCAGTTCGAACCCGGCGATCATGCGCAGCGTCGTCGTCTTGCCCGACCCCGACGGGCCCAGGAGCGAGAAGAACTCGCCGGCGGCGACGTCGAGATCGACGCCCGCCACGGCCACGACCTCACCGAAGGTCTTGCGCACCCCCTCCAGGCGCACGGCCACGGCGGCCGGCACCGCTGCTCCCGTGGCCACGTTGGCGGTACCAGCCTGCACGCCGTCCCTCAATGCACGGGTCCATGGCACCAGGGGTGCGACCTGCTCTCCCGCCAGGGTCGCGGCGCCTCGATGGGCACGCACTGTGGGACCTTCCGCGGACCGGTGTCAAGTCACTGCGGGCTGCTGCGCCGACGCTACACTTGCGAGGCAAGCCAACGCGCAGGACAAGGAGATCTGCCCGCATGACGTATGTCATCGCCGAGCCCTGTATCGACGTGATGGATCAGGCATGCGTGGCCGTCTGCCCCGTGGACTGTATCCACTTCGAACAGGGCGTCGACCGCACGCTGTACATCGATCCCAACGAGTGCATCGACTGCGGGGCGTGCGAGCCCGAGTGCCCGGTGACGGCCATCTTCCCCGAGGACTCGCTGCCGCCGGAATGGGCCGCCTACACCCGGGTCAACGCCCAGTGGTTCGAGGACAAGGCCGGCGCCCGCGCCGCCATCGAGGGCCTCAAACCCCGCTGATCTGACGGGTGCGCATCGTCTCGCTCCTGCCGTCGGCCACGGAGATCGTCTTCGCCCTGGGCCTGGGCGACGAGCTGGTCGGGCGGACCCACGAGTGTGACTACCCGCCGCCCGCGGCAGCCGTGCCGGTCATGACCGCCGACGCGACCCCTGAGCCCGGCGCGACCAGCCGCCGTATCCACGATCGGGTGCGGGCGCAGCTGCACGGCGGGAGCGCCATCTACCGCCTCGACGAGGCGGCCCTCGCGGAGGCCCGGCCGGACCTCATCCTGACGCAGGAACTGTGTGAGGTCTGTGCCGTCAGCTACCGGCAGGTCTCCCAGGCGGTGCGCGCCATCGACGCCGAGGTGACCGTGGTCAGCCTGGAGCCGACTTCGCTGGAGGGCATCTTCAACACGATCACCACGATCGGCGCCTACGCCTCCGCCGAGGATGAGGCGATCGGCCTGGTCGAGGTCCTGCGCGAGCGCCTGGCCGCCCTCGAGAACCGTGTCCTGGAACGTCGCCTCGACGGCGTCGCGCCGCGGCGAGTGGTGTGCGCCGAATGGCTCGATCCGCCGTTCACGGCCGGTCACTGGGTCCCCGAGCAGGTCCAGCGCGCCGGCGGCTGGGAGCTGCTCGGCCAGGCCGGAGCCCCGTCGCTCGAGACGACGTGGGCGGCCGTCCGCGACGTCGACCCGCAACAGCTCATCCTCATGCCGTGCGGTTTCGACGCCGCCCGGACGCGGGCCGAGTGGGCTCGCACCAGGCTGCCGACCTGGTTCGCCGACCTGCAGGCCACGCGCGACGGCCAGGTGTTCGCCGTGGACGGGTCGGCCTACTTCAGCCGGCCCGGGCCGCGCGTCATCGACGGGATCGCCCTGATGGCCGAGCTGCTGGACCCTGTCGGCTTCGCCGGTGAGGCACCGCCCGGGAGCTGGCTGCCGGTCTAGACCTGGGGCAGCCCGGCCAGCGCGGCCTGGACCTTCTCCGCCGGATATTCGTAGTCCTCGAGCCGGCCGGTGAGGTACCGCTCGTAGGCCGACAGGTCGAAGTGGCCGTGGCCGCACAGGTTGAAGAGGATGACCTTCGCCCGGCCGGCCTCGCGGGCCGCGATCGCCTCATCGATGGCGACCTTGATGGCATGGGTCGGCTCGGGCGCCGGCAGGATGCCCTCCGCGCGGGCGAACGTCACGCCGGCCTCGAACGTGGCCCGCTGGTGGACGGCGCGGGCCTCGATCACGCCCTCCGCCTTCAGCTGGCTCACCAAAGGCGACATGCCGTGGTAGCGCAGGCCGCCGGCATGGATCGGGTCGGGGACGAAGTCGTGGCCCAGGGTGAACATCTTCACGAGTGGCGTCATCTGGCCCGTGTCGCCGAAGTCGTAGGCGTAGACGCCGCGCGTCAGGGACGGCGCGGCCTCCGGCTCGACCGCGATGACGCGGTAGTCGGCCTCGCCGCGCAACTTCTGCCCAAGGAAAGGGAACGTCAGGCCGGCGAAGTTGGAGCCGCCGCCGGTGCAGCCGATGATCACGTCGGGTCGCTCGCCGGCCATGGCCATCTGTTCGATGGCCTCCTGGCCGATGACTGTCTGGTGCAGGAGCACGTGGTTGAGCACCGAGCCCAGGGAGTACCTCGTGTCATCCCGTTTGACCGTGTCCTCGACGGCCTCGGTGATGGCGATGCCGAGCGAACCGGGGCTGTCGGGGTCGGCCGCGAGGACTCGTCGCCCATAGTCGGTGGTCAGGCTGGGGCTCGCCACGACCTCCGCGCCGTAGACCTCCATGATCACCCGGCGGTACGGCTTCTGGTCGTAGCTGGCGCGGACCATGTAGACCTTGACCTCGAGGCCGAAGAGCGCCCCGGCGAAGGCCAGGGCCGTGCCCCACTGGCCGGCGCCCGTCTCGGTGGCGAGGCGCTTCACGCCCTCGGCCTTGTTGTAGTACGCCTGGGCGATGGCCGTGTTGGGCTTGTGGCTGCCAGCCGGGCTGACACCCTCGTACTTGTAGTAGATGTGCGCCGGCGTCTGGAGCGCGGCTTCCAGCCGATGGGCGCGATAGAGCGGTGACGGGCGGTACAGCGCGTAGGCCTCGCGCACGGGACCGGGGATCTCGATCTCGCGTTCGGTGCTGACTTCCTGGCCGATGAGGGCCATGGGGAAGAGCGGCGCGAAATCGGCCGGGCCGACCGGCTGATGCGTGCCGGGGTGGAGCACCGGGGCGGGTGGCGTCGGCAGGTCGGCCGCGATGTTGTACCACGCCCGCGGGATACGAGACTCATCCAGCACGAACTTGGTGCGCTTGTCGGCCATGGCCCGCTCTCCTCCTCGGTCGCCGGTCGCCGGCCATCGGGTGCGTGTCGTGGCCGCCGGGGGGCACAGGATACCGGGCGCG
>Ga0187779_10001914_pt1 | contig 12913 bp, 13 predicted proteins | sample 1015_Q2_SP10_10__FD_132435 | JGI IMG/M metagenome (GOLD analysis project Ga0187779, IMG submission 132435) | Tropical peat soil microbial communities from peatlands in Department of Meta, Colombia - 1015_Q2_SP10_10_MG | ecosystem: Environmental > Terrestrial > Soil > Wetlands > Peat | place... | reverse complement strand
TTGGCGCCGAGGGCAGCGATCAGCCAGTAGAGCCAGAACGCGGCCCAGATGGGGAAGACGACGCTCGTCAGTGTCATGTCCGTTGGCCGTTTCGGAGCTGGAATCGGAGTACGTATGCCAGCGTACGCCGCGCCGGTGCCGGGGGTAAGTGGCGTCCGGCCGAAATCAACCATGACGTTTGTCATCGGCAGAGTACCGAATCTGCAAATGTTCTAAGAATCGTGAACGGTCTGGTAGGCTTGTCGCCATGGGAAGCGCGGACTTGCTTCTGCATCCGGTGCGGCTGCGGATTGTCAAGGCGTTTCTCGGCGACCGCGCGCTGACCACCAGCCAGCTCGCCGCCGAGCTCGACGACGTGCCGCCCGGCAGCCTTTACCGCCACGTGGCGCTGCTCACGAACGCGGGCGTGCTGCAAGTGGTGGCCGAGCGGCGGGTTCGGGGCGCGGTCGAGCGCACCTACACGTTGCGGCTGTTCGCCGCTCGGATCGACCCGGACGAAGCCAGGGCCATGAGCGCCGAGGAACACGGTCAGGCGTTCATGGCCTACGTCGCGGGGATGCTCGCCGACGCCGACCGCTATCTCGCCTCGGACCCGCCTGACCCGATCCGTGACGGCGCGGACTATCAGGTCGGCGCGCTGTGGCTGACCGATGCCGAGTTTGCCGAGCTTCTCCGCGATCTCGCCACCGTGTTCCGGCCGCGCCTCGCGAATCCGCCAAGGAAAGGACGCCGGCGGCGCATGGTCTACACGGTATTCCTGCCCGAACCCGCGCAACCCGCGGGCGAGACGCCGGACCGTTCAGACGGCGGCGCTACACCGCGGTGATCAGCGGAGTGTGTACACGCCGCCGGACGCGGCGTACCCCTTGGCGCCGACCGACCGTGCCAGCTCGCTGCGCCAGTCCTCGCCGGCGGCGAGGCGCTCGAGCGCCCCGCGGAAGTCGTAGCGCGGAGACCAGCCCAAGTCCGTCCGGGCGCGCTCGTTCACGTATACGCGCTCGATGCCGGGGAACATCGACCAGCCGCGCTCGGCGTACACCGCGGCGTAGTCCGGGAACAGCCGCCTGACGACGGCCGGGGCATCGACCCGCAGCTCGGCCAGATCCTCGCGTGAAAACGGCGTCGTGGCGCTGATGATGTAGCGGCCGAACCCGATCTCGAGCGCGCGCTCGAGCGCGAGCTGGTGTGCGCTGACCGCATCCGCCAGGTCGACTCTCCGGTAGAGCAGCTCGTTGACCTTCGCGTTGTCGTCGGCGTAGGCGGTGCGGACATCCTTGCGGTCGTCGCCTTCGGGGAAGAAGCGCGAGGTGCGGAGGATCACGACGGCGAGCCCGTGATCGCGGTGAACGAGCTCGCACAGATCCTCGGCGGCGCCCTTCGTCACGCCGTAGACGTTCCTCGGCGAGTCCGCGACCTCTTCGGTAATCCATGCTGCGGGCACCCCCGGCGGTGGTACGAGGGCGCGCCCGAACGCACTTGTCGAGCTCGTGAACACGAACCGCTCGACGTCCGCGGCCACGGCTTCCTCGAGCAGGGTCAGAGTGCCCGTGATGTTCGTGGTCAAGAAGTCCTGCCGCGTGCGCCAATCGATGTGCGGCTTGTGAAGCGTTGCCGCGTGCACGACGGCATCGGCCCCTTGGATGCATGCACGCACGCACGCCCGATCGACGATCGAGCCGACGGTCGTGCGCGGAGCCTCGTGCACGTCGAGCCCGACGACGTCGTGTCCGAGCTCGCCGAGCCCGCGCATCAAGCCCTCACCGAGGTGTCCGGCACTGCCCGTCACGAGAACCCGCACGGGTCGAGCATAAACGGACGACAGGCTCGACCCTCGGGCCGCTGCCGCGCCGCGTTCCGCACGGTTAGGATCGCGGCCATGAGCACCGGCGACGGCATCTCGACGATCCCGGAGGCGATCGCCCGGATGGAGGCGATCGACGCCGCGCTGCCCCGCAAGGACGGCGTGGCGATCTTCAACCGGCTCTACCTCCAGGTCACGCGCGTGGTCGATTCGGCGAGCGCCGGGACGGAGTTCGAGAACAACGACTTCGTCGAGCGGCTCGACGTCGTCTTCGCCGGCCTGTACTTCGACGCCGAGGCGACGATCGACTCCGGTGCGCGCTGCCCGGTTGCGTGGCGGCCGCTCGTCGAGACGCGCTCGCAGGCGCGCGAGCCGATTCAGTTCGCGCTCGCGGGCATGGCCGCGCACATCAACCACGACCTGCCGATCGCGGTCTTCACCACCTGCGAGGAGTTCGGGCTCCCGGTCGAGGACGACAGCGCGGTGCACCGGGACTTCCAGCGGGTCGACGGCCTGCTGGCGACCGTCGAGACACAGGTCGCCGGCTGGTTCGACACCGGGCTGATCGCCGACATCGAGGACGTCACGCCGGAGAAAACCGACGAGGCGATCGCGATGTGGTCGCTTGCCGGCGCCCGCGACGTCGCATGGGACCACGCGAAGATCCTGTGGGGACTACGGCACGCCGGGCCGATCCGGGACGCGTACCTGGACGGCCTCGCCCGCACGACGGAGCTCGCCGCCCGGGCGATGTTGGTCTAGCCGATGCCCTGACCCGCGAGGGTCTCCTGCAGGCGTGGCAGCGCCTCGCGATCGAGGATCCCGATCGTGCTCACGGAGCCGTGCCAGGTGACGCGAAGCTTGGCCCTCCGTCCCCGCCCGACCAGCTCGACGTTGCGCGCCGCCGAGAGCAGGTGCTCGTGGACGACGCCGACCCCCTTGCCGGAGTGCGCGGCGAAGATGAAGCGCTGGGTCGTGACCGCGAGAAAACCGGTCTGCCCGTCGATGTCGGCGATGAGGAACTCGTTGACGACCTCACCCTCACCGAGCTCGACGCCCCAGCCTTCGAGGATCTCGGGGACGTTCGGCGGCTCGGACGGCGGACGGCTGAACAGTCCCGAGAAAAGCGAGCCGACGCCTTGGGGAGCCGGTTTTCGGGCGGCGGCGCCGGATCGTCTCGACGGGTCTGGCGCCACCACAAGCGATCCATCGGAGCGCTCCTCGACGACCACGTAATCGCCGGCGAGGTCGCCGGACAGGGTCACGTGCCGCCGGCGCTCGGGGTCCATGCGATTGAGTCTGGCACGCGCTGCCGGCACCGGCGACTCGACTCCTCTCCACCCGTGGGTGGAGAGGAGCGCTCATTTCCACCCGCGAATCGACCCGCGCGCCGATGTGCAAAGCGCCCTTGCGGATCACGATGAACCCATGACATTTACCGATTACATACTCGATTCCGCGCTGGTGCTCCTCGTCCTGCTTCAGATCAAGGAGCGCAAGCTGACCGCCAAGGCGCTGATCCGTCCTATGGTCATCGTGGCGATCGCGGTCGCCAACTACCTGCACGGCATCCCCACCGCCGGCAACGACCTCGTGCTGGTCGTGGTCCTTGGGCTGGTGGGCCTGTTGATCGGCGTCGCCAGCGGCCAGGCCGTGATGATGCGGCGCGACGCCGACGGCGGGGTGCTCGCCCGCGCCGGCTGGATCTCGGGCTTCTTCTGGGTGCTGGGGATGGGCTCGCGGTTCGCGTTCCTGATCTGGGTCAACAACGGTGGCACATCGACGATCGCTCACTTCAGCGCCACGCATTCGATCACCAGCGGCGAGGCGTGGACGGTCGCGCTGCTGGCGATGGTGGTGTTCGAGGTGTGCGGGCGCTCGCTGGTCATGGCGCTCCGCCGCCAGCAGCTCATCGGCCGGGTGGCGCCCGAGCTCGTCTGAGCGACCGGGCCGGCGGCGACCGTGCGGGCAGAACCAGCCGGGTTGGCATGCGAACGCGGGATCCGCGACCAGCGGGTCCCGCTTCGCCACGTCCCGGGCTCCCGCTCGGAGTTGAAGCCCCGCCTGCGGACGCCGTACCTTCCTTGACGATGGTTCTCTCCCGAGTCGACCCCCGGCTTGCCACGGTGATCCGGGTCGTCGCCCTCGTGCTGATCGGGTGGTCGGTGCTTCACTCGCGCCACCATCTGAGCGGCAGCGGGCGGGGGCTGGTGATCACCGTCAGCTTCGTCGCGTGCGTAGCGGCCTCGATCGTGTGGTCGATGCGGCCGGACGAGGACCGTGTCACGCCCGAGGTCTACGTGCTTGCGGTGGCCGGCGGCGTCCTCGCCGGCGCGGCGCCGGACAGCGCCGCCAGCGCGTTCGTGTTCATCGGCGTAGCGGCGGCCGGCCTGCGCGTGGAGCTGGCACGTGCGTTCCTCGTCGTCGCCCTGGGAGCCCTGGCGCTGGGCGCCGCGGTGATCGCCTACAACCTGAGCGGCCTCAGCCTGCTTGCTTACACGCTCGGGTTCACGGCGACGGCGCTGGCCGCCTCGACCAGCCGCCAGGCCCGGATGCGCGCCGAGCAGGCCGAGCTGCTGCTCGCGCAGACGCAGCGGTCGCACGAGGAGCAGCTGCGGGCGGCGCGCCTCGAGGAGTCGACCCGGATCGCGCGCGAGATCCACGACGTGCTGGCGCACACGCTGGCCGGCCTCACGATTCAGCTCGAGGCGACGAGCTCGCTGGTCGAACATGGTGCCGATCGCGACACCATCCTGACGCGCGTACATCGTGCGCACACGCTGGCGCGGGAGGGGCTCGAGGAGACGCGCCGGGCGGTTGGGGCGCTGCGCGGCGAGTCGGTGTCGGCGTCGGCGGGGATCGAGGCGCTGGTCGCCGATTACCGCGCGAGCGCCGACGTCCGCGCTGAGCTCACCGTCGACGGTGACCCGGAACGCCTGACCGGCCCGACCGGCCAGGCGGTGCTGCGGGTCGTCCAGGAGGCGCTCACGAATGTGCGCAAGCACGCTCCCGGCGCCGCCCTGTCGGTCGCCGTGCACGCCGGGCACGATCCCGGTGACGACGTGGTGCTGCTGGTGCAAGACCGGCCCTCGTCGAGCCGGCTCGCCCCGGTTTCAGGTGGGCTCGCCGACTCCGGTGGGGGCTACGGACTCCAGGGGATGCGCGAGCGCGCCGCCCTGCTCGGCGGCACGCTCGACGCACGCGCCGCCGGCGACGGCTGGCGCGTCGAGCTCCGGTTGCCCGCTCCGAAGGCGCCGGCCGTCCCGGTGGAGCATGCGCGATGAATGGTCCGGTGCGGGTTCTGGTGGTCGATGACCAGGCGCTCGTGCGCGAGGGTTTGATGACCCTGCTCGACGCCGTGCCCGACATCACGCCTGTCGCCGCGGCCGCCGACGGCGAGGAAGCCGTGGTGCTGTCCGCGCGCCACCGGCCCGACGTCGTGCTGATGGACCTGCGGATGCCGCGGCTCGACGGCGTCGAGGCCACTCGCCGGATCCGGGAGGCGCAGCCCGAGACCGAGATCGTCGTGCTCACCACCCATGCCGACGACGACTCGATCCTCGACGCGCTCCGCGCGGGCGCGCGGGGTTACCTGACCAAGGACGCCGGGATCACCGAGATCTCTCGCGCCGTCCAGGCGGCCGCCGACCACCAAGCGCTGCTCGACCCCGTGGTCCAGGCCCGCCTGATCGCCGCCGCCGGCGCCGGTCCCCGGCCCGCCCCGGCGCCCGCGAGCCTTCCCGACGACCTGACCCCGCGCGAGGCCGAGGTCCTGTCGCTGATCGCCCGGGGCCTGTCGAACGCCGAGATCGCCGCCACGCTCGTGGTCAGCGAAGCCACGGTCAAGACCCACATCAACCACGTGTTCGCCAAGATCGGCGCCCGTGACCGGGCCCAGGCCGTGCACTACGCCTACACCCACGGACTCGCGGACTGAGGTGGGCACGTGTTCGCCGTGCTCGCGGCGGGATACCACAATATTCATGCATGTTCGTGCATGAGAGTTTCGGCGCCCGGCGCCGGCGGTTGACGCTGTGGAGCAGCGGGCCGGGCCCCAGGCGGCTGACGAGGTAGGCCGGCGCGCAATTGGGACTCATGCAAGAGCAGGGCGTCCAGCTCTGCGCGCAGAGCTGTCAGCCGGCGCCGGCGCCGGAACAGGACGACGGCCAGGATGGGCGCGGCGAGGAGGGCTATGAGCGCGCCGATCGACCCGATCGTCTCGACCGGCGTGATCTTCGCCGCGGGGGCGATCCGCGTGGGGACGACGACCGCCTTGAGCAGGTCGCGTCGCGGATCGGACGCGTCGATCACCGGGCGCCCCGGGGTGCCCGGGACGCCGATCGGCCTGGTCTGCTCCGCGATCGCCAGCAACTCCCCGTTTCCGACGGCATCCGTCAAGGAGTTGTGCACCCAGTAGACGGCGCCGTGGGCATACCAGGCCACGACCGACAGGTGTTGGCCCGAGTAGAACAGCGAATAGGTTCGCCCGGCGACCGTGACCGTCTGGTCGGGATCGGTGAACATCGGGGCGCCCAGCCAGGTCATCCCCTGCACGTCGTAGTACTGACCGAGCAAGCCCGCCGAGAACACGGCGACGTACGTCGGGTACGCGGTCCCGTCAGGAGCGTGGATCAGATAGTCGCGCAGGCTGACGGGCAATCCGCTGCCGCCCGCGTCCTGCACACGCGGGTACTCGAGCGCGAACGGCAGGGCTCGCGCGCTCGCTTGGGCCTGCGAGAGGCCGGCGGCCAGGCTCGGGACGAGCGGAAGCGTGGGTTGCACGGTGCCGCGATGAACGGCGTGCGCCGCGGCGACGGTGTTGTCCGTGGGAACGTTGTCGGCGCCGTCCAAGAACGAGTGCACGCTGGCGGCGATCTGCTGCGGAGTGGCGGTGTCGCACGAACACGGGTTTGAGCCGGTGGGCTCGAGGTTGACTTGGAACTGAACCTGGCGAACGCGCACGCTCGCGGCCGATATCAGCGTGCCGAGCAGGTTCTCGACGCCGGTCTCCGATTGGAGCGAGCGGTCGACCTCCACGGTCTGGCCGAAGATCCGCTCGAACTTGTGGATGTTGTCGAGCAGCGTCGGGCCGTACTCCTTCTTGACGTCGAGCAGGAAGTCCTGGTCGCGAGCGTCACGTACGAGTGAGGTGTCACCGTGACGGTAGGACACGAACTGAAGGGCCTGTGTGCCGCACAGCTTCTGGTAGCCGGGCTGGAGATTGATCTCCTGATACTGCTGGCTGTAAGGGGTGTTGACGTGGTAGTACCGGCGGTCGATGGTCGAGTACGCGCAGCCGATCTCGTCGACCGCGGTCTTGAAGTTGTTGAAGTCGATCTCGACGACGTGATTGGGCCTGATTCCGGTCAGCTGGTAGATCGTCGAGACGAGCGTGCCCCACCCGCCGCACGTCAGTGCGTAGTTCAGGCGGGTGGTCACCGGGCCGTTCGGACAGGGGATTGTGACCTCGAGCTCACGTGGGATCGACATCATCGAGATCCACGGCTTGCTCGGGTCGATCCGCACCAGCAACATCTCGTTGGAGTGCGGCAGCACCGGGGCGGTGGTGGTGTGGTTTCGCTGATCGTTGCCGACGAGCAGGATCGTCTGCGGATCACCGAACCCCGCCGGCGCCAGGGTTCCACTAGACAGCTTGATCGCCTTGTGGAAGCGGAGGTCTTTGGCGAGCGTCCTGATCTCGCCCTTGATCAGGACGACCGTCGCGCCGGCGCTCAGCGCCACCACCAGCAGGCCGCCGAGCAGCAGGCGCCAGATCCTGGGTCGCCGCCGGAAGCTCGGCGGTGGCTCCGGAGGCGGCATCCGGCTCCCCGGGAGGTCGGGGTGCTGCGGCGCGCGCGGAGGTGCGGCGGTCGCGCTCACCTCCGCCGGCCGCCGTGGTCGTGAGGGACGGCTACAGCGATAACATGCACAAATGTACATGCTTGGGTGGCGTACTCGCCTGCCCCGGGCCCCGGGGCGGCCCCGCCGGAACGTCCTCCGGAGCGTCGTGACGGCTTCCGGCGGTAGGCTGCGCGGTCAACCGTGACCGAGGAACTCGCCGAGCGAATCGCCGACACGATGTTCGCTCTTGCGACCCCGAGCCGGGTGCGGATTCTCGGCTCCCTACGTGAGCGGCCGCACACCGTCGGCGAATTGATCGCTGCGACCGGAATGGCTCAGCCTGCGGTGTCACATCAGCTGCGGCTGCTCCGCGACCACCGCCTCGTGGTCGCCGAACGGCGCGGGCGCGAGCGCGTGTACGCACTCTACGACGAGCACGTCGCCTCCCTGCTCGACGAGGCCGAGCGGCATGCCAGGCAGCTGGCATCCGGGCGGCGCCGGCGATCGCGCGCTTACCCCGGGCGCCAGGCCGACGGCGGACAGTCGAGGTCAGCCGCCGATGGCTAGCTGAATCGCCTTGACCACCACCAGCGCCGCTGCACCCAGCAGGTAGGCGCGCAGAACCACCAGACCGACGGTACGCACCCGGGTCGCTCCCGGCGGCCCGAGTCGTTCGGCCCAGGGCATCGTCCACGTTGCCCGCTGCCACGGAGTGTCCGTCTCCGCGACTGGCTCGTGGCGCGCGCCCCACATGGCGTACGCCCACAGCAGCAGCGCGACTGCGCCCACGATCGCGATGATCGACGCGACCAGCGCCGGACCGGCATGCGGGAACATGGTGGTGACGGTCAGGGTCCCCGACAGGACGACGAGCACCGTCACGACCGACACGCCGAGCATGTTCAGCCACCGCGGGTTGGTCCACGGACCGAGCACCTCGCGGTCGTTGCAGAGGAGCAACAGCAGCACCAGCGCGCTCGGAAGCAAGACTCCGGCCAGCGCCTGCACGGCGGTGGTGACGATCCCTAGCGGCGCTCCGGGGGCGAGTACGATCCCGGCGCCTAGCGACACGGCGGCGACATAGGAACCGTAGAACGCCGGGGCGTCCCGCCACTTCCGGTGCAGCGAATGCTTCAGGCCGGCGTAGTCTCCGATCGCATAACTGCTCGAGAGCGTGACCGCGGCCGCCCCCAAAATCGACGCGTTGAACAGCACCACCGCGAACAGCGCGCCCGCAACCTGACCGCGCCCCGTCCCGAGCCCCGCGGCCACGGCGCCGGCGTCCCGAAAGGCGACCCCCGACCCGTGCAGCGCCGAGGCGGCGAACATCACCGCGGCCGCTCCCGCAAGCACGATCACTGCGCCGATCACGGTGTCGATGCGCTCGTAGTGGAGCCACCGCGCGGTGATGCGCTTGTCGACCACGTTTGACTGTTGAAAGAACAGCTGCCAGGGCGCGATCGTCGCGCCGATCAGCGCGATCACGAGCAGCACGGACCCGGCCCCGCGGGGCACGTTCGGCACCAGTCCGGCGCCCAACCCAGAGCCGGCGCCGCCACCTCCGCGAGCGTGCACCAGCAGCACCAGCGGCACCATCAGGACGTTGGTCGCGATCAGGACGTACATCGCCCGCTCCCACCGCCGGAAGCTCCCCGAGGCGGTCACGGCGACCAACGCGGCGGCGGCGATCGGCACCGCGACATACCGGCCGACGCCGAAATACCCGAGCGCGAGCGTGACCCCGATGAACTCCGTGACGATCATCAGCAGGTTCACCACGAGCAGATCGCCGAGGGCAAATGCGCCCCAGGTCCGGCCGAAGCGCTCGACGATCAGCCGCGCATGGCCGACCCCGGTCACCGCTCCCAACCGAACCGCCATCTCCTGGTTGACGACCAGCACCGGCGCGAGCAACACCAGGATCCACAGCAGCCGCAGCCCGTGATTCTGGCCCGCCTGGGCGTACACCGAGAGGCTGCCGGCGTCGTTGTCCCCGGCCATCACGATCAGCCCGGGCCCCATCACCGCCGCGAGGGTCACCAGGCGCCGGCGCAGCGACCGGCGTGGGCCGACGTCGTGACTGGCGACCGTTCCCATCGCGCCGACGATGTCCCCGATGTGAGCGCGGTCCGAGGCCGAACGGCGATCGACCGCGGAGCGGAACGGAGCCTCGACCACGTCCATCACCGGCATGTTCGCAGCCCGGCCGCCCGGCCCGGGCGACGGTGTCGATCGGCTCAGGCCTCGATCAGGGGAGGCGCCCGGACCAGCGGGTCGAGCCCGCCGCGCCGATCAGCAGGAACGCGAGGCCGCCGATCGCGAACGCGGCGGTGACGTCGCGCTTGCGGCTCACGCTCCCGAGCTGACGGCCGAGCCCTTTGTAGATCGAGCTGAGCTCGTCCTCCGTCTGGGCGTCGAACGAGTGCCCGCCCGATAGCTGCGCGATCTCCTGCATCAGCTGCGGGTCGGGTGGGACGGCCACGGGCGGTTGGAATGGGTCCGGGCTCGGGAGGACGCCGTTCGGGGTGCCGAGCGCGACCGTATCGATCGGGATCTTGTCCTGCGCCGCCTCGCGCGCCACCGTGGTGACGTCGGTGCCGGCGTTGGCGGCGCCGTCAGACAAGAGCACGATCGCCGACGGCGGGTGCTTCTTGTCCGCGCCGCGCAGGAGCTGGAGCGCGAGCTGGAGGGCATCGCCGGTCGCCGTCGAGCCGTTCGCGGTCTGCGCGTTGATGATCGCGCGCGCGGCGGCATGGTTGGCCACCGGCGCCTGGACGGCGTCGGGCGAGCTCGAGAACGCGATCGCGCCGACGAGGACCGGAGCGGGCAGCTGATCGATGAAGGTGTTGGCGGCGCGCTCGGCGGCGCCCAGCCGGGTCGGCTGCACGTCGGTAGCGGCCATCGACCCGGAATGGTCGGTGACGAGGATCACCGATGCTTTGTCGACTGGGGCGCTGTAGCTGACGCGCGGCCGGGCGAGCGCCACCGCAAGCGCGGCGATCGCCGCCAGCGCGAACGCCGCCGGGAGGTGGCGCCGCCACGACACCCCCGCGGCGGCGGCCAGCGCGAGCGTGGACACCGCGGGAAACCGGACCGCATAGCGCTTGGCCCGCCGGCGGGCGGCGATTTGAGCCAGAATCGCGATCGGGATCAGCGCGAGCGCGCCCAGCCACAGTGGCGACGCGAAGCTCATCGCAGGTGGCGCCCGAGCGCCAGCAGCCAGTCCTGGTCGGTCGCCAGCGTGACGTGGTCGATTCGCAGGCGACGGAGCTCGCGAGCGAGCGTGTCGCGGCGCTCGCGCTCAAGCGCGGCGAACCGCTCGCGAACGCGCCGGTTAGAGGTGTCGACCTGAATGCGCGCGCCGCTCTCGGGATCGACCAGCGCCAGGTGTCCGACCGCGGGGAGCTCCGCCTCGCGCGGGTCGACGATCTCGACCGCGAGCACGGAGTGCCTCACCCGCAGCGATGCCAGCGGACGCTCCCAGCCGTGCTGGTCGCGGAAGTCGCCGATCACCACCGCGAGTCCCGGCTGGCGCGCCATCCGCCCGACGCGCGCGAGCGCGTCGGCCAGGCCATCGGCGTGGTGCTGCCCGTCGGACGCGACGCCCTCAGCGAGCATCCGCCGGAGCGCGACGATCCCGGGCTTGGCGCCGCGCGGCGGAAGCACTCGCGGCGTTGCGGCGCCGAACGCGACGAGCCCGACGCTGCCCGCACGCCGCACCCCGAGTCGGCCGAACACGAGCGCGACGCCCTCGGCCACGTCCGCCTTCAGGCGGCGCGCGGTCCCGAAGGCCATCGACGGCGACACGTCGAGCACGATCCAGGTGGTGAGCGCGCGCTCGGGCACGTGCACGCGGACGTGGGGCTGTCCGGTGCGGGCGGTGGCGGCGGGGTCGATGTGGCGCACGTCGTCGCCGACCTCGTACGGACGGAGCTGCGCGAGCTCCAATCCGACGCCGACGCCGGCGGCGCGGCGATCGCCCGGCAGCATCCGCGCCACCAGCCGCGTGATTGCGAGGTCGAGCGCCTCGATCAGCGGCTCGGCCAGCGGCCCGGGGCCCTGGCGCGCCGCCGGCGGCTCGAGCAGCGCCGTCGTCACCGGGCCCGCACCACCGTCGGCGCCTCGCGGATCAGGTCCGCGACACCTGGTTCGGGGACGGCGGTCAGCACCCGCTCGAGCAACTTGTCGGCGGTCACGCCCTCGGCGAGGGCGTCGTAGGACAGCACGATCCGGTGGCGGAGCACGTCCGCCGCGAGATCCCGCACGTCGTCGGGTACGACATGGCCGCGGCCGCGCAACAGCGCGAGCACGCGCGCAGCCTGGACCAGGCCGATCGGCCCGCGGGGGCTCGCGCCGAACTCGATCATCGGGGCGATGTCCTGGAGGCCGTACCCCGCGGGGTGACGGGTCGCGTCCGCGAGCGCCACCGCGTAGCCGATCGTCTCGCGGTCGACCAGCACGGTCGCGGCCGCGGCGGCGTACCGCCGCAGGTCGGTGAGCGCGAGCCGCTCCTGCACGTCGGCCGGCTCGCGCAGGCTACGGCCCACGACCGCCGCCTCCTCGCCGGTGCTCGGGTAGTCGACGAGGATCTTCATCAGGAAGCGATCGACCTGGGCCTCGGGCAGGGGATAGGTGCCCTCGGACTCGATCGGGTTCTGGGTGGCCATCACGATGAACGGCAACGGAACCTCGTACGTCGTCCCCCCGATCGTCACCTGCTGCTCCTGCATGACCTCGAGCAGCGCGGACTGCACCTTTGCCGGGGCACGGTTGATCTCGTCGGCCAGCAGGAAGTTGCAGAACACCGGGCCGAGCTCGGTGTCGAACGAGGCCGTGTCGGGCCGGTAGACGCGCGTGCCGACGAGGTCGGCGGGAACCAGGTCGGGGGTGAACTGGATCCTGCTGTAGGAGCCGCCGAGCACGGCCGCGAGCGTCTTCACCGTCAGTGTCTTGGCCAATCCCGGGACGCCCTCGAGCAGCACGTGGCCGCCGGCGAGCAGGCTGACCAGCAGCCGCTCCAGCATGGCGTCCTGTCCGACGATCACGCGTTTGATCTCGTGCAGCGCCTCTCCCAACGCCGCGCGCGCTTCGCCGCGCAGCTCGTCCGCATTGTCGATGTCAGTCATCTGTTCTCCTTCGTTCGGGGGCCACTCGGTCGCCACGATCTAGACCAGTCGCCCGAACCAGACGAGCGATGCGCCCGCGCCGAGCAGCAGCAGGGCGAGCCCGCCGCCGGCAAAGGTCGCGGTGATCTCGTGCTTGACCTTCTTG
>Ga0187779_10001913_pt1 | contig 12916 bp, 15 predicted proteins | sample 1015_Q2_SP10_10__FD_132435 | JGI IMG/M metagenome (GOLD analysis project Ga0187779, IMG submission 132435) | Tropical peat soil microbial communities from peatlands in Department of Meta, Colombia - 1015_Q2_SP10_10_MG | ecosystem: Environmental > Terrestrial > Soil > Wetlands > Peat | place... | reverse complement strand
TATGTATCTTTAGCCCTCGGAATTATTTCACAGATAATGATCGAACCTCCCTTTTCATCAACGAAATAAAAGATCCGGTAACGATCGAACTCGCTGCACCGCAATCTTCGAACGTCATAGCCTTTACCTGCGAGGAATTGGACCGTTTCTGAATTCACCGTTACGTCGCCAAACGAGTGCGGGTATGGATCTGACTTGAGCTTAGTCGGTCGCGCCAATATCTTAAACCCCAATTCCTCGTTATCCCGCATAATATTGGCGAGATCTTCATCCGCACGACGCTCAAATTTTACATTCATGCGGATGACTACAATATATCAGATATGATATATAAGTCAAGGAATTTATATGGCGGTTATAATAACCCGCGAGCACTAAGTGTTGTACATCCTCCTCTCTTTACCTGCATCTTAACATTTGGAAACGAGGCAGAACAAGGGAGTGAGCAAGACAAGGCAGGGCAGACGTGCTAATGGAGAAAGTAATTGGCGGCCCTGATTCGAAAGGTAGCGAACACATTAAAACAATGCCGGTAGTGGCTCAGTGAGAGACTTAGACACTACCCATCCAGAGAGAGATATACCTGCGTGGGTCACTGAAGAGGCCCACGATCGATTTTTGGAGGGGGAGGCATAGGACAATATACTCCCGATTTTTGTAATGTGCGGTAGTTGTGCGATAGGTTTTAGAGGGTCTTTCGACCCCCTATCTATTTGAATTATAACAATTGTTATGGCGGAGAGAGTGGGATTTGAACCCACGGTACGGTTTTAGCGTACACACGATTTCCAGTCGTGCTCCTTCAGCCGCTCGGACATCTCTCCACGCCTTTGAGGCTATCATTGTACACTTTCATGGCTCGAATAGGCAACAGAGTCGGGCTGGAATAGGCCTCTTCGCATGAAGAAGCTTGTCAAAAGGCAAATGGTTTGACCGCATGTTGAGTGCCCTCATCACTCTCCTGATTCCTTGAAAAAGGTCGCGGATGGAAGAAGATGCGCAATCAATAGATATTCTTTAAAAGACCTATTAATTCTGCTTGACAAGCTATCTATTTTTTGATAGCCTTTGATTCGTAATTATATGAGATTCTCATCGTATCCTTCATTATGACGTTAACGTATACAGTATTCCTGCGACAGTTCGCCGGATACGGAGAACGCGTTTGCCATCGTCCGAACCCCTGCACGTATATCGTCAGGGGGTATTTTTGTAATAAAAAATCTTGAAGGAGGAGGTAGAGTTTACTATGGGCACTCATAGTAGCGAGGAAAGCATCGCTGAAAGTCTCAGGAAAAGAGGTGTTTCGCGGAGGGATTTCGTAAAGTTCTGTACCATGATGGCCGCTACACTCGCCCTTCCGACGGGCTTTGCCACGAAGATAGCGGAAGCCCTCGAAAAGGCCAAGAAGCCCTACGTGGTCTGGCTTGAATTTTCGGACTGCGCCGGGGACTCGGAGTCCATGCTCCGTGCTACCAAGCCGACCATCGCAGAAGTAGTCCTGGATGTTATCTCACTCGAGTACCACGAGACGATCATGGCAGGCTCAGGCAAGTTCGCTGAAAAGGCCCTTCAGGACGTTGTGAAGAATCAGAAGGGCAAGTACATCGCGATCGTGGAAGGAGCCATTCCTCTAAAGGACGGCGGCGTTTATTGTTGCATAGGTGGAAAATCGGCTATCGATATCGCGAAGGAAGTCTGCGGCAATGCCCTCGCGACACTGAACGTCGGCTCCTGCTCGAGCTGGGGAGGCATAGCCAGCGCGAGTCCGAATCCTACGGGTGCCGTTGGTGTCGGAGAGGCTGTCTCCGGTATAACCTATGTGAATCTCCCGGGCTGCCCTATGAACGTCGAGAACGTGACCGCTACGATAGTTCATTATCTTACCTTCGGCGCGCTGCCTGCCCTCGACCGGGAACACCGCCCCCTCTTCGCGTACGGCAAGCGCATCCATGACAACTGCGAGAGGCGCGCGCATTTTGATGCGGGACAGTTTGTGAAGCAGTGGGGTGATGAAGGTGCCCGTCAGGGCTGGTGCCTCTATGAAATGGGATGCAAAGGACCAGAAGCTTATTTTAATTGCCCGACGATAAAATGGAATGGCGGAACGAGCTGGCCTGTTCAGGCGGGACACGGCTGTTTCGCTTGCGCGAGCACCAAGAACTGGGATGCGTTCGGCCCGATTTACAAGAGACTCGAAAACGTTCCTGGCGCCGGTTATCAGACCACTGCCGACAAGATCGGGCTCGGGGCAGCGGCAGTTGCGGCTGCAGGCGTAGCAGCACATGCGATCATAAGGGGCATGAAAGGCAAACCGAAGGAAGAGGAAAAATAAATACAAATAAAAGGAGGTTGTCAGCATGGCAAAGATTGCGATCGATCCGATAACACGAATTGAAGGGCACCTGAGGATAGAGGCTCAGGTGGACGGCGGTAAAGTCACGCAGGCGTGGTCGTCAGGCACCATGTTTCGCGGAATCGAGCTTATCCTGAAAGGGAGGGACCCGAGGGAGTGCTGGGCATTCGTCTCCCGAATATGAGGGGTTTGAACAACGGTCCACGCACAAAGCTCCGTGAGAGCCGTGGAAAATGCAGTTGGGGCAGTAATTCCTCCGAACGCCAGGATAATCAGGAATATTATTAACGGTATCCAGTACGTTCAGGATCATGTCATACATTTCTATCACCTCCACGCCCTGGACTGGGTCGATCCGGTCAGTGCGCTGAAGGCAGACCCTGCGAAAACAGCCGCCCTTGCTCAGTCTCTCTCTGACTGGCCTAAGTCCTCAGCGCCTTACTTCAAGGCCGTGCAGGACAAGGTGAAGGCCCTGGTCGAGAGCGGACAGCTTGGCATTTTTGCAAGCGGCTACTGGGGGCATCCCGAATACAAGCTCCCGCCCGAGGCGAACCTCATGGCGGTTGCCCACTACCTCGAGGCGCTCGACTGGCAGAAGGACGTCATCAGAATACAGGCGCTGCTCGGCGCGAAGAACCCCCACCCTCAGACCTGGCTCGTGGGCGGCATGTCGATACCGATAGACCCGAACAGCCAGAATGCGCTGAATGCGGGCGGTATCGCGCTCATGAATCAGCTCGCGGCGAAGGCCCATGCCTTCGTCGAAAAGGTTTATATTCCTGATCTCCTAGCCGTAGCCTCTTTCTATAAGGAATGGGCAGGCATAGGAGGCGGGGTCGGGAATTACCTCTCCTACGGTGAATTCCAGAATGACGATGTGAGCAATACGACCAATACCTGGCTGCCGCGTGGATTCATCAGGAACAAGAATCTGAGCAAAGTCGAACCGGTTTCGCAAGAAAAGGTGACCGAAGATGTTGCTCACGCCTGGTATAAGTACAACGGCGGAGACAATAAGGCATTACATCCCTATGAGGGGGAGACCAATCCGAACTATACCGGCCCGAAACCTCCCTATGAATTTCTCGATACCGAGAAGAAGTACAGCTGGGTCAAGGGAATCCGCTACGACGGCCTTTCGACAGAGGTCGGCCCCCTTTCGAGGATGCTCGTTGCCTATGCCTCGGGTCATAAACGGATACAGGAAGTCGTGAATATGGTCCTGCAGAAATTGGGTGTCGGACCGACCGCGCTCTTCTCGACCCTCGGAAGGACTGCGGCCAGGGGTATCGAGACACTCGTCACCTCAGAGATGCTCCCCGTATGGATCGGCGAACTCGATGCGAAGATCAAGTCCGGAGACCTCCGCATCCATAATCCTGAAAAGTGGGAGCCCTCGTCCTGGCCGAAAGAGGCGAAGGGGTTCGGCTTCCATGAGGCACCCCGTGGTTCGCTCTGCCATTGGGTCGTGATCAAGGACGGAAAGGTCGACAACTACCAGTGCGTTGTCCCGGGCGGCTGGAATTCTTCGCCGAGGGATGCAAAAGGTAATCCCGGCCCCTATGAAGCAGCCCTCGTTGGAACGCCGATGAAAGACTCTGCCAAGCCCCTGGAGATACTCAGGACGATTCATTCCTTCGACCCCTGTATGGCGTGCGCCATTCATGTCGTCGATCCGGAGAAGAATGAGTTAATAAAGGTTAAGGCGTTATAGGAGGCGGCCATGTTAAAAAGGGTATATGTCTGGGAGTTTCCTGTAAGACTGACGCATTGGCTCAATTTCGCTGCGATCCTGACATTGGCGATAACCGGTTTTTACATCGGCGCTCCCTTTATCAATGCCGTTCGAGAGAAGCAGCTCATCATGGCGAAGTTCCGGTTCATCCACTTCATTGCGGCCTATGTCTTTGTTATGGCCGTCCTGGTACGGATTTACTGGTGGTTCGTGGGTAACCGCTACTCTCATTGGGATCAGTTTCTCCCGATCAGCAGCGAGAGACGAAAGAATCTCTACGGGACCGCGGAGTTTTACTGCTTCCTGAGAGAGCATTGCCCTGAGTCGATCGGCCATACCGGCATCGCCGGACTCACCTACTTCTTCCTCATCATCCTCTTCGTGATCGAGATACTCACGGGTTTTGCGCTTTATTCGCAGAGCCATGCGGGAGCATTGTGGACTCTGCTGGGCGGTTGGCTTTTTGCCATAATGAATGAGGGTACGGTGAGACTCGTCCACCATTGTATCATGTGGCTCATCGCCGTCTTCGTTATCCTCCATATCTACATCGGCTGGCATAACGACATCATGGAGAGAAACGGCCTCATGAGCTCAATCTTCAGCGGATACAAGTCGAGAAAGGCATAAAAGGCCTTGACGACCGCGCTCATAGGTCTCGGCAACATTCTGCTCAAGGATGAAGGGGTCGGGGTTCATGCGGTGAACACCATAGGGGAGAGATATGATTTCTCTCCTGAAATTGAAATCATAGATGGTGGCACGCTTGGCCTCGACCTCCTCCATTTTTTTGAAGGCAAGGAAAAGATCCTCATCATCGACGCCGTGGATTTCCGGAAAGAGCCGGGTTATGTTGGTATTCTGGAGGGAGATGCGATTCCCTCTTCCCTTTTCTCAAAGCTGTCCGTTCATCACATCGGACTCTCCGATCTCCTCTTCGCCGCCAAGTTAAAGGACCTGACGCCGTCGAAGCTCTGCCTCATCGGCGTGCAACCGCAGTCCCTTGAGCTGGGACTCGAAATGACCGACACGATCCGTGATAAAATGAAAGATGTGATAGCGATGACGATCCAGAAATTGAAGGAGTGGAATATAGCATGTGTCTCGCGGTCCCCTCAGAAATTATCAGTCTGAATGATTCGATAGCCACGATCAGCATCGGCGGCGCGCAGAGGGAGGTGAGCCTCCTTCTCCTTCCCGAGGAGGTGCGAGTCGGCGACTTCGTGCTTATTCACGCTGGATTTGCGATTCAGAAGATGGATCGTGAGGCGGGCCTGGAGGCGCATCGCATTTTACACGAGCTTAAGGAGTCAGGGGTTTTCGATTCAGAAGAACTCTGCCTGTGAAGAGATACGTATTCGCGATAACAGGCGCAAGCGGGTCTGTCTTCGGCATCAGGGTCCTTGGACAGCTCGTCGGGTCAACCGAAGTCCATGTCATCATCTCATCCCAGTCTTTCCCGATCATCAAACACGAAACGGGCATCGACTGGTCGGCGGACACTCCCTCAGGCATAGAGAAGAAGATCAGGGGTCACTTCCGCTCGAAGCAGATCTCCTATCATAGGGAAAGCGATCTCGCCTCCTCCCTCTCAAGCGGCTCCTTCATCACGGATGGGATGCTCGTTGTCCCCTGTTCCATGAAGACCCTTTCCGGCATCGCCTGCGGCTACGCAAACAACCTCATCGAGCGGGCTGCCGATGTAACGATAAAAGAAGGAAGGAAGCTTCTCCTTTCGCCGCGTGAGATGCCCTTCAGCGCGATACATCTCGAGAATATGCTCAGACTCGCAAGGCTCGGCGTGACGATAGCGCCGCCTGTTCCGGCATTCTATCACAGGCCGAAGGACCTCGATGATATCGTCGATTTCGTTGCGGGAAAGATTCTCGATTCCTTCGGCATAGCACATAAGCTTTTCTCGCGGTGGACCGACTGAGTCGGACCACTCCCTTCGAATAGCTTTCGCTTTTCTCCGTTCTCAGCAAAGGTGGAGCGTATGATCTATCTCATAGCCTTCTCGGAAAAATCTGATAAACTAGAAACATGCTGAAAGAGAGTTGTCCAGGATCCAAAGAGATACGGAACCCCTACCCTGAGGAGATCATCTGTTTCTGGTGCGAAACATCCAACGAGATGTGGAGCGATGAGACCGAAACCGCCTGCAAGAAGTGCGGCAAAACGATTTCGCGGGATCTGGGGGTGACCTGTCTGCAGTGGTGCCCGGCTGCGCGGGAATGCGTCGGTGCGGAGAAGTACGAGCGGTTGATGAAGGCGGTGAAGAGGTAGCCTCAGCAGTGCCGTTTCGTACAAGACGCTTTCTCTCGTTCCGGTTCGCTGCTCCGCTTGTGCTCGCGCTTCCGATTCTGCCGATCAGCTCCCGACTCTTGCAACTTGTTTGATAATCGGGTATTCTCAAATGAGAGGCGACAAGAATGAGGAGGCGGCCAGCAGTAGCAGGGCAGTTTTACCACGGGACATCGGTCAAACTAAACCATCAGGTCCAGCAGTATGTTGATGCCCGGAACCCCGCCAAACAAAACGCTTTAGGAATACTCTCTCCTCACGCCGGTCTCATCTATTCAGGATCAGTAGCGGGTTCCGTCTATTCGCAGATCCTATTCCCGGAGACCTTTATCCTCATAGGACCGAATCATACGGGACTTGGCGCTCACATGGCCCTCATGGACCATGGTGAGTGGGAGATTCCTACCGGTGTGCTGAACGTCGATGAAAGGCTTTCACGGAAGATCCTGGCGAATGTGCCGATGGTCTCGAGCGACACACAAGCCCATCTCTTTGAGCATTCCCTCGAAGTGCAGTTGCCTTTCATCACGTATTTTTCGAAGGAAACAAAGATCGTGCCGTTGACGATCATGTCCGCCACGCCCGAAGACTGCAAGCTCCTTGGTGAGGGGATCGCAAAATCGATTCGTGAGGTCCCCTACCCTGTCGTGATCGTCGCAAGTTCGGATATGAGTCACTACTTGTCCGATGATACCGCCCGGAGGAAGGATAAAATGGCCATTGACAGGATGGTATCGCTCGACCCCGAAGGACTCTATAGGACGGTCAAGAGAGAAGAGATATCCATGTGCGGCTACCTGCCGGCAACGGTGATGCTCCATGCCGTGAAGAGTCTCGGCGCAAGCGTGGCGAAGCTCATTAGATACGCCACTTCTGCCGAAGTGAGCGGCGATTACGATCATGTTGTCGGGTATGCCGGCATCATTATTTCCTGAATTTTCTGATCCTTCTCTTGTCTTGTCGCGTCAACCGAGACGACCATTTTCCTCTTGCCCAAACCCCTTCTTTTTTGGTATAAATAGATAGGTTCTGTGGAGGACCCATGAAAAAGGGGTGGTTGCCTGCCCTGTTTGTGAAAGGCGAAAGAGTTGATCCGGCAAATTAGATCTTTTGGGAGTCTGAGTGTAGAGTTCGGTGTGCATGCTGAGCGTCATGCCCAGAAGCCTAATGACTCTTCCGGGACACCCACCTATGACATAGGCGGATCTGATTTTTCGTCTGCACGGCAGGGCGGGTTTATCTGGCTTGTTGTTTTCGTTTTCACTCTTCTGAGAATTATAGATAATAAAATAAAGGAGTCTTGTGGAGCGCCTCTATTCAGCGTGTCAAGAGGAGGAGCTCCAGAATGCCCGTTTGGGTATCGTCGCCATGACCGAGACCCCCGATATTCAGCAATCTCAGAAGCCAACCCCGCGTAAGCTCAAGAAGCCAGGAACCTTCCCTCCCTTGAACCACTAAACGAAAGGGGGACTATATCCGATGATCGATACCGGATATCTACTCATCTCCGTCGCTGTCGGCACGGTTCTTGGTATTCTCTTGAGCCTCGTATACAAACGTTCTATCCGGAACCAGCGTCTGACAATCCTGAAAGAGCGGGATGAACTCGTCGAGGAAGCGAAAAAGAGAGCTGACGCAATAAAAAAGGAAGCGGCATTAGAGGCAAAGGACTCGGTATTCCAATCCAAATCAGAGGCTGAAAAGGAGATCAGGGAGAGGCGGCAGGAACTTAACCAGCTCGACAAGCGGGTCAGGCAGAAAGAAGAGGCCCTGGAGAGAAAGTTCGACCAGATCGAAAAGAGAGAACACGAGCTCAACAAGAGGGAGAAGGAACACAACTCGCGGGAGCGCGCGATCCACGACCGAGAGACCCATTACAATCAGATCATAAAGGAGCAGCTCACTGCCTTAGAAAGGATTTCCGGCACGAGTGCCGAGGAGGCGAGACAGGAGATCCTGAGGAGAGTGGAGGAAGAAACACGCTTTGAGGCAGCAAAACTCGCCAAACGGATCGAGGATGAAACGAGGGAGATCGCAGAAAAGAAATCCAAAGAGATTGTGAGCGCCGCAATCCAGCGGTATGCGAGCGACTATGTTGCCGATGGGACGGTGACCGCCGTGAACCTGCCAAACGACGAGATGAAGGGGAGAATCATCGGTCGCGAAGGCCGCAATATCAGGGCCCTCGAGGCTGCCACCGGTGTTGACCTCATTGTCGACGACACCCCGGAACTCGTAACGCTCTCCGCCTTCGACCCCGTAAGGAGGGAGATAGCCCGACTTTCGCTCGAAAAGTTGATTGCGGACGGCAGGATACATCCTACACGGATTGAGGAAGTCGTCGAGAAGATCAAGAAGGACGTCGACGCGACGATTAAAGAAGAGGGAGAAAAGGCGATCTTCGATCTCGGGCTTTCCGGGATCCACCCGGAACTCGTGAGACTTCTCGGAAGGCTGAAGTACCGTACATCGTACGGACAGAACATGCTCCAGCATTCGCGAGAAGTCGCCTATCTCTCCGGCATGATGGCTGCTGAACTCGGCGTCGATATAAAACTGGCCAAGCGCGGCGGACTCCTCCACGACGTCGGCAAGGCAATCGACCATGAGATTGAAGGATCCCATCAGGAAATCGGCGCGAATGTCGCAAAGAAACACGGTGAGAACTTCAAGGTCGTCAACGCCATTCAGGTTCACCATGGTGAGGGAGAGCCGGCCACGGTCGAGGCTGCCCTTGTTGCGGCTGCTGATGCGCTCTCCGCAGCGAGACCCGGCGTCAGGAGGGAGAGCATCGAGAACTATCTGAAGAGACTCGAGAAACTCGAACAGATGGCATTGTCATACAAAGGTGTCGACAAATGCTATGCCATTCAAGCCGGCAGGGAGGTCAGGATTATCGTAAAGCCGGAAGATGTCACGGATGATATGGCATCAGTGCTTTCGAGAGACCTCTCAAAAAAGATCGAGTCTGAATTGACCTACCCCGGACAGATCAAGGTGACGGTCATCAGGGAATCGAGATTTGTGGAGTATGCGAAATGAGGAAGAGGAGATCTTTCGCGATTCCGTAAGGTATTATCCAGCGTGAAGGTCCTCTTCATAGGCGATATCGTCGGTAAGGTCGGAAGGAATGCCCTTAAGGCCCTTCTTCCTTCGGTCGTGGCGAAATACAAGATTGACTTCGTCATCGCGAACGGCGAGAATGCCGCGGCAGGCTTCGGAATCACCGAAACCGTTGCCGCGGAAATCTTCGCGAGCGGCGTTCATGTTATCACGAGCGGGAATCACATATGGGATAAGAAGGAATCGCTGCCGTACCTTGCCAAAGAGAACAGGATCCTTCGACCGCTTAATTATCCCCCCGGGGTGCCCGGTTATGGGAGCGTCCTTTACGCACTCGAAAGGGTGAAAATTGCCGTGATCAATATTTCGGGGAGGGTATTCATGGCGAACATCGATTGTCCTTTCAGGACGGGCTTGGCAGAGATCGAGCGAATCAGTTCCGAGACGAACTGTATCATCGTAGATTTCCACGCAGAGGCGACATCGGAAAAGATCGCCTTCGGTTATTTTGTGGACGGAAAGGTGAGCGCTGTTCTCGGCACCCATACGCACGTGCAGACTGCCGATGAAAAGATACTCCCCGGCGGGACGGCGTATATTACCGACACGGGCATGACCGGGCCGTCGGTTTCAGTGATCGGAATAGAGAAGGAGCAGATCATCGAGAGATTTCTCCTCCAGATGCCCCTGAGGTTCGAAACCGCAAAAGGGGCGGGGATTCTTTCTGCGGTCGCTCTCGAAATAGACGAGAAAACGGGAAGGTCTCAGACCATACAGCGGCTACAACTGACATATCCGTAATGCCGTTTCTCAACGATCGTTCCCGGCCGGGCGAAATGCGAAAACGAGCGCGGAATCTCCGTCCTGAGTTTGTCGCGAGATACGGAAAGGAGCTGACGAAATGGAAGCGAGGGTAAAATACATTGACGGCCTTCAGTTTGTCGGCGAGGCCTCATCCGGGCATGCCATAGTCATGGACGGCGATACGACCTTTGGTGGAAGGAATACGGCGGTCAGACCGACTGAACTCCTCCTCATCGGACTCGGTGGCTGCTCCGGCATGGATGTCATCTCTCTTCTGAAGAAGAAAAGACAGGAAGTGAAAGGGCTCGAAATCTTCTTGAAGGGCACTAAAGCTGAGAGCCATCCCCAGAAGTTCACCCAAATCAGCCTCGAATTCGTCGTTACCGGCCGGGACCTTTCGGAAGAGGCGGTGAAAAGGTCCATTGACCTCTCGATGGAAAAATACTGTTCTGTCAAGGCGACGATCGATGCTTCGGTGGAGATCGCCGTCAGCTATAGGATCGTCGAAGGATAGGAAGAAGAGGATGCAGTTGACGGGATAAGAATTTCGGATTGAGATCGCTCCTAAAATATGTCGCGACCTTAGGTTTTGTCGGCTACCTCCCCGCAGCGCCGGGTACCTGGGGTTCGCTCGTTGCTGCGATCCTCTTTGCGCTTTTGAAGCCTGACGATGTCGCGACGGTTTATCTCCTCATTGCCGCGCTCTGCATCGGCACCATCTCCGCCCATCATGCTGAAAAGGTTCTCAACGAGAAGGACAGCAGCCATATCGTCATAGACGAATTTGCAGGATACATCGTCTCTGTCCTCTTGCTCCCAGCCCGTCTGCCCTACTACCTCTCAGCCTTTCTTTTATTCAGGTTTTTCGATATACTAAAACCGCCTGCCCTCAGGAGAATAGAGCGGTTTCCCGGAGGGATCGCCATTATGGCAGATGACGTATTGGCAGGGGTTTATACAAACATCGTCTTACAGGTATGGAAAGCACTGACAGAGACTTAGTAGAAAGGATCCATGCTAGTTTCAAAGGTTCCGGACTGCGGCTGAGCGTCGCCGAGTCCTGTACGGGAGGGTTTATCAGCCATCTCTTGACAACCCTTCCCGGCGCGTCACTCTTCTTCGACTCCTCCGTTGTCAGTTACTCCGCCTCGTCGAAGGTCGAGATTCTCGGAATAAGAAAATCCTTAATCAGGAACCACGGGGCCGTCAGTGATGAAGTGGCGCGGGCCATGGCCGTGGCTATTCGGAAAAAGAGAAAAACCGACTATTCCCTCGCGATAACCGGTAACCTTGGACCCGAGCCGATGGAAGACAAGAAAATCGGTCTCGTCTATATCGCTGTCGATCGCGAAGCTGAGACCGTTTCGAGGGGGATGTTATTCGACGGAGAAAGAGAAGAGATTAAGAAGAAGGCCGCTCTGTCTGCGCTCGAACTCCTCAGGGAGGTTGTTGAGGTATGGGGATAAGATGTTTTATCGCCATTCCCCTTGATGCCGTCATTAGGAAAGAGATCTCTTCTTTTATTGATTATCTCGGGAAGAGCGGTGCAGATGTGAAATGGGTTCGTGCGGAGAATCTTCACATTACCTTAAAATTCCTGGGAGATACGGAGGAATATCTCCTCCCGGATATAAAAGAGAAGCTCTCGAATATATCCTCTCTCCATAAGCCTTTTACGGTTCACCTCTCAGGAACCGGTCTCTTTCCGGACAGGAGGAAGCCCCGTGTTGTCTGGATAGATTTTGGAGGCGGTCAGGAGCTTAGTAAACTTCAAGAAACTGTTGAGGAAAATCTAGCAAGTCTCGGTTATAATAAAGAAAAGAGGCGTTTTTCTCCTCATCTGACGGTAGGAAGGGTCAGGTCTTCTAGGAACCTGGACTCCCTTCTCAGAGGAATGGAAGAGCAGAGAGATAAAGACTTTGGTAATATAGAAGTCGCGTCATTTCTTTTGATGAAAAGCGACCTGAAACCAGGCGGTGCGGAATATGCGGCGATCGCTGAATTTAACCTTAAGAAGGAGGAAAAATGACCGGTAAGGAGAAGATAAAGGCACTCGAGATGGCGATCTCTCAAATCGAGAGGAACTTCGGGAAGGGAGCCATCATGAAGCTCGGCGCAGACGGCGTCGCAGAGGGCATACAGGTGATATCTACAGGCTCACTCACCCTGGATAATGCCACAGGTATCGGAGGATACCCGAGGGGAAGGGTCATCGAGATATACGGCCCCGAGTCTTCAGGAAAGACTACCCTCGCACTTCACGCGATTGCCGAAGCCCAGAAGGCGGGGGGTGTGGCGGCTTTTATCGATGCCGAACATGCCCTCGATATAACCTATGCACAGAAGCTCGGGGTGAAAGTTGAAGACCTCCTCGTTTCGCAACCCGATACGGGCGAGCAGGCACTTGAAGTGACCGAGGCCCTCGTGAGAAGCGGAGCGGTCGACATTATCGTGATAGATTCCGTCGCTGCCCTTGTCCCGAAGGCCGAGATTGAGGGCGATATGGGAGATTCCCTGCCCGGTCTTCAGGCGAGGCTCATGAGCCAGGCATTGAGAAAACTCACTGCAGCGATATCAAAGTCTCTTTCAACCGTCGTCTTTATCAATCAGATACGGATGAAGATCGGTGTCATGTTCGGCAACCCGGAGACGAC
>Ga0187779_10001911_pt1 | contig 12925 bp, 9 predicted proteins | sample 1015_Q2_SP10_10__FD_132435 | JGI IMG/M metagenome (GOLD analysis project Ga0187779, IMG submission 132435) | Tropical peat soil microbial communities from peatlands in Department of Meta, Colombia - 1015_Q2_SP10_10_MG | ecosystem: Environmental > Terrestrial > Soil > Wetlands > Peat | place... | reverse complement strand
GCCGGCGCGGTCGGCTGGAGTGCGACGCTCACTTCCGAGACGGTGTTTGCTATCACCGCTGAGGTGGTCAGGTAGGACTGGTATCCCCCGAGTTCGATCGAGACCGAGTGGACCCCGACCGGGATATTACTCAGCTCGAGGGCCCCGTTGACGGGAGTCTGGCCGGCCGGGTTGCCGTCGATTGTGACCGCGGCCCCGCCGGGGCTCGACGAGACATAGATCCAGCCGGTGTTGCTTGCCGGGAGCGGGTTGAGCGTCCCGGTGATCGTGGTAGTGCCGCCGGCAGGGACGGTCACCGGGGACCGCCAGTCATAGTACCCGGTATGGTCGAGCTGGAGGGTGTGCGTCCCGGACGTGAGACTGCCCAGGCGGAGCGGCGTGATCCCCTGGTAGAGCCCGTCGAGGAAGACGCTGGAGCCTGCCGGGTCCGAGGTGATATACAGCGAACCCGTTCTTGCCTGAGGGACGAGGCTTGCAAAGACACTCGACTGCGAGCCCTGGTACACGGTCACGGTCGAGAGATAACTCTGGTACCCGTCGAGTTCCACGTCGACCGAATAGGAACCCGGGTACACGTCGCTCACAACTACCGGGGAGAGCCCGCGGTAGTTGCCATTGAAGTACACCGCTGCACCCCGGGGCGACGAGTCGATCGAGACAGAACCGGTGGAGGGCGGCGGGGTCGTGGGGGTGCTCAGCGGGTAGATGGCAGCGGAGAAGGTCAGGGTCTGCCCGTCCGCGGGCATCGAGAGCGGGCCGGAGTACGAGCTGTAGCCGGCTTTTGTCACCGTGAACGACTGGAACGGCTGCCCCGTAACATAGACCGGGACCGTCAGGGACCCCCCGCTGGTGGTTCCCTGGTAACTCCCGTCGAAACTGACCGATGCGCCATCGACATTGCAGCTGATCGTGATCCACCCCTGCCCCCCGCCGATCTGGGCAGAGGCCGGGGGAGCTGACAGGACGAGGCTGATGACGAGGCCTATGAGAAGGACGACGAACGCGGACTGGGTTTTCATGCAAAAACTCCTTGTCCGGAATGTGGTCCTGCAACACCAAAAAACGTTCCCGCGGGCCGGGGGACTTTAATGCACTTCCCGCATCAGGCCGGTTTTTGAAAAACCGCTGTGATCTCTTCCCGGGGGTAGGATACTCCCCGGACCCGCAGAGGGTAGGAAGTGAACGCAACCGTCCTGCAGGCAAACGGTGAGAAGAGGGCCATCACCTCGGGTTGTCCGAAATAGTGAGTGACGATTCCCGTCCCGCGCCGGAAGGAGCCCGGCCCGGTCCTCTCTCCCTTACCGTACCGGAAGTCCCCGGTGGAGAAGTCCCGGAAGATGAGCGTCCCCTTCCCGCAAAGGACCCTCGTTATTTCAGATACGGCCCGCTGCCGGCCCTCCTCCTCCAGATGGCCCAGGACATGGACCGCGTACACCGCGTCGAAGGACCCGTCCCGGAACGGGAGATATTCCGCGTCGGCAGCGCAGAGGTCCGGTTCCCTGCCCGTGGCGGAATGCTTCCTGCTTAAGGATAGAGCACTCGGGGAGAGATCAATGGCGGTCACGTGGAGTCCCTGCCGGAGCAGGACCTGGAGGGTCTTCCCGTTCCCGCACCCGAGTTCGAGGACCCGCAACCCGGCCGGCACTGCGGGGAGATCGTGCGCAGACCCCGCCCAGATCGTCCCGCGGCGGGCGTATTCCCGCTCCCATGCTCCCGTATCCGGCGCCATGAACATGATCCTCTGAAAAAATGGATACACGCAGGGATGAAGGTGCCGCTTCCCGGTGCACGCTGCCGTTTTCCCCGGTAGAGTGCCGCTCCCTCCCCCTATTCCCGCTTCACGTTCCATAATCCCGTTTCCAGCTGCACCGTAACTGTTCCCGCTGCAGGTTGCTGCTCTGCATCACATGCCGGTCGCTCGATTTTTTCTGGCATAAACCGGATTTCTCCTCATTAAACGGCGTTGCATAAACCAAAAAAATAATATAGTGTTCCTCTGAAATGTGATATGGGAAATAACGCCCGGGAACTGTAAAGAAATACCGCGTTTCACTTTGAGGTCCCGGGGCGTCAGGCGGCATCATCGTGACCAGCACACTGTCCCACACCGTCCGTAAAACAGCTGCAGGAGGGGTAGTGCACACGTATGTGGTCGATATCGGGACCGAGATCGAGATCCACGGGATCGGGAACAACGGGGAGCTCACCGGCGGATCCTTCTTTGCAACCAGCCCGGTAAATTCCACCCGGTTCTTCGAGGTTGTCCTGGACGCCACCAGCGGCGACTCGTTCTCTTCGATCCGGGACATCATCGTCCTCCCCGTCCATGCGGAACGGTCGGGCGGCTTCTCGCTCTTCGGGATCCCCATCCTCAGGAGCAGGTGGACGGTCACGGAACGGCCGAAGAACACGGAGCCGGGCGGCAGGCAGTGGGCCTACACCGATGATTTCAACCTCCTCCTGGTCTCGAGCGGGGACACGGACCCCGGCACCATGGCCGGCCTCATCTTCGACCGGATTGATTCCATAGTCCGGTCCATCCGGTCCGGGACCAGGGCGGTGTCCCATGCGGAGAACCGGCAGATCTACCGGGAGAGCATCTATTCCTACGTGGCCGACGAGAGGATGCGCACGGAGGAGGCGCGGCACTTCTACGAAGTGCGGGCAAACCATGAAGTCCTGCCCGGCGCCGTGCACCACGCCCCGGCAGGGAACTCTTCCTTCCTCCCCGCCGGGGCCGCCCTGCCGGAGATATCCGCTCCCGCCCTGCGGCTCGCGATCATCGAAGAGATCAACGACGCAAGTTGGCTCTTCGAGTGATCCGGTGGGCAGGTCCGGGACCGGATATTTTGTATCCCTGCAGAAAAGCAGCGGCGGTTGATTGCTCCTCTCCCGATCCTTCCTACCCGGTAACCGGATCCAAACCGGTATTTTATTTCCTGTTGGAAATACCAAAGCACTCAAATAACCTATGATCCCAATGTACATTGATCGTACCGGCACACCGGCAGGCCGGGGGCATCAGACTGGAACCGGCGATATCCGCGAGGTTACGGATGTCCCGGGGGCGGATCCATGACTGAAATCATCTATCATGAGTATCAGCATACCGACAAGAACCACACGGACCACTCGTACCTCATCGACGTAGGCGAAGAGATCGAGATCCAGCAGATCATGGAATACCGGTGGAAGGTCTTCGACAGCGTCATTTTAAAGCCCCCTCACCCCCAGACCCGCTATTTCGAGCTCATCATCCGGGAATACCGCGAGAACGAGGTATCGACCATCGACGACCTCCACGTGTACCCGGTCAAAGCCACGAGGTCTGCGGATCTGAGGATCTTCCGTTTCCGTTTAAAACGTGGGAACTGGAAGATAACCGAGCGGATCTACAAGAAAGAGAAGACCACCGAGATCCAGTGGATCTACACCGACGACTTCCACCTCTTCGCCATCACCCACGCCCACGAGCCCCCGGAAGAGATGGTGCCCCAGATCATCGAGAAGATCCACGAGATCGCGGCTTCGATCCGGACGGGGTACCGGATCCACTCCCACATGGAGACCCAGCGGATGCGGCGGGAGGACTTCGATGCCGAGATGATCGGGCAGGGCATCAGCATCAACAAGACCGCTATCCTCAAGCACCCGGAGTTCCAGCTCATCGCCGAGCTCGGCGAGGGCGACCGGAAGAAGATGCAGGACGAGATCCTGAACGACCTCGTCGCGATCGGTGCTACCCTCGACACGTTCGGCGGATCCAACAAGATCACGGCAAAGCTCGAGATCCCCGAGAAGACCGATATCGTCCGGCAGCTCGCCCATATCGAGGAATTAAAAGACCTCGGCTGGCTCTTCGAATGATCCGGCGGACGGGTCAGCGGCAGAAATACTCCTTTTTTCCCGGGATATAGAGTGCTGCGGAATATTCCTCAATGAAGTCCGGTTCCACGAGAAGGTCGATGTAGACCATCCTCCGCGCTGTCTCCGCGGCCTCGGTCCGCCGCTTCCTGACCAGCAGGGCGGCCGAGGCACCGGCGAGCGACCCGTTTCCCAGGTGGTGGTATTCCGCGTTGAAAAAGTCCGGGAGTATCCCGAACGCCGTCGTTGCCCGCATGTCGGCATACTCCCCGAACGCGCCGGCAAGGTAGACGTGGCGGACGTCGGATGTGCGTATCCGGTATTTTTTCATGAGCACGCCGATCGCCCCGCAGGCAGCCGCCTTGGAGTCCATCAGGTAGGCCATGTCCGCGCCGGTGATGACGATATCCCTCCCCGTTGCCGTCTGCGCCGCCGGCACGAGTACGTATTCCGGGCCGGCCTGCCCGTCCGGCCCTTCCGGCCCGTCGCGGACACCGGGCCGGCCGGGGACGATCCTGCCGGTGAAATCGATGATCCCCGCGGAGAACATCGCAGACGCGGCGTCGATGATGCCCGAACCGCAGATGCCGACCGGTCTTACCCCGCCGATGGTCTGCACGGTGACCTCCCCCGTTTCGGGATCGATCCTCACGTGCTCGATCGCACCCCGCATCGCCCGCATCCCGGACGTGATCCCCGCTCCCTCGAACGCGGGCCCGGATGCGCAGGAGGCGGAGACCAGCCATTCCGAATTCCCGAAGACCAGTTCGCCGTTGGTCCCGAGGTCGATCATGAGCGAGCAGTCACCGGAACAGTGCATCCGGGAGACGACGACGTCCCCCACGGCGTCCCCGCCGACAAACCTGCTGACGTTCGGGAGGCAGTACACGTGCGCCCCGGCCGATGCGGCAAGCCCGAGTCCGCCCGCGTTCAGCACGACCGGTGACCGGGATATCGGCGAACCGACCTGTTCGAGCGGGGAAGGGTCCATCCCGGCAAGGAGGTAGACCATGACCGTGTTACCGGCAAGGCAGAGATCGGTGATCCCCCTGGTCCCGGTCCCCGCCTCCTGTGCGAGGTGCGAGAGGACCGTGTTGATCCCTTCCACTGCGGCAGCACGGAGCTTTTTCCTTCCTGCGGGAGTCCTCGCGACTGCTATCCGGGTGATGAGCTCCTCCCCGCAGGTGATCTGCGGGTTCAGTGAGGAGGCGCGGGCAAGAAGTTTCCCGGTCGTGAGGTCGAAAAGCGCCCCCACGATTGTGGTCGTGCCGAGGTCGATCGCGGCCCCGTAATTCTCTGCCCGGGTATCACCTTCGTCGATGCCGGTGATCTCCGGATACCCCGCCGTGGTGCTGATGGTGACCGTCTGCGGCGAGGATTTGGCCGTCAGCAGGTCGTGCTGCTCCCGGGTCATCCGCGGGCGCTGCCCGGCGTACCCCGCGAGCCGGAGGGACCGCTGCTGCGGGAGCTGCGATCCCCCGCCCGGTTCGGTCAGGTACTTCGCCGACGAGGGCTCGAATTCCCCGGCCGTGGCGACCGCGTCGAGAAGGATCTGCGGCGAATTGATCCTGCTCTCTACCGGGATGATGAACTCGCAGTCGCCGGTGACGATGGTCCTGCAGGCAAGCCGGTAGCCCCCGAGCAGCTCCGCCGGGGTCAGCCCCCGGGGGCTTACCGACGGCAGGGTCTCGCATGCTCCCCGGACATGGATGACCCGGCATTTCCCGCACTCGCCCTTCCCCCCGCAGATGCTCTCGAACCGTATCCCTGCTACCTGGATAGCCGCAAGGACGGTAGAACCTGCCGGTACGCTCGCGAGCCGGTTCATAGGCTGGAAAATGATGGTGACGGGGTCTGCCATGATGATCTATTCTTCCCTGGAGAGCGGGAGGCCGGGGGGACACCGGATCGCCCTTCGTCTGGTTCGCATTGCCGGTCCAACTGCTTTCCGGATCAACCGGTTACGTCCGGAACCTGTTCGCTCACTCAAAAGACGGGAGGCTTTTCAGCTGAAGCATTTTGCCTTATGCTTCCGGCGGCCACCGGCTCCTGAGGAACTGCGCGAGGCCGCTCGAGTCCTTGGGGCCCACGAGGATTTTCCAGCCGGTAGCCTCTTCGGTCTCCCCGCTCAGCCGGGCAGCGAGGCCCGGGAGGATCAGGGTCTTGTGGCTGACCAGCTCCGGGACCTTGTTCTCGGTAAGGGAGGCCGCGATGGTCCCGGCATTGAAGTACCTCCCCGCCACCGCGCTCTCTACCGAGAGGCCGCCGGTATCCACGATGATGAGGTAGCAGTCGAGGTTTGCCGCCTTGATGTCGGACTCGACGGTGAAATACGTGAGGGCGTAGTTGGTGGTGATGAGGACCGGCGAGTCCCGGCCCGGTTTTCCGAAGCTTTTAACCCCTGCCTCCACGGAGACCGGCTTCCGGGGGTCGGTGTACAGGCTGAACCGCCAGATCAGCTGGGGGAGGACGACCCACCCGTCCAGGCTGTGCATGATGAGGAGATCGGCGTACCGGGAGAGGAGCACCGAAGCGGTGACCGCCTCCTTCCACCGGAGGACGTCCTCGGATATCTCGTCCCCCGACCAGACAGCCATCGGGACGCCGAGCAGGGGGAACCCGAAGAGCGGGTCGAAGTTCCTGCACGCTTCCGTCCGGATGGCGGTGAAGTTCCCGATGGTGGCGGAGAGCCCTGCGTCCCCGGAAGTCCCCGGGTCAAGGACCAGGTCCTCGACCCCGTATTCGAGGAGGGTCCGGACGAGTGAACGCAGCGCGGAGAGGTTGCCGGGCGCGGATGCGACGAGCGGGCAGCGGTACTGGAGCGCGAGCTCGGCCATCGGTTTCCAGTTCCCGGTGTCCGCCGCACAGATGAGCGGGCGCCGGTCCCGGCAGGCCGCGAGGCCGGCCTCCATGACCCGGGGGTCGGGGGAGCAGAGGATGAGGGGGAGGCTGCAGGCCCCGGTGACTTTCTTCACTGCGTCCCGGAAGGTCACGGGATCGCCGGAGGTGCAGCGGACCGCGACCGCGTTGAGCGCGAGGCTGCGGCCGATGTAGTTGTAGGAGAACCCGGAGATCTTCTGTACCCGTTCGAGGAGTTCACCCTCGGCCATCAGGTCGTGGACGTCGATCGCGATCGGGGGCGGGTTGTGGTAGGTGAACTCGTGCCGCTGGAGGACGTACTTCCCCCCGATGGTCACGGTGTTCCCCTCGGGACCGAACGTGACTGCCCGGACCGGGGGGGCGAGGAGCCCGGTCAGCCGGACGAACGCCTCCTGGTACTCCGGGGTGAGGAGCGGGGGGCAGTCGGTGAGCAGGATCTCCCCGTTGACCACCCGGGTGGCAAAGGCCATGCAGTTTGCCTCCCGGCACTCGCGGCAGTTGGTAGCGGGGAGGAGCTTGTACACGTCGATGGGGCTGATCTCGCGGATCCCCTTCCGCCGTTTCCCCTCTTCCCGGGCCTCGTTCACAGACGGACCCCCACCCAGTCGCCGGCCCCGCCGGGGTACTGGCCCCCGGGAGTGCCGAGCCGTGCGGCCATGTTCCGGAGCGTCAGCACCGCTGCCGGGTGCATCATCATGTAGATGTCGATCCCGGCCAGGAGGAGGGTCACGGCGTTGATAGTCTCCCAGACCGGCCCCCGCAGCTCGCGGGAACCGTACTCGGGGGCCATCTTCATCCAGGCCTCCCGGGCCCCCCACGCGTTGGTCGAGGCCGAGATGACCGGGTGCTGGAGCTCCGTATCGCCCATGAGCGCCGCGTACCGGGCCCGCTCGTGGATGGAGAAGGAATATTCGAGGCCGTACCCGAGCGCAACGGTGGTCAGGTCCATCGCGATCGACTCCGGCGGGAGGTACTCGTACAGGCGCCGGTTCAGTTCCTTTGCGCTGTTCAGGTCGAGGCCGGTGAAGGCGAGGACCGCGTGGCCGTACCGTTCCGCGGCCCGGGCCACGGGCTCCAGGGTCTTTGCTTCCGCCATCTCGAGGGTCACCGAGTTGAGGAGGAGGCGTTCTCCCTCGGCCATCGCCGCAACCTCGGAAAAGACGAGCGAGTCTTTCTTCGGGTCCCCGCAGCCGCCGATGATGAGCGGGACGTCGACTGCCTGGAGGACGGCCTCCACGGTCTTTGCCGCCTCCTTCGGCGGCGTGTCCCGGAAGAGCGGGTCGGTGCTCGTGAGGTGGACCGTGACGAGGTCGGCCCCGAATTTTTTCACGTTCATCCGGGCCCACTCGGCCGGGTCCCCCATCACCTCGCTCACATTCTCCTTGAGCACCTTCGGGAGCTGCACTTCCATATCGAAGACATCGAGCGCGATCGCCGGCGGTTTGTCCGGGGTAGTGGAAAAGGCGGAATACGCGGGGGCGGTCGCGCCGCCAATGGTTATCGACCGGCACCGGCTCCCGCCGCTTCCCTTCGTCGCGCCGAGCACGACCTCCCGGACCTTTGCCGGGTAGGAGACGGACTGCGGGACGTATTCTTCCGCGATGAGCTCCACCGGCTTCACCCGTGCCGGAGCGGCATCGTTCCGCACGGGGGCGGCTGAGACCGCTCCCATCGGGATGAAGAGTTCGAGGTCGCCCACGTCCATGGCGAAGTTCTCGAGCTCGATCTGGTGGACGCCTTTTAAGAGCTCGAGGATCTGCGGCGCGAGGAGACGGATCGCCTCGTCCCCGGACCGCTCCTTCCGGCCGTTTCCGTTCATGGGCTCCCCCGGTCCGGGCCGGGGTCGACCGGCTGTATAATTACCTTGTCTGCAGTGATCCGTGCATTCCTGAGAATCACCCGGAACCCGCCCACGGTGAGCGGGATGTCCCCCGCTGCAAAAACAGAATTGTTCAGGACCTCCGTCCCGGCGGACTCCTGCCCGGCCTCCCACCGGGCGGTGACCGGGTGGTTATGCTCCCGGAGGAAGGCCTTCAGCTCCATGACCGTCCCGGCATCCTTCTCGGTCGCGATGCTCCCGAAGACCGTGGACGGGATGAACTCTTTGAGTTTCTCCCTGGTCTCCGCAGGCATCCAGACGACCCGGTCGTACCCGCCATCGGCGTGCAGGAATTTTTTCGACCGCATGTACTCGATGGAGATCCCGTGGAAGCCGTCCACCTGCCTGCCCCCGGCCGTGGAATCGGCCATGGTCGAGAAGGCAAGGCCATTGACCGAGACGTCCCGGTAGCCCCGGAGGACGATGCCGAAACCGTCGACCTCCGGAATGTAGAACGCGATCCCCTCGAAGCAGCCGCAGGAGGTATGGGGGTACCCGAACGCGGTGTAGAGGTGGACCCGGTTCACCTCGCCCATCGACCGCTTCTTCGCGCTCTCGTTGATACCGGTATACTCCCCCTTCTCCGCATCGAGGCACTCCCCCTTCGCGATGGCGAAGATCGGCCCTTTGGGATCGATCCCCGCGGCAGCCCGGCCGTCGAACCAGCTGATCGCCCCGCAGTTGGCATACCGCTGAGGGGTGATGACGCAGACGTGGGTCGGGGCAAACGACTGGCAGAGGGCGCAGCCGTAGAAGGTGTCGACTTCTTCGTCGGAGAGCCCGCGGGCCCGGGCGTCCCGTGCCTCGTACGCGGCCATCGCGTCCCCGTACAGCGGGTGGATCTTCTCCGGGTCGGTGATGAACGTGATCTGGATCTTCTCGATGAACGGGAGCTCGTTCTTGAGGAGGCCGGCCAGCACCTGGCCGATGAACCGGAGGGAAGTGAGCCCTTTCCTGAACGACTTCTTCGAGAGCCGGATCCAGATATCGTACCGCTGGTTGAGGTGCATGTACCCCTCGATGTAGTTGGAGTACTCGTGGATCCGCCGCTCGATGACGCCCTCGAGATCCTTCTCGAGACGGGGGCCCGCGATATCGACGAGGATCCCGATGGGATACGACTTCCCCTCGGCCATCGCGGAGAGGTCGGGGCCGATAACCTCGATGACGCCGTCCCGCACCTCGCCCTCGGGCCGGACCCGGACGAGCTCGAACTTCTCCGGCACCGACGGCCCGCCCAGCTCGACCTGCATATCGTTCTTCCGGACCCTCTCTCCCTCGTGCACAAGGCCGACTTCGACCGGAATGGCATCAAACATGGTCTGTTCCATACAAAAATCCTAGTCCCCGAGGTTCTCCACGATCCCGCGGAGGTTCACCGACCAGTCCTTGATGGTGCTGTTCGGGAACGACCAGCTCGCGTTGGGCTGGTATACGCAGTCGAGGGTCATCGTTTTCAGTGCCGGCGCGAAGTGCTTGAGCCCGGAGAGGATGGTCCATTCCATGGAATACGGGAGGCCCACGAAGATCGCGAGGTCGTACGCGTCCTTCCCGTCGAGACCCTTCCACCCGGGATCGGTGAGCCGGTGGGCGATCTCCACGGCTGGCATCACGGCCGCCGGGGCAAAGCCGCGGCCGGTGAACTCCCGGTTCGTGCTCGCAGAGACGACGACCGGGATCTTCGCCTTCCGGGCGAGCTCGATGATGTAGTCGATGAGCTTCTTTCCCTCGACCTCGTACTCGATGATCCCCCTGCCGGCGATAATGATCGGGCGCTTTGCCCGCCGGATCATCGCGTCGGCGATGTCCGGCTTGATGATCAGGGAAGCCTTCTTGGGGCCGGGGATCTCCGCCGTCTGCCAGGACTCGTTGAGCGGCATGTCACACCTTTGTCTTCCGGACCATCCGTGCGAGCAGGGTCGGGTCGGGGATGGCCGATTCTTTCCACCCGGCGTCTGCGAGGATCTGTTCGATCTCGGTCCTCATGGTCACCGGGATGTCGGCCTTTGTCCTGACCAGCCGGTGGAGGTCGGAGGGCATCCCGCCGATGAGCCGCCGGTGGAGGTCGATGTAGTTGGAGAGCTTGATGGCCCTGCCCTTGCTCGTGTCGTTCGGGCGCAGGGTCAGCTTGGCCACCATCACCATCGCCTCCTCCTTCGTCTCGGCAGCGAAGAAGAGGTGCTCGGGCACCGGGCCGCCGTACACGCGTTCGCCGGTCCGGGCATCGTAGGTGTACCAGTCCTCGTCATGGTCGGCCCTGCCGAGGAGCATGCGCCGGTACTTGGTGCCGTGGGGGCCGACCACCACCGGGATGCCGAGGCGCCAGAACCCGGCGGCGATGGACGCGGCCTTCTGAGACATCGCGCCCCACGCGACGCCGACGGCGCCGACCCGGTTGTGGACGTAGTCGGCGATCTCCTCGTAGTTCCCGCGGAGCGGGCGTTTTGCAAAGATACTCGCTATCTTGACGGCCGCGCCGGCGATGTGGGCATTGGCCACGCAGGAGCCGACGTTGAGGATCCCACCGGCCTCGAACGCGCCGGAGTACCGCTCGTACGCGGTCTTCCCTTCCTCGTCCCGGTGCATTCCCGCCGACATCGCCGAGCACCCGGACGTGCAGACGATATACCGCCGCTTCGCAAACTCCATGGCCATCTCGGCCACCTCACGACCGCCCTTCGGGAAGTTCGCGCAGCCGACGAACGCGACCACGCCCGGGATCTCCCCGAGGACGATGGGGCCGCCGACCTCCCGGATCTCGTTGTCCCGTATGGCGCCGCGACCGGTCCGGATCCGGAAGTTCTCCCCCCTTGTCGTCCTGTTCGCCGCGGAGACGATGAGGGAGTGGACGGCGAGCTTCTGCGGGCAGGCCGATTCGCAGCGGCCGCAGCCGATGCAGTCGTCGTACAGCCCGCTCAGGGCGGAGAGTGTTCCCGAGGCGGCCGCCTTCATGGCCTGCGGGACGGCGAGGTCGTTCGGGCAGGCTCGACGGCAGAAGACGCACTGGGTGCACTTCTTTGCCAGCTCGGCGATCTCGGCTTCCGTGGGCATGTTCCGGAACTTCTTCCGCACCGGGGCAACCTGGACCGCGGTCCTCGCGGCGACCTCCCCTGCCTTCGCGGGGTCGAGGATGAGGGCCCCGGGCACCTTCCCGGAGACGAAATCGGCTACGATCGCGTCTGCCGGATCGTCCGTCCGGTCGGGGAGTCCGAGGCAGTTCTTCTCGCTCGTGGCGATGAGCGGGGCGTGGACCGCGGCCGCTTCCTGGAGGGTGTCGGTCCGGATGCACTGCTCGTCGACAACAATCACGTCGGGCACGCCGGACCGGATGTACCGGAGCTGCCACGAGATGGGCCCGATTATCTTTGCCGACGGAGAGTACCGGGCCGTGTCCTGTGCCGTGCAGCAGATGCCGGTGACCTCGACCCCGGGGAGGAGGTTGTGGTCCCGGAGGTAGTCGATGATGGCTGCGGACGGCGGGACGTTATGGCCGATGACGAGGATGACGGGTTTTGAAGTGTCAACGGTACCGAGACCAAGGTCGGCGAGCGGGGACTCCGGGTCCGCCTTCGGGAAGCCGAGCGCCGAGACCTGGGCGAGGTCCGCGACCTCCATCCCCACGAGGTCGATCATTCCCGCGTGGAGGACCTTGGACTCAAAGTCGAGGTTGTTCCCTTCCTGGCCGGTGTGGGTGACGGCGAGGAGGCTCGTGACCTGGCCCTCGCAGTAGTCCAGGACCTCTTCGAGGTCCCCGAGGACCGCGGGCTTGATCCCGCAGACGAGCCGGACGAGCGGGGCCTCGATCCCGACATCGATCCCCCCGGTGTCGATGGGGTGGTCGTGGCCGAACTGCCCGGTCAGCCAGGTGAGGAGCTCCCGGGCGTGGCTGATGTGGGTGGCGGCGCCGATGCAGGCGGCAAGGAGGACCGTCCGGGACTGCTGGGCGGGCATCGAGATCCCGCAGGCGCCCCGCTTGCTCCCGGTCAGGTCGCACTTCCCGTACGTGCAGAGGCAGCAGAGGTCGCAGAACGGCATATAGAACGGCCGGTACCGCTTCAGGAGCACCATGTCCCAGGAGCGGAACGTCGTGAGCGAGGGAAACGGCGTTGGCCCCATCGGCTCGGTCCACGTGTCGGCGGTGATGGAGCCCACCGAGATGGAGAGGTCCCGGAACCGGGCGAGGTCGGAGTTCAGTTCCCTGATGGTTACGTTCACCCCTTTCCTGCTCATTGTTCACCACCGGAAAATATCAGTTATAGATTGCGGGATAGCCGATTTAAGGCTTCCGAAGAGGGCAGGGGG
>Ga0187779_10001910_pt1 | contig 12937 bp, 16 predicted proteins | sample 1015_Q2_SP10_10__FD_132435 | JGI IMG/M metagenome (GOLD analysis project Ga0187779, IMG submission 132435) | Tropical peat soil microbial communities from peatlands in Department of Meta, Colombia - 1015_Q2_SP10_10_MG | ecosystem: Environmental > Terrestrial > Soil > Wetlands > Peat | place... | reverse complement strand
TGACGCGCCTTCCTCTCCTCTCCTCTGGGATAACTCGACTTTCCATCCATTCGACAAAAGCTTTCTCTTCGTTGAATCTCAAAATACTCGAAAAGGATTCAACGATAACCACCGACCCTGGGGGCCAATAATCCACAAGATCATAAGGCTTGTTCGGGCCAGTCTTCGATGTCTTCAACCACTCAACGCTAAGGTCAGCCACTTTCAGCGAGCGTACTCGTAGTCCCCCTAGAACGGGCTCAAATAGGCTGGTTTGGGAAGGAGCAGTTGCAAGCCGTCCACCCGTTAGGGTGGCAGAGTACCAATCTTCTACTACGAGGCGCTCATAGTCTTCTGCTGATGACATCCTCACATCTAGCTCTGACAGAGAATTCTTGACGTCCTCAGGCGACCTAGCCATGGACAAGTAACATACGTATCGACCTTGCTGAAACAATCGGGCCGCAATCGTTGTTGCAATTGAAAACCATTGGGATTCAGGATCAAACTCCACTAACAACATTGCTCCAGGTTTCACACCGTTTGGAATCAGTTCTGTAAGTATCGGCATCCTGTAAGACGCTCGGCACAGCTCCGAGCAGAAAACGTAGCCTCCTGATAGAAAGGCAATCTCAACCTTCCCACCACAATTTGAGCATGCCACGTTATGAGTTTCGTTCGCGGCGTTCAAACTTCCTCACGTCAGATTACGGCCTGCTTGTTTTGTTGACGTGAAGTTATGGAGTTCATATTGGTGAGACCGGATCAGTCGCGTTTCAGGTCTTAACTCGAACTACCAGTTGGTTTTCCATTGCGTCCACTTCAATCTCCTTGCTTGCTCCCCTGAATAGGCCTCTCAGAAAGTGTTCGTAGTACACGGACCATTTTCTGCCTAGGCCGTGCTTGATCACGATAACGTGCTTGCGATCAACTACGTCGTGCAAGTATTCGCAATCGTAACCTTTCGCGTACTTGGGGAAAAGCACTCTCAGAGCATCTATCACGTTCTCCGTGGAGATCTTCTTGAACCAGAAGAAAATGAACTCTCTCCAAATATTACTTCCCGCCCATAGGCCCAGACGTTTAACATCCTCATCACCAATGGCGGACATCATCTCAACCACGAGCGCTGATGGCCACGTGAAAAACCCGAACTTCTCAGCGTAATCATCCCATTCTACCAGTTTCCTCAAAGCCCTATTGGCCAACAGATTCGCACTGACGCCCATAGCATCCGACAGCTGCAGCAACCTCCGATCCACGTCTTCATCAATGCGAAAAGTTCGAGTGGAGGTCTTGCTATTCTTATGCAGCCTAGGAACAGAGGAAACTGGGGTCAGAGCCGATTCTGCCACCCTAAATAAGGATTACGATCATTCGTATTTATGCGTATTGCAAATGCACTCGGAACGCTTGCATGTGAGCGTGAACCATTCAGAGGCGTACGTGGACGTTATGTACTATGTACGATAGCTATAGAATCATAAGTTGTAAGGAGGTGTATATGAATGGCAGAATTCAAATGTGCCCAATGTGGAGCGAGTTTCCCAAGTGAGGAAGCGCTAAAGTCCCATGCTAAGCTGAAGGTTAGCGAAGAGAGTGCTCACTTCGCTAAGATGGCAGCTCACGGCAGCGCTGATCTCAAGTTTCCAGGACAATCCGAGAGTCCTCGTTAGGCAACTGACGTGGATCTAACTTCTCTCCCCATTTCCTTTTTTAGTTGGAACTTCAGGTTCGTACAAAAATGATCGAGCTGATTCCAGGTCGTATTGGTCAGGGCGCGCTCCTCATCCTTCTGATTTTTGCAGTTTTTGTCGCGTCGAGAACTGCTCTCAGACGAAAATCGAAGATGAGACCTCTTCCGGGCCTAGACAAGTTGAAGGAGTGGATTATGGAAGCAAAGAAGCTGGATCGTTGTGTGTTCTTCTCCCCAGGAACTGGGGGAGTCGGATCGACCGATACTTTGGCCGCACTTGCACTCCTTCGCTACGTGGCGAGGCTCTGCATTACGAATGACGTGAGGTTAATCGTCGCGAATGAGGACCAAAATGTTCTACAAATCACGGAGGAGACAGTTAAGGATGAATACGCGAAGGCTGGGAAGTCAGAAAAGTACACCGTGGATTCTGTGCGCTTTATCTCTTCAAGCATTTACGCGTACGCGGCAGGCGTAATGGGACTGCTTGAGCGCGAACGACCTGCGGTGAACATTTTTGTAGGTACCTTCTCAGCCGAATCACTCGAAATCGCAGAGGCGGGTAGAAGTGAAGCTCTCTACCAATTTGCCGGCACTTCAAGCATAGATCAACTACCTTTCTTCCTTGCAACATGTGACCTGACCCTGTTAGCTGGAGAGCTCTATTCAGCTCAGAGTTACCTCACTGGAAATCTGAAAGAAATCGCATGGACGATCGGTCAAGATGCGGGTAAGACTATTGCCATCTTGCTAATTCTGATTGGAACCATCCTTGTCACTTTCGGCAATCAGATTATAGTCGACTTCTTGAAACTGTAGGTGAGATAATGACTGCACAACGGAGAATGACACGATGGGAAATCATCATTCAAATTGCGATATTCTGTACAGGGTTCTTCTATGCGCTAACTTACTATGTGAAGGTCTCAGAACCCATCGATCTGCAAACCCTTTCAGACAATTCACTGGCGTACCTAACCGCCATGATCCTAACTGCGTTTGGTATTGGAATGATTAACCTGACAAGAGTCCATTGGCGTACCATCAAGCTCAGACGACCTGACTGGAAATTCAGCGTTGTCCTGATTGGTAGCATGTACGGGATGGCCCTCTTCAGTACAATCTCGTCGCCGTTTGCAATTGACCCTCTCGGAACCGTTGTACCACTTCAACTGATAGACGCGATCCTGCCCATCTGGCAATTCCTGTACTACAACGTTCTGATATCAATCAATACCACCATCTTTTCGCTATTGGCTTTCTTCATAGCCTCCGCAGCATACAGAGCCTTCAAGGTACGAACTCTGGAGTCGACAATTCTACTAGCGGCAGGCCTACTCGTCATAATCGGAGAAGCTCCTATCTCGAATTTGATATGGTCCGGCTTCAGTACGATTCAGAATTGGATAATGCTCGTTCCCAACACGGCGGGTCAGCGCGGTATCTTGATTGGAGCAGCGCTAAGCATTGTGGCTTTCAGCGTTCGGAGAATGATCAAGTACTCGTGAGATAGACATGATTAAAATTAACTTAGACGCCGATCCACGTCCGATCTACCTCTTGCTGATTGCAGTCATAACGATACCTTTGCTCAGTCACACTCTGTTGCCGGTTCCAATCAGTGACACGACGAGAGGCGTCTATGATTTCATTCAAAACTTGGCCAATACGAAGCCAAACAGTCTTGTGGTTTTAAGCTTCGACTACTCGACGAGTCTGGTCCCCGAGTTACATCCTCAGGCTATCGTGGTGACTCAACATCTCTTCATGCTGCCGCTGAAAGTGATATTTGTAGCTCAGTGGACGGATGGACCAGCACTTACAGATGCGGCTCTGGAGGTTGTTGATAAGGGAACTAAGAAGTATGGGGTTGATTATGCGACGCTTGGATATATCCCGAACATAGCGACGTTAATCGGGATGACTACGAATATCGAACAGTTCTTTCCCGTCGATACGCGTGGTAATCCCACTTCCAGTCTCCCAATAATCCAAGAGTTCCCGGCAGCAAAACAAGCTTCCTTCGTCATGTCGTTTTCTGGGGGTGAACCGGGTTTGGATAACTATTTGCAGTTCTGGCAGACCCCGTTCAAGATCTCGACTGCGGTTGGAGCCCCAGCGATAAGTGCGCCAGGTTACATGCCCTTTTACAACTCCAAACAGATAGTTGGCATAATGATCAGCATGCGAGCTGCGGCTGAATACGAGTTCCTAATTCACGACGTGGACCTTACTGGTGCTGTATCAGCTATGGTAGCACAGTCAGCTTCTCTCTGGTTAGTCGCTATCATGGTAATTGTCGGCAACTGTGCGTACTTACTTCGTAGATCCAAGAGAAGAGGCGAATAGAATTTGCTGAACATTCTCCAAACGGTTGGAATTTGGGTTGCCGTCTTCCTTACGTTAATGGTTATGAGTTTCCTTTACAAGGAGAACGAGTTCTTCAGGTTAGCAGAATACCTGACAGTGGGCCTAAGCGCAGGGTACGCATTCGCAGCGGCGCTTCGAGTATTCATCAATCAGTCGCTGAGTCCCATCTTTGTCGACAAGAATTATACTTTCATAATTCCCCTCGCGTTGGGAGCGATGTTCTATTTGCAGTTCAGCAAGAAATATTCGTACCTGTATCAATTTCCACTCAGCTTGGCGATTGGCTACGGGTTAGGGGTAACTGTGTGGAGCGTGATGCAAACGTACTTTATCGCACAGGTCAGAGCAACAATCATCCCAATAGGCATCTCAGATCCGTTAACTGCAGTAAATGGCCTCATTCTTGTAGTGGGGACGATCCTCTCTCTTGCCTACTTCCTTGTCTCTCGGGAACAGACGGGCGTGTGGGGCCACTTGATGAAGGCAGGCAAGTACGTGATTTTAATCTCCCTCGGCGCAGTCTTCGGTAGCACTGTCTTGGGTAGGACAGCCCTCCTCATACAGAGGATTCAATTTCTGGTTGGCGCTCCCGCCTTTCCTTGGATGGCTGTAAACCTTGGATCAGCTGAAGAAGGTAGACTGGCGCCGGTAGGTATAATCATCTTCCTGCCGGTATTCGTATGTTACCTGCGCTGGTCACGAAAAAGGGTTCGGAAGAGTTAATCTGACACCTTTGTGAGAGCCTCGATGCGTTCAATGATTCTCCCAACGTTCCCGCGATTCATAAAGAGGGCGGCATACTTCGGGCCCTCGAGATTGAAGAGCCAGAGTAGCGGCCCCAAAGCTACTACTGCGAGCTGACTCGCTATGAATGAGATGGGGCGGCTCACTTCCAGCAAGATGATGGCAGGTGTCTCGAAACCTTTGTTGACAATCATCCTGGCAACATCATCAATCATCTTAGCCTCATCATCCTTGCTTAACTCGAATTCAGACATCTCTAACAACTTTCACGTTGGCGATGGATAATAGTATAAATCTCATGCTCCTGTTAAGATGAGCTGAGTCGAATTGGCGGAAATCCCAATATTACTAACGTTTGGGGTCATCTTTGCCGTTTTGATGAACATTCTCTCGAGCTTTCTCCTCTTTCGTCATCAAAGAGCAGACCGAGAGAAGAAAGCGGTCACCAAGGACAAGGAACCCGTCCCGCCGCAGCTAACATCAGTTTACGAAGAGCCTTCGAAAGAACAAATTCTAGCTAGGCGAGCTCAAATCATACGGGAGATAGAGGAGGAAAGAGGTACGAAAATAATAACGCTCATCCACAGAAAAGAACCATGGGGATTCGAAGGCCCCGTAATCGAAGAATCAGAGCGAATCCTTCAACAAATTAGGGAAACGCCGCCTGACAAACCAATTGACCTGATACTACACACGACTGGAGCGTCAAAGTTCGCCGCCCATATGATTGCGATGGCGCTGAACTTCCGCAAATCGAAAGTCACCGTCATCATTCCTTTCTATGCACTTTCGAACGGTACCTTACTAGCGCTTGCGGGCGACGAAATAATGATGGAGAAGTATAGCATCCTAGGCACCGTTGAACCTCACTTCGGTGACATGCCAGCTGCACCGGTAATGTCACTTACCTCACGTATACCAGTTGAGATGGTTTCAGATTTCATGATCCTTCTGGCCGATAAAGCACGCATGGAGACTGAGCACACTAGAGGGTTCCTGAAATGGTTGCTGCAGAAAAGGATGAATACCGAACAAACGGATCGAGTTGCAGATTTCCTGGTAACGGGCGGAGTCACTCTTAGCACTCCGATAACGCTAGACGTTGTCCGAGCAATGGGGCTGACAGTGAGTGAAGTACCAGAGAAGGTTTACCAGCTTTTCGGAACAATGGAATTTAGCGGGGAGAAGACCCGCACCGAATATGCCTAAGGTGAACGTTGAATGGCTGGGATCGATGTGACCGTCCTGAGCTTCGGCTTAGTACTTGCAGCATCAATAAACCTCGTAATTGCAAGTCGAATCTTCAAGCGATCAAGGGTTGGTTCACCTATGACAGAGACAATTCCAGAGAGAGAAGAACCTTCGAACCAACAGTCAACAGTCGCCGAACGTAAACCTACGACCAAGTCAGAGATATTGGCTTGGCGGCGGAGAATAATAAGTGAACTCGAACAGGAACGAGGTACAAGAGTCATCATGATGATTCACAAGAGAGAACTTTGGACTGGCCCTGGTGAGGAGCCTGAAATCTTGCTGGAAGATGCCGAGACTGTGCTCCAGCAGATTAGAAGCACCCCCCCTGACACACCGATCGATCTAATACTGCACACTCCTGGAGGAATCGAGATAGCCGCGGAAATGATGTCCATGGCCATAAAATTCCACCCCGAGAAAGTCACGGTGTTTGTCCCGTTTTACGCGTTTTCAGGCGGTTCACTGATGAGTTTGGCTGCCGACGAGATCAGAATGGAGAGGTATAGTATGCTTGGCCCAGTGGACCCTCAGATTCCTACGCCAGACGGCAATACGTGGCCCGCCGGATCTTTGGAATCACTCGTCAAGCTGAAACCGCTCCTAAAGATCTCCGACAGAATGATAGTCATGGCTGAAGTCGCAAGATTGGAGATTGAAAACGCCATCTCCTTCGTGATGTGGCTCCTCGAAGAAAGGATGGAAAAGGAGCAGGCAAGAAATGTTGCGGAGTTCTTTGCGCACGGATACATGGCACACGCCACGCCAATAACTTTGGACGTAGTGAGAGCGATGGGGTTGAACGCGGTCGAGGAGATTCCGGGGAAGGTCTATGAGCTCTTCCGAACGTTCGGATTCGTTCAGTCTTGAGTGACGGGGTGCGGCGTTACGAGTAAATGAAGACTGGAGTTAAGCCATGGCTACAATACGCAAATCATTCCTAGTTCGAGCACCCGCGGATAAAGTCTTCGACGTTCTAGTCGACCACACTCGATACACGCGATGGTTCAATTTCATTAAGGCAGTAGACTACCCAGGGAACGAGAAGAAAATTGAGGTGGGCGCGAAATCGCACTGGGTAACAGAAATCGCGGGAACCAAAGGTGACTTGGACGTTGAATACAAGGAACTCGTGCCAGGAAAAAAGGTTAGAGTTGAGAACGTCGGGCCATTCTTCAGGAACTCGGGAGGCACCTTCACGTTGAGTGAGATCTCAAATGGAACCCAGGTAGATTTTGAAATCCGATACGATATACCTGCCTCCATCTTCGGACAAATCCTTGATCGACTAGTCATCAGCCGCGAACTGGACCGAGAATTCGATCGCGGCTTTGAGCGAATGAAAGATGCGCTTGAAAGTGAATTGCTCGTTGAGTCAAGACGCACCGTGTCAAGCCACTTCTGGTCCGCTCTCCGGGTAAATTGCGAAGGATTATCAACAGGATATGTGGTTCTCGCAGCTGAGGACCCAGAGTCTCCAGCTGAAAGGTTACTGCTGCCTCTATTCCAAGAGATCTCACAGAAAGGACTAGCTAAACTAATAATCGCAAGCACAGATCTCTCAAGACTCAGCTTCGAAGAAACAATAGCGAGACCACTCAGGATTGATTTAACTGGAGTGAACTTTGTTGACCTAACCGGCGCGAGAGATTTATCAATAACCCAGACGCCACCCGTCAGGAATCTAACTGATGTCGGTCTCGCACTCAGCGCTGCACGACAGGAAATAATCGAAATGAAGAAGGTCCCGCTCGTTTTCTTCACGCATCTGGACCCGCTCATTGTAAGATTTGGACCAGGGCAGGTCTCAAAATTCCTTCACGATACCGCAGTGCGCGTTCGAAGCATAGGAGGCTTCGAGTGCTACTTGATAACCAGGAGGATCTGCTCCGAACCTGCCTACGCAAGCCTAGTTTCCCTCTCTGACGCTGCTTTACGCTTCACTCCCTCCACACTTAACGGATCAGAGGCTATGGTTGAGTTGGTCAAGTACCGCGGCGTTCGAACAAAGAATGTAAGAATCCCCCTCAACCTTAATGACGTTATGAATTACGAAACCGTAGAGACACCTGCCAACTAACCTACACCATCAACTTTTCCTTGCAGAAGGAGATTTATGTGAAGACACAGAGTCATTACACGGAGCAAATGCTCATGTCCCAGGGAACATACGTGTGTCCAGCCTGCCAACGCTTCTTCAAGACAAAGGAAGAACTAGAGGAACACGCGAGATTAGCTCACCCGCAGACCTAACCTTTCGCGTAATCGATTGCTAATCCGATGTCCCGATATTGAAGAGGAGAAGCTAGGCTCACGTTGGTAAGTGTAGAAGACGCAGCGTCTCAAAAGCGATGCCCACTTTGCGGAGAACCATCAAAATTCGATGAAGTTACAGAATTCTACTATTGTAACCATTGTGACCAGTTCGCCCAGTGGCTGCCTGACAGTTACACTCTGCTTGTCACAGGTCCACCGGGCGCAGGTAAGACTCCGGTGCTACACAGCTGGATAGACTTCTATCTTAGGAATAACAGGCCTATCGTCCTCCTTACTTTAGACGATGTCCCTTCAAACCTTCGCGGACCTCTCGGAGGGTACACGCAGAACAAGCTTCAGGAACATGAAAGCGAGGGTGTTGCCACACTCGTTGACTGCTACTCCTCACTAGCGGGGATTCCGAGTCAAGAGAAATACTCTTTGAAGAATCGAATCGACTTGAATGAACTCAGCCTCATGATCACAGACTTGCTAAACGAGAAGAGTAGTCTGAAGAGCCCCAAGGTGATCTTGGATTCAGCCACGCCACTGTTTACTTACAAGGATCCTCATCTGGTGGTACAATTCCTCTCAAGCTTGTCGGTTAAATTGAAATCGAGAGGGGGCGCTTTTCTTGTTTCGCTTGCTACTGGAACAGTCAGTGAAGAGAATATTAGACGACTTCAAACACTGATGGACTTCGCGGTAGATATGCGTATAGTTGAGATTGAGGGCAGGCAAAAGCGGCAACTCCGCATCGCGAAGGCTCGCGGCCAGCGGGCGTACGAGGATTGGATTCCACTCTACATTGGAACGAAGGCTGTTTCAATAGACGTCGGGGACGACCCTTTGAAATATGAGAGGCTTAGGAAGGCCCTTCAGTCGAGGCCGTCCTAGGCTACCTGCTTCATCTGAGTATTACAGCATGCGCCAGGCGTATTAGACTCTCGACCGCACGCTTCACACTTGTACAATGCCATACTAAGTCTCACCTCCAAACCGGCTCTGAACATTCCACTCACGCAAAGAAACATGTTTTGGTGAACCTAAACTAATTCTGTCAAAAGAAATAAGTGGAGAAGGCTAAGTCCCCCCACAATTCTCTCTGCATCACCTAGGCTTCTCCTGCGTGGCTGGATAGATTGGGTCTATTTGACCGTGCGCCGACATCTTAGCGAAATGGGGGCTTTCTTCGGTCACTTTCATCTGAGCATGCGACCGGAGAGCTTCCTCGGTTGGGAAATTAGCGCCGCAAGCGCTACATTTGAATTCTGCCATTCATATACACCTCCTTACAACTTATGATTCCATATTTGTCGCACTTAGTACATAACGTCCACGTACGCCTCTGAATGGTTCACGCTCACATGCAATCGAGGTGCTTGCTGATGCAATCTAGGCAAGTACAAAGCGCCAAGACCTCGAAACAGATTCGAGTTGCCGAAGACTTGGCGCCCATTTCGAAGACACTTAGGTAGCCTGTTGTTCGATAAGTTGGAGGGAGGCTCTCATCTTGTCGTCGAACAGAATCTGTCTCCATCTAGAATCTGAGCGCTGACCTTTCATTCCCCTTGCTCTAATCGAGTTGATGATCTCCCCGCGTTGCTCTCTTATCTTGACCTCGAAGGTTCCGTCAGCCACCAGTTTCATCTCCTGGTAGAATTCTGGAGGATAAATGTCAACGGCCATTCCAACTATCATCACCGTTCCTTGAGCGCGCCATACTCCCACAACTTTTCTGGAGAATCTAGCAAACATGCTCTGCTGGCTGACTGGAAAGTTGGAGAAGGATTCATTAACAACCAACGTTCCTGCAGGCCATTGAGGCGCCGACTCGCTAATCACAATGGACACATCGCTAAGGTTCGAAGTCTTTGTCTGAAACTTCTCAGTAGATTTCACACCCACTAGCGCAGAGTAAGCATCAAAGAGAACCGCGTTATCTTTCGCCTCGTATTCCGCAATATTCACTCCCAGATCATTGAATTGCTTCCTAATTTCAGCTACCGGCCTAGACGAGACCAGATATAGAAGGTCGCCATTTGCCTTCAAATGCCCAGCTGCAACATTCACCATCAACGAACTATACTGACTATCTGGATCATAGAGGGCGAGTATTACTCTCCCATACGGAACTCGACCGAACATTTCGGAAAGGGCGGGAAGATCGAGTTCCCTGACATCAAGAGGCTCTGTGCTTGAATTGCCCATCAAGGTGCGTCGCGTTCACAAAGTGTTGCTGCGTGCTTCCAACCTTGAATCATGTTTTCCTTCAGCATAGCAACTCTGCCCGCAGCGGAAGAGTCGGCTGGTGTCAAAGTGCTGTGTATAAGTAGTCTGGTTCCGTCAGGGGTTGGTTCGGTTCGAAATTCGTCGAGCACGTGAATCCCCAACGTATTCGGCGTTGGAACATCGTAGGTCCAACTACCGTCGCGTTGCATGTTAAGAACCTCGTTCACTTCCAGATTTGATCCGTCGGGCATTCGCCAATAGGTCCGGACTTCTCGACCATTCGGTAGTCGGCGAGTGGTCAGAATTCGGTAGGGTTGCTCTGAAGGGTCCTTCGCGTAGTAGTCGTCTTGATAATCTGTCCACCAAGAACGAACCGAATTTGGGGGCTTACGAATTAACAGTTCGAGATCAATGACTTCGGAGGACATGCTTCTCGCGGCTTCGCTAAGTTTCAAAGCTATTGAGTCTTCCCCTTTTCTCAAAGGCCGTCTACGGTGCCTTACAGTGTCCTTTTCGGATTAGCTTGCACTCGACGCGAATTAGCCCGCAGAGTAGCCCAAATCTTCAACAAATGTGAGACCAAACATCAGCTACTGCTGATTCAACTGCGAAATCGACCGTAAAAGTTCTGCTTGCTTCTACTGTTTTTGCACTGCAGACTTTCCGGAGGGAGTTAACCAAAGAACTCTTGAGGAGTCACCGCTACTTCGTATGTGCTTGGAATGAACGGAAGCTTCAGCCTGCTCATTTCGGAGTAGAAGACACGGCCCGCCTGGTTGAGTCGTTCGTACTTGTCGACATGGAATATGTAGAGGAGTGAACTTTGTTGAGGGAAATATGGTCCGTCTATCTTGCCTCCTACGGCTTTCTCTATCTTCGAGTGGACTCTGTCAATCTTCTTCAGATCGTTTTGGAAATCGTCACCTTCGTAATCTAGGCGGACGAGGATTATCATCTAAGCTCACTTTGTTTAGCGTAATCTGCCATGCCTTGGAAGTCGACGACGACCACGGGTTCATTGCCGACAACCCAAGCGTCATGACCCATGGGAAGAAGCGAGACGTCTCCTGGCTTGCAATCTTTCTCACTTCCATCATCCATTACAACATGCAAGACTCCTGACACGTGGTACTGGAAATGTGGTGCTTCACAGGATTGAGTTTTAGCTAATGGCTTTACTGATGTCGACCACCGCCATCCAGGCTGGAAAACTCCACGCCCAATGACCGCGCCACCAATCTTCATGAGGTCAAGTTTGCCTTTATCGAAATTACGAGACTCGTCAGGAGTGTTGAAACTCTTAACTTCCATCTTCGCCATGCAAATCGGCGCTACGCATTGCACTATCACATAAATACATTTGCATTATGCGAAACTATGGTTACGATGATCCAAACTTCTTCCTCCGACCATCTTGCGTGATGGCTTAGCTGCTTCGGTAGAGATCTGTACTGAGATATCTGAGTCCCGAGTCTACCATTATCGTGACTACCGTGGCCTTTGGGCCAAGTCGCTTTGCGACTCGAATCGCGGCCACCATGTTTGCGCCTGAGGATACACCTGCGAATATTCCTTCTTCTCGAGCCAAACGTCGGGCCATAGCACTTGCCTCTTCGGTCGTTACCGTCACGATTTCGTTGACTTCGTCCGGTTCCCAGAGTGGCGGGATGAAACCGATTCCAATCCCCTCAATCCTGTGAGAGCCCGATGTCCCTCCGGAGAGGACCGCAGATTCTGCTGGTTCAACTGCTGCTACATGAATGCCCGGATTGTGTTTCCGAATGGCTTTCGTCGTGCCGTGAATCGAGTGTGCCGTTCCCACTACCTGAACGAAGGCGTCAATCTTCCCGCCTAGTTGTGTCCAGATTTCTTCGCCCAAAGGGTAGTAGCCGAGAATAGCGTCGCGATTAGTGAGCTGGTCGGACCACCAGTAACCGGGCCGCTTACTGATCAACCGAGAGGCTTCGATCATCTCCCGGATGAGTTTCTCCGTGATCCTCTTGTTATCGCTCTGGACATCGGTAATCTGAGCACCGAATGCCTTCATCGTCAATCTTTTCTCGTCACTGAATGCGTCGGAGAAGACCGCGTGGAACCGGTAGCCTTTCGCTGCGCAGGCTAGAGCCAGCGATATTCCGGTTGTCCCAGAAGTGTACTCTACGACGGTGTTGCCTGGATGTATGCGACCATCCGCTTCGGCACGTTCTATGACCGCCTTCGCCATTCGATCCTTCATACTCCCAGTGGGATTAGCCCACTCAAGCTTGGCGGCAATATGAGCGCAGTTGCCCGGAAGGACTCTGCGAAGCTGCACGACAGGCGTGTTGCCTACTGATTCAAGGATATTCTTCGAGAGGCTCAATGACCCTCGGTTCGATACCTCACGAGCCTCGAGTAAACTTTTTCGGC
>Ga0187779_10001909_pt1 | contig 12939 bp, 17 predicted proteins | sample 1015_Q2_SP10_10__FD_132435 | JGI IMG/M metagenome (GOLD analysis project Ga0187779, IMG submission 132435) | Tropical peat soil microbial communities from peatlands in Department of Meta, Colombia - 1015_Q2_SP10_10_MG | ecosystem: Environmental > Terrestrial > Soil > Wetlands > Peat | place... | reverse complement strand
CCAGAAGACCGACGAGCTCGACTTCGTCAAAATCTACGCCAATTCGCACTATGTCACGCCGCGTCCCACACTGTTGCAGGCTATTGCAAACATCAAACAGGAACTGCGCGGCCGGCTCGACCAGCTCAACGCCGCCGGGCGTCTTCTGGAAGCGCAGCGTCTGGAGCAACGGACGATCTTCGATCTTGAAATGCTGGAAGCGACCGGTTCCTGCGCCGGCATCGAGAACTATTCGCGCTATCTCACCGGCCGCAAGCCGGGCGAGCCGCCGCCGACGCTGTTTGAATACGTGCCTGACAACGCGCTTGTGTTCGTTGACGAAAGCCACGTCACCATTCCGCAGCTTGGTGGCATGTATCGCGGCGACTTCCGCCGCAAGGCGACTCTCGCCGAATACGGATTCCGCCTGCCCTCTTGCATGGACAACCGGCCGCTGCGCTTCGAGGAATGGGACGCCATGCGGCCGCAGAGTCTTGCGGTATCGGCAACGCCGGGGCCCTGGGAAATGGAAGAAACGCGCGGCGTCTTCGTCGAGCAGGTGATCCGCCCCACCGGCCTGATCGACCCTCCGGTCGAGGTGCGCCCAGCGCGCACTCAGGTTGATGATCTTGTCGGCGAGGTCCGCCAGGTTGCAGCGAAAGGATTCCGTTCGCTGGTTACAGTGTTGACCAAGCGCATGGCGGAGGACCTCACGGAATACCTGCACGAGCAAGGAATTCGCGTGCGATACATGCACAGTGACATCGACACGCTGGAGCGCATTGAAATCATTCGCGATCTGCGGCTTGGCGCCTTCGATGCTCTGGTGGGCATCAATCTGCTGCGCGAAGGCCTCGACATCCCGGAATGCGCGCTGGTTGCCATCCTCGACGCCGACAAAGAGGGATTCCTGCGCAGCGAAACATCGCTTATCCAGACCATCGGCCGCGCCGCGCGTAACGTCGATGGCAAGGTGGTGCTCTATGCGGACAGTATGACCGGTTCGATGCAACGCGCCATCGAGGAAACCAATCGGCGGCGCGAAAAGCAGGCGGCTTACAACAAGGAAAACGGCATCACCCCGGAGAGCGTGCGCAAGGGCATCGCTGATATACTCGACAGCGTGTACGAGCGTGACCACGTGCTGATTTCGACCGGCGATGCCGGCACCGGCGAATTCGCCGAAGCCGCCACTATCGGTCACAATCTCGAAGCAGTAGTCGCGGATCTCGAGACGCGGATGCGCGAGGCCGCCGCCGATCTCGATTTCGAGCAAGCGGCACGGTTGCGCGACGAGATCAAGCGCTTGCGCGCAACCGAACTTGCGGTTTTAGACAACCCTACTGCGCGCGATGTGATGGTGGCTCAAACAAAAAGACTGCAATCGCGAACGCGCCCGCACAAGCCCGACCTCGATGAGATGGGGATTGCGCTGTCGCACGAAGTAAAGCCAGCGCGGGCTCAATCGCCGCGCTCCAAGCTCGGCCGCCCCGGCATGCGTGGCGGGTTCAAGAAGCGCGGCCGTTAGTCCTATCCGGCGTTCTTGCTAGTTTATGTCGGAAACCCAGCAACCTTGATTACGCGCGATACATTTTGCGCGGGCATCGCCGGCGTTTTTGCCGGTCTCGGCACAGCTGCGGTGGTAATTGATCGGGCAGTTAACGTCGAACTTGTAGCCGGCGATGTTTTTCCAGACGCGTTTCGCTTTTTGCGTCAATGTCTCGTCTTTTTTCGGCTTTTCCTGAACGAGCATGATCGACGCGCCACCAGCCCGTGAGAATCCGGCTTGCGGGAAAGGCCCCGCTAGAGCCTGTCCGCCCCCACGATTAGGTACGTGCTTGTCGCCAATACAATGAGATAGCGCATAGCCCCTTCTCCTCAGCTGACGTGAAACCCAGCGTCGGGTAACGGACAAAGGGAGCTAAAGTTCCAGATTCTTGCGCGGACTAGGAGCGATGCCGATAGCGGCGATGGCCATATGCCAAGGCACGGTCATCGAAGGGATAGTGATAGACGTAACCATCCCAGGCATAGAGGCAGTAGTAGCCCGCCCAGGCGCAACGATCGCGCCAATTCGAGAAACGCCATGTCGGACCGAAATGCTCGCCGCCGTACCGGTAACCCGGCCGGAGGTCCGCGGCCTGTGAGGAAACAGTGCCGCTGAGAACGGCCGCGGCGATTGCGACAGCAAAGATTGATCGCTGCACGGTGATACGCATCAAGGACACCCCCCGCTAATATTTCGCGGCTAATTCACATAGACCGTCCCCGATGGCAAATCACAACGACCAGTGTGGTTAAGCATCGGCGGACGTTTTTGCTTAATTACTTTGGCCGCAAGCAACACTTACGTCAGCGGTTGGATTTCCGAGAACAAGTTCGCAAGTTTCTACGATGAGTACTTCCGTCAGATCGACTCGCCGCCGCCTTCCAGCACCGTGCATTGCACCATGCCCGACGCGCGCTGCCACGCGTTGCCATTGAAGCCCGCGAACACGCTGATGCGCACGATCTGCACCAGTTTGTTGTCGAGCTTCATGGTATCCACGGTCTGGTCGCGGATATACGCAATGGCGGCAACGCCACATGCCCGGTCGTCGTGCGCATTGGCGTTAACTGAAGTCATCGCCTGATCGGGCTCGGCACCTTTGCTGCGCAGGTGGACGAATTGTTTCGCCTGTTCCGGCGTATTGCAGATGATCCTAATACCGACGGCAGCGTCGCCGTTTCCCTGCGATGGCGTCCCGGCCGCCTGCGCGACGCCGCAGCCGAGGATTGCGGCCGTTGCCGCCGCCCAAAAATGCGCATTTCAGCCTCCAGAAACAGTGGTTCCGCTTATGGTTTTGCGGGTCAACGTCCTCATCGCAGCCCTTGCTCCGCGCATGCACGCGATTGTGAAAGCGTGTTCCACGGGCGTTGCGCTACCGATGGAATTTGAGGCAGATAGGCCGCCACTCCTGGCGAATTCCCACCCGGATCGCATTTGATGAACGTTTCGATTTTCGATATCCGCAGGCCTGTTTCCCTCGCGCGAGTCGCATTGCTTGCCGTGGCTGCCTTCGCGCTCGCCGCCTGCCAGACCGACGGCGGGAGTCCAGCGGCAGCCGACGCGCCCAAGGCGGAGGTAGCGGCACCAAAACCTGATAGTGCCGGTGCCAAACCGCAGGCGGCTCGGCCAGAGGAACCGTCCGAGGAGACGGAGCCTATGACCCGCACACGCGCGGCGCGTGAGTGCTGGATGAGAACCGAAAAAGCCAATCCGCACGAAAATCTCGATAAGCGCGCCGACATTGTAAACAAGTGCATCGAGGACAAGATGAAGGCGGCTGCTGCGTCCCCGCCGAAAACGTGACATCGGCAATCGGCCTCATCCTCCCCTTGCGCTAGCCGGCGCGCCGGCTAGCATTCGGTACAACCCCGACTTCAGGGAGGTCGTCATGGCGAAAGGTCAGATGCGTTCGACGAAGGAAAAGAGGAAACCCAAGGCCGACAAGGACAAGCCCAAGCAGCTTTCCGCCTATAAGCTTGCGCAGATGCAAGGCGCGTCGAGCAGCCCCTACGGCAACCAGCCCGGCAAGAAGCCCTGATTATTTCTGCTGGGCTCCGCTGCCTGTGGTAGCCCCCATTTTCGATTCTGCCGGCAGTTCCTGAGCCTGCTTTGCCATTTCCAGGCAGGTTAGCAATTCGACGTAACTTGGCGCGCTGCCAAGCTCAACGGGGCTTGTGCAGTTCGCGCGCTGCGTCGACGAATATTGTGTCCAGTCGTTGCCGAGCTTCGAACGCGCGTCGTTCTCATCCCGCTGACACGCCGGAGCATCGCGGCCAGGCAAGGTACCCGCCCGGGCGGCAGGCCGGCACGTCCGCTCAACATCGAATTTCGGTACGGCGTCAGCCGCCAAGGCAATATGAGATGCCGTCAAAATAATCGGTAACAGCGTAGGCATGATCGTTCTCCCGGTGCCGCTTTCTGGGTAATTCCTGGGTGCGCTTCCGGTTTCATGACTACGTTGACCGAAAATGATCCAACTTGCTCCATAGCTTCGCCAAAGTTCCTTGGCAAAGGAACCAATGCTTAACCGGTTCGCGCCGACCATCGCGCGTCCATCAACCGGACCAGCATTTTCGGGGGAGAATTCAGGAATGCGCGCAAGCGCTCCCTGCGCTATATGGATCATCGGCGCGCTTTCACTCGCCGTCCTGCCTGCTCTTGCGCAAGAGGCCGACGCAATCAAAGCGGCACGTGAGGCTCCGCTCACGCCCGAGGAAAGCTCGATACTCAGAAATGCGCTTGTCTTCGATCCCGCAGCCGTCGAGACGCCGCCAAAGAAACCGTTTCAACTGCGTGCCTCGCCTGAGTCTAGCGGCTACGCCGTCAAGCGCACGGACAAGATCGATGGCTCCTCGACGATCGTCGTCAAGCAGCCTCTGCAAACCGAATGGGAAAATTCAGCCGGCGCGGATCTTCCCGCATCCAACACCGGTGCCGGCAACGCATTTGACCGGCCTTTATCGACCCGAGATAACTCCGGTAGCGGCTCTGCGTGGGCATCAATCGGCGTGCCAAATGTCGGTAGCGTGGATGCACGCGTTGATCCTTCCAACGAACAAGGCAAACTTGGTACCACACTGAAGCATTCTATTCCGTTCGGCGGACGTTTTTCGGTGACCTTTCAGGACACTCTCTCTGTGACAGAAACGCTTGCGCAACCGACAGCAGGGGCCGATATGCCTCTGATGGCCTTGCCTCCATCGACCGCTCCGACGTCGCCACAAGTTTTCGGCAATGAGCGGGCAATGAAATTCAATATCCTGCCTACGGGCACAACACTTGGCGCCGGGATGACGACTGCCAGCAACGATCCCGTCACCCACAATACGTTGAGTGCCGAACAGAAACTTTACGGCCCTTTGCAGGTGACCACCGCAATCACTGATTTTGGTCAGACCACGAGCAGCAAGAAAGTCAGCGCCGGCTTTAGACTGAACTGGTAGTCTGATCCTTACTGTCCCGATCTGGACCATGCCGGGACCAGAACACCGAAAAAGTCGGTGCATAACTTCACGTCCGCCATTATCGGGCGGCAAAGTTCCACCAAGGTGCCCTCGCCCCGCCCCATGGCCGCCCAAGTCGCGTGCGGCAATTGCGGTAACTGGGGAGCGTTTGCGCAAAATTGCTTGCGCTTTTAGGAGGGGACTATGACGGCCATCAGACCCGAGCGGCTTGGTGTGGACAGGGCAGTCCCGGAAAAACCCGGACCGGAGTTATATGCTCCGAACCGGAAACCTGCGGAAAAGCCCAACGATGCCCAACAGGTGGCAGCCGCCGCTGTCGAAGGTGAGATCCGTGAGTTCGTCCGGCGTGACGTTGCGTTTCTTCGCCGGCAACGCAATGACGCAGAGCCGGTAATCGAGCCGGTCACCGAAAATCTCAACGTGTTGATCCGCCGCGTCTCGGGCGCCTCCATGGAGGAAATCGATCGCGTTATCATCGAGCTGCAAGGCGTGCGCGAAATGCTTCGCAGCGAAGGCGAACGCGTTGGCCGCGAGATCGCCGGCTTCGCAAGCCTGAGTCACGCGGCGATGACCGCGATGAAAGTCATTGGGGACAGCCTCACGCAATGGAAGAGCGCGCCGAACAATTCCGGTCCGCGCCCCGTGGGTTGACTACCGTGCGCAAAGCCATCGCCGGAGGTGCCGGCGATGGCTTCTTGTCTAGCCCGTAATCTGTCCCACTACCGTGCGTGTCGCGGGCTCGATCAGCAGAACCCTGCCCTTCGCTTTCACGAAGTAGAGGCGTGTGAGGCCGTCGATGCCGCGAACGCTTTCCGGCAACGGATGCATGCCTTTAAGCGCCTGGTTTGGCGATAATTCGCTTGCCGGCTTGAGTGCGTCGGCACCGGCGACGGGCTGCGATTTGTCCGCCATCACAGCATCGTAGATTTGCTTCCGCTGCTCGTCAGTGAGCGGCAGCGGAATGCAACCGCAGTGCCCAGCGCAATCTGATATCTGTTTTTCATGATGAGGCCTCCATCTGCTGTTCAGAAACAACGGCCTGGGGGCGGCGGAGTTGCATGAGGCCTGCGGCAACCCCATGCCATACAAAATCATTCGCGGCCCGCACGCGGGCCGCGATCAGATTTCATCCCAACTTACGGATCAGCTGGCGGCGGCGACCTTGGTCTTGGTGCCCTTACGCGGCAGCGGGTAATCCGCGCTCTCATAGAGCTGCCGGATGCCATTACCGTCAAAACGCTTCTCTTCAACCTCGAGATAGGCGCCTAGCAACAATTCGGGCGGCAATTCCTCAATGGCAAAACGGATCGCTTCCGCAGCGGTCGGAAAGCGCTTGTAGCCGATCGGACGGCGGGACTTGCGGCTGCGGCTAGGAAATAGTTCAGACGGTGCACGGTAGTTGATCATGGACATAACTCAAAGCTCCTGAGGCACTAATATGGCCCTTAAGGAGCCGAAAATCCAGCACTTACCAACACGCGCATAACAGCCCGGCGGCCTCAAGGTAAACGTTTAGTACGAAAAAACTGCGGCCCGGCACGTCGTGCCGGGCCGTTTCGCGAAAGTTGTAGGCCTGTTTACTCGGCCACTTCGGCGACAACTTCACTGGTTGCCGGATCGATCAGCACAACGCGGTCATTTACCACCATGTATTTGTAGGGTCTGATCGCCGGAACTTCGACTGCGACCTCTTGCGGGACCGGGTAGATTTGCACGCTTTCCGGTATGCGCGCGCCGACACGATACTCGACCGTCGGCCGCGCAGGAACGACGCGTTCGCGGACGATCGTGCGGTAAATAGTTCGGCGCTGAACCGGGGTCAGCTGCAACGGTTCGGTGGTCACCACATTCCGCGATTCCACCGGCTCTCGGGTGATCACTGTCGTCTGCGCGCTCGCCGTGCTCGCGCCGGCAAGCAACGCGACCACGATCGCGGCATGGCGAAAATATGTCATAAGTTCCTCCTTTTGATTGCAGTCCAGACGGGCAAACGCCGGCTCGCGCCCGCGGTTCCGGCAATTGCCAAGGCGGAGTGTTTCACAATTGGCGTCACAATGTGTGTGGCGGCTCGCTCATCAATTTTAATTTTGCCTTCAGCATCTCGATGCACCGTTCCGCTTCCGCCTGAGTCAAATTTGCACGGAATGCTTCCGGTTCGTAAGCATCAAAAGCAATTTTCTCCAGCAAGGCCGACTGCTTGGCGGTCATTGGCGTGTCATCGGAGTTCGGTTTTTCCACCATGCCACCATAATGTTCTGACCCCCGCACGGTTCCATGCGATCGGCGATTCAGATTTGTGAGCGTTCGCGGGCGCCGGGGGCGCAGACGGTCACGACGGCCGTATCGCGAGGGCTGGCCGCAGTACAAACGTAATCGGCAATGTAAGTAGCACCAAGGCAGCAACGACCATCAGCGCTGTCGGCACACCGACAGCGTCGCCGAGCAGGCCATAGATCGCTGGCGACACCGCACCGGAGCCGATTGTGCCGGTATAAAAAATGCTGAATGCGCGCTGACGCCAGGCCGGCTCGACCAGGTCGGGCACCGAGCCGTAGAGAACAGATGAGGTGCCGTTAAGCGCAACTCCGACAATCGGCAGCAGAACGAGCGCCGCCTCAAGCGGCAATGGCAGTAGCGCGACAATCCCCAGAGCAGTCACCGTTTCGGTCAGCCAGACTGTGGCGACCGCGCCGATGCGCGCGCCAATGAACGCGCAAACCAGTTTTCCCGCTGCACCGCCGGCGAAAACCAACGTGAGCGCGAGACCCACGGTCTGCAGACTTGCACCCTTTGCGGTCAGGACGAACGGCAGAAAAGTAAGAAACGCACTGCGCGTCCCGCTGTCGATGACTCCGACCGACAAAAGCAAGGGAAATCCGTAAGCCTTAGCGCCGGTAGCCGGGCGCGTGGTGTCTTCGCTCTTGTGGGCAGCGACCGGCTCGTCGCGGAAACGAGGAACTATCATGAAAATTGCCAGCGCCGCGACGACGCCGACCGCACCGAGCAGAATCAGCGCGTGCCGCCAGGGCAGCACAATGAGCAACAGCGCCGCTGTCGCCGGCAGAGTCATTTTTCCGATGTCACCGGCAAAGTTGTAGGTGCCGAGCGCCTTGAGAGAGCGCGCACCTGCAAAAGCGTGGGCGATCAACGAAGATCCCAACGGATGCTGGGTGCTGGCGCCAAGTCCACCGATAAACAACGCGGCCACCAGAAGAACGAACCCTGTGCTCAAGCCGGCGAGGATGTAGCCGAGACCCGCGAGCGCTGTGCCGATCGCCAGTATTGCCGCGGCGCCAAAACGTTCGGCAAGAAAGCCAGCCGGAATCTGAAAGCCCGCCATCGTCCCCGAAAAGACGGTCTTCATGAGTCCGAGCGCAGCAAAACCGAGGCCGAACTCTCCCTGCCAAATCGGCAGCAGCACGTAGATCAGATCGGTATATCCGTCGTGCAATGCGTGCGCGCCGCAGGCAACTCCCAGCGCGCGCCGCTCGGCGCTTTTCGCGGAATTTGGTTTCGGCAGGGTCTCGTTACCGGCTGTCGCGCTCATTTGTGCAGCCTAGCACAGCGAGCAATGCTCAGGTGGCAAAGCGGAAATGCATGACGTCGCCGTCGGCGACTACATAGTCCCTGCCTTCGAGCCGCATCTTGCCGGACTCGCGCGCGCCCGCCTCACCGCCACCAGCGATATAGTCCTCGTAGGCGATGGTCTCGGAGCGGATGAAACCACGCTCGAAATCAGAATGAATGACCCCCGCCGCCTGCGGCGCTTTGCAGCCTTGGGTGACCGTCCAGGCTCGCGCCTCTTTCGGTCCAACCGTGAAATAAGTGACCAGGTGCAAGAGCGCGTAACCGGCGCGAACCAGTCGATCCAGGCCGGTTTCTTTCAGCCCAACAGCCGCCAGATAATCCGTGCGATCCGCCGGAGGCAGCGCGGCGATCTCCGACTCAATTTTGGCCGAAATCACCACCGCGACAGCGCCCTCTTCCTTGGCGCGCTGTTCGACCCTGCGCGAGAAGTCGTTTCCGGTTGCAGCGGAAGCCTCTTCCACGTTGCAGGCGTAAAGCACCGGGGCCGAGGTCAGCAGGCCCAGCGAGTGAAACAACTTTTCCTCTTCCGGCTTGCGTTCGACCATACGCGCAGGCTTGCCGTCGCGCAGCAGGACAAGAGAGCGGTTAATCAGATCGAGAGCCTCTTTCGCCTGCTTGGCATCCTCGCCGCTTCCCTTGGCTTTCTTTTCCAGGTTGTCGACGCGCTTTTCCAGGCTGTCGAGATCGGCCAGCATCAGTTCGGTCTCGATCGTGTCGATATCGGTGATCGGGTCAATCTTGCCTTCCACATGCGTGACATCACTGTCTTCAAAACAGCGCACCACGTGAATGATGGCGTCGACTTCGCGGATGGTGGCAAGGAACTGGTTGCCCAGACCTTCGCCTTTTGAAGCTCCGCGCACCAGACCGGCAATGTCGACAAACATGATGCGCGTTGGAATGATCTGCTCGGATTTGCCCAGTACCGCCAGCTTTTCGAGCCGCAGATCCGGCACGGCAATCTCGCCGACATTTGGCTCGATTGTGCAAAAAGGATAGTTGGCGGCCTGCGCCGCAGCGGTTTGCGTGAGCGCATTGAAGAGGGTCGACTTGCCGACATTCGGCAGGCCGACGATGCCGCATTTAAATCCCATGGTTGTCGCGTCTCTTACATGTCATTTGGAGCCGGGCGGCTCCTCGTCCTCGTCGAAGCCCTTTACGGCCATGGCGAGGTGCACCTTGTTCTGGAAGGATGAATCCTTGTTCTCGACCAGCAGTCCGGCATTGTCGGCGATGACGTCACATAGCGCTTCGACCCAGGCCCACTCGGTTTTGGCGAAATCGCCGAGAACATGCATCGGCACAAGCTCTTTGACGTCCGGTTTGTCGATGCCGATGCGCACGCGTTTGTAGTCGTTGCCGATGTGCGCAGTGATTGAGCGAAGGCCGTTGTGGCCCGCGACGCCCCCACCGACTTTTACCCTGACTTTTGCCGCCTGCAGATCGACTTCGTCGTGGAACACCACGACATCGCGCGCTTCAAGTTTGTAGAAATGCGCGGCTTCGACCACGGCTCGTCCTGACTCGTTCATATAGGTGCCGGGCAACAGCAACAGCACGCGTTCATCGGCGATGTTGCCCTCCACCGCCACGCCCTGAAAGCGCCGGCGCCACGGCGAAAGACCGTGACGACGCGCGATCGCCTGCACCGCCATGAAACCGATGTTGTGGCGGTTGCCGGCGTGGCTGGGACCGGGATTGCCGAGACCGACGAAAAGCAGCATGGCGTCAACGGCGCTGTTTCAATTTGCCGATTACGCAAACGCTGACGGTGAGGCCTGGACGAGGCCTCACTTCTTTTCGGGTTTCGCTGCAGCGGCACCGGCTGCAGGAGCTGCAGCACCTGCGGGTGCTACACCGGGAGCAGCGCCGGGCGCTGCCCCGGGAGCCGCACCGGGTGCTGCTCCTTCCGCGCCGGGAACGGCGCCGGCGGCAGCTGCTGCGGCTGCTGCAGCCGCTGCAGCTGCTGCGGCCTCGGCCGCGGCTTTCATTTCTTCCGCGTAACCCGAAGGCGGAACGACGGTGACGAGCGTCATGTCGGCGCGCCCGATCACTCGGATATTCGGCGGCAGCGTCACGTCATCGAGATGCTTCGAGTGATTGATCTCCAGACTCGAAATGTCGACGTCGATCGACTCTGGAATGGCGTCCGCCGGGCAAATGACCTCGACCGTGTGCGTGACGATGTTGACGGCGCCGCCGCGTTTCACACCGGGCGCCTGGTCGGCATTGAGCACGTGCACCGGAATGTGCACGCGAATGCTCGCACCTTCCGACACGCGCAGGAAATCGACATGGATCGGCAGATCCTTGATCGCGTCGAGCTGGAAGTCGCGCGGAATCACCCGATGCTTGGTGCCGTCGACATCGAGATTGTACAGCGTGGTGAGAAAGCGGCCCGCATAGATGCGCTGCCGCAAATCGTCATGGTCGAGCAGGACCATCACCGGGGGCTTGTTTTCACCATAGATCACACCCGGCACCTTGCCGGTGCGACGCGCAGCCCGGGCGGCCCCCTTGCCGCCTTTCGAACGCGCCGTCGCTTTCATTTCACGAACGGTCGCCATCTTGAAACCCTCATCTAAGCCAATGGAAAAGGCGGCTTTTTCCGCCGCCTGCGAACGCGGCAAGCCTCCAGGGGTGCCGGGGACCGCGAACGCGGCGGTTTATAGCGGCGGCAGCCGGAAAGGGCAAGAAATCACAACAGGAGTGGCGATAGTACTAATCCGCCGCCTGATCTTTGGCCTTTCGGGCGGGCTTTTCAGCCTTCGCCTCGAGCGTGGCAATCCGCGCCTTCAACGCCTCATTTTCCTCGCGTGCCAGGCGCGTCATTTCCTTAACCACCTCGAATTCCTCGCGCTGAACCACGTCGAGGTCGCGCAGGATCCGCTCCGCCTGGTTACGAAACAGGGTGTCAAATTCGCGCCGCACGCCCTGCGCAACCCCGGCCGCGTCATTCATCAGGCGTGCCATTTCGTCAAAAAAGCGGTTGCTGGTCTGCGTCATGTTCCGCCTCCGGCGCGTTTGCCTGCTTACAATGGCGATCCGGTTGTGCCGCCGCAAGAGCCGCCATGCTAACACTCAGTCGCAGGTGAAGCACTCTGCGAATTGGACCGCGCAATGCCACTTCTTGTTATTCCCTACCCCGCTTTCGATCCGGTGCTGGTGCATATCGGCCCGTTTGCGGTCCGCTGGTACGCGCTTGCCTACATCTTCGGAATCCTGATCGGCTGGGCCTATGCGCGCTTTCTTGTTCGCTCGCGGAAGCTTTGGGGCGGCAAGGCGCCGATGACGGTAACGGACTTTGATGACTTCGTGGTGTGGGTGACGCTGGGCATTATTTTCGGCGGCCGCGCCGGCTATGTGCTGTTCTATAACCTGCCGCACTTCGCGGCGCATCCGGTCGAAATCTTGCAACTATGGAACGGCGGCATGTCGTTCCACGGCGGCTTTGCCGGCTGCGTCATCGCCGTGCTTCTGTTCGGCTACAAGCGCGGCATCCCGGTCCTTTCGCTTGGCGACATCACCTGCGCGGTTGGGCCGATTGGGCTGTTCCTCGGGAGGATTGCCAATTTCATCAATGGCGAATTGTGGGGCCGTCCGACCGATGTCACCTGGGCGATAATATTTCCAGGCGGCGGGCCGATCCCGCGCCATCCCAGCCAGCTCTACGAAGCGACGTTGGAAGGTCTGGTCTTGTTAGCGGTCCTTGCACTTCTGATGTGGGCGGGAGCGCTTAAACGGCCTGGCCTGATTATCGGCAGCTTCGCCGTGTGCTATTCGATTGCCCGCGCGGCTTGCGAATTCTTCCGCGAGCCGGACGCGCAATTGGGATTCCTGTGGGGCGGCGCGACGATGGGTCAGTTATTGTCGATACCGTTGTTCCTGGCCGGCGTCGGCTTCATAATTTATGCGCTCAAACATCCGCTTCGGAGCCGCTAGTGGAACACCGCTCGCCGCTTGAGCTTGAAATCCGCCGGCGCATTACTGCGGCCGGTCCGATGCCGGTCGCTGAATATATGGCGATTTGCCTGTTTGACCGCGACCACGGTTACTACACAACGCGCGACCCATTCGGTGCCCGCGGTGATTTCATCACCGCGCCGGAAGTAAGTCAGATGTTCGGCGAACTGATCGGGCTGTGGGTTTCTACGGTCTGGAGGCTGATGGGTTCGCCGGAGAACGTCCGGCTCATCGAACTCGGTCCTGGGCGCGGCACGTTAATGAGCGATGCGTTGCGCGCGGTGAAAATTGTGCCGGAATTCCGCGCAGCTGTTGTCGTTCACCTGGTTGAAGTAAGTACGCTGCTGCAAGCCCAACAGGAAAAGACGTTGGAGGGAGCCGGCGTTCCGGTTTTCT
>Ga0187779_10001907_pt1 | contig 12949 bp, 7 predicted proteins | sample 1015_Q2_SP10_10__FD_132435 | JGI IMG/M metagenome (GOLD analysis project Ga0187779, IMG submission 132435) | Tropical peat soil microbial communities from peatlands in Department of Meta, Colombia - 1015_Q2_SP10_10_MG | ecosystem: Environmental > Terrestrial > Soil > Wetlands > Peat | place... | reverse complement strand
GTCATGTTCTCCTCTCTTTCAGGGGTTCATTCTTACTCATGAAGAAAATCTACCCATTTTGTGAAGAGGTGTCAATGGTCCGCTCCAGTTGGAATATTATTTCAAACCATAAAGAGTATCCTATTTTACTTCCCATCGTTAGTGAAGTCTGAAAACAGGGGGAGTTATCTCTCACGGTTTCTTAAGGAATGCGTTCAACCTTGTGGCTCAGAAGCGCGCAGAAACTGTGAACGGACGATCAAAAATTGTCCGGTTTCGGAGCATCTGAAACATACGGTATCTAAAATATCTTGTAAATTAAACCACTTGCAAAAAAGCGGATTGTTGGCATCAAAGTTGCTTTTTTATCCATCGAAGCTGGTTTGTCTTAGGGACGCATATGGAAAGCGGCGAATATTATATCGCGCTCGAGACAAATGAGGACCCCAACTTTCCAAGATTGATCTTGGGGTATATATTCGATGGGAAGACGGTAGAGATTTATAAGAATCGAGAAACATACATTGTCGTGAATATGAAAACGGAAAAGTTCCTGACGTGCATAGGTTATGAGCATGCCCATTATGTTTTTGAGGAGTGTGTGAGGAAACTGGAACCCCAAGGAAACGCATAACATAAAGCATTCCCCACCGCAAAGCCCGCCTAACCTACAAACAAGCGGGAGGAGATGCTGGGAAAAACCCGTATTGGCAAGACCACCCTCTTATACGTTCGTACAAATAGATCCATAAGCACATCTTCCACAATGATTCTTCGGGTCGATCGTAGGTAGGAAAGGCTGATCCGCATTCACGATCTCTCTCAGAAGAGCAAAAATAACCCGGCTCAGGTTTTCAAAATGGCTTTTGAACTCGGCTTCGTCCTTGAAAAGCGGAACTTCAATGTCGGAGTCGATCCTTGTTTTTCCGAGGAGTAAGAACATACAATCAATCTTTTCCGGTTCCTCTCCTGTTAACATAGAATAAAGGAGAAGATAGAAGGGGAGTTGGAGACTCCCGATGGCTCTGCCCCAGGAATCCCTGTCGTTAAGGTCGAGCCTATTGTACCGGATGATGAGGTAATTTCTGTTGGCCGAAGTCTTATAATCGAGAATCGCTGTCCTCTCTCCCCTTTTCTCTACCCTATCGAGCCGCGCCCTGAGTTTGAACGAGTCCTTTGTCACATCGATTTGCTGCTCGAGGCCCAGGATCTTTGTTCGAAAAGCTCTTAGCTTCGGCATCTGGTAATTCTTAATGAAATCTTTCAAATGGCTCTCTACCTGGTTCCTGAGCAGATAGATTTCACCCGTAGGGTCTTTACCGTACTGCTCTTCGAAACGCGTCCGGATGACCTTCTCGAATTCCTTAAGATTCACCTCCTTCTCCGTCAGGACAGATCCTATTTTCCCTTTGAAGTAATCGCAGAGGACCAGGTGAACAAAAGAGCCAATCTCTTCCTTCTCGAACTCTTCAGAAACGACCTCTTTTTCCTTCAGGCCGAGGACGTATTCGTAATAGAATTGGAGAGGGCAAAAGAGGTAGGTGTTTAGAGAACTGGCGCTGAAGCAATACTCCTCCAAAAAACGTATCACCTCCGGGGTCTTGTTGATGGAATGAGGGTTTCTCTCCCTCAGGCTGACGCTGTACTGGATGGTCTTCACATACCTGTTGTCATCCCTTACTTTTTCTCTCTTTTGCCTTTCCCAGAGGAGCTTCTGAACAAACCTGCTCCTCTCCTTCTCGTCATTTTCAACGTAAAAGAGATGGCATCGTTTTGCTCCTCGCACCAGCGTATCGAAGATATAGAACATGATCTCCTCTCTATCCAGGTAAGTGGAGAGTCCCAATATCTGCCTCGCCTTAAACGGCAAGAAGGAATCTTCTCTCGTCGTGTCGGGGAGGATGCCCTCATTCGCGTCGAGGAAGAGGACGTTCTCGAACTTCAGATTCCTCGTCTCCAGAAATCCAAGAACCTGTACCCCTCTTAAAGGCGTCCCTGTAAAAGGAGTGTAGGAGGTCGCGATGTATTTCTTTAAGAGAGTGAAATAGCTTGCGGCGTCCTGAAATTGGATCCCTTTCATCAGGGACCTGGAAAGGATCTCCAGTTGCGCGATGAAGGATTCCGAGTAGGGGTAGAAAAAGGGGTGGAGACGGGCGGTGCTATTCTGATAGAGAAATTCGACCACCTCTTTCAGCTTCCTGGCGAAATCTTCCACATCTCTAAAAGAAAGCATCTTCCTGATGGTTTGGCCATGGATCGCCTCTAAGTGGTCTCTCATCATCTTCAGGGTGATCCCCGGCTCGACTCTCAATACTTTTTCTTTGATGGAAGCGAGTATGTCCTCATCATTCTCCAACTCCGACAAGGAAAGAAACTTTCTGGTTCGCCTCTCCGTAAGAGCTTCCTCGATGGCATGGAAAAGAACCCTGGTGATGTCTGCCCTTCCCTGGAAATAGATGTTCTTCGTATAGGGATGGAGGATGAACTCCAGGTAATAAGGGATATAGAGGCGATCCCCGTCCATGGTGGTCACCACTTCCATCAGGTTATTGAAAAAACCGAAGAGGGGAGTCCTCTGGAGAGGATATCCGAGGGAGACATTATAATTGTCCGGATCAAGGAGGCTAAGAGTCTGGTGGAAAAGGGGAAACAACGCTTCGGAGGAGGGAAGGACGATGACAGTGTTTTCGCCAAGCTTTTCGTTTCGGTCAATTTTGTCTTTCAACAGGGCGCTGACACCGAAGACCTGGCCATGAGAATCCGGGCTCTGATGGAAATGGATTTCAGGCTCGGGTGCGGAGAATCCTTTTTGTGCCGTCACCCCCAGGTCGGACAGTTTCTTTTTGATCCCCTCTCCTTCCTGAAAAATGAACAGGGCGTTTTCATTTTTCGTGAGGAATCTAAAAACCTTTTTCTCCGACTCCGTGAGAGCAAAAAAACCTGCAAGGATGACTTTTTTGAAACGGCCAAGATTTAGACGATGAATTTCCTCCGAAACAGTCCGGTACCTCGAGGACCTCGTAGAAAAACGGCCTTCCTCTATCCGCTTGTAAAAGGCCTCATAGAAATAGGAGAGAGATTGGATGCTTCTTGCCGTGGGTTCGGGTATGGTCTCTCCTGCGATGCTGTCGATCTCTTTTACTTTCTGCGGGGATATTCCTTCGATATAAAGTTCTTCAAGGTCGTTGTATAGCTTCATCCCGACGGGGAAGAAGCTATCTGGAGTGAGAAAGCGCCCCTTCCCCAGCAGATCCGGCGAAGCCGCATGAATGGCGTAAAGGATCGAGATGGCATCGACGGCTTCGAGCTTTCTACCTTCGAGTCCCAAGGATTCGTCATGGACATGGTCGATGAATTCATCCATAGAAAGAATGACGGGCGGCATAAAACTCGATTTCTCTCTATCCGCTAGGACTTTCCTGAGGAAGTGCGCAGGCCTTTTACCCGGGAAGATAACGAGGCTTGAAGAATAATCCTTTCCCTCCGGGGACAGATGCTCTGCTATCTTCCCAATCAGGTTTTCTGATGATGAAATCAGAAGGAAGTTCATTTGACTTCTTCCGAAATTCAGACACTCGACTTCGGACTTTAGACTCTAGATTTTCCTGTAGAAAATGAACTCTGAAGGTGCTTTCTGCTCCATTACGTCCCTACCGCTTGTATCCCCCTGTATTTACTCCTTAAATAGGGATGAAGGAGGGTTACCAGTCTAAGGTCTGAAGTCTTTGGTCTTATGTCTGATCCACAGTCACTTTACTCTGGTGATCGCTTTCAGGTCCACGTAAGCGATGATCCCTTCGACATTCCTGTCTGGATACATCTCCCTCAAGATACGCGTATAGTTTTTGATCTGGGAGATGTATTCTTTTTCAGCTTCTCGGTCCGTCCCCGTCTTATAATCGATCACAACGATCCGGCCCTCTTCAAAGATTACCCGGTCCATTCTGAAGAGATTCCCGCGGAGGTCTGAAAAGTCTTGTTCCTTTCTGACGACCTTGGCCGGCGCGGCCAGAAAATAGGGAGTTACTTCTTTATGGTTCAGGAATTCAAGAAGACTTCTCTTCGTCGCTTCTTTCGAATAATCCGTCATCAATTCATCATTCACCCGATCGATGATCCGCTCAAGTTGCAACTCTATGTTTTCCAGGGCATCGACAAAATAAAGAACCCTGTGAATAAACTCGCCTCTCCGCCTCTCTTCCAGGTTGAGCTCCTCCACGGCTTCAAAAGGGAATTTTATTGGATCGGGATGGTGATAGAGTTTCATTTTCTCCCGAGTCCTTTCAAGCGAACGGGGGCGAACAACATTCTTTGATCCGACCCGAGAATCCATGGTCTGGAGAAGGTCAATCGGAAATTGACTTCTCTTTCCCTGAACTCCGATGATATAGAGTTCATCCTCCGCCCGCGTAAAACCCACATAAAGGGTGTTAAGCTTATTCACCAGATCCTTGAGTCTTTCCTCCTCATATTTTTCTTGAAGAAACCCGCTCGCCTTCATGATCTGCCGGTTGATTTTGAGCAAGCGGACTCCATCCGCCTCCTCGTCAAGAATATATTTGAAACCCCTGGGGATCTCTTCATACATGAGAATAATCCCTACCGGGAACCCCAAACCCTTCGCCTTGTGCAGGGTCATCACCTTCACGGCGTCGATTCCTGCCGGGACATCGATCGTCCAGTTCGACTCCCCTGCCTCTGCGTCAGAAGCGTATTTCAGAAAATCACCCGGGTTGTTTTTGCCCTTTCCTTCAAAATTTTTTATCACCTCCAGGATCTTGATGAGGGTCGCCTCTTCTTCCCTGAAGTGATCGAAAACTCTGTAGACACGATAAATCTCGTTCACCAGGTCATAGAGGGGCAGATAGCCCGTCGATTTGAAAAGGGCTTCGAAATAAATATTCCAGACATCAGGGAATTCCTCTTGGAAGGCTTTATAAAGGGAGGCTTTCTGGCGGTTCCTGAATAAAAATTCATGTAACGTTCTCAATTCAAGCTCTTTACTCGCATCCAAAGCTTTTCTGAAGATATCTCCGAGGACAAAACGTGCAAAGGAAAGATCGTCAGGCGGTGAATCGAGGAAGGTGAGCAAGGCCACGATTTCAGCCGTGAGCTTCCTCGTCCTAATGTCAAGATTGCTATAAGAGATGAAGGGAATGTCCACCTCATTGAGCCAGGTCGTGATATTCACCACGTCTTCGTTCCGATAAGCCAGGACGGCAATGTCCGAGTGAGAATACCCTCTGTGGATCAAATCCTTTATCAAATCCTGGATCTTCTTTTTTTCAGCGGGTCCATCCTCTTCCCTTTCGCACCCGATGACTTCCACGTAACCTGAACCCTTTTGGTCTTCCTTCACCGTTTGCTCATAACCTACCAGCCCGCTTCTGCTGGCGGGCTCCCGGTATCTGTCATGATTGGCGATCACCTTTTTGAAGAAAGCCTTGCTGAAATCGACCACTGCCTCCAGGCTCCGGTAGTTGACCTCCAGCTCTTTCACCTTGTGGAGAGCGGAGGGAAAAGGATTGGTCGATTCGAGTCTTTTCATGATTCCATAATCCGCATTCCTGAAACCGTAGATCGCCTGTTTGGTGTCACCCACCGCAAAGAGACTTCCGCCCTGGGAAAGGGAGTTCTCAATCAGAGGGAAGAGATTGGCCCACTGGATGGGAGAGGTATCCTGAAACTCGTCGATCAGATAGTGGTAGATCGTCTCCCCGATCCTGAAGTAGACATCGGGCACGATCTCACGGTCGAGATAGTCGGAAAGCTTCTTGTTGACGTCGTGAATGAAGATGGTTCCTTCCCTCCTCTTCACTTCCTCGAGGATATCCTCGAAGGCCCCGTAAGTCCTCAGATAGGGACCGTAATAGGTCGTCGCGTAAAGTTCGATATATTTCTTTATTTGATCTGTGAGGAGGTCCCATTGCTCCGATATCTTTGCGTACTGAGTCATCTCTTCTTCTCTCTTGGGCTTGATGACAGGAACGTTGAAAAGACCTTTATCGACAAGATCGGGGAAGGCATCCCTTCTCACCATCTCAAGAATCTTGTAGAAGGAACTCCCTTTGCTTTTCGTGAGTCCCGATGTTTCAACCAGCCCGTGCAGGCTCTCCGCCGTGTCCCGAATCTTTTTCTTGATCGACTCGGTCTTCTTTTCGGCGTCGATGATTTTGGCCTGTTTGGCCATGCCGGAGAGCTGATGGTAAAGTTCCACGGTCTCCGCGAGAAAATCCTTTGAGGGGTCCCAAGGATAAGCAGACTCCCCTCCCCTGGTCTCCAGAATGATCTCTGAAAGCTCCTTGAGGAACTCAGCCTCTCGAGTTCCCTCTCGGACCCCTCGTAGGAATCGATTGAAGGCGTAGGTCATGATGCCCTCGGGGACCATCACCATCGTAAAGTCGGGGCTATAACCGAGATTGACTGCCGAGGCTTTGTAGATGGAGGTCATATAACTGTCAATCGTCTTCACCTGGAATTCCGTATAGTTTTTTAGAATTTCATCAATCATCGCCCCGGCCTTCCCCGCGAGGTGGTCTTTTTTTACGGAGACAATCTCAGAAAGTGCCTCCGTCTTTTCGGAGTCTTTGAAATAAAGGTCCTTAAGCCACGAGAGGATCCTCCCCTTCATCTCCTTCGCCGCATTATTTGAAAACGTAATGGCCAGAATATTTCTGAGATGGTTCTGAGGAATCTTATCGGAAAGGAGGAACTGGACGAATCGCTCCGCGAGCGAGTAGGTCTTTCCGGAGCCCGCAGAAGCCTTCAAAATGGTCACCTGCGGAAAGGGGATGGATGAATCCTTTTCAAGAACTGCATCGGCCATCGTTTTAACAAAATTTACATCCTCTAAGACACCCTGTCAATTCCCCCTTGGGAACAACCTGTTTGAAACCTTGTCAATCGCCGGATTAAAATGAAAATGCCGCGATCCAGCGCACATGTCGTGTCACGATTTCTATTGAAAAATGGGAAAAAGCACACGATTTAGTAAAAAGGGCGAGATCAAGAGATTCGAACGATTGTGTCAAAAGCAGCGCGCTGGCCTTCTTCTAAAACCCCTCAAAAGAATCCCCGGCAAAAAATCTGCCAAGGCTTAGGGAAGTCGAAGTGTGGAGTCCCAAGGAGGAAAGGGTGGTGTGCTTGAGTCTATAAGGTTTTGAGCATCTCTTCCGCCAAATCTCTTAGATCGCTGTCGCTAGCGGTCATGGCTAAAATGTCCACCTTGGCTTTGAAGCCCTGCTTCTCAATCGGACTTCTGGTTTCATAGAGATCCTTCATCGCCGCAAGGGCCTGCAACACCTTCTCGGGATCCGAATAATCCAATAAAAGCGAGAGGGTGCTCCAGTCGTCCGGCAGACCGTACTGATCCAAATAAGCTTTTACCGTGGCTTCGAACTGATCTGTGCCGTGATAACGATCGATGTCGTTATGGGCCTTTTGATGTTTCTTGGTACCTTTCTTTCCCATGAAAAGTTTATCAGCCTCCTTCCGATACTTTTTCATCACCCATTCGGAACGACGAGATCTCACGCGTTCCTCGGGAGTTTCCTTGGGAGCGTACGGACTGCGGTCCCGCCTTCGATCAATCTCTCTCCAAGAAATCTTTTCTCTTTCGTCTTCATCGTGACGCCGAACCATCTTCGTCTCTATCTTTCCGGGCTGGTCACTCTCTTGGTCCTGCCATGGAAGAAAATGAAAAAGTGAGGAGAGAAAAGCTACGGGGATCCCATTTTCTCTGCGCGTTTACCCCGTTAGAAAGCCTGAACATTCTCCTTATTTATTTAAGGCAGGGCCGTGGCTCCGACCTTTCTAACGGGGTTAACCTCGACCCCTTGAAGAGTGAAAACGAGAGTGACGACCTCCCCCGATTTTCCAAACTTCTCCAACGGCTTTCCATTCAGGATCAGGTCAACGCCACCGGCATTCCCGAGTTTCATGCGAATCCGATTCGCCGTCTGGACGGAAATACCGTCTCTTGGTTTGAAAATCATCTCTTTTTCCGGTTGATCATCTACCTGAAGGCTCACCCATGTCTCCTCGGTCGCTTTAAGCGCGAAGGAGAAAGATTTCTTTTCCTGAACAGAAGTGGTCGCGGCAACTGGAGCAGAGGGGGCCCGAGATCTCTTCTCTTCGACAACACGGTTCTCTTCTGAGAGACGGGTTGTCGCCGGGGCAGGAGGAGCGGGAGCGACTCCAGGTTTTTCTTCGACAGATTTTCCAGGGAGGGGTTCCATAGGGGGGGTTGAGGAATAAGGGGAGAAGAAAAAGAAGATGACAACGCTTGCCACAATGACCCCTACGACCACCCATGTCTGTTTTGTGTTCCATAAAATTTTCTGCTTGGGTTTTGAAGGTGGGGGGGCTGAAGCCTTCTGTTTGTTTTTCACGGGTTGAGGGGAAGGAGGGACAGCAGGTTCTCCTTTTAAATCTCTTTCGTAACGAAGAAGGACATCGTTGGCATCGAGCCTGAGATACTTGGCATAGGCTAAGAGAAACCCTTTCACATAGGTGGCAGCCGGAAGGAGGTCAGTTTGATTCTCTTCGATGGCCTTGAGGATGTGCTCTCTCACCCTCGTATTTTTCGACACCTCTCTCAACGAAATCTTTCTGGACTCCCGCTGATCTTTGAGAAATTTTCCTAACGTTTCCCTCTCATCCACAGATAACCCCCTCAAGGTGAATGGCTCAAGGTCGATGGATAGCCCAGCCGATCCAGGGCACGAGAGTCTCGCGTCCAGTCCTTCTCCACATTTACCCACACGTCTAAAAAGACCCTTGTTCCCAAGAAGGCTTCCACCTCTTTTCGAGCAGCCTCTCCTATCTTTTTCAATTTCTGACCGCCTCTTCCGATGAGAATCTTTTTCTGAGAATCTCTCTCGACATGGATCGTTCCTTTAATGACCACGAGGCTTTTTCCGGGATGCTCTTCAAACGCTTCGATGGTGACAGCCGTTGAATAAGGAATCTCTTGATAGCATTCCCGGATCACCTTTTCTCGAATGATCTCGGAAACCCAGAAGCGTTCGGTCTGGTCAGTGATCATATCCCCCGGATAATAGGGCGGCGATTCGGGAAGGGCTTTCAGGATTTCGTCCAGCAGAACATCCGTCCCTTCTCCCGTAACGGCCGAGACCGGAAATATTTCTTTGAAGGGAAAAAGTCTTCGATACTGATCCATGATGGGGAGAAGGCCCTTTCTCTTCACCAAATCAATTTTATTGATGACCAGGAAGGGAACACCGCTGCTTGCCCTGAGGGGCTCCATCATCTCCCGGTCCTTTTCGACATGAGGAGCTTTTGCCTCGATGAGGAAAAGAAGGATATCTGCATCCCGAGCCGAAGCCATCGCTGTTCGGACCATCCGCTGATTCAACTCAGATCCACCATGGTGAATCCCCGGAGTGTCAAGGAAGATAAGCTGACCTCCTCCCACGTTCTTAATGCCGAGAATGCGGTCTCGGGTGGTCTGGGGTCTTTTTGCAACGATGGCAATCTTATCACCGAGGAAACGATTGAACAGGGTCGATTTCCCAACATTCGGCCTTCCCAGGATGGAGATAAAACCGGATTTGAAGGACGCCATTCTTTATCTAAAATAAGAAAGTAATGAGTTCGGAGTTCAGAGTTCGGAGTAATCAATCCTTAGTTTTACTTTGGGAGACTAGGGGGTCAAAGTTTCGAGACGAGAATTTCCGAACTCCTAACTCCCTCCTCCGAACTCCATTTCTATGACGGTAGCGTGAGATCCACGACCTCCTGGATGTGCTCGACTAAGACGAAGCGCATTTCCTCCTTGATATATTCCGGAATATCGTCGAGATTCTTCTCATTTTTCTTAGGCAGGATCACGATCTTCACCCCAGCCCGGCGGGCAGCTAGTATTTTTTCCTTAATCCCTCCCACGGGAAGCACTCTTCCGCTCAAGGTCAGTTCTCCGGTCATCGCAATCTCACGGGGAACGGGTCTTTCCTTCAAAAGAGAGAGAACGGCTGTGGCAATGGTGATCCCGGCAGAAGGTCCGTCTTTGGGAGTCGCGCCAGCCGGGATGTGGATATGAAGGTCACACTCCTGATAGAAATTCTCGGGGATACGGAGGGAGGAAGCATTCGTTCGAATGTAGGAGAGAGCTGCTTGAGCGGATTCCTTCATCACCTCTCCGAGGGATCCCGTCAAGATAAGACCTTTATCTCCCCGCATTTTAGAAGTTTCGATAAAGATAATGTCCCCACCATTTTCTGTCCAAGCCAGTCCTGTAGCCACGCCGACGCGGTCTTTCTCCTGAGCGACTTCACGAAAGAATTCTCGCGGTCCCAGAAGCTCCTCAACGGCCGCCTCTTCGATGCTCTCTTTCGGGGTATTCCCCATGGCCATTTCCTTGGCCACTTTTCGACACAGCGTGGCGATCATCCTTTCCAAATTTCGAACCCCTGCCTCCCGGGTATATTCTCGGATAATCTTGTGAACCGCTTCCGGAGTAAAAGAGAGAGGAGTGTCTTTCAACCCGTTCTCCTCCTTTTGATCAGGGATCAGAAATTGAAAGGCAATCTTCTCCTTTTCCTCCTCGGTATATCCTGACAGATGGATCACTTCCATCCGATCCAATAAGGCGGGAGGAATGGGCGACAGGGTGTTGGCCGTCGTAATAAACAAGACACGGGAGAGGTCAAAAGGGACATCCAGGTAATGATCGGTAAACGAAAAATTTTGTTCCGGATCAAGGGTTTCAAGAAGGGCCGAGGCCGGATCTCCCCGGACGTCTTGACCGATCTTATCCACCTCGTCGAGCATAAAGACGGGGTTGGCGGTTTCCGCCCTCCGAATCTCTTGAATGATCCGGCCTGGAAGAGCTCCCACATAAGTTCGACGATGCCCACGGACCTCTGCTTCATCCCTCACCCCTCCCAAAGAAATACGGATAAACTTCCTTTCCAGAGCGCGGGCGATGGAGCGCCCCAGAGATGTCTTACCCACACCGGGAGGACCGACAAAACACAGGATAGGGCCCTTCATGGGTTCCTTCAATTTCTTAACAGCTAGGAACTCTAAGATTCGCTCCTTCACTTTTTCAAGGTCATAATGGTCTTCATTCAAGATGACCTGTGCCCTGCAGAGGTCAAGGTTGTCCACGGTCTTTTTATTCCACGGCATCGTGATGAGGTAGTCGAGATAAGTTCTGGAAACGGTATATTCCGCAGAAATGGGATTCATCCGCTCGAGCCGGTTGATCTCTTTATAGGCTATCTCTTCCACCTGCTGCGGCATCTCGGCGTTTCGGACTTTCTCCCTGAGTTCGTGGATCTCGGCCAGATAAGGATCCTCTTCAAGCGCTTCCCGCTGTCCCCTTTGGGAAGGACGAAAGGAATGATCCTTCAAAAATTTCCCTCCCTCTTTCCCGGAGTTGAGGAGGGGATGAGGTCTGGTCGGGGAGGACTGGATTTCTCGATTGAAGTAGTGAAAAACTTTTTTCAGCCGTTCCATGGGATCGATGGTCTCGAAGATCTCCTGCTGTTCCTTCAATCCCAAATGGAGCGTAATGGCGATCAGATCAGCGAGTCTCCCGGGTTGGTCAATCTTGTCGAGGGTCTTCAATATCTCCTCGGGAAGAGGCTTTCCCATAGAGAGTGAAATTTTAAAAAGGGCTCCGATGCTCTGAACCAGGGTTTCAGAAAGAACTGTCCTCTCTTGCTGTTCGTTGATCTCGCTGACGTCTGCCTTGAAATAAGGCGGCTCTCGGGTAATGTCAAGCAGAAAGACCCTCGAAAGCCCCTCCACCAGAATCTTCATCCCTTTGTTCGGCAACTTAACCAGTTGGAGAATCTTACAGACCGTCCCAACCGAGAGGAGATCTTTGGGCTGAGGGTCTTTGAGAGAGGGGTCGCGCAAACCAACGCATCCGATTAGACTATTTTCCAACAATACCTTATTCAAGACGGCCAAGGCTTCATCAGACTGGAAAAAAAGAGGCGCAACGACGTATGGGAAGATGATTGTTTCTTTCAGGGGGATGAAGAGAAGTCGTTGCGGGATGGAAATGCTTTCTGACTTATAAAGATATCTCACAAGAAACTCCGCTTCGAATTGGAAAAACAGAAACTATTATACGAAAATAATGAAATTTGTCAAAGAAGCTCAAAGAACTCCTCCAGGCAAGACCAGGCTTCCGGTACGCTCCAGTCCCTTCCCCCTATCATCCTCCCGACCGACATCCTTGTTGATCGACGAAGAAAGTAACAAGAATCCAGCCCCTCACCCGTATTGGTCCATAATCTTCTCCGCCCCGGGAGGGAGGCAGCCCTTCCGGCTTCGAGGAAAGGAACGCGCAAAATAGCGACTCCCGCCCCGATCAACAATGAAACGGTAATTTTCTTCTCATTCTCATCTGCAAATGGCGGCTAGTCGAAGACTAAAATATATTCTTATCTCCGTCAACCCTTTGGATGCAGCGAACGACGACCGATGAGCGACGGACAAAAAGCGAATCAAGAATATTTGAAATTTCCCCACGGATACCCTCCCTCATAAAGGGTAAGCGAGCCTGCCTGACAATAGGCAGGGATGCGGACGTCCAAGTAAAAAAGAGATACCGGGCGGATTTCTCTTGCGAGAAATCTCTCCTTGAAAAGAGCCCTTAGACATGATAATGATAAGACGACATATTCAATCCTTTGGATGCGATCTGTTTCGCTATAAGCTAGGAGTGGAGAGTCATCTTAAGAGAAGAACCTTGGGCTCCCATGTGGAAGTCGAAGGAATTCGGAGCGGCAATCGTTTCTGCCTTTTTCGGCACGGACAGGAGGGTTTCTATGGCGGGCGTGAACAAAGTCATCCTCATCGGTAATCTGGGTGCAGATCCTGAGGTGAAGTATCTCAGCAATGGCACAACCGTGGCAAATTTTAGGATCGCGACCAGCGAGAATCGGGTCAATCGATCTTCCGGAGAAAAAACGACGATCACGGAATGGCACCG
>Ga0187779_10001906_pt1 | contig 12950 bp, 11 predicted proteins | sample 1015_Q2_SP10_10__FD_132435 | JGI IMG/M metagenome (GOLD analysis project Ga0187779, IMG submission 132435) | Tropical peat soil microbial communities from peatlands in Department of Meta, Colombia - 1015_Q2_SP10_10_MG | ecosystem: Environmental > Terrestrial > Soil > Wetlands > Peat | place... | reverse complement strand
TTCGGCCGGCAGGCCACGGCCTGGGCAGTGGCCTACGCCACGGTGTCGCTTCTGTCCGGAGAAGCCGGCTACGTCAACGCCCATCCGCCGGTCCTGGACTGCGCCCCGGCCAGCTTCGGATGACCGCCTCGGGACAAGATATCGCGAGGGCCGGGACGTTGGTCCCTGGCCCCGAGGACCGGGCGCCGGGTTGACTGGTCAGGTGTTCGTGAGCGCGGAGACGGTGGCCGATGTCGGCTTTGATACCGCACGGGCCAGGCTGATGGGCCTGGCCCGGGGCGGATGGCTGGCCGGCGCGTCGCGGGAGGCGTTCGGGGAGCTGGGCCGGGGGCTGGCCCGGGTGGGTCCGGCGCCGGTGGTGTCGCGACTGGTGGAGGTGCAGTTCGGCACGATGGTTACGCGTACCGGGTCGGCGCTGCTGCCCCTGCGGTGGCAGGCCGCCGGGGCGGGCGGCGGGCTGTTCCCGGCGTTGGATGCCGACATTACGGTGTCCCCGTACGGGGAGTCCGGGACGCTGATCGCGCTGGCCGGGGTGTACCGTGCACCGCTGGGCACGGTGGGGGCGGCGCTGGACCGAGTGGTCATGCGGCGGGTAGCGGTCGCGACGGTGCGCCGGTTCGTGCGCCGGGTGGAGGAAGCCATCGCTGATCCTGCGGCGGCTGCCGCGCCGGTGGCCGGGATCCTCGAACACGGGGTGCGGCGGTTCCCGATGGTGCCCGAGGAGGCGTGAAAGCTAGTAGCGCAGGTCGGCCACCACTCCGTATATCCGTATCGGTCAGGCCAGGGCCAAGGCGATGGCATGCAGGGCCAGCCCCACGCCCGCCCCGACCACCGTGCCGTTGATGCGGATGAACTGCAGATCGCGGCCGAGGAGCAGTTCCAGCTGGCTGGAGGTCTCGGCGGCGTCCCACCGCTCGATGGTCCCGCTGACCAGGCCGGCCAGCTCGTCGTGGAACTGGTCGGCCAGGGCCCGGGCGCCGGACTCGACCATGCGCTCCAGGCCGTCCTGCAGCGCTTGGTCTGATCCGAGACGGCGGCCGGCCGCCGCGAGCAGTCCGGCCAGCCGGCGGCGCAGCTCGGAGTCCGGGTCAGCGGCCTGGGTCCGCAGCGTCTCCTTGGCCTGCTGCCACAGCGAGGAGGACCAGTCCCGCAGCGCGGCGCTGCCCAGCACGTCGCGCTTGAGGCGCTCCCCGCGCTGGCGCAGCCCCGGGTCGGTCTCGAGGCGGTCGGGGAGCGTGGCGAGCCACGCCTCGAACTGGCGGCGGCTCTGGTCGTCGGGATCGGCGGCCATGGCCATGAGCCGGTAGCGCAGGCGATGGTACAGGCGGTCGAAGACCCGCCGGTAGACCGCGTCGGGCACCCAGCGCGGGGCCTCGACCTCGAACCGGTCACGAAGTTCCTCGTGGTGCTCGCCGAGATAACGGTCGGCGGCGGTCACCGCGGCAACGAGCAGCTCGGTGTGCTGGCCTTCGGCGATTAGGACCCGCAGGGCTCGCCCGGCCAGCGGCGCCACCTCGACGGCGTCGACGGCGCGGGTCAGTTCGGCGGTGAGCACGCGCTGGACATCCTCATCGCGCAGTGCCTCGGCCACGGTCACGACGAGATCCGCGGCGTGACCGGCGAAACTGGCGGCGTTGGCCTCCTCGGCCAGCCAGGCCGCCAGGCGGGGCACGAGGAGAGCCGAACGGATCCGTTCGGCCAGGACCTCGGCGTTGAGGAAGTTCTCCTGCACGAACTGGCCGAGGGTCGCGGCGAACTGGTCCTTGCGCTCGACGAGCAGCGCGGTGTGCGGTATCGGCAGGCCCAGCGGGCGGCGGAACAGGGCCGTCACCGCGAACCAGTCGGCGATGCCGCCGACCATGGCGGCCTCCGCCCCGGCCTGCACGTAGCCGAGCAGGGTCCCGTGGTCGCCGGCGGCGGTCACGCCCAGGAACAGGGCCGTGGCCCCCACGAGGAACGCGGTGGCCCGCCGGCGTGCGGCGGCCAGGCGGCGCTGCCGCACGGCCAGTGGCTCGCGCTCGAGGGTGGATATCGGTGCGGCGGACATCGTGGCGGTAGGTTGCATCTGGCCGTCCCCGGTCAGTCATTGGTCGAGTGTTCGGTCGGCACGTCCGGCCTCAGTCTCGCAGGATCTGCATGACACCCTAGAGAACGTGAGCCCGAGCCCAGCCGACCAGGCCGCCGCCGTGATCAGCCCTGATCGCGCTGTCCGGACCGCCGACCCCGACCGGGTCCTGGTCACCGAGGCGCTGCACTCCTAGTAAGAACCCAGCTCTCGCTAAGGATGGCCTGGTAGCGTTCATCGATGCCCGCCACAGGCCTGGCGGCATCTCGTTGTTCCGGGCTTGACCTGCGGAAAGTGCGCGAAGTGAGGACTGGGTCGCCGCTGGCGTCGGACGTGATCGCGGCCGAGGCGCGCAGCATGCCGGTGTCCAGGCTTCAGCGGGGCGACCTCATTGCCGTCCTCGTGCTCGTCACGCTGCCGACCGTCATCTTCGGCCTGCCCGCGGTGCTCGGGCACACCCTTCTCCCCGGAGACGACCTGACCCAGAACCTCCCGCTGCGGGCGCTGGCCGGGCAGGAGATCCGGGCTGGGCACCTGCCCCTGCTCAACCCGTACATCTGGAGTGGCGCGCCGTTGCTGGCGGGCTGGAACGCGGCCGCCGCGTACCCGCTCACCTGGCTGTTCGCGATCCTGCCCGGTACCGCGGCGTGGACGGTCAACATGATCGCCACCTTGGCGGTGGCCGGGCTCGGGATGTTCGGCTTCCTGCGGGCCCTGCGGCTGGCCAGCCTGGCCAGCTTCCTCGGGGCGTTCTCCTTCGCCTTCGCCGGGGGCATGTCGGCCCAGGTGACCCACTTCGGCCTGGTCGCCGGCCTGAGCTGGGTGCCGCTAGGGCTGCTGAGCATCCTGCGACTTTCCCAGGACCGCCCTCTGGTCTCGCGGCTCGGCTGGACTGCGGTCCTGGCCGTGGCCCTCAGCCTGGTGATCCTCGCTGGCGAACCTCGGGCCATCGATGACGCCTGCGTGATCCTGTTGATCTACGCGGCCTGGCAGGCCGCCCGGCTGGGGCGCCGCGCGGGCCCGGCCCTGGTCTCGGTGGCCGCGGGCCTGGCCCTGGGCGTGGGCCTGGGCGCGGTGCAGTGGCTGCCCGGCCTGGCCGCGATCAGCAGCTCTCAGCGCGCGGCCGATTCGATGGCCCTGTACAGTTCCGGTTCACTGCCGGTCCGGTGGGTGCTGCTGACGCTGGTACCGGACCTCCTGGGCGGTTCCGGGTCGCTGGGCCAGCCCAGCTTCTTCGGTTTCTACAACCTGACCGAGGTGACGAGCTATGTCGGCCTCCTCCCGCTCGTCGCCGCGTTCGCCCTGCTCGGCCGGCTGCGGTGGCGCCCGCGGGCGCCGGAGTGGCTCGTCTGGCAGGTGATGGCGCTGGCCGGGGTGGCGCTCGCGCTGGGTGGCAACACCCCGCTGGGCGACGTGCTCTATCGCCTGCCGTTGTTCGGTGACCAGCGGCTGCAGAGCCGCAACATCCTGGTGCTGGACCTGGCGCTGGCCGTGCTGCTCGCGTACTGGGCCGACCGGCCCTTCGGCGGCCCTGACGAGGGCCCGCGACGCCGCCGGGAGGCCGTGCTCGGCGCGGTGCCTGCGCTGGCGGCGGTGGCGGCGGTCGCGCTCGCCTTCACCTGGGGCCTGGGCTGGGTGCGCTGGGTGGGGCTGGACATCTTCCCCAGCGCCAGCGTTGTCGGCCAGCTGAAGCCGTGGCTGGTTCCCTACGCCGCGCTGGGCGCGGCCGCGGCCGCGCTAGTGATCTTCGGGCAGCGTTTGCGACCTGGGCTGGGCGCGCGGCTGATCGCCGGCTTCGTCCTCGTTGACGTGGCGGTGTTCACCGTGCTCTGCGTGGTCGAGGTCGGGCCCGGCGGGTTCGCCGACTCTGATGCCTCCGCAGCCTCCTCCCGGCACGCCGCGGCAGGCCGGATCACGACGGCGGCAGCCACGGCTCCGCTGCGCCCGGTGGCGGCGCTCGGGTATCGCGGGCGGTTCGCCATCTACGATCCCGACCAGCTCGATCTGAACCAGCTGTTGAGCCTCGACGCGCCCGATAACAACGCCGTCGGCGGCGGGGCGATGCCGTCCGTGCAGGGCTACTCGTCCACCGTCGACGGCCGCTACGCGGCGGGGACCGGATCACACCAGGCCACCGGGGACGGGCAGAACACCCTCGCGCCGGCCGCCGTCGCTGACGGGGTCCTCGACCAGCTCGATACCTCGGTCCTGCTGACCCCGGCCGCGTACCTGATCACGCAGGCCACCGGGGCCGGCCCGGCCGGCGGGCCGCCCGGTACCGGCCGGCGCGACCTGGCCGCGGGTCAGCGGGCAACCTGGTACGTGGGCGGCACGATCGACGTGTCCGAGGTCGAAGTGCCGGACGCCCGGGCCAGGCTGGACGCGGCCGCCGGGACCCGGATCGGGCTCGTGGCGCCGGACGGCTCGGCGCGGTGGTTCCGCGCGCGAGCGGCGACCCCGTCGACGCTCGCCATCACCGTGCCGCAGCCGGTGGCGAGCGTAGCGGTGGTGGCCCAGGCGAGCGTGGCGCCCGGCCCGCTCGGCCCGCCGTCGGTGACCGGGTCGGACGGAAGCGTGTTCGTGGCCGACGGCCGGCTGCAGGATGTTCTCGTCCCGCCGCACTGGGCGTTCGCCGGCCTCGACGGCCCGTTCGCGGTCTTCGCCAACCACTTCGCCCAGCCGCCGCTGCGCCTCGAGGCCCTGCCCGGCCAGTCCGTCTCCGGCGCGTGGCTCAGGGGTTCCGGCGGCGCGCCCGCCGAGCCGACGGCGGCCACGGTGTTCTCCCCGCACGGCGTCCGCGTGATCCGCTCGGTGGCGGCGATCTCCGGCTGGAGCGCCACGTGGCACCCCCGGCACGGCGCCGCCACCGGGCTGAGGATCCAGCCGGACGGCCTGGTCCAGGCTGTCGACGTCCCGCCCGGCCTCGGCGTCCTCACCTGGAGCTATACCCCGCCCGGCTTCGGGGTCGGCCTGACCCTGTCGCTCGCCGCGGCGACGCTGGTCCTGGCCTGCCTGACGCTGGCGCTCAGGACCCGGGCCCTGCGGCGACGGCTAGGGCGGCGTTGAGGACGTCGAGGGCGGAGGTCTGGCGGACGGCGTCGGGCCGGTCGAAGGGGCCGGTCCAGGACAGGCCGACCTGGTTGCGGTGGTTGCGGCTGTTCCGCCACAGGGAGGTGGCGTTGGCCAGGATGAAGTCGCGGTAGGCGGGGCGCGGACGGTGCCGGTGCAGCTCGTACAGGTGCCGGACGAAGATGCCCTTGAACTGCGGGCGGTCGCGGTCGCGGCGGGTGGTCAGGCCCTCGCCCGGCTCGGTCAGGATCCCCGGCGGGACGGTCAGGTCGTGCAGCGCGGCCGCCGCGATGGCCTCGGCCTGGCTGAGGTGGGCGTCATCGTCGGTGATCTCGGCCAGCACGGTCAGTGCGCCTATGATGACGCCCTGGTTGTAGGTCCAGGTCGTTCCGCCATTATTCAGGCAGTCGGCGGTCAGGCCGTCGTTGACCAGGCCCGCCGGCCCGATGAGGCCGCTGGTCCGGAACCACTGCCATTCGCGCAGCGCCCAGCCGAGATGATCGCCGCGGCCGGGGATGCGCTGGTGCAGACGGCCCGCGATGAGCAGGAACAGCTCGTTGGGGATCGCGTTCTTGTAGGTTTTCCGGCGCGTCCACCACAGGCCGCCGCCGCACGTGTCGTCCCAGCCGGCCGCCATGCCGTCGAACAGCGCGCGGGCCAGGTCCAGGTACTTCACCTCGCCGGTCAGGTCGAAGGCCGCGATCCAGGCCAGCGCCCACCAGCCGTCATCATCGTAGTACTCGTTGCTGAACCCCCGGTTGGCCAGGCCGGCCCGGCCGAATGTCGTCTCGATGGCGTACCGGTACCGGCGCTCGCCGGTCCGCTGGCCGTGCTGGATCACAGCGGTCAGGGCGTTGGCGGAGTTCCACCAGCCCGCTGTCTTCCACAGCCCGGTCCTCGGGTTATACCACCGCTGCAGCGCGTCGACGGCGTCGCCGGCCCAGCTCCGGTACTGGTCCACGGGTCTCTATTCTTCCTCGGAACCACCCTAGGGGGTCGGGGCCGGGCCGCCTGGATGGTTGTCCGGCTGCCCGGCGCTGATGTGCAGCAGCGCGGGCACCAGGGTGGCCAGCGCGAGCCAGCGGGTCAGTGAGTTCCGCGGCAGCAGGGCGAGCGTCACCCAGGCCACGGCGGTGTACCAGGGCAGCGACCACGGGGCCACCAGCACCCAGGCGAAGGTCAGCGCGCAGGTGGCCGCGAGCACGGCGGGCACGTCCGGGGACAGCCGGTTGTACAGGTACCAGGCCAGCGCGAGCAGCAGCAGCGGCCACAGCACGCCGATCAGCGTGTTGATCGTGGCCGGCGTCGCCAGGTGGTCGCCGAGGACCTGGAACAGCCGCCAGAACGACGGCGAGATGACCCGCCCGGACGCCTGCGGCAGCGGCTTCAGCGCGTTCAGGCCGTAACTGAAGAAGTACAGCCCGAACGCGACCACGGCCGCCACCGCGGCGGTGCGGAGCAGGCGCGCCCAGCCGCGCTCGCGGATCAGCGGCACGGCGATGCCCAGCGCGACGAAGGCCGCGCTGATCTTGATCCCGAGGGCGATGCCGATTAGCACGCCGGTGGCCAGGTCGTGCCAGACGGTCGCGCCGCGGCGCGAGATCAGGATGGCCGCGATCCCGGCCAGCGCGACGAGGGCGTCCAGCTGCCCGCCCATGACCAGCACGTAGATCAGCAGCGGGTTCGCGGCCCAGATCAGGCCGGCCCGGATCGGATCGGCCGCCGAGCGCAGCAGCAGGTACCCGGCGGCCACGTACGCCGCCCCGGTCATGATCATCAGGACCCAGATGGTCAGCCACGGCCTGCTGCCGCCCACGAGCGCCGCGGCGAGGTGGGTCCAGGTGGCCACCGGGCCGTACACCGAGGGGGCAGACCGCCACCGGGGGTCGACCAGGGCGACATACGGATTGTGGACACCGCCGGGCAGGCTGGCGGGCAGGAAGGTGTACGGGTCGTGCCCGAGCGCGGCGATGCGCCCGTACGCGGCCAGGCTGGCCGGATCCGAGCTGCCGACCGGTGTGATGTTCACCACCACCGCGACCACGGCCGCCGCGAACCAGAAGACCCGCCGCGGGTTCGGCCGCCAGCCGCGGCTGTTGGCCCACAGCATCCCGGCCAGGCCCAGGCAGCAGAGCGTGATGGCGGGATACATGATGGCGTTGGTGACGTCGGCGGACAGGATTGGCGCCCCCAGCCGGCGGGCCAGGGCGGTGAGCGGCAGGAGCACCGGCAGCGTGGCCTCGCTCGCGCCGGGCGCGGTGGCGCATAGCCCGGTGAAGGCCAGCAGCCCGAGCCCGAGCGCCGACAGCGACAGCGCGGGCAGCGGCCGGGCCAGCGGGCTGGACTTGAGCGTCCGGATGAGCACGCCCATCAGCGCCTCGACCCGGCCACCTGGGATTGGCGGCTCGGCGAGCTTGGGGGCCTGTGCTGCGGCGGGAGCTGACGCCTTGGTAACCGGACCCTGGGTCATCGCGTCACCCCGGGCGAGAGCATCCGCGGCCGCCCCTGGGGTGGGTCTGGGGGGACAAACACGGCCCAGCCGGCCACCTCAACGCCAGGGATTCCATGCCCTGCATGGTAGGCGACCACGGCGAGAGCGGCGTCACTCTCGGCCAGAACACGGCCGCGGTCACAGCGAGTTGCCAGCAGAAGCGGCGCATCTACTAGCGCGGATGCGGTTAGCTGAAGACCATGTTCGTGTCGCCCGGGTCCCGCCTGCACGAGTGGGCCGGACGCGGCCGGCGCGCGCTGCGCCAGCACTGGCTGTTCGCCGCCCTCGTGCTGGCCGCCGCCGCGCTGCGCGCCGTGGTCCTCCTGGCCTACCAGCAGGCGCTGATCTTCCCGGACAGCGAACGGTACCTGCAGTATGCCCACAACTTCATCATCGGGCAGTGGATTCCGGACTGGCTGCGCACCAGCGGCTACTCGGTCCTGCTCATGCCCGCGGTGCTGGCCCGCAACCTCACGTCGGTCGTCACCGTCCAGCACCTGCTCGGGCTGGCCACCGCGCTGCTGATCTACGCGACGGCCCTGCACTTCGGCGCCCGGCGCTGGCTGGCCGCGCTGGCCGCGATCCCGGTGCTGTTCGACCCGCTGCAGCTCGACCTCGAGCAGTACATCCTCACCGACGTCTGCGCGACTTTCCTGGTCCTGGTGGCGCTGGTCGTGCTGGTGTGGAAGCGCGAGGCGATCGGCAAGGCGGCCCCGGCAGTGGCCGGGCTGCTGATCGCCGCGGCCACGCTCATCAGGGAATCCGACCTGCTGGTGATGCTCCCCGGGCTGTTGTACCTGGCCGTCGTCATCCGGCCCTGGCGGCGCCTGGCCGGCCGGGCAGCGCTGCTGCTGGCCGGCTGCCTGATCCCGGTGCTGGCCTACGTCGGCTGGTTCAACTCGTGGTTCGGGACGTTCAACTTCGTCACCTACAACAGCGAGTTCCTGTACGGGCGGATCGCGCAGTTCGCCGTGTGCACGGGCCTGCCACTGCCCTCCTACGAGCAGCACCTGTGCCCGCAGCAGCCGCCGGCGCAGCGCAGTCCGGACTTCTACATGTGGGCGAAACAGTCGCCGCAGGTGACGCTCAAGCCCACCGACGGGCTCAGCAAGGGCCAGATCATCAACGACTTCGACTGGCGGGTCATCAAGCACCAGCCGCTGACCTATCTCAGCGTGGTGGCCGACGACGTCCTGTACGGCTTCTCCCCGGTCCGCGGGGACGGCCCCGAGAAGTACCCGACCAGGTACCACGACTTCCGCCCGTCCTTTCCGGGCACCAACGACGAGGATGAGATGGCCGCGCTGCGCACCTACAGCGGCAGCGGCCCGCGGGTCCAGCCCGCGCTGGCCGATTTCCTGGCCGGCTACGGCCGGGACTTTCATGTGCCCGGACCGCTGCTGGCCGCCGGCCTGGCCCTGGGGTTGGCCGGCCTGGCCGGCGTCGGCCGGGCCCGGCGCAGTCGGCTGCGCGGGCCCTGCCTGCTGTTCACGCTGGGCACCGTAGCCATGATCGTGCCCCCGTTCATCATCGCCACCTTCGACTGGCGGTACGAACTGCCGCAACTCTCGCTGATCCCGATCGCCGCGGTCCTGGGCGTGACGGCCCTGGCCGGCTGGGACCGGGACCGCACCCCCGCGACGGCGGAGGCGTCAGATGCCGCCGTTCTCCCGGCTGTAGAACGGGATGGCGACCGAGGCGCCGACGACGACGCCAGAGGCCTGGATCAGCCACTGCTCGGCCCTGGTGGCCGGGTTGAACCACAGCAGCGAGACGCTGCCGGCGCAGCTGGTCGGGGCCTGGATCAGTAGCCCGGAGCCGAGCGCGGTCAGCACGCGGTTGTCTCCGTTGGTCCGGGGCACCGTGACCAGCATGATCGAGCCGGTGCGGGCCTGCTTGAGGATCTGCGGCACGGCGCAGGGCTCGGCGGTTGCGGACGAGAGGGTAGCCAATGAGTGTGACTTGCGACCGGAACGAATCGGCAGAGAGGCACTACACCGGTCGGCCACGCTACATCGGTGTGACGTGACAGGTCCTGTGAGGCGGAAGCGGGCAGATCAGGACCGGATCCGGTCGGCCAGGTCCGCGACGCCCGGCAGGGCCAGCAGCTGGCCGGTGGGCGGCGCCTCGATGCCCTCACGCAGCGTCCAGTGGTCCAGGTAGACGCCGGCCGGCAGCCAGTACTCGGCGGCGGGCAGGTTGCCCATGACCACGACGCAGCCCTGCCGGGAGCTGCGCCGGTTGGGGGCCGGGACCCAGAACACGCGGCCGGCGCTGTCGGCGACGAGCGGGCCGAGGTCCACGATCTCGCCCCATTCGACGAACTCCCACAGCCGCCCGTCATCGAACGGGCTGATGGTGAACGGCGGCCAGTGCAGCAGCTCGCTGGTCCCGGCCATCGGCAGCACCCGGATCTCGGGGAGCAGGGCCGGGGCGTCCCAGGGTTCGGGCGGCCGGGAGTTCACGACCAGCATCGCAGTGACCTGGCTGTCGGTGACCCAGCCGAGCAGCGCGCCGTCACGCGGCACCGGCATGCTGGCCGTGATCAGCTGGCGGATCGTGCCGGCGACCGGATCTCCCGGCCGGATGGCCCGGTTGATCCCGTCGTGGCGCTGCCAGGAGCGCAGGACGAACAGGTCCTCGCGAGCCTGGGTCAGGACGAAGAAGCCGGCCGACCCGGGTGCGCGGCTGACCAGGACCATGGACAGCGACCCGCCGTCCGCCGGGTGCGCCGTGACCGCGAGCGGGTGGCGCTCGAACAACCGCACGCACGCCTCGAACGAGGTCGTGCCTGAGGGGGCGTGAATGGTCATCACCGCTCACCGCCGGGACGTGAGGGTGAAGTAGGTGGCCCGGCCCCAGGGCGTGCGGTAACTGCCCCACTCGTCCGAGAGGGCGGCCACCAGGACCAGGCCAGGACCGGGGTCCGAGGTACCGTGCACGTAGACGCGGATCCGACCGCGGTCACAGCGGATGTCCAGCGCGATGGACCCGCCCGCCTGGTGCAGGATGGCGTCGGTGACCAGGTCGCTGGTGAGCAGGACCGCGACGTCCGGGTCGACCGAGGCAGCGCAGGCCGCCAGGGCGGCAAGGACCTGACGGCGGGCTTCGGCCGCCGCAGCCGGTTCGGCGGTCAGCCGGACACGGCACCCGTGCCGTTCGGTCGGACGGGTCGGCGCCATCGTAGTCATGGGTTTCCTTAGGGGTTCCGGGGAGCCACCGGTGCCTGGTTGCGTTAAAAATGCTGATGCAAGTTGCAGTGAGAGACATCGGTCAGTTGACGGATATAGAACCGGACGTCTTGACCAGGGTGCGCTCGGCGCCGAGCGCGCGCAGCATGTCGGCGCGGGTGACCATCCGCCGGGCAGCGCCGCCGCACAGCAGGCCGATCGGGGTCGGGGACGCGGCGGTCATCAGGTGAGCATTCTCCCCGGCTGGGCGCTAGCGGCCGCGGCGGTACGGCACAATGAGGGGGATTCATGAGCGGGAGGGAGCAGGGCGCGGTGGCAGGTGACGCGGGCGGAACCGGGATCGACAGCACGGTGCCGCATTCGGCCCGGATCTGGAACTACTGGCTGGGCGGCAAGGACAACTACGCCGTCGACCGGGTGGCCGGTGAGCAGACGATCGCCGTCCTGCCCGAGATCGTGGACATCGCCCGGGCCTCCCGCGGGTTCCTGGCGCGCGTGGTTCACTACCTGGCCGCCGACGCCGGGATCCGCCAGTTCCTGGACATCGGGACCGGGTTGCCGACGGCCAACAACACGCACGAGGTCGCGCAGAAGGTCGCGCCCGAATCGAGGGTGGTGTACGTCGACAACGACCCGATGGTGCTGACCCACGCCCGGGCGCTGCTGACCGGCAGCGCTGAGGGCGCCACCGATTTCATCGAGGCCGACGCCCGCGACGTCGAGGTGATCCTGCGCAGCGCGGCCGCGACGCTGGACTTCACCCGGCCGGTGGCCATCACCATGCTGGGCATCCTGCCGTTCATCGGCGACGACGATGAGGCCCGGGGCATCGTGCGGCGGCTGCTGGCCGCGGTGCCGGCCGGCAGCTACCTGGGAATCACGCATTCCACGAGTGAGGTCAGCGGCGAGCGGGTGATCGAGGCGGTCCGGCAGTGGAACGCGGTGGCCCCGACGCCCTATACGCTGCGCAGCCCCGCGCAGATTGCCGCGTTCTTCGAGGGCCTGGAGCTGGTCGAACCCGGGCTGGTGCCGTGCCCGCGGTGGCGGCCGGACCTGGACGACGCCGACGGCGCGCGGGACATGGACGAGTACTGCGCACTCGGCCGCAAGTAAGGTCAGGTCACCTGGGCCGGCAGCCGCCCGCCTGCGCCAATATGTTGACAAAGTCGCGGCCACGCGATGAGGCTTTTTTGCAGCGCTCCAAACGGCGTCGGGCCCGGCCAGGGGCTGAGGGAAGGTGGTCGCCAGTGCAGTCAGGAGTGAGCAAGGAACGGCTGGAGCGGTACAGCCTGACGGGGCCGGAGAACCAGGCGGCGGTGCGGGCGGGCCTGGCCACCGGGGCCTGGTTCCGCAGCGCGGTGCCGCGCAAGCGGATGAAGGAGCTGATGCGGCGCTCGGACTACCCGGCCATCAGGGACACCATCATCTGGCTCGGGCTCATGGCGCTGTTCGCGGGGCTCGGCATCGCGTTCTGGGGCAGCTGGTGGGCGGTCCCGTTCTTCCTGGCCTACGGCCTGCTCTACGGTTCGACGTCGGACTCGCGCTGGCACGAGGCCGGGCACGGGACGGCGTTCCGGACGCGCTGGATCGACCAGGGCCTGTACCAGCTGGCCTCGTTCATGATCATGCGCGACCCGACGACCTGGCGGTGGAGCCACACGCGGCACCATACCGACACCCTGATCCTGGGCCGGGACCCGGAGATCGCGGTCATGCGGCCGGCCCGGCTGGCCAGGCTGCTGGTCAACTTCGTCGGCCTGATCGACGTGCCGCTGGCGTTCGCGCTGATGTTCCGGCACGCGGCCGGGCGGCTCACGCCCGACGAGGCCGACTACGTGCCGGCCACCGAGCGGCACAAGGTGTACCGGACGGCCCGGATCCACCTGGCCATCTACGCGGTCACCATCGGGCTGGCCGTCGGGTTCCGGACCTGGCTGCCGGTGGTGCTGATCGGCGGGCCGCGGCTTTACGGCGCGCTGCTGCTGTACTTCTACAGCTTCACCCAGCACGCCGGCATGGGCGAGAACGTGCTGGACTACCGGCTGAACACCCGCACGGTGAAGATGTGCCGGATCAACCGGTTCCTGTACTGGAACATGAACTACCACGTCGAGCACCACATGTTCCCGATGGT
>Ga0187779_10001905_pt1 | contig 12952 bp, 12 predicted proteins | sample 1015_Q2_SP10_10__FD_132435 | JGI IMG/M metagenome (GOLD analysis project Ga0187779, IMG submission 132435) | Tropical peat soil microbial communities from peatlands in Department of Meta, Colombia - 1015_Q2_SP10_10_MG | ecosystem: Environmental > Terrestrial > Soil > Wetlands > Peat | place... | reverse complement strand
GCCTCCGCGCTGGAGCAGATCGACGAGGCTCGCGCGATCCTCGCCCGGCTCAGGCTCGAAGGCGACGCGGATGTCGAGACGCGCAATCTTCCCTACGGCAAGCAGCGGCTTCTCGAGATTGCGCTCGCGCTCGCCACGCGGCCGCGTGTGCTGCTTCTCGACGAGCCTGCGGCTGGAATTCCGTCCGCCGAGAGCGCAGAGCTCTTCGGCGTGATCGCCGCGTTGCCGCGCGATGTCTCGGTCGTTTTCATCGAGCACGACATGAACCTCGTGTTCAAGTTCGCCGAGAAGATCACCGTGCTCGTCGGCGGGCGCGTGCTCGTCGAGGGCACGCCGGAGGCGATCTCACGCGACGCGCAGGTGCGCGAGGTCTATCTCGGGGAGGCGCAGCATGCCTAGACTGCTCGCCGCCGAGCGCCTCACGGCCGGTTACGGTGCCTCGATCGTGCTCGAGGATGTTTCGCTCGAGATCGACGAAGGCGGGAGCGTCGCCTTACTCGGCCGCAACGGCGTGGGCAAGACGACGCTGCTGCTGACGCTTCTGGGCCTCACGCGGCTCCAGTCCGGAAGCATCGCCTGGCGCGGCGAGGAGATCGGCTCGCTGCCTACTTTCCGCCGTGCGCAGGCGGGCCTGGGCTGGGTACCGCAGGAGCGCTTCATGTTCCCGTCGCTCACGGTCGAGGAGCACCTGACGGTCATCGCGCGACCCGGCCCCTGGAATCTCGGCCGGGCCTATTCCGTTTTTCCGCGCCTGGAGGAGCGCCGGCGCAACCTCGGCAATCAACTCTCCGGCGGCGAGCAGCAGATGGTCGCGATCGCACGGGCGCTCATGACCAATCCGAAGCTGCTGCTGCTCGACGAACCGATGGAGGGGCTCGCTCCCATCATCGTGCAGGAGCTGATGAAGATCATCGGCGAGCTCGTGCGTGCCGGCGACTTCGCCGTGATCGTGGTCGAGCAGCACGCGCGGCTGGCGCTTTCGCTCACGCAGCAGGTTCTTGTCCTCGACCGCGGCCGCGTCGTTCACAACGGGCCGAGCGACGAGCTGCTGCGGGACGAGCAAAAGCTCGATCGCCTCGTGGCGGTCGCCTGACGAGGTCAGTCCCGCAACCAGATCGCGAGCGTCGCAAGAAACTCGTCGCCTGCATCGACTGCGCGCAGGCGCCATCGTTCGGGTGCGTATGGCGGCGGTCCTGCAGTGAGGCTGATCGTGCCGCTCAGCACCACGTCGATGCTGCGGAACGGGGCCGAAATCCCGTCGCCCGTCGCCTTGCTCATCGCTTCCTTGCAGGTCCAGTAGCGAAGGAATTTCGCTCGATGCTCATCGGGACCGAGACCGGCTAGTGTCGATTGCTCGACCGGCGTCAGGAATTTTCGGGCCAGTCCCTCCGCATTTACCTCGCGGTCGGCGCGCTCGATGTCCACACCGATGCGCGGACCGCGCGCGAGGCCCACGAGCGCGGCATCCTGCGTGTGCGAGACGTTGAAGTCGATGCCGTCGACGCCGTCGAGGCGAGGGCGGCCGCGTTCGCCCCGCACAATCGGCACAGCGGATGGCGTGAGCGAGAGCGTGCGCCCCAGGATGCCGCGCAGGAGCGCGCGCCCGATCACGTAGCGCCGCCGCAGCCAGTCGCGCCCGAACCGCGCCGCGCGGGCGTGCTCCGCCGGCGCGAGCCACGAGGCGATGCGCGCATACTCTTCCTCGCCGGCGGCTAAGGTGGCGAACCACAGCTCGATGCCGTCGACGGGCGCGCTCGCGGGATGCACGCGCCGCGCGTTGCCGGGAAGGGGGAAATCGTCTACGCTCACGCGCCGCGGCCTACTTGACTGATGGTCTTCATCCTCCGCTCGCTCGGTCGGCTGCCCCTGTGGGCGCTCTACCGCTTCGCATCGTTCCTTTATTTTGTCACGTTTCATCTGCTGCGCTGGCGGCGTGATCTCGCCGCGCGCAACATCGCTCGCTCGTTTCCCGAGAAGACCGAAGCCGAGCACGCAGCTATTCTCGAGCAGTCATACCGCAACATGGCCGAGGTGGTCGTGGAGATCGCCTGGGGCTGGCGCGCGAGCGCCGAAGACCTCAAGGGCAGGCTCGCCATCGAGAACGTCGACCTCGTCCGCCGATTCGTGGCTGAGCGACGCTCCGTCATCCTGCTCACGGCGCACGTCTGCAACTGGGAATGGCTGCTGCCCGGTGGCGGTGCGCACTTCGGGATCCCGATCGATGCCGTGTACAAGCCGCTGCGCGTGGCAAGCCTCGACACCTACATGCGCGAGGCGCGCAGCCGTTTCGGCGGCAAGCCGATCCCGATCAAGGAATTCGCCTTCGAGCTGCTGCGCCGCGCGGGCGAGCCGCGCGCCTACGGAATGGTGGCCGACCAGACGCCGCTCAAGGGCATGGACAAGCACTGGACGACTTTCCTGCACCAGGACACGGCGTTCTTCACGGGGGCGGTGAAGATCGCGCGCTTCCTCGACGCGGCGGTGGTCTACGTGGCGATGCGCCGCCTGGGTCGCGGGCGGTACGGGGTACAGCTTCACGTTCTCGCCGAGCCGCCGTACGACGAGCGCGAAGGCGACTGGATCATCGAAGCATACGCGCGACGTCTCGAGCAGGAGATCCGGGCCAGCCCGCCCGACTGGCTGTGGGTGCACAACAAGTGGAAATATCCCAAGCCCGCCGCGTGAAGGGGCGGGCGGCACGTGTTTATCAAGGTACCGGTGGAGGAGTACGCTTGTCTCGGGGCGACGAGAAAAGAAACTGGGCGAGAAAAGAGATCGAGTTCTGGCACCACATGAGCGATAATCGCCCAGTATATCGATAATCGCCCTTGACGTCGTCAATCTGAACGCCCTAGACTGTGTTCGTTAGTCGCACAATCGTGCGATAAACGAACCAATCCGGCAGCGAAGCGCGCCGGCGGAGGAGGAAACTTGATTCGCGGCACGACGAGGATCATCGCGCACATCGGCGACCCGATCGCGCCGGTCAAGTCGCCCATGATCTACAACCCGTATTTCGAGAGCGCCGGCATCGACGCGGTCGTCGTGCCGATGGGCGTGCGCGCAGGCGACTACCCGGCATTTCTCACGGCGATCTTTCGGCTGACCAACATCGCCGGGGCGCTGGTAACGATGCCGCACAAGGTTACGACGGTCGGGCTGCTCGACGAGGCGAGCACCGCGGTGAAGATCGCGCAATCGTGCAACGCGGTGCTGCGCCGCGCGGACGGCAGGCTGTTCGGTGATCTCTTCGACGGTGCCGGATTCGTCAGGGGCCTCGAGCGCAACGGCTTCAGCCTCGCCGGGGCACGATGCCTCGTCGTCGGCACAGGCGGGGTCGGCTCCGCGATCGCTGCCGCGCTGGCAGCGGGGCGCGCAGGCGCGATCGCGCTCTACGACAGCAATCCGGCGAGCGCGAAGGGGCTTGCCGAGCGACTGCGCCTGCATTACCCGGCGCTCGAAGTCACGCAGGGCTCGAACGATCCTGTCGGCTTCGACCTCGTCGTCAACGCCACGCCGCTCGGTATGAACCCTGGCGACGCGCCCCCGCTCGACGTGGGACGGCTCGCGCCGCGGACTTTCGTGGGCGAGGTGGTCATGAAGCAGGAGGTGACGCCGCTGCTGCGCGCCGCGCGCGAGAAGGGCTGTCGGACGCAGGTGGGTACCGCGATGCTCTTCGAGCAGATTCCTCTGTACCTCGAATTCTTCGGCTTCGGCGCGACCACCGCGGACGAGCTGCGCGCCGTCGCTTCGCTTGCTTGAGGCCGCATCGAAATGACGACACGCCAGAATGTTTTCCGAGCGCAGAGGCGGGGGCGGTTCACGCGTCCCGTCCCTGCGATGCAAGCGTATGGCCGCCCGCTCGGCGGCGGAGCCTGATCGCTGTCCAACTCCAAGGAGGAAATCGTGAAACACGCACTGCGCAACACTGCCGCGGTTCTCGCATTGGCCGCGTCCACCTGCGTCTTCGCTCAGCAGGGACCGATCCAGATCATCGGCCTGATGGAACTCTCCGGGACGGGCGCGACGGCAGGGACCAACTTCGACAACGGCGTGAAGCTCGCCGTGAAGGAGATCAACGCTTCCGGCGGCATCCTCGGCCGCAAGATCGACTATCAGTCCTGGGATACGCAGACCGCGCCGCAAACCGCCAAGGCGCTGGCGCAGAAGGCCGTCGATCAGGGCGCGTACGTGGTGATGGGCCCGGTGTTCTCGGGCTCGATCATCGTCAGCATGGCCGAGACCAAGCGAGCCGAAATCCCGAACTTCACGGGCGGCGAGGCGGCGAACATCACCGAGCAGGGCAACCCTTACATCTTCCGCACGTCGTTCACGCAGGCGACCGCGATGCCGAAGGTCGCGCGCTACCTCAAGGACCAGGTCAAGGCCAAGAGCGTGGCGGTTATGTGGGTGAACAACGATTTCGGCAAGGGCGGCCGCGACGCGATCACGAAGGCGCTCAGCGCAGAGGGGATCAAGGTTGCGGCCGATATCTCGACCGACCCGGGCCAGGTCGATTTCTCGGGACCGGTGCTCAAGGCGAAGCAATCCAACGCGGACGCTCTCTTCGTCTACACGAACGAGGAGGAATCGGCACGTGCGCTGCGCGAGCTCAAGAAGCAGGGCTATGACAAGCCGATCGTCGGCGAGACGACGCTCACCGGGCAGAAGGTGATCGAGCTCGCGGGTGATGCGGCCAACGGCGCTGTGGCGCACGTCGGGTTGACGGTCGATGCGCCGCAGCCGCAGATCAAGGCCTTCGACGAGAAGTTCCAGAAGGAATACAAGTACAAGAGCGACCACAACGGAATGAAGGGCTACAGCGGCATGTACGTGGTCAAGGCGGTCACCGAGAAGATCGGCAAGATCGATCCCAAGGCGTTCGCCAAGGCGATGCATGGCGCCACCATCCTGGTAAAGGACCAGCCCGGAGTGCTGCTCGATGTGCATTTCGACGACAAGGGCGACCTCGACCGGGAGAGCTTCCTCGTCAAGGTGGTCAACGGCAAGCAGGTCGTCACCACCACGCTGCCGCCACTTTTCCCGATCAAGTAACGCGACGCTATGCGGCCGCGTCATCCCGGCGTAGGCCGGGATCCAAGGTCGCGGCGCGGCGGCGAAACCGCGAACTTGGGCCCCGGCCTACGCCGGGGCGACAAATCGGCCGTACGATCATCAGGAGGAGGGCGATGGCTGACTTTCTGCAACTGATCATTTCCGGGACCGCGACCGGCGCCATCTACGCGCTGGCGGCGCTCGGCTTCACGCTGCTCTGGCAAGCGTCGAACACGATCAACTTCGCGCAGGGCGAGTTCGTGATGCTTCCCGCCTTCGTGATGCTGTTCTTCATCAACACGGCGGGGCTGCCGCTCTGGATGTCCTTCCTGCTGACCTGCGCGGTGGCGATGCTCCTGCTCGGATACACCTTCAAGCGGGCGATCGTCGATCCGCTGATCCGTCACGGCGTGATCCCGCTGGTCATTGCCACGCTTGGCCTGTCCATCGGGGTCAAGCAACTCGTCAAGGCTGGCGTCACGGCCCAGGCGTTGCCATTTCCGAATCCATTTCCGGACGGCCTTCTGGCGTTGGGCGATTTCAAGGTGTCCTACGCCGACGTGGGAACGCTGGTCATCGCCGGAGCGATTGTCATCGGGCTGCAGATGTTCCTCAATCGCACGGTGACCGGACGCGCGATGCAGGCCGTGGCGCAGAACACGGATGCCGCCAAGGTGCTCGGCATCAACGTCCGGCGCATGGTGCTCTATACCTTCCTGATCAACGCGGTCTTGGCGGCCGTCGCAGCGCTGCTCGTCACCCCGACCTACCTCGCGAAGTTCGACATGGGCGAGTCGATCGGACTCAAGGCGTTCTACGCGGCGATCATCGGCGGTTTCAACCAGACGCGCGGCGCACTGCTCGGCGGCGTGCTGGTCGGCGTGCTGGAGAACCTTACCGGAGCGTACGTCTCGCCCGCCTACAAGGAAGGCGTGGCGCTGCTGCTCTTCCTCATCGTGATCGTCTTCCGGCCCGAAGGCCTGCTGGGCAAGGCCGAGGAGCGCAAGGTATGAGCAAGCCGCAGAGGATTGCTTTTCTGGTCGGGCTCGCGGCGTACGCGATCCTGCCGCTGTTTCTCAAGAGCTACGGCATCTACCTGATGACGTTGCTGTGCGTCTACCTGATGGCGGTGTTCGGGTTGAATCTGATCGTCGGTTACGCGGGCCAGATGTCGATCGGGCAGGCAGCGTTCTACGGCATCGGCGCCTATCACGCAGCGATCCTGCTCAAGCTCGGCTGGCCGTTCTTTGCCGTGCTGCCCATCGCCGCGGTCGCCTGCTTCGCGATCGGCCTCGCGCTCGGCTTCCCGGCGCTGCGAGTACAGCACCACTACCTCGCTTTCGCGACGCTCGGCTTCAACGTGCTCGTCTACCTCGTCATGCGCAACGAGGAAGCGCTGACCGGCGGCACGTTCGGGATCCCCAACATCCCGCGGCCGTCGCTCCTTGGCTATTCGCTGGACGGCGCGTTGCCCTTCTTCTACTTTGCGTACGCGTCGGTGATCGTGCTGGCGCTCGTACTCTGGTGGATCCTGCGCTCGCCGTGGGGCCGTGCGTTCGCGGCGCTGCGGGACAATCCGATCCGCGCCGAGAGCACGGGCGTCAACATCACGGCGTACACGCTGCTCGCCTTCGCGATCGGGGCGGCCTGCGCAGGCGTCGGCGGCGTCTACCTCGCCACCCTGGTCAACTTCATCGAGCCGGGGCAGTTCCACCTCTCGGTGTCGCTGATGATGCTGCTTGCCGTGATCGTGGGCGGATCCGGGCGTTTATTCGGCCCGGTTGTGGGGGCGGTCATCGTGATTCTGCTGCCGGAGTGGCTGCGCTTCCTGCAGGACTGGTACCTGGCCATCTTCGGCTTCGCGGTGATCGTGATGATGGTATTTCTCCCTGGCGGCCTGATGTCGATTGCCGACCGCTTCAAGACGAGCGGGGGCGCCAAATGACGACTCGGCCGAGCTTTCTCGAGGTCAAGCACGTCCAGAAGCACTACGGCGCGATCAAGGCCGTCGACGGCGTAAGCCTATCGGTCGGTCCCGGCGAGATCGTCGGAGTTATCGGGCCCAACGGGTCGGGCAAGACCACGCTCTTCAACAGCATCCTGGGCCAGATCAAGCCCACGGCCGGCAACGTCGAATTTTGCGGCGAGGACATCACCGGAATGTCGCCGCTCGAGCTCTCACGCCGCGGCGTCGGGCGCACGTTCCAGACGCTGCAGGTCTTCGGGAAGCTCTCCGTGCGCGACAACCTGATCGCCGCGGCGCAGGAGTTCAAGGGCACGATGCCCGGCCGGCTCTTCGCCCAGCCCGACGCGGGCCTCGGGCACCACGCCGACGAGATGATCGAACTCTTCCGACTCAAGCACGTCGCGCATCTGCCCGCGGGGAGCCTCTCCTACGGCCAGCAGAAGCTGATCGACATTGCCATGGCCTTCATGCCGGCACCGCGCTTGGTGCTGCTCGACGAGCCGTGCGCCGGGGTCAATCCGAGCCTCGTCGACGAGTTGCACGACCGGTTGGTCGAGCTCAACAAGACGCAGGGCGGAAGCTTCGTGGTCATCGAGCACAACATGGACTTCATCATGAAGCTCTGCCCGCACGTGGTGTGCATGGTCGAGGGGAAGGTGCTTGCCGAGGGACCACCGAAGGAGGTGCAGTCGAACCGGCAGGTGCTGGAGGCGTATCTTGGAAACTGAGGCGACTATGAGTCTTTCGTCATCCCGGCGCAGGCCGGGATCCAATCACCAGGCCGCATTGGGCCCCGGCCTTCGCCGGGGCGACCAGCAGGAACAATCATGAGCGAGAAGATCATCGAATTCGAGAAGGTCGTCGCCGGTTATTCGCCGAGCCTGACCATCCTCAACGAGACGACGCTCGACGCACGCAAGGGCGAGATCACGCTGCTGATCGGTCCCAACGGCGCCGGGAAATCGACCGTCCTCAAGACTCTCTTCGGCATGCTGGTTCCGCGCTCCGGCGAGGTCCGCTTCGAAGGCAAGCGCGTCAACGGCAAGTCGCAGCGCGAGTTGCTGGCTCAGGGCATCGCCTTCGTGCCGCAGGGGCGCAATCTGTTCGGGTCGCTGTCGGTGCGGCACAACCTGGAGCTGGGCGGCATCACGCTGCCGCGCGGCGAGCTGGGCGGCCGGATCGACGAGGTGCTGGCCCGTTTTCCGAGGATCAAGGAGCGCATCGACAATCAGGCATCGACGATGTCCGGCGGTGAGCAGAAGCAGCTCGAGATCGGGCGGGCGCTGCTCCTGCGCCCGCGGGTGATCCTGATCGACGAGCCCTCGATCGGCCTCTCGCCGAAGCTCGTGCAGGAAGTCATGACGCTGCTCAGGTCGCTCGCGGACCAGGGCGTGACGGTGCTCATGGTCGAGCAGAACGTACGCACGGCGCTCAAGTATTCGAACCGGGCGCTGGTGCTGGAAATGGGTCGCCTCGCGCTCGACCGCCCGGCCTCCGAGTTGCTGGGCGATCCCGATCTCAATCGGCTCTTCCTCGGCGGCCACGTCAAGACCGCAGCGTGACGCGCGCTCTATCGCTGGCTGCGCTGACCGTTCTCGAGCTTTCGCCACCGGAGATGGTCGCCTGTGCGGCCGGGGCCGGGTATTCCCACGTTGGACTGAGGCTCGTTCCGGCCACCGATCACGAACCGACGTGGCCGGTGATCGGCGATACGCCGATGGTGCGCGAGATCGAGTCGAGGCTGCGCGACGCCGGCGTCCGTTTGCTCGACATCGAGATCTTTCGCCTCAAGCCGGAAACCGGTGTGCGCGACTATCTGGCGGCGCTGGAAACTGGCGCGCAGCTCGGTGCGAAGCATGTGCTCGTCGCCGGCAACGATCCGCTCGAGGCACGCCTCGTCGAGCGCCTGGCTGCGCTTTGCGACCTCGGGGCGCCGCTCGGGCTCCACTTCGCTCTCGAGCCGATGCCGTGGACGGACGTGAAGACGCTGCAGCAAGGCGCGCGGATCATCGAAGCGACGGGCCGCGCGAACGCGGCAATCCTCATCGACGCCATCCACTTCGATCGCGGCGGCAACGTACCCGCAGACATCGCCGCCGTACGGCGCGAACGGTTGCGCTACGCGCAACTCTGCGACGCGCCTGCCGAGCGTCCGCGGGACGTGGAAACGCTGCTGCACCAGGCGCGCGCCGAGCGGCTCATGCCCGGAGACGGCGGGCTCGATCTCGCGGGAATCCTTCGCGCGCTGCCTCGCGATATACCGCTAGCCCTCGAGGTCCCGATGCTGGGGCTGAAAAAAACGCTGCCGGCGGTTGAACGCGCGACGATGATTCGCGCAAAAGCCGAGGCGCTGCTGGCGGAGCTCTGACCCCGCGCGGGGAAAATATCCGCGAAAACAGAGTGTTGTCGTCGGTACTGCGCGAGCGGCCGCCGCGGCTCGCCGCGCACCCCGTCTTGACACTGTGCACGGCAAGGTGAAGCATTGCTGTTGCAGCGGTGCTCCCCTCGGGGTTGCGCCGTGGCGCAAGGGCAAAACTGTCGTAAGGCAGTGACGCAAAGCCTCCGGCCCAGTGCTTGCACAGGGTAGCGGGGCTGCCGGCGGAGCACCGCCGTCAGCGCATGGGTCCACGTCACCGTCCGACGACGCCGTTGGGGAGGTATACGACGTGGACTCTTCTCCTGATTCGTCCCATCTGTCAGGCCGAAAGCCTGATGTCTCCGCCGCTGCGCCGGAGCTAGGTCGCGAGGCAGCGGACGCTCCCAGCGGCGCCAGTGCGGAAGCGCCCGCCGACGACGCCGCCAAAGTGCGACGCGTGCCGAAGATCCACCGTCTGATCGCCGGTCAGGAATGCTTCGGTCTCGAAGCGCAGGCCTTCCACAATGGGGCAGAGCGAACGCTCGCGCGGCTCGCCGCGCCGAGGCTGCAGACGCCTCGCATCGACGTTCACGCACTGGGCGAGGACTTTCGTCTCGATGCTGCGGCGAGCTGGACGCTGTTGCGCGCGCTGCTCGGAGCAGGCCTGCTGCTTCCCGACGGTCCGGGCTGCTACCGGCCTTCCGCGCGCTTCCGCGAGTACGCCGTTGCGGACATCGTCACGCCGCTCTCTCGGGCTCAGGCGAGGGGCCTTGTCGATCAGGCACGCATGGTGGCTGCAGGCATCAACGCCGACGCGGCACGAAATCCGTTCCGGATAAGGATGATCCTCGTCTCGGGCAGCTACATGAGCCGCCACGAGCGCGTTCCGGAGCTTTCGCTGTGGCTGCTTCTGCGCCGGCGCCCCGAACCTCAGGCGCGGCGCTGGCGAGCCCCGCTCAGCAAGAGCGATGCGCTGCGCGACATCGCGGCGAAGATGAGAGCACTCAGCTCGCTAATCGTAGTGCGCGTCGTCGCGGACAAGTCGGCCGTGCCGCGACCGTTCAGCGTGGTATTCGACAGCGGTGACGCCGATGCCGACTCGCCTCACACCTGGAACCGATTCCGAGAATGGGGTGCCTCGATCAGCCGGCGCCTGTCCAGTAAGTAGTGCGAAAGTAGCCTGCGGGCTCGCCTGTCGCGGCGTCGCGGTCAATCGCGGGCGCTCGATTACTAGGCGAGGCCGAGCTTGCGCAGGAGCGGCTTCCAGCGCGGATCAGCGTGCAGCGGGCGCAGGAATATGTCCGATGCGGTGTATATCGCTCCCGGGTCGCGCTGCGCATAGGCACGCTCGAGCCATTCGAACGCCTTGTCGCTCTCGAGCCGGTGCGCGTAGGCCTCTGCGATCTGGTACGCCGCGGTCCATCCGAACCCGTCGCTCAGCGCCTTCAAGGCCGCGTCGGATTCTGCGGCGTGTCCCAGCGTGTGGTGGATCATCGCCAGCGCGAGGTTGCGGAACACGTCGTGCGATTCGGCTTGGGCGATCGGCAGCGCTTCCTGCGCCCGCCCCTGCATCAGCCGCGTGATCGCCAGGAACGCATGGTTGAGGCCGGCGCTCGGAGCGAGGTCGAGCGCGAGCTGATACGAGGCGGCTGCTTCGTCCCAACGCTCGCCGATGAAGGCGATCATTCCTGCCTGGCGATGCGTGCGCGCCGAGAGCGGATCCAGCGCGATCGCCTTGCGCACGAAGTCGAGCCCTTCGTCGACACGGCCGAGGATTCTCATGAGCTGCGCCGCCGCTCGGAGGGGTTTGGCGTCTCCGGGGGCGAGCTCCACCGCACGCCGGAACGAGGTCTCTGCCGCGGCGAAGTTCCAATCGTGCCCTTCGAACACGTTGCCGAGCGCAATGTGGCCCTCGGCCAGATCGGGAGCCAGCTCCAGCGCGCGCTCGGCGGCCTTGCGTCCGAGATCGAAGCCTTCGTTGATCGGCGCGAAGCCGTACCCCGCCTGCTGCTGGTGAACTTGCGACAGGCCTGCCCAGGCCAGCGCAAAGCCCGGATCGATCGCCAGCGCTTGGCGGAAAAGCTCGATCGCCTTGTCAGTGTCCGCCTGCGTGACGCGCTCACCATGGAACTTGCCCTGCAGGTAGAGCCGGAAGGCCTCGGGATCGTCGCTGCGGCCGGCCGCGGCCTTGCGCACTTCGGCTGCTGCTGCCTTGTCGGTTGCAGTCTCAGATGAAGCCCCAAGCAGCGCAGCCCGTAGCTCCTTCACCACCGACTGCGCGATGTCGTCCTGCACCGCGAAGATGTCGTCGAGCTCGCGATCGTAGGTCTCCGACCAGAGGTGCGAATCCGACGCGACTTCGATCAGCTGCGCCGTGATGCGCACGCGCTTTCCCGCCTTGCGCACGCTGCCTTCGAGAACGGTTGCCACGTTGAGCTTCTGCGCTACCGTCGGGATGTCCGCGCCCTTGCCCTTGAACGAGAAGGCGGAGGTGCGCGACGCGACACGCAGGCCCCGGATCTTCGCCAGCACGTTGAGCAGCTCCTCCGACAGCCCGTCGGCGAAGTATTCGTTCTCCTCGTCGCGGCTCATGTTGACGAACGGCAGCACCGCGATCGACGGTGTTTCCCTGTCGACCGGCGCGGCCTGCGACCTGAGCGGCGGAAAGCTCTGCGGCAGATCGGGATGAACGAGCTGGAACACTGCCTCGGGCCGGCCGAGATCCTTGAGGCCGTGGGACCCGAGTGGCCTCACGCTCGCGAGCGGCGGCAGGTGATCCCGGCACAAGTCGTGGGTCGATTCCGAGAGCAGCGTCTGCCCGCCATGCCCGGCCGTCAGCAGGCGCGCCACTCGATTCAGCGTCGCGCCGAAGTAGTCGCCGTCGCGCAGTTCGACGGCGCCGGTGTGCACCGCCATCCGCACGCGCAGCTTCGCCGCCTCCGGCCACGGCTCGCGCGCGAGCGCACGCTGCGCATCGAGCGCCGCGGCCGCCGCGTCGGACGCGGTGTGGAACGCCGCGCAGAAAGCGTCGCCGCCCGTCTTGAACACGTGGCCGTCGTGATCCTCGATGCAATGGCGCAGCAGCGCGTCGTGGCGCGCGAGCGCGGAGCGCATCGCCGCGGCATGCGCTTCCCACAGGCGGGTGCTGCCCTCGATGTCGGTGAAGAGCAGCGTGACGGTGCCGGTGGGCAGGTCGGGCATGGTGTGCGTACCGCCCCGGTGCGCGACTAGTCCGCCGAGCGTTGCAGGGGCCCGATGTTGGGAACCGGCAGGGCGCGTCGCAGCACGGTTTCCTCGAGCCACTCGGCGGCGCGTCGCGCCCGGGCGGCGACGGCTTCGGGTGGAATCTGCAGATGGTCGTCGTTGTAGACGGCGAAACTGTAGTCGCCCATGTAGCCGATCGAGTCGACCTTGGTGACAAAGCTCGCCAGCTCCTCGCTGTGAGCTCCTTCCCCGGGGAAGACGCGAAAATGAGTCGCGGTCGGCTGTACCTCCGTCGAACGCATGTCGCGCCACATGTAGTCGGACAGCTGGACCAGGAAAATCTGCTCCGGATCGACCGCATCGAGGTCTTC
>Ga0187779_10001904_pt1 | contig 12955 bp, 11 predicted proteins | sample 1015_Q2_SP10_10__FD_132435 | JGI IMG/M metagenome (GOLD analysis project Ga0187779, IMG submission 132435) | Tropical peat soil microbial communities from peatlands in Department of Meta, Colombia - 1015_Q2_SP10_10_MG | ecosystem: Environmental > Terrestrial > Soil > Wetlands > Peat | place... | reverse complement strand
CCGATCCGCGTGTTCCGGACGCTGAACTGCGTGCGCCCGTGGCCCACCGTGCCTCCTGCGCTGGAGGGAAGCGCGAGCACGGGGTTCCCTGGGATCTCGTTGGCGATGCTCTGGGTGTTGTCGCGGATGGCGTCGAATTCGACGAAGCCGTAGAGGGTGGCCTGCCACCGGTTCACCACCGGTGTCGGCTCGGGATAGACGGGAAAGGCCGGCGGTCCGGCCGGAGCGATGACCGCCGGAGCCTGCGCGTCCTGGGCAGGGGGAGCGGCGGGGGGAGTGCCCTGTCCGAGCGCCTGGGCGCCGGTCAACAGCACGAGGGCGACGACGAAGATTCCTTGGCGTCTCACCGGTGGTTTCTCCTCACGTCCTGCGGGTGAACCCTCTCCCGAAACGGCCGGGCCAAGCGGCCGCTCTCCTAGCAGGGGGCCCGTGGCGGACGGCGCAACACCAGGTGACGTTTCTGTGGCCCGCGGCTCGCGACGGGCGCCGAGGCGCCGCGCCGTGGGAACCGGGCAAAAAAAAACGCCGGGAGCAGGGCTCCCGGCGCCTCGACTCTCCCTGAGGAGGGATCGGGTCTCAGTTCATGTAGTAGCTGACCGAGAACATGATCTGGTAGGCGTGCGAGTTGGCGTAGGGGATGGGCGGCACTCCGGCAGTCGCCGGGTAGGCCGTGTACTGCGTGTAGAAGTTCACCCACTCCAGGCCCATGGCGTAGTTGTTGTCCATGTACCGGATCATCGCCGCGTAGGTGTTGTTCTGGACGATGCCGTTCGCGGCGACGGTCGGTGTGCCGCTGGCCGGGCCGCCGGTGATCGCCGGCTTGGCCAGCCAGCGCCGCACCATCGCGTCGTCTGGATTCTCCTCGCCGGCCCAGCCCCAGATGCTCAGCTCGCGCGTGAGGTTGAGACCCAGCTGGGCCCACCAGCCGTAGCTGAGGATGTCGCCGTACTGGAGCACCGAGGCGATGATGCCGCCCTCGGCGCGGCTCCGGTTGTAGCCGCCCCAGGCAGTGACCGGCCCGATGACGAACCGGGCATAGGTCTCGAACATCTCTCCGTTGATGTTGTTGTAGCGCTGCGTCGTGCCGCCGCCGGTGCAGCTGGTCGCCGAGCAGCCCGGTGGGGCAACCCCCACGCCCCTCCCGACGCCGGACAGATCCTTCCAGTCATAGTGGCCGAGGAGTCCGAAGGTGAATCCGAAGCCCGGGCTCTTGAGGTTCAGGACGAGGCGTGCCTCGAGCTGGGGGATGCCGGAGGCATCGCCCAGGCCCAGGTAGTAGGGGTTGGTCGCTGCGTTGGGCGTGTTGTCACCGTATGCCGCCGGCGCATCCGTCCACCCGGTGCGGGTCGCGCTGGCCGCGAACTCGAGGGTGTTGTTCTTGGCGCTGTCGAAGCAGAAGGTCTGGAAGAACCAGACGCCCGGGTAGCGCCAGCCGACGAGCCCGGATCCGAACCCGAGAGGGAAGGCGACGTGCGCGACCGACTCCGGCACGACCCAGAAGGACAGGGTGTTCATCTGTCCGACCACGAAGCGGGTCATGCTCGGCCATTCGAGCTGGACGAACGCCAGCCGGAGACGGGGGACGATCGACTCGTAGCCGTAGTTCCCTGCGCCCAGGCCTCCGAAGAAGTCGACCTCGGTCACGGCCAGGGGCGTGGCGCCGAGAACCTGAGGACCCTTGACGGCGAAGTTGAGCCGCGTCTGGCGAACGTCCCCGCCCCACGACACCCGGTCGTTGTACGGCTGGGTGCGCGTCGCCCAGAGAGACTGCTGTCCTGGGCTCGGTCCGAGTCCGCCGACTTGCTCGAACACCGTGCCCGTCACCATCCCGCGGAATTTGAACTGGAAGGAGTTGTCCGGGCTCCATGCTGACGGCGGCGGCGTCATCCCCACGTACGAGCCGACCATCTGAGCAGCTGCCGCGGAAGCCCATCCAACTCCAACAAGGACCAAGAGTCTGAGTGCCGTTGCTCTCACGTTCTCCCTCCCTGGAGCGCGGGTCACAGACCCCGGACGCGAGGACGGCTCCCGCTGGACGACTGCATCTAGCACAATGGCAAAAGCGCGAAAGCCAGAAGACACTGGCGAGAATTCCTTGGCGCTCTGTGTCATGGAAGCCAACGCGGTGTGACGCGGAGCGTCGCACGGACGGGGGAAATGGCTTGCTGCTCTCGAGCGCGGTGGTGTACCGAGGCGCGGCCTTCTGTCCCGAGAAGGGAGTCGGAAATGCCCCGGCGTGAGCGCATCCTCGCGATCGCAGTAGCTCTCGTTGTGTGCGGGCTCGGTGCTACAGCCCGAGCCCAGGCGGTACCGGTGAAGGTCGGCGCGGCGCTGAGCCTGAGCGGCCCGGCGGCGTCCTACGGGGCGAGCCAGCGAGCGGGCATCCAGGCGGCCGCCGACGAGGTGAATGCCGGCCAGCTCCCCGGCTTCTCGCTCGTGGTCGTCCTCGACGACGACGCCTCGACCAAGGAGCAGGGGATCAACGTCTACCAGCGGCTGATCAACCAGGAGAAGGTGTCGGTCATCCTCGGGCCCACGCTCTCCACCACCGCCACCGCCGCCGACCCCATCGCCCAGGCGGCCAAGGTGCCGGTGCTGGCCATGTCGAACACCTCTCCCAAGGGGATCACCGACATCGGGGAGTACATCTGGCGGGATTCGCTGACCGAGGCCCAGGTCATCCCCGGAGCGGTGAAGAAGGCGCAGGCCCGCCTCGGCTTCAAGACCGCGGCGCTGCTCTACGGCAACGACGACGTCTTCACCAAGGCCGGCTACGACGTGATGGTCAAGGCGCTCGCCGACCTCGGGGTGAAGGTGGTCGCCACCCAGACCTTCACCAAGTCGGACCGCGACTACGGGCCGCAGCTCACCGCGCTCCGCTCGGCGAGCCCCGAGCTGCTCATGGTCAGCGCGCTCACCGACAACGCCTCGGCCATCGTGGTGCAGGCCCGCTCGCTCGGCCTGACCATGCCCATCATGGGCGGCAACGGATTCAACAGCCCGGCGTTCATCAAGAACGCCGGCCCGGCGGCGGAGGGCGTGCTGGTGGGAACGTCCTGGGACAGCACCAGCACCGCCCCGGCCAACGTGAAGTTCAAGGAGGTCATGGCCAGGCGCGGGTTCACGCCGGACCAGTTCACCGCCCAGTCGTACACGGCGGTGCTCATCGTCGCCGAGGCGGTGCGGCTCACCGGGAAGGCGGGACGGGAGGACATCCGCGCCGGCTTCGCGAGGGTGAAGGGGCTGGCCACGCCCCTCGGGAAGTTCAGCTTCACCGCCAACCGCGACGCGGACCACGAGGCGACCGTGCAGCAGGTCAAGGACGGGAAGTTTCAGATCCTCCCCTAGGCGCCGCCCTTGGGCCAGCAGCTCCTCAACGGCATCTTCCTCGGCAGCATCTACGCCCTCTTCGCCGTGGGCTACACGCTGGTCTTCGGCGTGCTGGACATCCTCAACCTCGCCCACCAGGCGGTGTTCATGGTCGGCGCCTTCCTCGCCCTGACCCTGGTGGCCACCGCCGGGCTTCCCTTCTGGGCGGCGATGGGCGCGGCCATGCTGGCCACGGCGCTGCTCGGCATCGTCCTCGAGCGGGTCGCCTTCCGGCCGCTCCGGGGCCGGGCGGACTCGAACTTCTCCGGGCTGATCAGCTCGCTGGCGGCGGCCTCGGTCCTCGAGGCGGTGGCGCTGCAGCTCTGGGGCCCGGACGTGTCGCGCTTCCCCCTGGGGACCTTTCCCGACCGCGTCCTCCGGGTGGGGCCGGCCGTGGTCAGCCTGCTCCAGCTGACCATCGTCGCCCTCTCGGTGTGCCTGATGCTGGCCCTCACCCTGACCCTGCAGCGGACCCGGCTCGGCCGGCAGATCCGCGCCGTGGCCGAGAGCCCGCGGGCGGCCCAGGTGCTCGGGGTGCCGGTGAACCGGGTCATCGCCCTCTCCTTCGCGCTCTCCTCGGCGCTGGGCGGAGCGGCCGGGGTCCTCTTCGGCCTGGCCTTCAACAGCATCTCCCCGGACGTGGGCCGGACGGTGGAGCTCAAGGGGCTGGCGGTGATCATCCTCGGGGGGATGGGGAGCGTCCCGGGCGCGGTGCTGGCCGCCTACCTGCTCGGTCTCCTCGAGGTCTTCACCACCGCCGAGCTCGGGTCGAGCTACCGGGACGCGGTCGCCTTCGCCGTGCTCTTCGGGGTGCTCGTGTTCCGGCCGCGCGGTCTGCTCGGCGGCGCGGCGGTCCGGACGTCGTGAGGAGCGGTCCGCACCGGGGCCGCTGAGCGATGGAGAGCTTCCTCGCCACCTACGCATCCGTCTTCCAGTTCATGCTCCTCAACGGGCTGCTCGCCCTGAGCGTCTATGCCACGCTGTGCTGCGGGCAGCTCAGCCTGGCCAACGCCGGCTTCATGTGCATCGGGGCCTTCGCCTCGGCGGTGCTCACCCAGAGAGCCTCGGCGCCGTTCCCGCTCGCGCTGGCCGCCGGCGCGCTGGTTCCGGCACTGCTCGCCGTGCCGCTCGGGTTCCCCGTCCTCCGCCTGCGCGGGGTCTTCCTGGCCATCGCCACCATCGGCTTCGGCGAGATGGTGCGCGTCTTCTTCGTCAACTGGGACTACACCAACGGCGCGCTCGGCCTGGTGGCCATTCCCCAGCACACCACCACCCTCCTCCTCGTCGCCTCGGTGGCGGCGGTGACCTTCTTCTTCGCCCGGCTCAGGGGCTCCCGCATCGGCTACGCGCTCGAGGCCCTGCGCGAGGACGAGCCGGCCGCCTCCACGCTGGGCATCGACCCGGCCCGCTACAAGCTGGCCATGTTCGTCCTCGGCGCGGCCATCGCCGGCCTGGCCGGCGCGCTGGAGGCGCACCTGACCTTCATGGTCGCCCCGTCCGGCTACGGGTTCGGACGGGCGGTGGACATGCTCGTCTGGGCGGTGGTGGGCGGCATCTCGCGGGTGGGCGGGCCGCTGCTCGGGGCCTTCTTCCTCACCGCCCTCCCGGAGGCGCTCCGGGCCGCCGGCCACGCGGTGGGGCTGGCTCCCGGCCCGCTCCGGATGGGGGTGAACGGGCTCATCCTCCTGGCGGTGGTGCTCTTCCTCCCCAACGGCCTGGTGGCCGCGCCGGCGGCGGTGCGGGCCCTCCTTCGCCGCCGGAAGGCGCGGACATGAGGCTCGAGCTGAGGGGCGTCTCGCGCTCCTTCGGAGCGCTCCAGGCGCTGGAGGGAGCGAGCTTCACCGTCGAGCCGGGGACGGTGCACGGGATCATCGGACCGAACGGCGCCGGGAAGACCACCCTCCTGAACATCATCTCCGGCGTGCTCGGCCCGAGCTCGGGCGAGGTGGTCCTCGGCGGCCGGCGCATCGACGGGCTCCCGCCCCACCGGGTGGCGGCGCTGGGCCTCACCCGCACCTTCCAGAACATCCGTCTCTTCCCGGCGCTGAGCGCGGTGGAGAACGTGCTCGTCGGCCAGCACCGCGTGCGGCGCGCGCCCCTCGGCGCCCGCCTGCTGCTGCTCCCCTCCGCGGCCCGCGAGCGCCAGGAGGCCACCGGACGCGCGCGGGCGCTGCTCGACCGGGTGGGGATCCGCGAGCGCGCCGAGGAGCGTTCCTCCAACCTCAGCTACGGGGACCAGCGCCGGGTGGAGATCGCCCGGGCCCTCTCCGCCGAGCCGCGCCTCTTGCTCCTCGACGAGCCGACGGCAGGCATGAATCCGGTGGAGGCGAGCGGCGTGGGGACCCTCATCCGCGAGGTGGCCTCGGCCGGGGTGTCGGTGGTGCTCATCGAGCACAACGTCCGCCTGGTGATGGACCTCTGCACCCGGGTGACGGTGCTCAACTTCGGCCGGGTCATCGCCGACGGGACGCCGGCCGCGGTGAGCGTCGACCCGGCGGTGATCACCGCCTACCTGGGAGCCGCCCGGTGAGCCCCGCGCCCCTGTTCGAGATCTCCGGGCTCGAGGTCCGCTACGGGCACGTGGAAGCGGTGCGCGGCGTCTCGCTGCAGGTGGATGCCGGGGAGGTGGTGACGCTCATCGGTCCGAACGGCGCCGGCAAGAGCAGCACGCTCGGCGCGGTGGCCGGTCTCGTCCGCCCGGCGGCCGGAGAGGTCCGCCTCGCCGGGCGGCGCATGACCGGCTGCGCCTCCCACCAGGCCGTCGCCGCCGGCATCGTCCTCGTGCCCGAGGGCCGGGCGGTGCTCACCCGGCTCACGGTCGAGGAAAACCTCCGGCTGGCCGCCGAGGCCCGCCCCCACCCCGACCCGTGGAAGGCGCGGCTCGAGGCGGTGTGCCGGCGATTCCCGGTCCTCACCGCCCGGCGGCCGGCGCTGGCCGGCACGCTCTCGGGAGGAGAGCAGCAGATGCTGGCCATCGCCCGCGCCCTGCTCGCCCAGCCCCGCATCCTCCTCCTCGACGAGCCGTCGATGGGGCTGGCCCCGCAGATGGTGGAGGAGGTGTTCCGCCTGGTCGGCTCCATCCGCGAGGGGGGGACCCCGGTGCTGCTGGTGGAGCAGAACGCCCGCATGGCGCTCGGCATCTCCGACCGGGCCTACGTGCTCGAGCGCGGCCAGGTGGTCCTCCAGGGCACCGGGGCCGAGCTCGCCGCCGACCGCCGTGTGCAGGCCGCCTACCTGGGGGGCGACGTGGAGACGTGAGGTCCCCGGGTCGGCTAGACTGGGGGCGTTGGAAACGCCCGGGGACGGGGAGCCCACGGACGCCCGCACACGAGGAGGCCCTCAAGTGCTCCGCTCTTCCCCAGCGCTCGGAGCCGCCGCCGCGCTCGCGCTCGCCTGCGCCACCCCCACCGCCTCGCGCCTCGCCGCTCCCCCTGCCCCGTGGGTCGAGGAGGGAGCCGCCCGGGGCCTGCCGGTGGAGAACCCGCTCCTGCTCCGTCCCGAGACGGTGGAGAGCATCCGCGTCGCGGCCTCCGGCTCGGGCGCCGAGGCCTCGCAGATGCGGCGTCTCCTCCGCTACCTGGTCGACGACAGCGGCCTCGGGTTCCGCTACCAGGCCTCACGGACGCTCAACGCCGAGGACGCCTTCCACGCGCGGGCCGGCGACTGCATGAGCTACGCCGTCCTCTACGTCGCTGCCGCGCGGAGCCTCGGCCTCCACGTCCACTTCGTGCGCATCACCCAGTATCCGGTCTTCTGGGGAGAGAACGGGCAGTTCTTCACCTCCTCGCACATCGCCGTCGCCCACGGGCACGAGACCTGGATGGGGGAGGCGATGGTGGTCGATTTCTCCGCCACCCACACCTCGGCCTGGCGGTTCGCCATGTACGAGGAGACCGACGACGAGACGGCGCTGGTCCTCTTCCACAGCAACCGGGCGGTGGAGCTGATGCTCGCCGGGCGGAGCATGGAGGCCGAGGCGCTTCTCCGGTTCCTGGTCCAGCGCGCCGCCCCGGTGCCGGAGGTGTACAACAACCTCGGCATCGTCCTCGCCCGGCAGGGCCGCGTCACCGACGCGGTCGACGTGTACGCCCGGGCCATCGCGCGCTTCCCGCGCTTCATGCCGCTCTACAGCAACGCCGTCTCCGCGGCCGGAAGGGCCGGGCTCTCCGAGCTGGCCGCCCGCTGGTCCGAGGCGGGCCGAAAAGTGGCCGACTCCGACCCGGCCTTTCACTTCAGCGAGGGCCTGCTCGCCTACCGCCAGAGGGACTTCGACGCCGCCGCCGGGCACTTCGAGCGCGCCCTCTCCAGCCAGCCGGACGACGTGACCCTGCTCGCCTGGGCCGCCCGGGCGCACCTCTCGGCCGGGGACATCGACCGCGGGAAGAGCCAGGTGGAGCGCATCCGCCGCCAGAAGCCCACCCCGCAGCAGAGCCTGCTCCTCGAGCAGCTGGAGCGCGAGTTCCCCTCGGCCGCCCTCCACTCCTGACCAGGGGACGCCTCTCCAGCGAGCTCGCTCAGCCGGCCCCGGCCAGGGCGCTGGCCGGCTGGAGCGCGCGGCGGACGCGGTCGGTGAGCTCGTCCAGGGTGAAGGGCTTCTGGAGGAAGGAGCCGGCGAGCTCGCGCTGCAGCGCCGGGTCGAGCATCGCCTCGCTGTACCCGGAGACGACGAGCACCGGCGTGCCCGGCCTCTGGGCCCGGAGCCGCCGGTAGGTCTCCAGCGCCGGTAGCCCGGGGAGCACGGCATCGAGCAGGACCAGGTCCACCGCCCCCTGCTCGAGCGTGGCCACGGCCGCCTCACCGTCCCCGGCGGCCAGGGCGCGGTAGCCGGACCGCTCCAGCATCCGTACCAGGGCCTGCTGGACGCTGGGCTCGTCCTCGACCACCAGGATGGTCCCCGAGCCGGGGGTCATCGCGCCGCCCTCCCTCTTCGGCAGGGAGGCGGCCTCCGCCTCGACGGCGGGGAGGAGCACGGAGAAGGTGCTCCCGGCCCCCGGCGTGCTCTCCACGTCGATCTGGCCCTCGTGCTGGCGCACGATGCCGTGGACCACCGCCAGGCCGAGGCCGGTTCCCCGCCCGGGAGCCTTGGTGGTGAAGAAGGGCTCGAAGATCCGCTCCAGGGTCCGCGGCTGGATGCCGGTACCGGTGTCCTGGACCGACAGGAACACGGTCCGCTTGCCCGGAGGCACGCGGGCGCGGACGGCCAGCGGGGAGCCGGGCGCGAGGTTGCCGGTGCGGACGCTGAGGCGGCCTCCGTCGGGCATCGCGTCGCGAGCGTTGATGCACAGGTTCATCAGCACCTGCTCCAGCTGTGCGCTGTCGCCGCTGGTCATCCACACGTCCGGCTCGAGCTCGACGCTGAAGCGCACGCGCTCGCCCAGCACGCGGCGGAGCAGGCTCTCCACGTCCAGGACGACCTCGTTCAGGCTCAGGGTCCGCCGGGCGAGCGGCTGCTTCCGGGCGAAGGCGAGCAGCTGGCGCACCAGCGCGGCGGCGCGCTGGCACTGGCGCTCGATCTCCGCCAGGTCACCGGCGGCGGCGTGCTCCCGGGGGAGCTCGAGGCGGGCCATGGCCGCGGCGCTCTGGATGCCGGTGAGCACGTTGTTGAAGTCGTGGGCGACGCCGCCGGCCAGCATGCCCACCGTGTCCATCTTCTGGGTGCGCTGGACCTCGGCCTCGAGCCGCCGACGGTCGGTGACGTCGCGCACGGCGACCACCAGCCCGGGGTCAGCGCCGGGGATGTCGGCCACCGCGATCTCCAGGCCGAGGACGGTCCCGTCCGGGCGGCGGGCCTCGACCTCCAGCGGCCCCTGGTCGCGCGAGCCGGCGAAGCCGGTGGGGAGCACCGACTCGGCGGGCCGCCCGACCATCTCCTCGGCACGCTGTCCGAAGATGCGCTCCGCCGCCGGGTTCATCGAGGTCAGCGTCCCGGAGGCGGACACGGTGAGCAGCCCGTCGGGCACGTGCGCCATCACCGCCCGCAGCTCGGCCTCGCTCTTGCGCAGCGCCGCATCCGCTCGGCGGCGGGCGGTGCGCTGCTGGGCCTCGCCGCACTCCCGGGCCACCGCCGGGCCGAGGCGGGCCAGGTTGTCCTTCATCAGATAGTCGTGCGCCCCGGCCTTCATCGCCGCCACCGCGTCCTGCTCGGAGATGGCCCCGCTGACGATGAGGAAGGGGATGTCGAGGCCGCTGGCCTGGAGGAGCCGCAGCGCCTCGAGCGCCGAGAAACCGGGCAGGCGGTGGTCGGCGACGATGACGTCCCAGGAGGCGCTGCCCAGCGCGGCGGCGAAGCTCGCGGCGCTGTCCACGCGGAGCGGGCGGACGAGCCGCCCCTCGGCGCAGAGCGCGTGCACGATGAGCGCGGCATCCGCCTCGGAGTCCTCGACGAGGAGAACCCGGAGGACCTCCGGCATCCCGCTCGTTCGCAACGGCTCGCGCTCGCCCACGTCCCTGGCGCGTCATCAGAACCGAAAGCCCGAGGCGGTGGCGAGGCGCATCCGGAGAATTCTGCTTCCACACGGTATCCAGATGAACGAGGGTGTACGTGGACCGCCCCGGTTGTGCGCCGGAGGACGCGCGCTAAGCTGCGCCGCCCGGCTGCCGACCGGCGAGGAGGAGCCCGATGGCCAGGAAGCGCACCCCCCGGAAGAGGACGTCGGCGCCGAGGTCACGCCGCCGGAAGCAGCCGCCGCCCCCGGCGCGGGCGGCCGCCCCACGTGCCGTCCAGCCCTCGCCCCGGCCCACCGCGGCGGCGCCCACCCCGGAGCGGAGCCGTGCCTTCATCACCTCCCCCCGGTTCGCCACCGACGAGCTGGCCGAGGAGCTGGGCGAGAGCTTCGTGCTCTCCGCCACCTCCGGGGAGGACCCCGAGGAGCACTACGAGCGGGAACGTCCCGAGGAGGACGGTGGTCCCTTCCTCGAGACCAGCGGCAGGACCGAGTTCGCCTACGGCGTGGACGAGAGCAACCCCGAGGATGCCGAGCCCGCCCCCTGGCCGACGGTGTCGCTCCAGGGCCGGCGGGCCTACCGGCCCGGCGGACCGCGGTAATCCACGCAGCGCCAGACCCGGAAGGCGCGCACCACCCGGTCTCCCCGGCGGATGAGGATGGGCCGCTCCGCCTCGACCCGGCGGCAGGCCCGGCCGAGCCGCTCCGGGGGCGCCGACCCGGCGGCCCGGAGCTCCGGGTCGTCGGGCGCCGAGTCGACGAAGAGCGCGTCGCGGCCGACGAGCCGGCGGGGGTCGACACCGTCGTAGTCGTACTGGAGCGCGCGCTCGCCGAGCAGGTTGCGCCCATGGACCTCGAGGTCCGAGTAGAAGAGCAGCTCGGCGGTGGTCTTGTAGTCGTCGGCGGAGAAGACGAACTCCCCCGGGCGGACCCGGGTGCGGAGCTCGGCGGCCAGCGCCCGCCAGCCGACCCAGGTGTCATCGCTCCGGAGCGCCACCGGGTAGACGAGGAGCTCCACCACGAAGAGGACGTGGACCACGAGGGAGCTCCACAGGTTCCAGCGCAGGAGCCGTGCCCCGCTGCTTCGCGCCACCCAGAGGATGGCGGTGACGTAGGCGGGGAGGAGCCAGTTCGGCTTGACCAGGAGCACCGTGCTCAGGAGCACGCCCGGGACGAGGAGCGGCACGGAGAAGGCGGCCAGGAAGAGCTCCTCCGGTCCGAGGGCCCGGCGCAGAAGACCAAAGAGCCCGCGCCAGACGCACACCACCACCGCCGCGAAGAGCGGCGGGAGCAGAAGCACCGCCTGCGTGACGGCGAGGCCGGCGAGATGGCGGAGGCCAGGCCCGGCCGCGGTCCCGGCCCGCCCGGCGGTCTGGAAGACGAAGGAGGCCCAGCCGTGCTGGGCGTTCCAGACGTAGACCGGCAGCGCCACCAGCTGCGCCACGGCGATCGTCACCCACGGCCACGGCGTACCGAGGAGCCGGCGATGCGCCGGGGAGAGCACGAGGAAGGCGAGGAGCCCGACCGGGAGGGCCGCCCCGGTGTACTTGGAGTCGAAGGCGAGGCCGAAGAAGAGCCCGGCCAGGACCCAGGACACGCGCCCGGCCTCGAAGAGGGCGCGGCCAAGCGCCACCAGGGCCAGGCTCCAGGCGAGCACGAGCGGCGCGTCCGGGAGCGCGACCAGGGAGAGCACCGTCACCGCGCCGGTGGTCGAGAAGAGCAGCGCCGCGCGGCCGACCCCAGCCGGCTCGAAGCGGCGAGCGAGGGCGACGAACGCTCCCTGCGTGCCGAGGGTGAGCAGGAAGGGCACCGCGCGCACCGCCAGCGGATGGTGCCCGGCCACGCGCAGCGCGCCGGCGAGGGCCCAGGCCAGCAGCGGCGGGTGGTCGAAGTACGAGAGCGCCGGCGAGCGGGCGTAGAAGGCGTAGTAGGCCTCCTGGGGAACGAGCTCGAATGCGGGCAGGAGAAGAGCGCGCGCGGCGGCCACCGCGACCAGCGCCCACACCCATCCGGGGAACCCCCTGAAGCCCGGCCGCCGGTCGGTCATGTCTCCGCCGCCGGGGAAGAAGCCAGCCCTCGGGCCATCGGACGGGGCACGGAGATTGTTCGGGTCCGAACAGAGCTGGACTGAACGGAGCTCGCGGATGTGGCGCGAGTGAAACAGTTCGAGCTGCGCTGAAGCGGCCATCTGTCCAGGCAATCGCCGCCCTCCCACGGACATAGGGAGGGCGCAGCGGCATCTCCGAGGACCCCGCCCGGGGGAAGGCCGTGCTCGAACCACCGTGGAATCCCGACATGAGTTCTCAGCCGATGCGTACCACCGTCCTCCTCCTCGCCTCCCTGTCCCTCGCCGCCTGCGCCAGCGCCGGAAACGTCCCCGACGAGCGCCTCACCGACACCTTCAGCGGAACGGTGAACGGCGTCATCGTGCTCCCCCAGCAGGCCGGAGGCATTCCCTGCAGTGAGCTCACCGTCTACGCCACCGCCGTCGGCGACCAGGCGAAGAGCCCGTCCCGGCTCGGCCGCCCGTCGATCCACGACGGGAGCAGCCGGTGCTCGTACCAGATCGACAACCTCCCCCCCCAGCCGGTCGAGGTCCACATCGAGCCGGCCGCGGGGATGGCCTGCCGCGACGGCTCCTCGCTCAGCTTCGGGTCCACCGGCAGCGCCCCGTTCACCGTCAACGCCCACGAGAGCGTGACGCGGGACTTCCGGGCGCAGTGCGGCGCGAGCTCCTGACCGGGCCGGCAGGGGTCGGTCCTCCCTGCTAAGGCAGGCTCCGGAAGGACCGATGCACACCGTCGCCGATGCGGGCGAGGATGATCTTCCCGGCATCCTCGCCATCTACAACGAGGTGATTGCCCACTCCACTGCGGTCTACCAGGAGGAGCCGGTGAGCCTCGAGAACCGGCGGGCCTGGCTCCAGGCCCGGGCCGCGCAGGGCTTCCCGGTCCTCGCCGCACGGGACCCCACCGGGGTGGTCGGATTCGCCTCCTTCGGCGAGTTCCGGCAATGGCCCTGCTACCGCAACACGGTCGAGCACTCGGTCCACGTCCGGGCAGACTGCCGCGGCCGTGGCATCGGGCGCAGTCTGGTCGAGGCGCTCCTCGAGCGTGGCCGTGCCACGGGCAAGCACGTGATGG
>Ga0187779_10001903_pt1 | contig 12960 bp, 12 predicted proteins | sample 1015_Q2_SP10_10__FD_132435 | JGI IMG/M metagenome (GOLD analysis project Ga0187779, IMG submission 132435) | Tropical peat soil microbial communities from peatlands in Department of Meta, Colombia - 1015_Q2_SP10_10_MG | ecosystem: Environmental > Terrestrial > Soil > Wetlands > Peat | place... | reverse complement strand
TATATTAGCCATATGACTGACCCTCGTTACCCCATCGGCAAATTCTCATTTCCGGCTTCAACCAACGAAGCGCAGCGCAAGCAGTTCATCGATCAAATCGCGCAGACGCCCACCGCATTGCGAGCCGCTGTCAAAGACCTAAGCGAAAAGCAACTCGAGATACCTTATCGTGACGGGGGCTGGACCGTGCGCCAAGTGGTTCATCACGTGCCCGAGAGCCACATGAATGCTTACATCCGTTTCAAACTGGCGCTCACCGAAGATGAGCCGACTATCAAGCCCTACATGGAAGACTTGTGGGCCAAAACTCAGGAGGTCCGCGACACTCCTCTCGAAATCTCCTTGACTCTCCTGGATTCCCTGCACGACCGTTGGGTGCGACTGTTGCGTTCGTTCCAACCTGCTGATTGGAAACGCACCTTCCGCCACCCCGAACTCGGAACAGTGTCCCTGGAGAAGAATTTGGCGCTTTACGCCTGGCACGGACGCCACCACACCGCGCACATCACTGAGCTAAGGAAGAGAATGGGATGGTGAGGAGCGGCCTCCCTTGCCTATCGGTTGACATGCATCTGCCACAACACGTAGCTCATTGCCTCCCGTAGCACGGCCTCTGAACTTTGCGCCCAGGAATGCGGCCGGGAATCCGGCCGCGGCGCCACATAAACTTGCACGCCTTCATGCTCTAGCAACTGGCGAATCCGAAAGACATGATAAGCATCACTGACGGACACGAAACTTTGCATGTGATTCGCCCGCATGATGACAGCGACCCGCTCCGCGGATTGAGCGGTATCGGATCCTTGGGTTTCGGCAATTAAGCTGGCGTCTGGGACACCGCGGTGCATCAGGTAATCATGACCGACGCCGCCCTCATTGTACTGAGGGTCGGCGGCAGCGCCTCCGGTCGTGATGATCACCGGAGCAATTCCGCGCTGAAAAAGCTCCAGTGCATGGTCGAGGCGGGCGCGATAGACGGGAGAAGGTCTTCCTGAGTATTCGGCAGCTCCAAAAACCACGACGGCATCGGCTGCATGAAGTTGCTGCTGACCGGCGGTCACCTCAATCTGCACGCATATTGAACCGAGATAAGCCAGCGCAAGTATACCGATTGCGGCTACGATCCATATCCATGGTATGCGCCGCTGCTTGCGCGAGAGAATAGGCGCAGCTCCGCTCATCCTTGTGCAAAGAATTCAGAAATCTCGTGTCCGGGAATTGCACCCTCACGCATGATTTGCCAGCGCGTTTCGTCATCCGTCAGGTCAACGATAGTGGAGGGAATCTCGCGCGGTGATGTTCCGCCATCCACAATGATAGCTATACGGTCTCGCAATTGGTCCCGAACAGCCTCAGCCGTCGTGCATTCGGATTCCCCACTGAGGTTCGCCGAGGTAGCCGTTATCGGAATCTGCGCCGCCGTTACGACGGCGAGGGGGATTTTGGCGTTTGGCACACGGAGAGCCACGTTTCCGGTGTTGGCGGTCACCTTTAATGGCAAGCGGGATGCGGCTTTCACGATGATGGTCAATGGGCCCGGCCAGTACTTCCTCGCGAGTTTGTAGAATTCCTCCGGCAGGGGCTTGCAGAGTTCCTCGGCTTGATCAACGTTTTCGATCAGCAACGACAACGGCTTGTGCCGGGAGCGCGACTTGATGTCATACACGCGGTCCACGGCCCGCAAATTGAACGGATCCGCCGCCAACCCGTAAAAGGTATCTGTCGGCATTCCCAGCACTTCGCCGGCTCGAATCTGGTCTGCCGCGTAGCGGATCAGAGAAGTTTCCGGATTTTCGCTGTTAATCTTAACGATTTCCGCGCGCACACAAGCCCTTGTTTATCACTATTTGGAGGCGAAACCTAAGATAACACGGACCAGCCCCGCAAGCCGAGAGGGTATCATGAGGTGGAAGGGAAACCAGTGTCGAGAGCCCAGGCCGCGCAACTTAGCCGCCTCCGCAGTATCGAAGGTCGCCATAATACGCTGCTCAAACAGCTGCGCAAGGCATTTGCCTCCGCCGAAGCTACGTCTGACGGGGTTTTCGCCATCGAAGGACTGCGAATTGTCGAAGAGGCTATCCGCAGTGGCTTGCGATTTCGTGCAGTGGTGTTCGCTAGCTCGGCCGGAACCAAAGCGCAGCGCCTTCTGCCGCAGCTTGGCGCTCACGTCGAGACGATCATCGTTCCTGACACACTTTTTGGCACAGCCGTCCCGACCGAAGCTCCCCAGGGAGTCGCCGCGCTGGTACAGGGGAAGGTATTTGGGCTCAATGATGTGCTGGCTAAATCGCAAGCCGGACCGGTCATCGTAGTTGTCGGATTGCAGGATCCCGGAAATCTTGGCACGATTTTGCGTTCCGCCGAGGCATTTGGCGCAGCCGGCGTATTGCTGGGTGAAGGTACGGTATCCCCATTCAATCCGAAGGTGGTGCGAGCTTCGGCGGGTTCCGTGTTTCGAGTCCCGGCAGTAAAGAGTCAAATATCCGACATTCTCAGTCGGCTTCGGGATCAGAAATTTCGCCTCATCGCGACTTCATCACACAAAGGCACACTGCTGCCCCAGGCGACTTTGGAGCCGCCGCTGGCGATTTTCATTGGAGGCGAGGGTGCAGGCTTGGGGCGCGAGCTCATGGGCAAGATGGACGAAATTATTGCAATTCCACATTCGCCCAAAGTGGAATCGTTGAATGCCGGTGTCGCCGCAAGCATCATCTTGTATGAAGCGGCGAGGCAAAGAGAAACGTGGTTCTGAAACCAGCAACCGCAGGATAGAGTCCCTCATGCCATTAGCGACGTACAAACACTTCTCTGCGCGTCAGCTGAACCTAATGCTGTTCGCCGCAAACATAATTGGAGCCATGATCTATCTGCGTGCGGTATCGCCCAGTTGGGCGATACCAGAAGAGCGCGCACACGGGGTCTACTCCGTGACCGGGGAACTATTCGTATGGGCTTTATACCTCTGCCGATCCTTACTGGGTTTGGCTTACTAAATCTGGCTTGGGGAGCATACATCTGCGCAAAGAGGAAATGGCGAAACGGGTACCTGTTACTTGCGATCACAATGGCTTGGCTAGTTGCGGTATGGATTGATTTCGCGCACCATTGAATCTAAATTGCGTGCCGAGTTTGTAGTGTTGATTGTTGAATTCAACACTCAAATTCAAAACTTGACCGTGAGCCTTTTTCAGCCCATCCCGAACCGCGAAGACTCCGCCGATCGCACTCGGCCACTGGCCGATCGCATGCGGCCGCGGAGTCTGGATGAGTTTGTCGGCCAAGAACATTTGCTTGCCGAAGGCAAGCCACTGCGCACGCAAATCGAACGCGATGACACGGGATCCCTGATTTTTTGGGGACCACCTGGGACGGGAAAGACTACCCTCGCCAAAATTATTGCCCGCATGACCAAGGCGGATTTCATCGAGTTCTCGGCTGTGCTTTCTGGAATTAAAGAAATCAAGCAAGTCATGGCGGATGCGGAACGTGCGCGTCAGTACGGCACTCGCACGATCGTGTTCATCGATGAGATTCATCGCTTCAACAAAGCCCAGCAGGATGCATTTCTTCCTCACGTCGAGAAGGGCAACATCCGACTGATTGGTGCTACAACGGAGAATCCTTCTTTTGAAATTATTGGAGCATTACTGTCACGATGCCGTGTCTACGTTCTTAATCCGCTTGCCGAACAACAGATCGTGCTGCTACTCAAGCGGGCGCTGGCGGATAAAGAATGGGGCCTGGGTGCGATGGAGTTGCGTGCATCCGATGATGCTCTCGCAAAGATCGCTGCTTATTCGAGTGGCGACGCTCGTAGTGCTTACAACGCGTTGGAAGTAGCCGCCAGTTTAGCCACTGAGCGTCACACCGAGATCACAGACGAGATCGCTCAAGACGCCCTGCAGAAGCGCGTTCTGCTTTATGACAAAGCCGGAGAAGAACACTACAACCTGATTTCAGCGTTGCATAAGTCCGTCCGTAACAGTGATCCCGATGCTTCCCTCTATTGGCTGGGTCGAATGCTTGAAGCAGGCGAGGATCCGCTATACATCGCTCGACGCGTAGTGCGAATGGCGGTGGAGGACATTGGCTTGGCCGAACCGAATGCTCTATCACTCTGTATGGCAGCGCGCGATGCTGTGGATTTCATCGGAATGCCCGAAGGCAATCTGGCGCTGGCGCAAGCGGTCGTTTACCTCGCCCTGGCTCCGAAGTCAAATGCGTTGTACACCGCTTATTCGGATGTTCAGCAGGACGTCGAGCGAACTGCAGCCGAGCCTGTGCCCCTGCATCTGCGAAACGCTCCCACCGGTTTGATGAAGGGCCTAGGTTATGGCCGCGGCTATCAGTACGCGCACGATGTCGAAGAAAAAGTGGCCGACATGCAATGCTTGCCCGATAATTTGCGGAACCGAATCTACTATCATCCGACCAATGAAGGCGTCGAGAAACGTATTCGCGAGCGGATCGAAGAAATTAAACGGATGCGCTCGCGACAGCGCAAGGACACTGATAAGTCGCCGGAAGGAAGCTGAGCTTCACCTCACTTCGGGCTGCGGCCGCGGTCACCTCGATAACACCCCTAGCGCCTCCCTGAACAATATCTCGAAGGAGTGTTCCTTTGTCTTTCCTGCCACGCTCGAAAGAGCTTTTTCCGCAGCCGCTCGCTGATAGCCTAAATTGATGAGTGCTGATAAAACGTCTTCCTCTTCAGGCTTCAGAACTGGCGCGACGGCTAGCTCAGTTCCGCTCACCGGAGGCAACTTGTCGCGAAGTTCAAGCACCAACCGCTCGGCAGTCTTCCTCCCAATTCCCGGGATTCGGGTAAGCTTGGCCACATCATTGCCCCGAATCGAAGCGACCATGTCTTCAACTGGCATGCCGCTCAGAATCGTGATCGCAAGTTTGGGTCCGATTCCGCTCACGCTGACAAGTTTTTCGAAGAGCTGTTTCTCTGATTGCCGCAAAAATCCATACAGGGCAATCGTGTCTTCCCGCACATGAGTGTGGATGTGTAGCGCAACTTCGCTCCCAACATTCGGCAGGTCGGAATAAGTTGGAACACTGATGGTAACGTCGTACCCGACGCCGCCGGTATCGACAATGGCCTGGTTGGGGTGTTTGGCCAGAAGTCGTCCGCGCAAATGAGCAATCATTCTAGATTTATGTGGGGACGGCTACCCCGGCCGTCCAGGCGGAGCGAGCTCCCCGGTGACGTTAGAACAGCGAGTTTTGCCTGCGATTGGGCGTGATCCCGAAATGTTCATACGCAAGCTGGGTCGCCACTCTCCCTCGCGGAGTGCGATTCAGAAAACCAATCTGCATCAGAAAAGGTTCGTAAATTTCTTCGATCGCATCTGCTTCCTCGGCTAAAGCCGCTGCCAAGGTGTTTACACCAACCGGTCCGCCCTGATACTTCTCGATAATCGTCAGCAACAGCTTGCGATCCACCTCGTCGAAGCCGTAACCATCCACTTCTAGCATTTGCAGCGCCGACTGAGCCGTTGCAAGATCAATCTTTCCGCCGCCGCGCACCTGCGCGTAGTCGCGAACGCGTCGTAGAAGCCGGTTGGCGATCCTCGGCGTTCCTCGCGCGCGCCGCGCTAATTCCAAAGCTCCCTCCCGGTCGATTTTCACTGCCAGGATTTCTGCGGAGCGCTCGACGATGACTCGCAAATCTTCGTGATTATAAAACTCCAGCCTCAGTACGATTCCGAAACGCGAGCGTAGAGGCGCGGAGATTAGCCCGGCCCGAGTTGTGGCGCCAATGAAAGTAAAAGGCTTGATGTCAAGCGTATGAGTACGCGCGGCTGGCCCCTGCCCAATGATGATGTCGAGCTTGTAATCTTCCAGAGCGGGATAAAGAATCTCCTCCAGCGCAGGCTGCATGCGATGCACTTCGTCTATGAACAAAACCTGCCTGTCCCGGATGTTCGTCAGGATTGCGGTGAGATCGCCCTTGATTTGCAACAGCGGCGCGGCAGTCGGCTGAAACGGCACGCCTAGTTCATTCGCAATAATGTTGGCCAGCGTTGTCTTGCCTAAGCCGGGCGGCCCATATAGCAGCACATGATCCAAGGCTTCCCCACGCGCCCGAGCTGCCTCAATCGCAACCGCCAAGTTTTCCTTTACTTTGGACTGGCCAATGAATTCTGCAAGACGCTGCGGCCGGAGTTTGAGTTCAAACGAAGCATCATCTTCTACGGAGGCAGCCGAGACGAGCCGCTCTCGTTCTTCTGGAATCTTGGGAGTGTTCCTGACCGTGGCCACTGACGGATACTAGCAGTCCCTGCTCTGACTTTCTAGTCCGTAAATCAGTTCCGGATTGTCTACCGGCGCAACACATTCTTCGCGATAAAAAACACATTCGCAGGCCTCTCGGCCAGGCGGCGCATTAAGTAGGGATACCATTCAGAACCGAATGGAATGTATACGCGCATGCCCCATCCTTCCTTTACTAAGTTCTGCTGCAGATCGCGACGGATGCCATAGAGCATCTGGAACTCGAAGGTATCCCGCGGAATGTTTTCGCGAGTAGCAAAAGCCTGTGCCTGGCGAATGATGTTTTCATCATGGGTTGCAAGGCCGTGATAGACGCCACTCTTCATGAGCACCTTCATCAGCTTCACATAATTGGCATCGACCTCAGATTTTTTCTGAAAGGCGATTTCTGGCGATTCCTTGTACGCACCTTTGCATAGGCGGATGCGGATGCTGTCCGCCAAAAGTTCTTCCACGTCCTTTTCCGACCTGCGCATGTAAGACTGAATGACTGCGCCGACACATCCTTGATTGCCGGGCAGGCGGTGCAGTTCGTGTACCAGTTCAAGCGTGCGAGAGGTGTAGGGAGAACCTTCCATATCCACTCGTACGAAATTGCGCGGATTCATGCTCGCCGCCTTCGAGACCAGGCACGCGGCCTGATCGTGGGCCAGCTTTTCATCTACATCGAGGCCCATGTGCGTCAGTTTGAGGCTGATGTTAGCGTTCAGCTTTTCCGCGGCAATCTCATTCAGCAATTCCTGATATATGGCTGCGCTAGCACGCGCTTCTTCAACATTCGTGACGTTTTCGCCCAAGTTGTCGATAGAGACGCTGCAACCGGACAGGTTGACCTTACGTGCGGCTTGAAGCACGTCACCGACCTGCGTTCCTGCCACAAATCGGCTGGAGAATTTCTGGCCAACGGATGAGTGCTCGGCCATCCCGCGCAAAGCCCGGTTTTCGGCAAGGGAGATAAAGAGCGCCCTTAGCACGGACGATCCGGATCGAAGAAGGGAATGTAATCGAACGTGACTTGCACAGAACGTTGTACCACAACTGCGGTAGTCGAGGGATATGACAGCGATCACAAACCAACGTGGAAACCAAGAGTGCAACTCACGTATCCAAAGCGGCGTCCGAGGTTTGATCCCTTATCAGTCCGCCCCGTGACCGATGTCACTGACAACATTCTTAACCTCTGTCGAAATGGATTGTTTCATGCCGCGCTATTCGTGCGCAAAGAAGCCCCTAGACTGTGATTCCAAATTCAACTCAGTACCACAGCCCTTGACCATGGCCGCCTGCCCTTCCGCGATGGAGGACCCGTATGAAACCCGCCCTCGTTTGCCTTGCCATTTTCCTTTACCTGCCTGCAGTAGCGCAGCAGGCTGACGTCAACCGTTACACCCTCTTCACGGGCTTCGACTACATGATCAGCCCGGCACGCAACCTCACCGAAAGAGGTTTTGAAGGCGATTTCGGCGTGACCCTGAAACCATGGCTCGCACTGGGCGGAGACTTCAGCGCCATCGGGCGCGATGTCATCAGTGGTGCCGGAACCATCAACGGTAGTGAGACCGTCTTTGCGCCGTTATTGACCGCAGCTGCTGGGTTGGGTGCACCTGCGCCAAGCTCGGTTCACGTGCCGTTTACCTCCATGACTTACACCTTTGCTGCCGGTCCGCAGTTCTACTTGCGCAAATGGGAGAAGGTCACTCTCTTCGCTCGCCCCGGCTTTGGGGGAATCCACGAGAATGCAAAGATCGATTTGCCGCCGCAGTTGAGTGGGTTATTAACGCTGCTGCATGCTCCGGTACCCAGTCCCAATCAGTCCGACACCACTTATTTCTTTGGTTTAGGCGGAGGTGTGGACCTCAATGTGTCTCGCCCTGTGGGCGTACGCTTTGCCTGTGACTGGGTGAATACTCACCTCTTCTCGAACCTGCTGACGAACCGGCAAAACTACGTGCGATTCTCGATTGGGCCCACTTTTCGCTGGGGCCATTTGAAGTGAGTCTGCAGGACAGTCGCTCGCTTAATCCCCGTGCTCCTCGAGGTATTTTTCTGCCTCCAGAGCGGCCATACATCCGGTGCCGGCGGCAGTAATAGCTTGGCGATAGCGCCGGTCCTGTACGTCGCCGGACGCAAAAACGCCGGGGACACGAGTAAAGACGTAATTTTTTGTCACCAGATATCCGTCCTGGTCCATATCGAGCTGGCCCTCGAAGACTTTAGTATTGGGGATGTGCCCAATGCCTAGGAACAGTGCGCTGGTTGGGAAATCCCATACGTCTCCTGTCTTCACGTTTCGCAGCTTTAAACCTGTAACTTCGTTTTTCTTGATATCGTGGACATCCTCCACGACGGTGTTGGTAAGAAAGTGGATTTTGTCATTGCGTTGGGCACGTTCGAGCATGATTTTCGACGCCCGAAAGCTGTCGCGGCGATGGATGAGAGTCACCTTGGTGGCAAAACGAGTAAGAAAGATTGCTTCCTCCATGGCAGAGTCGCCGCCCCCGACAACGACAATTTCCTTGCCCGAGAAGAAGAACCCGTCGCACGTGGCGCACGATGACACCCCACGTCCTATGAGCTGTTGTTCATGCGGCAGTCCCAGCCATCGGGCTGATGCACCGCTTGCTATGATGAGCGTACGCGCGTAGACCACTTCGTGGCTGACGTGCAGGCGGAAAGGCCGAACGCTGAGATCGACACTCGTAATGTGTCCCAGGCGGTACTCTGCTCCAAAGCGAGCCGCCTGCTTGCGCATGTTGTCAACCAACTCCGGTCCCTGAATTCCCTCTGGAAACCCGGGGAAATTTTCCACGAGTGTCGTAAGTGAAAGCTGGCCCCCAGGCTCATGGCCTTCGACCACCAGCGGCTTGAGATTGGCACGGGCGGTGTAGAGCGCCGCCGTGTGACCGGAGCAGCCGGAACCAATGATCAATACGTTGCGGACATTGTTTTCCATAACAAATCAATTAGATTGAGGAGATCGCGATTTCGTTTCAGCCGCGCTAATGAGCCTTGCTTTGTGCAGCATTCTTGGGCGCAGCCCTCGTTGCGTTTCGCGCTTCACCTGACGCCATGCTGATCCGGGACAGCTCTTCGGGTACTGTGCGACGCACGTGCAGCAGATTTCGGTAACTGGCGACGATCGCCGACGCATTGTGAAACAGCGGCTCGTATGCGCTTTGGTCTGGAGCGGGCCCGGATTCAGATGCTGTGCAACGTGCCAGAACTACGGATGACTTTCCGAACCGCTCCAGCTTGATGCGGCTGGACGGCGTGTCAGCCGAAAGCATGCTCGCAGGCGTAGTTACGGCAGCGGCGCTGTCTTCAAGCGCAATCTGCATTACGTCTTTTGGCTCGCGAATCCGAAACACCAGCGTCTCAACCATGCTTTTGGCATCACGGCTGAACGAGTATTGCACAGTCGAGAATGGCGATGAGGCTACAAACTCACGCCTTATGCGAACCCAGTCAGCAGGACCCGCATCCGACGGCAATTGTGCACCTACGCCGCCTGCCAGAACAGTTGCGCTTTGGTCGGGAATCGAGCGGCCGCGATCAATTTCAAAATCTTGACTGAAAGATGTTTTCTGAGGGACTCTGGCCAGCGCCGAAGCAATCTCTTGTTGCTCTTCCGGCGAAGGGGAGCACACATTCAGCACGTTCAATTTCACCTGGGGCTGCTCCTGAGAGTAACATGGGTTCGCCAATACCATTCCTGTAGCTAAGAGCAGAGTGGCGTGACAAATCAGTCTAATTTTGGGGAGCAGCACAGGGCATTTTAGCAGGAGTGCCCGAACTGCAAATCGTGGGTCGATTCTTGGTCAATTTCGCTGAAGTGAAATACTACCCGGGCGCTCGGTTGCGGGTGCATTCCCCTACCTGCCATCTATAATTTAACCAGCATCATGAGCTTGTCTTACCGCTACTTTCGAATGCGGCTCGCCGAGAGAGGGCTGTGGCCTGCCAGCAAGGTAGCGCTGATCGTCTGCTACTTGCTGGCTCTCGATCTGCTGCTTTTCATTCTCGAAAAGCTTTTGGGTATGTTCGCTCCCTCCTGGAGTGAGGGTTTGACTGGCTGGATAAAATTCCTCGGCTTCGCCGCCGCTGTGCTTCTTGCCGTTCTCGTCTTTCGCTGGATTAAAGCGAAGCTGCTCTGGCGCTTACGGAACCGTTTGATTGTCACATACGTGTTCATTGGCGTAGTGCCGGTTGTCTTGCTGGTCACGCTGGCGCTGGGGTCGTTCTACTTGTTCGCCGGTCAACTAGCCACGTTCATCGTCACCAAAGGCCTCGACTCGGAGGTAAAAAGCGTGGCAGCGGCCAATGCTGCCATCGCTCACAACTTTGCCTCTGAGCTTGAGCGAGCTCCAAACAGCGGTGTTTTCATCGAAACCGTTCACAGAGGCAACAGATCTTGGACCGGACGACAAGTTTGCCTGTGGCTGGATAACAAGTTGATTTTGGACAGCGCTCCCGCCGGGGAAAGCGCCGTGACAGTCCTGCCGCCGTATCTAAAGGCAGGGTTCGAAGGTGTTGTTCGCGATCGGGGCAAACTTTACCTGCGTGCTTTGGAAAAAACCGCAGTCGATGGCAAAGAGCTTGCCGTGCTCTCCAGTAGGCCTTTTGATCAACACATGCTGCAAGGATTGGCCGCGAACCTCGGAGAAGTCACGCTTTATGCCACCGGGCTGCAATTACTAAACGCCGACCAGCCACGCCAGTCCAAAGAGGGAACCGCGATAGAAGTCATCAGCCCGGAGGGCCAATACGTCCTCGATCTAAGCAAGCTCGGGCCTCCGACTTACAGTGTTGGCTCAATGCCACCCGCCGTCCGCGCATTGGACCGTCAAGTTACATTTCCTACAACTATTTCAGTAACAAACTGGGACAGCGGCGATACTGCCAACCCGGCCGCCATTGTGGTGCAAACACGAATATCCAAACTCTACAACCAGCTCTTTGCGGCTCTGGGAGACTTGGCTCCGGCGATCGAAGTGTTCTTGCTTTTCGTCTTCATTGTGTTTTGTGTGATCGAAGTCATCGCTCTGATTATTGGCACGCGCCTGACCCGTACTGTGACCGGCGCTGTCGCGCAACTTTACGATGCGACCAAGCACATTAATCGTGCCGATTTTAGCCATCGCATTCCGGTCAGGTCCAATGACCAGGTCGCAACTTTGGCTAATTCGTTCAACTCCATGACTGCATCACTGGAGAAATTGATCGAAGAGCAGAAAGAGAAACAGAAGCTCGAAAACGAGTTGGTCATCGCACAAGAGGTGCAATCACAGCTGTTTCCCAAAGAGATTTCTCAGCTTTCCACTCTCGAAGTCCATGGTTTTTGTCGACCCGCGAGGACCGTGAGTGGCGACTACTACGATTTTCTGAAGCTGGATTCGGATCGGCTGGTCCTTGCCGTCGGCGACATCAGCGGAAAAGGAATTTCGGCAGCATTGCTAATGGCCACCATTCACTCCGCAGTGCGGGCGTACAGCCTTCAGGACATTCCTGCTCTGCGCGAGCCGGTTGCAGTCGGAGCCAGTCCGGGCTCCGGAACAGTGATAGGCGCAGAATTTCCAGGCCCGGAGGTCTCGCCGGCCGCACTGCTGGCATTGTTAAATCATCAACTGTATGAAAGCACGCCTGCGGAAAAGTACGCCACTCTTTTTCTCAGCACCTACCATGGGGTCACTCATCGGCTCACCTATAGCAACGGGGGGCATCTTGCGCCCATTATTTTGAGCCCGGACGGTTCGCTTCGGCACCTGGATTGCGGCGGAACGGTAGTCGGGCTGTTTGATCATATGAGCTACGAGGAAGCGTCCGTTTCACTGTTCGCGGGTGAGATTTTTATCGCCTACAGCGATGGTGTTACTGAGCCCGAAAATGACTTTGGCGAGTTCGGGGAGAAGCGCCTGATTGAACTGGTCCGCGAGAATAGCGACCTGCCGCTGCCGCGAATCAGTGAAATCGTTACGACCGCAGTAGACGACTGGATCGGCGCCAAGGAACAGCCCGACGATGTGACGCTGGTGTTGGCCAGAGCTCGATAAGCAAGCCGCAGACTGGCACTGTCGCCCTATTTATTCGGTTTCTTCGACAACACCTCAATGTTTCCGGTTACCTGCTGGCCTTTCTCCATCCCACCAAGAATCACTAAACCTTCAGGTGTCACCACCAGTCCGCGGTGGTCCATGGTCGGGTCCGGTGTGTTGTCATCAAGCGTTTCCCATTTGCCTGAGCGCACGTTGAATGCAAAGGTTACAGGCGAGGGTTCTGCAGGCTTGCCGTCGAATCCGATTCCGTCATAGTTGTGCGGATTATCTGAGCCGCCCGAGAAATAAATCGTTCCATCCTTTTCTGAGCCACCGCTCGCAATCCGAAAATGCGCATTACCCGGATGATTAGGCAATTTTGTCCATTCGATCTTCGTTGGATTATGGTGGTCGATTCTACCCATCCAGCACTCATCAGATGCCACAAACCTTGGACTGCCATGGGATGGGTTTTCTTTAGCACCATCGACGTAAACGATCGTATTCCCCACCAAAGCGCCGGCGTGACCGAAAACGGCGGCTCCCGGCGATGGGGTGCCCGACGTCCACTTGCCTTTCTCGGTGTCGTAGATCTGAACATTTGAACTCAGACGGCCATTAGTGCGTCCGCCGATCAAGTAAATAT
>Ga0187779_10001902_pt1 | contig 12962 bp, 6 predicted proteins | sample 1015_Q2_SP10_10__FD_132435 | JGI IMG/M metagenome (GOLD analysis project Ga0187779, IMG submission 132435) | Tropical peat soil microbial communities from peatlands in Department of Meta, Colombia - 1015_Q2_SP10_10_MG | ecosystem: Environmental > Terrestrial > Soil > Wetlands > Peat | place... | reverse complement strand
TTTGCGATCGCGCCGACATGCCCGAGCGTGCTATTCCATTTCTCGCAATGCACTCGTGTCATCGCAGCGCTTGTGACGACTGCTCATGAGCGGGAGCAGCAGCGCGGCGTCGCCCTCGCTGACTATTGCTTCGATGAGCGGCCGCCGAGCGACGCGTCGGCGAACGTTTGCCGGAGACCGCGTAACGGCGCCTGAGCGAGCACTCGTTGGCTCCGCCCGGCGCCGCCGCTTCGCGTCGGAATGCACCATCGTGACACGGGCGGCGCGCCGTTCAACCTGCGCCGACTCGCGGATAGTCAGGGCGATGCGGCAGTCAGCCGCGCTTGGCGGCACGGCTCCTGTTCGTCCAGACCGACAGCAAGCTCGGAGTCGTTGCTGGCGGCACCGAGATCGTGGCGATTCGACCGGCGCGAAGAGCCGAAGCGCCGATCCGTCACGGCGCCTCCGTGGGCCCGGCTTATCGCCCGGATCAGAGAAGCGGTACGAGCTGCGCGTCAACAGCCTGCAGCGCCAGGACGACGTCGTCGAAGAACGCTGCAGTGAACCGCTGCGCGGCCGCGGCATTGCGTTCCAGCAGCTGCTGTGCTTGAGCGTGCGGAACCTCCAGCAGTATGGCTCGCTCGCGCAGAACCGCCTCGAGCTGAGGCGCCCGGGGGCTCTCATCCAGCACGCAGATGTGCCCGACGCAGCGTCCGGGACCGGCGAGCCGCACCCGCTGTCGTCCGGCGCTGCCGATGACCGATGTCTGGACCGCGCCGCGTAGCACGATCCATAGCGCCTCACTCGGATCAATCTGCGTTCCGCGCGGCGCTCTTAGAAGCCGTAAGCCTGCACGGAGCGCTGCGAGTTCTGCGGTGGAGAATCGGCGGAAGAAGAGGATCTCGGCTAGATGTAAGTCCGGCAGCCCGTTGGAGGTGAAGTCCGATGCCGCAGGCTCGAATTTGGAGAACGCTCCTGCTGCTGGCATCGATCGCAGGGGGAGGTGTCGTAGGCCTGTCGCGATCGCTGTGTAGCGTGTCAGCAGACGGCGGAGCGCAACTTCGCCGATCCGGCGAACGACGGTTCGCGCGACGGGTCGCAGCTGTAGCCGTAGCAACTCAAACGTCTCTCGTGCGAGAGCGACGCCGGAGCTGTCAGAAGACGCTCGCACAGTCGCGGCCCGTCGGCCACCCCCGAGCAAGGCGAGCTCGCCAACGATCTCCCCGGGCGCGATCGAACCGATCGATCGCTCACACCCGTCGGGCAGGCGCACACTCACGTCGAGGCGACCAGAGTTGAGGACGAGCAGCCGATCGCCGCGATCGCCTTGCCGGAAGAGGGTCTCGCCGGCGGCCGCAGTCCACGGCATCGTGAGAGCGGCAAGTTCTGCCAGCTCAACGTCCGCCAACCCGTCGAACAGCGGAGCGTCAACGAGCTGCGTGACCGACGCCGCGTTCATAAGACGATTTCCTCCAGATGCACATCGATCGTGCCTTGCTCGTTGGGTTTGGCGACGAGCATCGAGTACTCAGGTGCAGAAAGCCAGGTCGACGTGTCCTCGGTGAGCGGTTCAGAAGCGATCAGCAACGCGGTCGTGGCACCGATGCCCGCGGCCGGACCGTCGCCGCTGGGCTGCACTTGACGCAGCGCCGTCGTGTACCAAAGCGTGGTGAAGTCATGCTCGCGCTCGCCCGAGAAGAACGAGCCGTCGTCCGGATACCAGCCGTAGTCAAACACGTAGCGCGTCGCGACGAGGCTTCGACCGTCGGTGAGGACGAGATTGATCGGCGACTGCGTTTTGATCCCGCGACGCTCCCGAACCTCCTGCACAATCCGAAGCGCGTCGCAGACAGCGCGAGCCATCTCTTCAGCCCCGCAAGTTGCGAACGGATTACCGAGCTGCGCGAGGCAGAGGGCGTACAACCACTCCGTGTCCGTCGTGCCTTCGATCTGCGCCGTCAGTTCGCGCGGTATGTGACCGAGGAGGTCGTAGCGCATTCGGGCGAAGTCGAACAGGTCCCCGTTCTGAGCCAGCACAAACGCAGCGTCCTTGAACACAAAAGGGTGGACGTTCTGCGCCCCGACGCGCTCCGTTGGCTCGTATATGACACCCCGCACGTGCGCGAGAAGCGCGTTTGCGCGCACCTTCTCGCATAGTGCCTTCAAGTTTCGGTCGAACATCGGCACGCCCGCGGTTCGATAGATGAACGGGCGTGATGGTCCCGCAGAAGTCTCGTCCCAGGCCGCCAACCCGAACCCGCCGAGATTCAGGAGCTCCATAAACCGTGCATCAGTCGCCTGGCGCACGAGAGACACCTCTGCCCGGTACAGGAGATCGTCTACCAGCATGGGGGTCCCGAGATACGCAAGCACACGGCACACAGGCGCGCCACTCTAGGAAGCGACCACAACCACGCCCTATGGCCATATGGACGAATCTCCAGGCCGATCCCCCTCCGAACGGATAACCGGCGACCCTCCCGACGACGAGCCTTCCCGCATCGCCGCCGCGCGAATCCACCGGGATCTGATCGCCATCCGAACTCTCCGCGACCGGTGACGAGCCCGGGTGCGCGAGGCGGGTTCGTCCCGGCAGAAAGGAGGCCAACCGCGCTCGGTGGCGAAAGCCCTCCGGTTCACGCTCGGTTGCAATCGGCTTGTGGTTGGTGCCATCAACCTCCACAGGGGACTGGCACGCTCGAGTGGTTGGTCAGGCGTACCTCGGGTAGAGGCCAGGCTCGCCCTGCCCCTCACACACTACGCGGCATGCGCGTCCGCACCGGGCGGTTCGCTACCGATCCCCGGAGCCGCGGTAGGGGTCGAGGAATCCTTTCAGGCCGAGCGACTTATGCCAGTAGGCGTTGGCAAGGACCGTTGAAGTGGCCAGGACCCAGCGATGCACCAGTAGCCCTTCTGATCTGCGGTCCCGCCCAGAGGAGCGTCGCGAGCGGGAATACCGAGCGCCTTGAGGTTCCGGTAGCGCGTTGATGGGCGCTTCCACTCTTTCCAACGCACCTGCCTGAGCCCTTACCGGCCGGTGATTCCGCCGGGTTCAGCAGGTGGGCACGATCAGCACGCCGCAGCGCGCACGATGCGAGACACGATTCGGCACCGATCCCAGCACCCGTCGCGCGCCGGTCATGCCACGGTTGCCGACCACGATCATCTGTGCGCGCTCGGCCTCGGCGATCGTGACGAGCGCCTCCGCCGGCTCGCCGCTGCAGATGTGCGTGTGTACGCTGATCCCACGGCTCTCCAAGCGGCCGCGCGCGCGAGTGACGATCTCTTCTGCACGCGTCTGCTCCTGCTCGGCGGTGGCCAGCTCGGCGGTTGCGAGCCCACCTGCGGCGGCCAACCAGGCGGCGGGCGAGGTCGAGGCAAAGGCGCTGACGATATGGACGGGGGCTCCCAGCGCCAGGGCCAGCTCACCGGCCCTGTCCACCGCGAGCTGCGCGCTTGCCGAGCCGTCGGTACCGGCCACAATTGGATCTTTTGACATCTTCTACTCCCCGGTGTCTGACACGCACATGAGCGCTCCTCGTGCGCCCTCAGCAGATAGGCGGATCCTACCCCCGCGGGCCTCTGGGTGTGGAGAAGAGGGCCTGGAGAAGGTCCCGCGGGCTCGTCCGAAGAGGTTCTCCGCCCTCGATCCAGGACAGCTCGTGCGGACATTAGCCATAAGCTTATGTGACTGTGGTTGGTCGGTCGCTCGTCCGAGATGTGATATTGCGGGACGGCAGCCCGCTGAGGCTTCGCACGCCGACGGTCGAGGACTACGACGCCATCAAGTCCTTCTACGACTATTTGTCGGAGGACAGCCTCTACACGCGCTTCCACGGCTGGGTGCGGACCGAGGGGCCGGCACGCTCGGATGCAGAGGCCGACGGCGATGCTCGCGTGGTGCTGATCGGATGGCGAGGAGACCGGGTCGTGGCGTCTGGCGGCTACGACCGGCTGCGTGAGCCGGCGGTCGCGGAGGTCGCGTTCACGGTCGCCGATGACTTCCAGGGCCACGGCGTCGCCACGCGGATCCTCGAGCAGCTGGCGGAGATCGGCGCGGGGCGCGGCATCGAGCGCTTCGACGCCGAGGTGGCCGAGACCAACGGGGCGATGCTGCGCGTCTTTCGCCGGGCGGGCTTTGGCGTCCGCAGCAAGCTGGACTTCGACGAGTTACTGGTCTCCTTGGACATCCATCCGACGGAGGTGGTGCGGGAGCGGATCGAGGAGCGCGACCACGTTGGCGTGGTTGCGTCGCTTCGCTCGATCCTCGCGCCGGCCTCGGTTGCGGTCGTGGGGGCCTCGAATGAGCCGGGCAGCGTGGGAGGCGACCTGTTTGCCAATCTGATCGCTGGCGGCTTCCGAGGGGTGGCGGTCCCCGTGAACAGGAGGGAAGGGGCTGTGCGCTCAGTGCGGGCGGCGGCTGGCCTTGGCGATCTCGAGGAGTCGCCGGAGCTGGTGGTCGTTGCGGTGCCGGGCGAAGAGGCGCTCGATGTGGCCGCAGAGGCCGCACGCATAGGGGCCAAGGCTCTGCTGGTGACCTCGCGCTTGGCGGAGGGCGCGACCGCGGACCTGGGGCGAGAGCAGCGGCTGCTTGAGATCGTGCGCTCGGCCGGCCTGCGCCTGGTGGGGCCGAGCACGCTGGGCGTGCTGAACAATGATGCCTCGATAAGCCTCCGTGCGACGTTTGCGGGCGCCCCGGTGCCTGCCGGGCGCCTCGCGATCTCGTCGCAGTCGGGGGCGATTGGGATCGCGCTGCTGGGTCATGCGGCGGCGCGCCGGCTGGGTGTGTCGAGCTTCGCCTCGCTCGGCGACCGCGCCGATGTTTCGACCAACGACCTGCTCGAGTACTGGGAGGAGGACGAGGCCACTGCGGCGATCATGCTCTACGTCGAGACGTTCGGGAATCCGGACCATTTCGGGCGGATCGCGCGGCGGGTTGCGAGGCGCAAGCCGATTCTCGCGATCAAGGGGAGGAGGGCGGAGGTCCGGTCGGAGGAGGCGCGCTCGCACACGGCGGCGGCACTGCGCGGGGACGCCGTGGTTGACGCGCTTCTGCGTCACGCCGGGGTGATGCGCTTTCACAGCGGTGAGGAGCTGTTCGACACCGCCGAGTTCTTCGAGACGCAGCCGCTGCCGCTGGGGCGCCGAATGGGGATTGTTAGCAACTCGAGAGGCGTGGCTACGCTCGCCATCGATGCCTGTGGGTCGCGCGGGTTGGCGGTCGGCAACTCGCTCGTGATTGGCTCCCGCGCCGGGCCCGCGGATTACGCGGCGAGCATCCGTGAGCTTCTTGCCGAGCAGACGATCGACGCGGTGATGGCCTACCACGTCGACGTCGGAGGCGGTGATCCGGAGGCGGTGCTTGCGGCGATCTCTGAGCTCGCCGCCCAACAGGACAAGCCGATGGTCGCGTCGGTAATCGGCGGCGACGGCCGGCGGGTCCAGCGGCAGGACAGCTCGGTCCCGAACTTCCGTTTCCCGGAAACCTGCACGGCTGTCCTGGGGCGTGCGGTCGAGCGACGGGAGTGGCTCTCCCGAGCGCTTGGGCAGCGCCCGGAGTTCGATGGCATCGACGCCCAAGCCGCCCGTGCCCGGGTGGCAGCGTGGCTGGACGATCACCCCGTCGTCGGCCCGCAAGAGAGCGGCGGCTGGCTGCCGATCGCGGAGTCCGAGGCCCTGCTCGCCACGCACGGGATCCCGTTCGTGGCCAGCGAACGCTGCTCGGAGGTCGAACGAGCCGTCTCGTCAGCGTCTGCCCTCGGGGGGTCGGTCGTCCTCAAGGCCGACTTCGCCCCGCCATCACACGCCACGGATGTGGACGCGGTCCTGCTCGGTCTGGAGGGGGAGGCCGCCGTGCGAGCAGGCTGGCAGGAGCTCGAGCGCCGGTCCCGGTCGGCTGGTCGCGAGTGGCGCGGGGTTATCGTCCAGCCCCTCGTTGGGTCTGGTGCCGATGTCTTGGTCGGCGCGCTGGCGGACCCGGAGCTGGGACGAGTGATGGCGATCGGCCTCGGCGGGCGCCAGGCAGGCCTCGGGCGCGACGTTGCCTATCGGCTGTTGCCGTTCACCGACGTCGACGCACGCGAGCTGATCGATGGCTCCGAAGCCGTCTCGATCCAGCTCGACGGCTTCCGCGGCTCCCTCCCCCGAGACCGGATGGCGCTGCAAGACCTGATCCTGCGCTTCGCCGCGCTACTGCGCTCCGTCCCGGAGCTGGTCGAGGTGGATCTCAACCCCTTGCGTTGTCTACCCGAGGGCGCGCTCGTGCTCGACATGCGCTTGCGGGTCGAGCGCAGGTCGCGAGCCGAAGCGGTGACGCGTTGGTAAAGATGCCGGGCGACAGCGCGGACACGCCCGGCCGAAGTGGGCGTGGACGTCGAGTGATCCGGGCGCTTCAGCGTTAGGCCCGCTTGCCCGCCACCATACGGACGCCGGAGGCGCCGAGAGGGCGGCGGCGCCGACGGAAGCGCCCTCGGAGGCGATCTTCTTGGCGGGGGAGGAAGCGCGCTCAAGCTGGATGTTGTCTTGGTTAGATTCTAGATGACGGTGCATGAGGCAGCTCGCGGCCGCTGAGCACCAGCTTCAGTCCGGCGCCCGCGAGAGGCCAAGTCTGAGTCGGCGGCCGAGGTCCTTCGCACACTGAGGTGGATGTCGCCGCCCGGCGCGCTGATCGCGTCCGTCGCCTTCGCGGAGCTTCGCCGTCGATGGCTGGTCGGCTGACTGAACGGCGAGTTCCGGCGAGACGTTGCGAAGCTCAGGAGGTGCGCACGATGAACAAGCCACATCGGGCGTGATGCGAGACACGGTTGGGAAGGGACCCGAGGAAGCGCCGCGAGCCGATCATCCCGCGGTTGCCCACCACGATCATCTGCGCATTTCCGCGGCGGCGATCGTCATCCGCACCTCCGCTGGCTCGCCTGGGCACACGTGAGTAGTCGGAGTCACCTCGACACCTTGGCGCCTCAGGCGCGGACTGGCTCGGTCGACGATCTCCTGCGCAACCTGCCGCGCATTATCGTCGTCTTGGCCCGGCACGCCATCCTCGCGGCGGCTGCCGTCGAGGTCCCCAACGAGCCCGAAGAGTACGCGGTGACGACATACACCTGCGCTCCAAGCGCACGAGCCAGTTCCGCACCCCTATCGACGGCGACTTCGGCCATTGCCGAATCGTCGGTGCCGGCCACAATCGGACCATTCGGCATCTCGCTCACCCCGGCTGACTTGTGCGCCTGAGGCCAGGCCGCACCGTTGCACATGCGAGCAAAGCTTGTCTCGACCAGAGCATCCTACGGCGCGCAACCCCTGGCCGGGGAAAACCTGTGACGGCGAGAGGGCCAAGCAGTGATGGGGTGCGCGTAACCCTAGGTGCGCGGGTCTCCGGTGATGGACACCAGCCTCCGAGCGAGCGTGCGCAGAAGCTTGCGCTCGATGCTTGGATCAGTGGCCAACACGCTACCGAAGGCCGAGGCAGTGACGACAAAGAAGCGCAGCGTCGTCGTCGCGGTGACGGTTGCCGTCCGGACTACGCGCTCGAGCAAGGCGATTTCGCCAAAGAATTCGCCGCTCCCTATTGTCGCGAGATGTTTGCCACCTCTCGTGACCTCGGCCTCGCCTTCGATGATCACGAAGAACTCGTCTCCGCGTTGGCCCTCTTTACACAGGACAGTGCCTGCCGGGACGTCGAGATCGTCCGTGAGTCTTGCAAGAATCGTCAGCTGCTTGCTGCCCAGCCCCTCGAAAAGAGGGGAGCGCTTCAGCGCCGCCACCTTCGTGTCCTGACGAAACCGCGCCACCCGGGAATCTTACCCGCAGGTAGATCGTCACGGAGGAGCGTGCGCGCGGAGGCGATCGAGATCGAGTACCGTGAGACGCCGCCGGTGGGTTTGGACGAGCCCCATTGCCCCGAGCGTGCGGAGCGACCGGGCCGTTGACTCGCGCGATGAGGCGCTCCACGAGGCGAGCTCTTCCTGGGTGATCGGCAGCACCACGTCGATCTTGCCGTTGGCTCCGCCGCGAAGCGCTCCGTCAGCTCGACCAGGCGGCTGGCCACCCTGGCGAGGCTTCCGGTGGTTGCGACTCGGTTCGGCGCGGGGACTGGGCGTGCAACCGCGCGAGGGTCATCTCCAACAAGCGGACGTGACGCGTGGTCTGCGAGAAACGAAGTTCGGAGGTCGCGGACGTCGACCCTCAGCCCCTCGACCGTGGGCACCGCATTTGGTATTTGGTCCAGCTTGAGTCCTTAGTCAGCAGGGTCGAAAAGGAGTGATGATGGTCATCCTGAAGATCGCTTTCATGTTTCGATCGGTGTTGAGATCGTCGGCTTCCTGGCGTGGAGCGTCGTCACGCAGCATCGCCAGTCCGGAACTGGGTTGCCGCGCTTGATTGGATTAGAATCCCCGACGTGCGGGCCGGCTCGCGGCCTACGTTGTGGGATTTCTGGTGCGGGGCGCTCCAAATACGGGGAAGTTCGACTGCTACGTCCCTCGCGTGCTCCTCAAACGGCTTGTCGCCGCACCGGAGGATCTCGTAGAGACGCTCGAGGGCACCATGGTGTTCGTCGACGTTTCGGGATTTACCAGGCTCTCCGAGCGCTTGGCTCGAAGGGGCAGGGAGGGCGCCGAACACCTCACCGACGCCATCAACGCATGCTTCTCGGCGCTTCTCGCCGACGCATATGCCAACGGCGGTTCCCTCCTGAAGTTCGGGGGCGATGCGCTGCTGCTGTGGTTCGACGGCGACGACCATCCGCTCAGGGCGTGTGCGTCGGCCGTGGCGATGCGCAACACGATTCGCCGGGTGGGCCGCATCAGCGTCGCCGGCAGCCAGATCAGTCTGCGGATGTCGGCCGGCGTGCACAGCGGCAACTTCCAGATGTTCCTCGTCGGCAAGTCGCACCGCGAATGCCTCATCGCAGGGGCGGACAGCAGCAGGGTGGTCGAGATGGAGGCGGCGGCCTCGGCCGGTCAGGTCCTACTCAGTACGCAGACGGCGGCGATGCTCCCCCGACGCGCGCTCGGGGCGACCGCCGATCCCGGGATGCTGCTTGCGCGCTCGCCGTCCACGCGCAACTTCGCGCCAGACGAGAAGATTCACTGTCCGGGCGACGATGCGATCATCCGCTGTCTCTCGACGGAGGTCCGCCGCCATGTGCTGGCGGCACCGGCCGCGCCCGAGCACCGGACCGCCGTCGTCGCATTTGTCCAGTTCGGTGAGCTGGACGAGTTGATCAAGGCGCGCGGGCCCGGGGCGGCAGCGCAGGCGCTCGACGCGTTGGTCGAGGCGGTCCAAACCGGGGCCGATCTGTTTCAGGTCTGCTTTCTCGGCTCCGATGTTGCGGCAGGTGGCGGCAAGCTGATTCTGACGGCGGGCGCTCCACGCGCCGTTGGGGATGACGAGGAGCGAATGCTCCTCACGCTTCGCCACGTCGTCGAGCAGCAGCGCGAGCTTCCGATCCGAATCGGGGTCAACCGCGGCCGGGTGTTCGCAGGCGAGATCGGTCCGCATTACCGCAGGACGTACTCGGTGATGGGAGACACTGTCAACCTCGCCGCCAGGTTGATGGCGAAGGCGCCTTGGGAATCGGTGTACGCGACGGAGGGGGTACTCACTCGTTCGCAGACCAAATTCCAGCTGAGCCGGTTGGAGCCCTTCATCGTGAAGGGCAAGAGCCAGCCGATCGAGGCCTGGGAGGTCGGGCCACTCGCCCGCGCCGGCGCCGCCCATGGGAGCAAACAGGTACCGCTCGTCGGGCGCGATGCGGAGTACGCAACGCTGCGCAACGCGCTGGTGCAAGCGGAGCGGGGCCACGGCTCGCTGATCGAAATCATCGGGGAGACGGGTAGCGGCAAGTCCCGCCTGCTCGCCGAGGCGCGCGACCTCGCCGGCCGGTTCCGCTCCGCGCACACGATCTGCGAGAACTACCGGCGGAGCGTCCCGTACGTCGTCTGGCGGGACATCCTGCGCCAGCTGCTCGGGCTGCACTGGGACGATCCGGATGACATCGTGCTCGACGCCATCCGCAAGCACGTCGAAATGTCCAACCACGAGCTTCTGCCCTGGCTTCCGCTGCTCGCGCTCGCTTTCGATGTGCAGGTGCCCACGACGCGGGAAGTCAGCGAGCTTGCCGCCGACTACCACACGCCGAAGCTGCACGAGGTCGTGCTCGAGTTCCTCGAGCCCTTGCTGGCAGTCCCCACCCTGATTCAGATCGAGCACGCACACTTCATGGACGCGGCCTCCGCCGCGCTTCTGCAGGCGATCGCGCCCCAACTGGAGTCGTCTGCCTGGACGATGATGGCGACGCGGCGCGATGTCACGGGAAGCTTCGAGGGCACGCCGGAGTCGTCAACGCGGATCATACTCGGGCCTCTTCCCGCCGACACGATGATGGAGCTGGCGGAAAGCACGCCAGAGGCGAGCATGGTCCCTCCGGACCTGCTCGAAACGGCCGTGCAACGGGCCGGGGGAAGCCCAGAGTTCCTGCTCGATCTTCTGGCGGCGGCGGCCAGTGGTTCCGAGGCATTGCCGGACAGCATGGAAGCGGCCGCCACGGCCCGGATCGACGAGCTCGAGCCCTCCGACCGGATCCTGGTGCGCCGCGCGTCGGTGCTCGGCCTTTGCTTTCACCCGCGCCTGCTGCGCTACGTCCTCGACCCAGCTGTCTCTGAGCCTGACGAGCACACCTGGAGCCGGATGTCCAGCGTGTTCGCGGATGACGGCGACGGCTACGTGCGGTTCAAGCGGCCGGCCGTGTTCGAGGCCGCCTATGAAGGCCTGCCTTACCGGTTGCGGCGTCAGCTGCACGGCGCGGTGGGCGAGGCGCTCGAGCCCGAACTGGGCCATGACGCCGACGCCGATCCCGCCGTGCTCTCGCTCCACTTCATCCTCGCGGGCGATCATGGCCGGGCGTGGAAATACGCCAAGCTGGCCGCGGAGCGGGCAGTCGCCAAGTTCGCTCAGGCCGACGCGGCGCGGCTGTATCGCCGGGCGATCGACGCGGCGCGCCACGACCGAGCGAGCGACCTCGAGCTGGCCGAGTGCTGGGAGGCGCTCGGCGAGGCGCTGAGTCAAAGCGGGCACCTGTCTGCTGCGGTCGATGCGCTCACGGCTGCCCGCAGGCTCGTCCGAGACGATGCGCTCGCACAATCGCGCCTCTTCCTACGACATGTGAGGATCGCCCACCGTCGCGGTCGACTGGCGGACGCCGTGCGCTGGGGCGGACGGGGCCTTCGGGCCGTTGACGATGCCGCAGACGACGAATCGCGGGTCATTCGCGCCCGCCTACTCGCGGAGCTCGCGTTCATCAGGTACTACCAAGGACGACCGAAGGAGGCCGAGCGCCTGTGCCGCACGGCCATAGCCCAGTTCGAGTCCGACGTGGAGCAGCGACCAGTCGCGCATGCGAGCTACGTCCTTGACATGGCTCTGATGGATCTGGGGCGCCTTGACGAGGCTACTCATTCACGCCGGGCACTCGCGATATACGAACGGTTGGGTGACCATGTGGAGCAGGGATATGTGCTCAACACCATGGGCCACCTCGCATACGTCCGGTGGGAGTGGGACGAGGCGCTAAGACTCCTCTCCCGTGCGGCTGACGCCTTCGAACGCGCGGGCAGCCAGGGCGGCATCGCGCTCGCGAGCTGCAACATCGGTGAGCTCCTCGCCGAACGCGGAGCGCCAGGGGAGGCGGCAAAGCAGCTCGGCCGCGCGCGACGGATTTGGAGCGCAAGCGGCGAGCGGGCCTCGGCAGCCTACGCGGACCTGCAGCTGGGGCGCGTGGCCGGCCGCGACAGGAACATTGAAGTCGCGCGGGAGCTGGTAAACGAGGCGACGCGCGAGTTACGCACGCTGGGCGAGACCCGATCGTTGGAAGAGGCCGAGCTCGTACTTGCGGAGGCGGAAGCATTCGGAGGTGACGCGTCGCGCGCGGTGGAGATCACGGAGCGCGTGGGCACCTCCAGTCACGAGCAGCCATGGCTGAAGCGCATCCGCGGGATCGCGCTCGCCCGGCTCGGACGTCTCGACGATGCCATCGACGCGCTCGACGCGTCGCTGCGGATGGCGCGGCACAGCCGTGCGCTCTACGACGTGGCGGCCACACTCGACGTCCTTCATGCCCTCGGTGCCGAACGTGATGAGCGAGCCCATGAACTCGACTCACTGCTCCTGAGGCTGGGGGTCGAGCGGCTCCCAGCCCTCGAACTCGGGCCAACGACGAAGGAGCTTGCCGGGGCGATCGGCGGCTGACCTCCGCCGATCAGTTACCCATCCGCATGTCGAACCCGTGCGGGATTGCGGCCACAATCGTGTGCACTGGCTCGCCCGCACCCGCATTCTGCCGGGAGAAAACGCCTGGGAGCTTGCTGCAGTTCACCTGCAGGGCCTGCTTACCACAGTCCGGGAGCAGCCCCACGAATCCGGCAGTGCCGTCCGGCAGAAGAATGGAGTTGGCGGGAGCGAGCGAGCAGCCACTCCATGGCGTGCACTGCGTCTCAGGCGACGGGTTGACGAGTTGGGTGAATGGCGTCTTCGTCTCGAGGCAAACCTCGGATTCGTAGGTTTGGAAGTCCGTGGTGTTGATCGCGATCATCTGGCTTCGGTCCGAGCCGTTGTCGGCGCCGTTAGAGAGGTTCTCGTAGGTCAAATGTGGAGAAGTGACGCCCGAGCAGTTAGGAACGGTGTTTGGGGGACTTGAAGGGTTCTGGGGGTCATCGATCAGCGGCGGGCCGAAGTCGATCGACTCGATCTGAGTCACCGTGGTCTGTCCGCTCGAGGTGGTGACCGTCGTGCTGATGCTTCCCGGCGCGCTGGTTGCGGTTCCGCCGTTGGCGAGCGTCGTGCTGCACCCCTGCGTCTTTGCGCACGATGCCACCGCGCTCGTGACGGTGCCGTATGCGCTGTTGCTGTCCGAATTCAGATCGTTGCCCGCGCCGTTGAAGTCATTGGACTGCTTGGCCTCGTCGGTCCAGAAGCAGGGCGATGTC
>Ga0187779_10001900_pt1 | contig 12965 bp, 16 predicted proteins | sample 1015_Q2_SP10_10__FD_132435 | JGI IMG/M metagenome (GOLD analysis project Ga0187779, IMG submission 132435) | Tropical peat soil microbial communities from peatlands in Department of Meta, Colombia - 1015_Q2_SP10_10_MG | ecosystem: Environmental > Terrestrial > Soil > Wetlands > Peat | place... | reverse complement strand
GTTGCCCTCATGCCGGCGTTTGACCGGCGAGACGGCAGGAGGGTCACGACGTGGATGCCACGGTGGGATGGGCGACGGTAGCGGGAGTCGCTGCACCTCGGGATGCCCGCGAAGCGGACGCCGTGTTCGAGGCCGTCTACGCATCCCACCGCGAGACCTTGCAGCGTCAGATGACGGCGATGACACGGGACCCGGACACGGCCGAAGAGGTGTGCCAGGAGGCCTTCGCCAGGTTGCTCGTGGAGCTGCGTGCCGGCCGCCGCCCGGACAACTTCGGCGCGTGGCTGTACCGAGTGGGCCGCAACCTCGTGGTCAGCCACGCCCGCCATCGACAGGTCGTCGAACGCCAGGAGCGCGGTATGGTCGCCGCCGCTCCGTCCAGGCCCGCCGAGGCGGTCGTCATCGGGCGTGAGGAGGTGTCGCTGCTGCAGGAGGCGTGGGGTCGACTGGAGGAGGCCGATCGTCAGGTCCTGCTCATGGCGGTCCACGGCGCGACGGGCAACGAGATCGCCAGTCGGTTGAGGACGAGTTCGTGCGCGGCACGGGCCCGTTTGTGCCGCGCCCGGCAGCGTCTTCGGCGCGAGCAGGCCCTGGCGTGAGGTGGGTCGGCCCTCACGATCCGACCCGCGCGGGTCCGATCCAGATCTCGTACGTCCCTGTCGCGATGCCTCCCGAGGTGCCGGCCGCGTTCTCCCAGCCGGTCGCCACGCAGCGTTCCGCGGTGCAGGCCACGCTGCTGAGGGACACCACCGAATCGTCGGGCGGGATGCTACTCAGGGACACCCAGGTCCGCCCGTCGGCGCTGCCCCAGATCCCTGAGGCGACCGCGAGGAAGCCCTTGCCGCCGACGTTGGTGAGACCTGCGACGTCCGTCACGTCAGGACCGATGGGTGACCCCGTCCAGTGGACACCCGCATCACTCGACCACCAGGCGCGGGCCGGTCCGGAGCTCGCAGCGACCACCAGAGAACCGGGCTCCGCGGCCACCACCGTGGCGGATGCGGGACCGCTTGGGTGGATCGCGTGGCGAGCGTCGACGAGATGCCACGTGCGCCCGTCGACCGACGTCCACACCAGGGGACCCGCGGTCCCGGGGCACGGACCGCCGCACTCGGCCCCTCGGCTCACCGCGACGTAGCCCGGTCCACCCGCCGCCACATCGTCCATCTCGCCCTGGGCAAAGCTGGCTTCATCCGGGACCTTGTGCCACGTCCGGCCATCGGGAGACGTCCAGACCGCGGCCTGACCCGCCGCCTGGGCCGATGCGAGGATGAAGGGCCCGGTGGCGAACAAGGGGCCCCCAACACCCCCGACCGCAACGAGGCCGTGCGGACCATCGGTGACCGCGTTGATGTCGTGACCGAGACCGTTGCCGTTGAAGACCGAGGCATCCGTGATGGCCGTCCACGTGGCCCCGTCAGGCGACGTCCAGACCGCCCCCCCCGTGCCGTCCCACCCGACCGCCACGTAGCCCGGGCCGCCGGTCGTGATGTCGTTGACCACGTCCCCGTCGGCGCCGGGTAGCTGCCCCAGCATGGCCCACGACAGGCCGTCGGTCGAGGCCCACAGCTGTCCGCGGTCCGCGACCACGAACTGCGCTCCCACCCTGAAGACGTGCCCACCCTCGTTGGGGTTGGTCGTCAGCGCCTGGACGAGTGCCGCCGGAAGCGTCGTGGTGGGGACCTGCGCCCAGGGAGCCGGCGCCGGCTGCTCGGTCGGGGCGGCGGTGAGGGTGGATGTCGGCTGGCTCGTGCGGGTCGGGGCGGGCGTTGACGGAACGGCCGTCGGACTGGGAGTCGGGCCCGACCCCGTTGGCGATCCGGCGCAGGCCACCAGGAAGAGACACAGGAGCGCCACCGTGCCGCTCCGCTGTCGTCGCACGCTCAGGACCGACCGCATCGCTGCCATCGCTCGACCGTCCCGTCGACCAACATCCCGCCTGCCGGCTCGCGGCTACGGTACTCGGTCGCAGCCCGGCTGACGAGGGCCCCCGCGCTCAGCGGGTGACCTTGACGGTCGCACCCTGGCTGTAGCCGTCGGCGGTGAACATGCTGGCGGGCAGTGCCAGGAGCGCAGTCAGGGCGATGCCGATGGACAGGCCGCGCTTGATCCGATGCATCAGCCGTTCTCCTTCCCCCGAGTGGGCGGCGCCGCCTGACCGGTGGCCGGTTCGGCGCCCGAGATCGTTCGTCGCAGGGATGACGCAGCGGCCGCTCTAGTGTTACTGACGATCGGCTAGGGCGGCTGCCCGATGCACGCGCAGGCGCCTTAGCTCGAGGCTATCGGCATGTCAGCACGGACCGCGGATGACTAGGAGCCCGGCACGGCTGTGACGGCGGGGTCCCTGACACGCCCCAGTGGCCTTGTCGCCGGCCTGATCGTGGGGCGCACGGGTTCGTTGCTGCTGCCGATCGCGGTCCACGCCGCGTTCGATCTCCCCTCTACTACGTCCACGCCCGCCGGCTGACGTACGTCCCGCGGTGTCACAGCAGCGCAGGCAACGCGTTGATGGTGCGAACGACGCCTGTCGTTGTCGCATGACCTTGGAGAAGAACGATGCGCCCCGCCCCCGGTCATCCCTTCGCACCTCCACGTCTCTTCCGCCTGATGGGGATGGCCGCGGCCGTCGCGGCGATCGTCGCCGGCTGCGGTACGAGCTCCTCCTCGACGCCCACCACGGTGCTGCAGACGTCCAGCGCGCCCGCGAGTGCGGCCGCCCGAGCCACCGCCACGGTGGCGCCGGCGGCAAGTCCGTCGCCGACCCCGGACGTCAGCAGTGCGGCCCTCCGGACGCTGTCTCGGATGCCCGCCACGGGCATGGACGGTGATGTGAGCGGCACGCTGACCTCGAGCGCCGGAGCCTGGCCGGTAAGCGGCACGATCTCGGTCGTGGGAGCCAGCCAGCAGAGCGACCTGCAGCTGACGGTCGGCACCGCCACTCAGGCCAGCCATCTCGTCGTGGCCGACGGCAAGGCTTATGTCGAGCAGGGGAGCGGACCCTGGTTCGCTGCTCCGACGCGAGCGGGAGGCTACGGCCCGACTTCGGGAGCCACGCTGGACTCGCTGGTGACCTCGATCACCTCGGTCAAGGACGTGGGCCTCGAGGACCACGCCGGCCAGCAGCTGCATCACCTGACCGTGGACACGAGCACCAGTCCGGCGCCCATCGCCTTCGGCTTCGCCGACGGCAGCATCACGGGCGCGGACCTGACGATCGACCTCTACGCGGATGACAACGGGACGCCGGTGCTGCTCGCCGTCAGTGGCGGCTGGCAGCAGCGGATCGGGGCGAGCGTCGCGGCGGTGACCGTGGCGCTGGACGTCAAGGTCCGGCCCAGCCCCGCCTCGGTCACCGCCCCCGCGGAGATCTGGTCATCGTTCAGCTCGAAGCGCTACCTCTATCACGCGGCCAAGCCAACGGATTGGACCTACACCGCGAAGGCCTCCGCTGACGAGCTGGTCAGCCCGGAAGACACCGGGATCGACCTGGCCTCCACCGCCACACCTGAGAACCTCAACCAGGCCGCCGCTGACCTCGTCAGCGCGAACACCCACGTATTCGGCAGGAAGCCGGAACACACGGAGAGCGTCACGATCGCCGGCTCCCCCGCGCGCCTGCTGACGTACCACGTCACGCAGAACAAGCTGAAGCTCTACGTCATGGAAGCCGTGGTCGTCTACAAGGGGCGAGCCTATGTGGTGTCGTACGTGGCCCTGGCGGGTGATGAGGCCAGCGACAGGGCGACCTTCCTGGAATTCCTGGGCACCTTCGGCTTCGGCCGCTGAGCGGTCAGCGGACGTCTCACGGGTCGCGGCGCTCGATGAGCTCCGCGACCCATGCCCGCAGCCGGCCCAGGTGCTCGGCGTAATGGTCACCGCCCGACTTGCGGATCCACCAGGCCGCCTCATCGGATGGGTCGGGCAGGCCGTGCCACATGGCGACCATCATGGTCCGGGCGGCGTTGGCCTGGACCCACGTGACGTCCCACGGCTGGTCGGCCATCGCGGCGAGGAACACGGCGTTCATGCTATCGATATCGATGTCGTGGCCCTCGTACGTCCCCGCGGCGAGGCGTTCGAACTGCACCTGGGCCTCGGCGAGCCAGGTACCCACGTGGGCCACCACGTCCCGGACCGTCCAGTCCGCATCCCTCTGGTAGCCCGGCACGAGGCACTCCTCGGGCGTCAGGGCACGGACGAGGGCCGTGATCTCATACCAGCCCCTGCGCTCGAGCTCGAGCTCGGCCCGGTAGGGATGGTCCGGGCGGGGATGCGGCAGGGGCGGCTCGGTCGTCGTGGTCAGTTCAGCCGATCCTCCCAGTCGTCCGGCACGCGGCCGGCCGGGCCGGGGACCGGCTGATCCAGGGGATGGTGGCGCGGCGGCGCCAGCGGGGGACCATCGAAGTCCTCTTCCTTGACGTAATCCCAGAACCAGTCCTCGCCGGGTTCGTAGCTCTGCACCACGGCATGGCCCTGTGCCCCGGCATGGCGGCTGGCGTGCTGTGACGGCGAGGAGTCGCAGCAGCCGACGTGGCCGCAGTGGGCGCAGCGCCGCAGGTGGAACCACCAGCCCCCGGCGGCCAGGCATTCGACGCACCCTGGGCCGCTCGGTGGGACGGTGGGATCGATGTCGTAGCCGTCAGCCATGTCGCACCTCCACTCCGGTGAGGAGATCCTGGTAGGCCGGGTGCTCACGGATGTAGCGCGCGATGTACGGGCAGAGCGGCCGCACGCGCAGCCCGCGCGCCCGGGCATCGTCGAGCACGTCGGCGGCCAGGCGCTGGGCCAGGCCGCGGCCCGCGAAGGCCGGCAGCACCTCCGTGTGGATGAAGGTGACGCGCGGCTCGTGCAGTCGATAGGTGACCCAGCCGGCGACTTCGCCGTCCACCGTGAGCTCGTAGCGCCGCTGGTCGGGCCGGTCGACGGTCGCGATGGCGGCCGTCGGTGGGTGAAGCGGCCGGGGCCGCGCGCCGGTCAAGCGGCCGGGGGCTCGATGCGCTCGACGACGATGCTGCAGTCGGTGACCAGCGCGGCGATCGCCCCGATCGCGGCCAGCCAGGGCGCAAGGACCGCTCCCGCCACGCCGACCGTCAGGGGGAATTCGGCCACCGTATGGTCACCTTGCCGGATGCTGATCCGACGGACGTTCCCCTCGGCGATCAACCGCTTGACCTCGGTCAGCAGGCGGTCGCCGTCGATCCTGAACTGTTCCGTCCACGCGCCCTTCTGGTCTGGTGCCATGGCCTGACTCCTCATCGCCGGTCCTGTCCGGGTTCAGTATCCCTCTTCGGCGCCTGGTTCCGGGGCCGCGGGCCCGCTCAGACGACCCGTTCGGCGAGCGCGTCGCTCCTCGCCGGTTAGCTGCCCGGAGGCAGGCCCAGCACCTTGCGGATGGCGTTGGCGCACGCCACCAGGTGGTCGGTGGCGGGGGTCAGCCGCGCGTAGGCCGCGCGGAACGCCGCGCCGTCGGCGGCGTTGACCATCGTCACGACGATCGCGTCGCATGCGTCCGCCGCGGCGATGAGGGCGTCGGCCTGTGGCTGCGCCGGGCCCCAGGCGACCGCCTGGAGCGCGGCGATGTACTTGAGATAGCCGTCCCGGCAGGAGCGCGCCACGGCCTTCGCATCCGCCAGGGTGTGGTCGGCGGCCGTGGCGGCACGATCGCACTCGTGCAGGGCAGCGGTCGCCCCGGTGGCGATCGCCGAGTAGGTGCTTGCCAGCGGGGAGAGGTCGGGGGTCGGGCTCACCAGGGGTGAAGGGGTGGGCGTGGGCAGCGGGCTCGCCGCAGCGGTCGGCTCGCTGGAGGGTGCCGCGGACGCCGGGGTCGTGGCCGCGCCCGAGCAGCCGCTGAGCACCACGAAGGCGAGGCTCAGGACAGCCAGGGGAGTGGCGCGGGACATCGCGCTGAGCATCGGCGTCAGGAGGCCGGCGCCAGTGCGGCGGCGATGCCGTCGGCCCAGGCGTCGATGGCGGCCCAGTCGCGGAAGTCGCCGGCCGGCATCGCGTCCTGCGCCGCAGCGGGCAGGTGTCGGGTGAGGCGCTCGGCGAGGCCGACCGGCGGTGCGTCCCGGTCGAACGCGCCGAAGAAGACCTGCGCCCCGCGCGGATGCAACGTCGCCTTCATCTCGGGGAACTCCCTGGGCTCGGCGGCGACGAGCTGGTCTCGTCCCTTGGCGTCGACCGGCTCGGTGCCCAGCGGCCCGCTGCTGAAGAGCCACAGCGGGCGTGCCGCCAGGGCGGCCCGGTTGCGCTCGACGAAGTGGTTGGCGTCGGCCAGCCAGTGGAACATGTAGGCTGCGCTGCCTACCACGAAGGCGTCATAGGGGGCCACGTCCCGCACCTGGTTCACCGGCAGCGCCGCCGCCGCGACGCCGTCATCGCGCAGGCGGTCGGCGATCCGCTCGGCGATCCCCCGTGTCGCGCCGTGGCGGCTGGCGTAGGCGACGAGAACGGACATGGCATGCCTCCCCGTGCGGTGCTGCTGCGTCTTGAGGTTGTGTCCATGGGCCGGCCCTGCCAAGTGCCGAATGTCACGCGCCTGCCAAGGCTGAAACGGAAGGCCGCCCGCATGTACCCTCACGGACGGCCTTCGCCATTCGATCGGGGCCGATCATCGGTCCGCCACGCGCGAGGGCATCAACGCCGACAGGGCGACGCTTGCAGGCAATGCAGCAGGACATGGAGGACGCCGATGGCCACCAGCAGGCATGGACTTGAGTAAGGCTCGCGCGCGGCCGCACCGGGTGCGGGTCGTCACGGTCATCGGGACGCGTCCTCAGCTGATCAAGGTGGGTGCGCTCCAGCCGGTCCTGCGCCAGCGCGTCGACGAGGTCTTCGTCGACACGGGCCAGCACTGGGACGACAACATGGCGGGGAGCTTCTTTTCCGAGCTCGGCCTGGCCCGCCCCGACTACTCGCTGGGCGCCGGGGGCGGCTCCCACGCCGAGCAGACCGCGGCGATGCTGGTGGCCATCGAGCCGATCCTCGTGCGCGAGCGGCCGGACGCCGTGGTCGTGGTCGGCGATACGAACTCGACACTGGCCGCGGCCCTGGCGGCGGCCAAGCTGGACCTCCCGGTGGCGCATGTCGAGGCCGGGCTGCGGGCCTACGACCGGCGGATCCCGGAGGAGCTCAACCGAGTGGTGGTGGACCACCTCGCCCGGCTGCTCTTCGCCCCCACGCCGACCGCCGTGCAGAACCTGCGGGCCGAAGGCATCGTTGACGGGGTCAGCCTCACGGGTGACCTCATGCAGGACCTCGCGGCGGATGTCCTTCCGTCGATCCGCGACGCGACGGTCCTCCAGGGGATCGGCGCGCGGCTCGGCATGCAGCTGGCCCCCGGCGGATACATCTTCGTGACGATCCACCGAGCGTCGAATCGCGAGCCAGCCGCGCTCGCCGCATGGACGAATCTCCTGGGACAGCTCGCCCGGCCTGGCAGGCAGGTGATCGTGGCGCTCCATCCCGGCACACGCGCTGCCCTCGACCGCGAAGGCATCCGCTTCGGCCCGGGTATCACGGTCATCGAGCCGCAGGGCTACCGGACCTCGCTGGCCATGCAGCTCCACGCGGCGGCGGTGGTGACCGACTCGGGCGGGGTGACGCGAGAGGCTGCCTGGCTGACCGTGCCGTGCCTCGTCCTGCGGCCTTCGACCGAATGGCACGAGGCGGTCGCCACATCCGGTGGTCGCCTGGTGGCGGTTGCCCTGGACGCCCAGCGGGCTGCCTTCGAGCTCGACCGGCTGGCCCCGGTCCCGGAGGCCGAGGCCAAGGCCCGGGCGAGGAGCGCCTCGCTCGACCTGCGACGGGCGGGGGCCGCGGAGGCGATCACCGAGCAGCTCGCCTCGCTCGCCGCCGCGGCCTGAGGGCCGCCATGCGCATCGTCATGTACGTCCAGAACGCGGTCACCTACGACTCGCGCGTGCTGCGCGAAGCGGCCTCCCTGGCCGCGGCCGGCCACCGCGTCACGGTGATCGGCGTCGCCCACGGCCCCGACGAGCCCAGCCCGTCAACCGAGCTGGTGGGCGATGTGACGATCATCCGGGTGGCCTGGCCCCCGTCCTCGACCTGGTGGGTGACCATGATCGCGGCGCCCTGGCAGCTCCTCCCGCTCTCGCTGGCGTCGGCACGACGAGCGCTGTCGACCCGGCCCCGCCAGCCGGTGCGAGCCGTCCGGGCGATCACGTTCGCACTCGTCTCGCTGCCGTGGGTCGCGATCCGCGCCGCCTGGGTCGTCATCGTGAACCGGGCGCTGGGCCGGCCGAGTCGCCTGCCGGGCCTGGAGTACGTCCGCCGCTGGCGGGCCCAGTACCTGGCCTGGGACCGGGCCGCGGTGGCCGCCGCCCCTCCGGCGGACGTGCATCACGCCCACGACATGGAGGCGCTCCCGGCCGCTCGCATGGCGGCCCGTCGCGACCGCGCCGTCTACGTGTACGACAGCCATGAGATCTTCACGGAGCTGCGGCGGGTCCAGGAGCAGCCTCGCTGGTTGCGCTGGGCCATGGCTCGCTGGGAGCGCCGGATGGCGTGCCAGGCGGCCGGCCTCGTCACCATCAACGAGGCGGTCGGGAAGGAGCTCACGCGACGGCTGGCCCCGCGGCGGGTCGTCATCGTCCGCAATTGCCCGCCCAGATGGACGCCGCCCGTCCCGCCGGAGGACCGCCTCCGGCGCGCCGCCGGTATCCCGTCCGATAGCCCGGTCGTGCTCTGCCACGGCGCCTTCCGAGCGAACCAGGGGCTCGAGCAGACCGCTGACGCGATGCTGATGCCCGGCCTGGGACGCGCCCACCTCGTGTTCCTGGGCTATCGCTCGTGGTACATCGAGCCGATCCTGGCCTCCGATGCCCTCAGCGGCCGCGTCCATGACCTGCCCGCCGTGGCGCCCGACGACCTCCTGCCATGGGTCGCCGGCGCCGACGTGACCGTCATGACCGTGCTGCCCCACGGCGAGGGTCTGAACAGCTACCTGAGCACGCCCAACAAGCTCTTCGAGAGCCTCGCCGCCGGCGTCCCGGTCGTGACGAGCGACATCCCCGAGCGCCGGCGGATCGTCATGGATGATCCCGCGGGCCCGCTTGGTGCCGTGTGCGAGCCGACGTCGCCCGCGGCCGTCGCCGCCGCCATCCGCGGCATCCTGGAGCTGCCCGCAGCCGAAAGCGCGGCCCTCCGCGCGCGCTGCCTGGCGGCGGCCCATCGACGCTGGAATTGGGAAACGGAGTCCGCTCGCCTGGTGGCATTCTATGCCGACCTCGCCTGATCGCGCCTTCGGCAACGATGTCCGCCTGCTGGTCTTCGACCTGGACGGGACACTCGTGTCCTTCGGGATCGACTGGCCGGACGTCCGGATGCGCCTGCAGCACGCGCTCGGGACGGACGATCCCCTGCGACCGCTGCTGCCGTCGCTCGAGGCCCTGGACGAAGGCCGACGAGTGCGCGCCTACGGCCTGATCGACGACATGGAGCTGGCCGTCGCCCGCCGTCTCACTCGTGACGACGGCCTTGTCGCCACGTTCGACCGCCTGACCGCGGCGGACCGGCGCATCGCCCTCGTGACGCTCCAGGGCCGGCGCCCGGCGGACGAGGCGCTGGAACGCCTGGGGATCCGCCCGTACTTCGACCTGGTGGTCACGCGCGACGACACCGCCAGCCGCAGCGTGCAGATCGAGCGCTGCCTGGTCATGCTTGGTGTGGCCGGCAGCGCGACCGTCGTCATCGCTGACCGAGCCGGCGACATGTCCGCCGCTCGGGACCTCGGCTGCCGTACCGTAGTCGTGGGCGACCGCCCGGGCGTCGTCGGTGACCGACGCGCCGCCACGGTCGGCGAGTTGCCGGCGCTCCTGGGATCGGAGGGTTCGTGAACACCGATTTTCGACGCCTCCTCGTCGTGGGGCCGCACCCGGATGACGTGGAGCTCGGCTGTGGCGGGACCATCGCGCGGTTCAGCCGGCAGGCGAGCATCGACTACTTGATCCTGTCGCCCTGCCTGGAAGACCCCCGCAACGCGAACATCATCGCGGAGGCCGAGACCGCCGCGGGTGTGCTGGGCATCCAGCCGGCGTCGATGATCGTGGAGGATCTGCCGCGGCGTACCTTCCACGACAAGCGGGAGGACATCCGCCGGATCCTCATCGCGGCGCGTGACCGCCTGGCGCCTGATCTCGTGTTCTGCCCTTCGCTGCGCGACGTGCACCAGGATCACGAGGTCACCGCGGAGGAGGCGCTGCGCCTCTTCCGCGACGTCAGTGTGGTGGCCTACGAATCGCCGCGCAGCTCGCTCGACTTCCAGCCCAACCTGTATCTCACGCTCGACGAGGAGCAGCTCGAGACGAAGGTGCGGGCGCTGATGAGCTACAAGAGCCAGTTCGACCGCTACTACTTCGAGCCCGACATCATCCGTTCCTTCGCCCGCATGCGCGGGGCCCAGTGCCGCGAGCGGTATGCCGAGGCGTTCGAGATCATGCGACTGAAGGTCTGAGATGCGGGACCTGACCGTCATCGTCACGGCCTGCGGCGCCCCCGGCGGCCCCGGGATCATCGCCAGCCTGCGCCGTGTGCGCGGCCGCGGGATCCGCGTCATCGGGGTCGACGCGAACAGTGGCGCAGCCGGGCTGCGGTTGGTGGATGAGGGCCACGTCGTCCCGGCGGCGTCGTCGGCGGGCTATGTCGACGCGATGGGGGAGATCGTCAGGCGCACCGGCGCCGATGTCATCCTGCCCCTGTCGGGCTCCGAACTCCTCGCCCTCTCCGAGCACCCGAACCCGCTCGCCCCTGCGCTTGCCGTGGTGAACCGCCCGGAGGCGCTCCGCGAGTCGCTCGACAAGCTGCGCTGCTACCGGTTCCTGGCCGGGACGACCGTGCCCGTCCCTGAGCACCGCGCGGTGCGGACCTACGACGAGTTCGTGGCGGCCGTCCACGCCCTGGGCTATCCCGGCGTACCGGTCTGCTTCAAGCCGGCCGTTTCCAACGGGCAGCGCGGCTTCCGCATCCTGCGCCCGGACGCCGACCTTGCCTACCTGCTGCTCGAGACGAAGCCAGACAGCACCGTCACGACACTCGACATGGTCGCCCCGATCCTCGCCGGTGGCTTCCGCAAGGAGCTCATCGTGTCGGAGTACCTGCCCGGCATGGAATACAGCGTCGACTCGCTGGTGGACCACGGGAAGACGCTGGTGATGGTGCCACGGAAGCGGGTCGATACGAGGCTGGGGATCTCGAGCATCGGCGTGGTCCACCGCGACGACGAGATCATGCGGGTGGCCGAGACCATCAACGAGGCCTACCGCTTCGACTACAACGTCAACGTCCAGCTCAAGTACGGGGCCGACGGCATCCCCAAGCTGGTGGAGATCAACCCGCGCGTCTCGGGGACGATCTGCCTGTCGGTCGAGGCCGGGCCCAACCTGCCCTACCTGGCGATCCAGCAAGCCCTCGGCGAGAGCTTCACGATCCCTGACGTCGAGTGGGGCGTGGCGATGACCCGCTACCTCGGCGAGGTCTACTTCCGCGAGGACGGCCAGCAGCCCGGCTGAAGTACCGCTGGAACGGCGAGCCGGGGGCCGAGGCCCCCGGCTGCCGACTACCGATGCGTTTCCGATGGTGGCGATGACTGGGCCTCGCTGATCGCGGACCCATGCGAGCGCTACCCGTTCGCGAACACAACGCGATATCTACGAGCGCGGCCGATGCGCCGCGGCTAGGCGCGACCCTGATCGCGGAGTGATCACGGCCGCGGTGGGCGTATCATGCGGCTGTGTTCGCGATTGCCGAACGCGGGCCCATACCGCCTGCCTCGGTCGACGGTGACGAACAGCAGGGGAGGCAGCATGCCGCAGCTCTTCGGGTCGAACTACACCAAGGATCAGCTTCTCGCACGGGTCGGCCGGCTCGAGCAGGTGGCGGGCGTGCGCCTCGTCACGCTGGGGGACGGGCTCGGCCGCGACGTCCGGCTCATCGAGTTCCGCACGGGCACGGGCTTCAGCTTCGACGTCGTGGTCGACCGCTGCTTCGACATCGGACGCTGCGAGCTCGGCGGCCGCCCGTTGAACTGGCAGTCGAACGCCGGGATCGTCGCGCCCTGGTACTACGAGCCCCAGGGGATGGGCTGGTTCCGGGCCTGGGGCGGTGGCATGGTCGTGACGGTCGGTCTCGACCACCTCGGCCTCGGTGGTGAGGACACCGTCCAGTTCAACCAGCCCCACATCACGACCACGCAGACGTACGGGCTGCACGGACGCGTGGGCGGCCTGCCCGCACGTCTCGTCGGCTACGGCGAGCGGTGGGAGGGGGACGAGTGCATCCTGTGGGCCGAAGGTGAGGTGCTCCAGTCCGCGATCTTCGCGGAGCACCTGATGCTCAAGCGCCGCATCGAGGCCCGCGTCGGCGAGTCTCGCTTCACCATCCACGACACCGTCGTCAACGTCGGGCATGTCGACGTGGCCCACTTGCTCTTGTACCACTGCAATGTCGGTTTCCCGGTGATCGACGAGGGGTCGGAGCTCCTGGTCCCCTCGGCGCGCACGACCACCGACTACGGCGTCCCGATCGAGGGATACCGGACCCTGTCAGCCCCGATCCCCGACTTCACCGAGGCGTGCTTCGAGCACGAGCTGGTCGCGGAAGCGGCGGGTACCGTGCCCGTGGCCGTCGTCAACCGCCGCCTGGGGCTCGGCGTCTACCAGGTGTTCCGCATCTCGCAGCTGCCGCACCACACGGTGTGGCGGATGATGGGCGAGGACACCTACGCGATGGCGCTCGAGCCGGCGACCAACCGTGACGCGGGACGCTGGGACGCCAGGGAGCGGGGTGAACTGATCACCCTCCTGCGCGGGCAGAGCCGGCAGTACGACCTGGAGCTCGGCGCCCTCTCGGGGCCAGAGGAGCTGGCGGCGTTCCAGGCGCGCGTGGCCGCCATCCCCGGCACCCAGGCCTGACCGCGCCTCCTGCAGCTGCTGGGGACGTCCTGGGGG
>Ga0187779_10001899_pt1 | contig 12966 bp, 12 predicted proteins | sample 1015_Q2_SP10_10__FD_132435 | JGI IMG/M metagenome (GOLD analysis project Ga0187779, IMG submission 132435) | Tropical peat soil microbial communities from peatlands in Department of Meta, Colombia - 1015_Q2_SP10_10_MG | ecosystem: Environmental > Terrestrial > Soil > Wetlands > Peat | place... | reverse complement strand
TCCCGGCGCTCCCGGGGTGCGGCCAGGAGCCGGGCCAGCTCGCGGTCGTCGACCAGGGCGAGCGCCTCGGCCTCGGCGGCGCGGGCCTCCGGCGAGCGGGGGCCTTCGGGCGCACCGCCGTGGACGACGGAGAGGGGGAGGGCCGCGGGGCGGCCGGCGGGGTCGGGGGGTGGCACGGGGGGAATGGTGGCACAACCGCGCCCGCGCTCCAGAGGGCGGCGGTTTTCTTGCGGGTGCGCTCGGGTGCGTGTCAGCGTGGGCGCCTGGCCATGGGACGCCTGCCCCGCTCGGATGCCGACTTCGCAGTGCGGCTGGCCGGGCGCATCGCCGAGCTGGAGGACCGCATCCGGGCGCTCGAGCTCCGCGTGGCGCGGGTGGCCCGGGAAGGGCCGCGCGCCCCGGCCGAGCGGACGGCCCTCGTCCCGCCGCGGCCCGGCCCCTCGCGGTGCCCGGGCTGCCTGCTCGAGCTTCCCCACGGACGGCGTGGCACGGCCTGCGTCTGGTGCGGCTTCGTCTTCGCCGCCGTCCGCCGCCGCTCCTCGCGCTGAGGGCCCGGGAGGCGTTATAGGCCACAGAACGCCGATGCCCTCACTTCTGCGGGTGCATGAAGCCACCCTCCGCAACGGGCTCCGGGTGCGGGTCGTCCCCAGCCCGGAGAGCCCGGTGGTCAGCCTCTACACCTTCTTCCGGGTCGGCTCGCGCAACGAGAGGCCGGGCATCACCGGCATCAGCCACCTCTTCGAGCACATGATGTTCAACGGGGCGGCGAAGTACGGGCCCAACGAGTTCGACGAGGTGCTCGAATCGCACGGGGGCCGTTCCAACGCCTACACGAGCCATGACCTCACCGTGTACTACGACGACTTCGCCGCCGACGCGCTGGATCAGGTTCTGGAGCTGGAGGCGGATCGGATGCGCTCGCTGATCATCTCCGAGCGGACGCTGGCTCGCGAGCGCGATGTGGTCAAGGAGGAGCGCCGGCTGCGGGTGGACAACGACGTGTCCGGGCTCCTCGACGAGGAGCTCCACGCCCTGGTCTATCAAGCGCACCCCTATCGCTGGCCGGTGATCGGCTGGATGGGAGACATCGAGGCCATCCGGCGCGAGGACTGCGAGGCCTACTTCCGCACCTACTACGCACCGGGGAACGCGGTGATCTGGATCGCCGGGGCGGTCCACCCCGAAGCCACCCTGCGCCGCGTCCGTGACGCCTACGGGGACATCCCCGCTGGACCGCCGCTGCCCGACGTGGTCAACGCCGAGCCCCCGCAGCGCGGGGAGCGGCGGAGCGTGGTCCGCCACCCGGCCCAGGCGCCGGGCCTGGTGGTGGCCTTCCGCGGACCGAGCGTCTCCGACCCGGACGCGCTGACCCTCGACCTGCTCCAGTTCGTCCTGGCGGTGGGGGAGGGAAGCCGGCTCAGCCGGCGGCTGGTCTACCTGGACAGGGTCGCGGTGGACGTGGGGCTCGACTGGAGCTGGCGCCTCGACCCGGGGCTGCTGGTCTTCCATGCCGAGCTCGCTCCGGACGGAGATCCGGCCCGCGTGGAGGCCACGCTGTACCAGGAGCTGGCGCGCGTGGCCGAGGAGGGCATCAGCGACCGGGAGCTGGCCAAGGCGAAGAACAACCTGCGTGCCCACCTGCTGCGCGAGCTGACCACCAGCTCCGGGCGGGCCCACGCGCTGGGGAGTTACGAGGCCTACCTCGGGTCGTGGCGCGCCGGCCTCCGGCTCGCGGAGCGCTACTCCGGCATCGACGGCGCCGCGGTGCGGGCCGCCGCCGAGCGCTACCTGGACGCCGGGCGTCGCTCGGTGGTGACGCTGGTTCCGGGGCCCGGGCCTTGACGCGGGCCGACCGCATCCTCCCGCCGAGGTCCACCTTCACCACTGCCGACGGGCTGGAGGTGGTGGTGGCCCACCGGGGGCGCATTCCTCTCGTCTCGCTGCGGCTGGTGCTGGCCGTGGGATCGGCGGCCGATCCCCCGGACCGGCCGGGGCTGGCGGACTTCACCGTCCGGCTCCTCCGGCGCGGCACGGCCCGGCTCGACGCCGACGCCCTGAACGAGGCGGTGGAGTTCGTGGGGGCGACGCTGGCCGTCTTCGCCGCCGAGGACTTCCTCGCCCTGGCGGTGACGGCGCCGGCGGAGCATCTGGGCACCCTGCTCGACGTGCTCGGTCAGATGGTGCGCGAGCCGACCTTCCCCGAGGACGAGTTCGAGACCGAGCGGCGTCGCGTGCTCGCCCAGTTCGCCAACGACCTGGACGACCCGGGTCTGCTCGCCGACCGCGCCCTGCAGCGCGCGGTGTGGGGGGCGCATCCCTACGGACACGACGTGGCCGGAAACCGGGTGGCGATGGAGCGGCTCGTTCGCGCGGACGTGGTGGGATTCCACCGCCTCTACTTCGGCCCCGGGATCTCCCGGCTGGTGCTGGTGGGCGCGGTGGATGCCCGCTCCGCCCGGCCGCTGGTGGAGCGTGCCTTCGCCGGCTGGCGCGGCGGCGCGAGCCAGCGGCCGCTGCCGCCTCCGCTCGAGGCGGCGGTGGGGGAGGGCCAGGTGGTCGTCGTCGACCGGCCGGAGCAGACCCAGGCCCAGGTCCGGCTGGGAGGCCTGGGCTACCGGCGAGGAGCTCCGGAGGCGTTCGCCGCCCAGGTCATGAACGCGGCCCTGGGCGGAGGCTTCACCTCGCGCCTGGTTCGCGCGGTGCGCATCCAGCGGGGCCTGTCCTACGGCGTGGGGAGCAGCTTCGAGCCGATGCGGGTGGGCGGAAGCTTCCTCGTGTCCTCCTTCACCAAGGTGGAGACGACCGGGGCTCTGCTCGAGGTCCTCCTGGCCGAAGTCGCCAGGATGCGGGGACGGGGCCCGACCCGGGCCGAGCTAGGAAAGGCCCAGGAGTACCTGGCCGGGCTCTTCCCCCTGCGGGTGGAGACCAACGAGGCGGTGGCCAGTGCCATCGCCGACATCTGGCTCTTCGGGCTGGGCGAGGACTGGGTCGACCTCTACCGGTCGCGCATCCGCGGGGTGACGCGGGCGGACGCGGCACGTGCGGCAGCGTCGTTCTGTTTCCCGCGGCCCCCGGCCGTGGCGCTGGTCGGCCCGGCGGAGCCGCTCCGCCGGGTCGCGGAGGCGCTCGGGCCGGTGACCGTCCGGGCGGCGGCCGAGATGTCGTGAACGCGCTCCGGGTGCTCTGGCGCGACGCGCGCCTGGTGGCCATCGACAAGCCGCCGGGGATGCTCGTCGTCCCGGGCCGCACCCCGGGTCAGGACCCCACCGTGCGTGACCGCCTGGAGGCCGAGCTCGGCCGGCGGGTGTGGGTGGTCCACCGCCTCGACCGGGAGACGAGCGGGGTGCTCCTCTTCGCCCTGGACGCCGAATCCCACCGGGCGGCGTGCCTGGCCTTCGAGCAGGGAGAGGTGACCAAGCGCTACCTGGCCCTGGTTGCCCCGCCCCTGGAACGGCCGCAGCTGGTGGAGGAGGCGCTCGTGCCGGCGCGAAGGGGAAGGATGCGGCTCGCCTTCCCCGGCGAGGCCGGAAAGCCGGCGCGGACCCGCCTTCGACCCTTGGAGATTCATGCGCTCGGAGGTCTGGTGGAGGCGGAGCCCCTCACCGGGCGGACGCACCAGGTCCGCCTGCACCTCCAGGCGGCGGGGGCGCCGCTCCTCGTCGATGCCCAGTACGGTCGGGCGGAGCCGCTCACCGAGGAGGCGCTGGGAGGGCCCGGGGAGGGAACCGTGCTCGCCCGCACCCCGCTCCATGCCGCCCGGCTATCCCTCGCCGGCGGCGGGCTCCCCCCGGTCACCATCGAGGCGCCGATGCCCGAGGACATGCAGCGGACGCTCGAGCTGCTCCGGCGCGGGGCGGTCAGGGTGAGACGGTGAAGGGCGCCGACTGGCCGCTGTTCCCGGCGATGTCGGTCACGGTGAGGACCCGCTGGCCGGCGCCGGTGAGGGTCACCGTCTGCGTGCAGACCCCGGAGGCAAAGGCGGAGGAGACGGCCGGGGACACCTCGCCGCCCGAGGACGTGCCGAGCAGCACGTTGCCCTCGAAGGTCGGCCCGTTGGTCCCGGTCGCGCGGAGGGTGACCGAGAAGGGCACGCCTGACCGCTGGTCGCCGACCGGGTCCACCGTGTAGCCCGAGGGCCAGGTCCCGGGGACGACGGTGAAGACGTCGTGGCGAACGGCCCGCCGTCCGTCCTCGAGGTCGGCGACGACGTCGTACGTCCCGAGGGCGAGGACGGTGGCCAGGGTCCCCTGCACCAGTCCGCCGGGGGGATAGGTGCCCGATCCGAGCTCCTCCGGACCGACGTGGACCTCGAGCCCCGACTGGACCAGGATCGTCCCGCCGGCGTAGTCGACCTGGGTCGAGAGCACCACGTCCACCTGCACCTCGACCTGGGTGGGTTGCGAGGCGATCATCACCATCGGGGTGACGCTGCCGATGGTGGCCGGGGGCAGCGGCCCTCCGCTGCAGGCGGCGGTGAGGAGCGGCACCCAGAGGGCTCGGTGGGCTCTCATCGGAAGGAGCTTGCCACCCAGTGGAAGCCGAGGAGGAGCACCAGCCCACCGGGGTGGGAGGTCACCCCGGTCCCGGTGGCGGCCGCGTAGGCGCCGCGCGCCTCGAGATAGGGGAGAAAGGCCCCCACCCGGTAGAGGAGCTGGGCGGCCGCGAACACCTCCCAGCCGGTGAGCGCCTGCGAGGAGGTCTGTCCGAAGTCGCTCGTCAGCCAGCTCGTTCCGAGGAGCAGCCCGCCGCCGGCGCGGAGGTCGACGCTCCAGGGTCCGGAGGACCACACCGTTCCCCGGACGGCGAGCTCGAGGGGAAAGACCAGGAGCGACGAGGTCGCCGTCCCGAGCCCGGCCACCGGGGTCGAGAACCAGGCCGCGCGAACGCCGAGCTCGACCTCCAGGAACAGCGGGATGGGCCAGGGAGCGGCGGAGAGCGTGGCCGCGAAGGCCGGCCCGACGTCGTTGCCGCCCCCGATGAAGGCTCCCACCGCGGCTCCCAGCTCGAGCCGGCGTCCGGCGGGCGGACCCTGGACCACGGGCGCTGGGGCAGCCTCGGGCGGCCGTTGCACCTCGAGCTGGGCGGTCGCCCGGGGGGTTGTCTCTCCGGACAGGATGGCCTCGAGCGAGAGGCTCGTCGCGCCGGGGGGGACGGTGAGCCGGTAGAGGATCCGGTCCGGCTCGGCCGCCTCGCGGTCCAGCCGCCCCGGCGTGGAGCGAACCGCCAGCCGCTGGTCGAGCGGCTCGGGGGCCACCAGCAATGCCCAGGCCTCGGCGTCCGAACGGAGCGGGGATGGCTCGACCACCCACACGAACGGGCTGGGAATGGGCGGCAGGGGAACGATGCGCACCTTGCTCTGCTCCCCGACCTCGGCGGTGATGCGCGCCTCGTGCGCCGAGGGCGCCACCTCGACGGGGATGCGGAGCTTGCCGCGCGCATCCGCCCGCCGGGGCCCGAAGTGAGCGCCTCCGATCTCCACCGTGACCCGGGCCGACGGCTCGGTGTCGATGGCCAGCTCGGTCCGGCCGCTGCACGGCAGGGTGAGGGTGGTCACGCTGCGCAGCCCGAGCGGCCCCGCCTCCCAGAAGGCGAACACCGCCAGGAACGGCGCTCGCACCTCGGGAGGCGTCCAGAGGAAGCGGGTCGCTCCGTCCGAGCTGCCGAGCGGCTCGAGGGTGCCGGCGCTGGCCGCCGCCCGGAGCTCCCCGCCCGTCCCGCGCACCGCGATGCGGACGCGGACCCCGGAGCCGAGCACGATGCGCGACGGCTCGGCGTCGACCTGGGGCGCGGAGGACGCCCCCCGCGAGAGAAGGAGCGCGGCCACGCCGACGGTGGCACGGACCCTCGGTCCGAGGGAGCGGGGCGCCCGGAGATTCAATCGCCCGCCGGCTCGCTTCCCGCCCTGGCGCCGGTCGGGGCCCGGCCGTGCACCAGCGTGCGCTCGGCGGCCTTGAAGGCCACGTCCACCTTGTCCCGGCGCACGGCGCGGACGATTCCCAGACCGAAGACGGGGTGGGAGATGAGGTCGTCCACGGCGAAGGTGCCGGCCGGGGAGTAGCTGAGGGCCGTTTCGGCGCCGCGGGCCCTCACCTGCGCCTCGAAGTCGAGCACCACCCGGGGGCCCGGAGAGGCCACCGGGCGGCGCGCCGGCGCCGCCGCGGCCGGCGATTTCCGGTAGGCGTGGTCCGCCTGACACGTGTTGCAGCGGACGCGTGCGATGGAGCTTCCGACCAGGGCGAGCACGGTATGGGCGAGCACCATCTTGCAACGCCCGCAGAAGCCGTCCACCTCTCCACCCACCCGGATGATCACCCGCGCCCGTCCTCTCCGGCCCGACACCGGATCGCCTGGCCTGCTCCGTGAAGGGCAGGGCCATCCTAGGGCAGCCCCCCGTGGCCCAGGAACCACAGCTTGACTCGCTCCGACACCGACGGTACGCGCAAGGGGACCACGCTTCGGCGTGGGTGACCACGGCATGGAGCTCCCCCGCATCCGCCCCACGCGCGCCGAGATCGACCTCGGCGCTCTGGTGCGCAACCTGCGCACACTGCGAGCCGCGGCGCAGGGAGCCGGCGTGCTGGCCATGGTCAAGGCCGATGCCTACGGGCACGGGGCGACGCTGGTGGCGCCGGCGCTCGAGGCCGAGGGCGTCGAGCTGCTCGGCGTGGCGCTGGTCGAGGAGGGGCTGGCGCTCCGGGCCGCCGGGGTGCGGGGAGAGATCCTCGTCCTCGGCGGCGCCTACGCCGGTGGCTGGGAGGCCCTGGTCGAGGCTCGGCTCCTGCCGGCGGTCTTTCGAGAGGACCACCTCGACGCCCTGGCCGCGGCGGCTCGCCGGCAGGGGCTGGAGCCCAGGGCGCACCTCAAGGTCGACACCGGGATGGCGCGGCTCGGGGCGCTTCCGGAGGAGGTTCCCGGCCTCCTGGCCCGTGCCCGGAGCCTGGGCGTGGTGCTGGAAGGCGTGCTCTCGCACTTCGCCAACGCCGACCTGGCCAACGCCGGGACCACGCAGGGGCAGCTCGACCAGTTTCGCTCGCTGCTCGCCCAGGTCGACGCGGCCGGCGTCCGGACCCGCTGGCGACACCTGGCCAACTCGGCGGCGCTGATCGCGCTGCCGCCCTCCCGCGACGGCCGGGCCCTGAACCTCGTCCGGCCCGGCCTGGCGCTCTACGGCCTGTCGCCGGCCCCGTGGATCTCGCCCGCCCGCCCCCTGGAGCCGGTGCTCTCCTGGAAGACGGAGGTCATCCATCTCAAGTTCGTCCCCGCCGGCACCTCGGTCTCCTACGGCGGGACGTGGACGGCGCAACGGCGGTCGCGCATCGCCACGCTTCCGGTGGGCTACGCGGACGGCTACCCGCGGCGGCTCTCCAACCGGGCGCAGGTGCTCGTTCGCGGGGCCCGGGCGCCGGTGGTGGGTCGCGTGTGCATGGACCTGTGCATGGTCGACGTGACCGACGTGCCGGGCGTCGACCTCGGGGACGAAGTGGTGCTCATCGGTCGCCAGGGCGCGGGGGAGATCGGCGCCGCCGAGATGGCCGGCTGGCTGGAGACGATGTCCTACGAGGTCCTCTGCGGCGTCGGCGCCCGCGTCCCACGGCTGGCGGTGCGCGGCGCGGATGCCGGGCTCCGGGCAGTGCCCTAGGATGACCAGCCCGATGACCTCCGAGGTCCAGGGGCCGCCCGGGCGCAGGTCGCCGGCGGCCGCGGCGGTGGAGTGGGTCGGAGAGCGTGTGCTCGAGGCGGGGCGCGCCTTCGTCGGGGTCCTGGCGCTGGGCGCCTCGGTGGGCCGCTGGGCGATCCGGCCGCCGTTTCGGGTGGAGAGCCTGTTCGCCCAGTTCGACTTCGTCGGTGTGGGCTCGGTGGTCATCGTCGCCCTGACCGGGTTGTTCACCGGCATGGTCTTCGCCACCCAGTCCTGGAGCGCCTTCGAGCGCTTCGGGGCCGAGAGCCTGGTCGGACCGACGGTGGCCATCACCATCACCCGGGAGCTGGCCCCGGTGCTGAGCGCGCTGATGATCACCATGCGGGCCGGGTCGGCCACCTGCACCGAGCTGGGAACGATGCGGGTCACCGAGCAGGTCGACGCCCTGGAGACCATGGCCGTGAGCCCGGTGCAGTACCTGCTCGTGCCCCGCGTCCTGGCCGGGATGTTCATGGGGCCGCTCCTGGCCATGCTCTTCGACACCGCCGGCGTCTTCGGCGGCTTCACCATCGCCGTGCTGGTGAAGGGACTGTCGGTGGGCACCTTCGTCCTGCGCACCCAGGACATCGTCGGCCCGGACGACGTGGTGGAGGGGCTGGTCAAGGCGGCCGTCTTCGGCCTGGTGGTGATGCTCATCGCCTGCTACCGCGGCTACTACGCCAGCGGGGGGGCGAAGGGCGTTGGTCAGGCCACCACCCGGGCCATGGTCTCCTCCGCCGTGGCGGTGTTCATCCTCGACTACTTCCTCGGGCTTTTTTTTCACGGATGACCGATCGGCGCTCGATGATCGAGGTCCGGGGGCTGGTGCGATCCTTCGGTGAGCACCAGGTGCTCACCGGCGTCGACCTGGAGGTGGCCGAGGGCACCACCTCGGTCATCCTCGGGGGCTCGGGCTCGGGCAAGACGGTGCTCATCAAGCACGTCATCGGTCTGCTCAAGCCGGATCGCGGGGAGGTGCTCATCGAGGGTGAGGACATCGTCCCGCTCGGCGACCGGGAGCTGGAGCGCGTGCGGCGCAAGTTCGGGATGGTCTTCCAGGGATCGGCCCTGTTCGACTCGATGAGCGTGTACGAGAACGTCGCCTTCCCCTTGCGGGAGCACACCCGTCTGACCGAGGCGGAGATCCGCCAGCGGGTGGCGGAGAAGCTGGCCCTGGTGGACCTCCACGGCATCGAGGAGAAGTACCCGGCCGACCTCTCCGGAGGCATGCGCAAGCGCGTCGGCCTGGCCCGGGCCATCGTGCGCGATCCGAAGATCGTCCTCTACGACGAGCCGACCACCGGGCTCGATCCGATCACCACCGACTACGTCGACGACATGATCCTCACCGCCAAGAAGAAGCTGGGGGTGACGAGCGTGGTGATCAGCCACGACGTGGCCTCGGCGTTCAAAGTGGCCGACCGGATCGCCTTTCTGTCCGACGGGAAGATCGTGGAGCACGCTCCGCCGGCCGAGTTGCGGCGCAGCACGCACCCGGTGGTCCAGCGATTCCTCTCCACCTGGTTCGGCAAGAACTAGTGCCAGAACGTCCGTGGCAGAGGGTAAGGTGACGCTCCGGGGCGTCCGTGCCGGCGCCCTCGCCCCGTGAAGACGTTCGTCACTCCGTTCCGCGTCGGAATCTTCGTCCTCGCCTCGGTGGCCTTCCTGGCTGGCTTCCTGCTGCTCCTCAAGCGGGGGGGCCTGGGCGGCGGCGGCACGATGCACGTGGTGGCCTACTTCCGCGATGCCTCGGGACTGGGCAAGCGGAGCCGGGTGCAGACGGCCGGCATCCCGGTGGGTGAGATCAGCGACATCGTGCTGGAGGGCGACCGGGCGAAGCTCACCCTCAAGGTGCGCACCGACCTCGGGCTCCGGGAGAACGCCTCCATCCTCAAGCGCAGCGAGTCCTTTCTCGGCGACTACCTGCTCGACATCCAGCCCGGCTCCCCGCCGGCGCCCCTCCTCGAGGAGGGCGGGGTGATCCGCAACGTGGTGGATGCCCAGGGCGTCCAGTCCCTCTTCGACTCCCTGGCGCTGATCACCGGCGACATCCAGTCCGTGACGCGGACGCTCCGCGACACGCTCGGGGGCGATGCCGGGCAGGCCTCGCTCCAGACCATCGTCCGCAACCTCACCGAGCTCTCCACACTGGTGGAGAACACCGCCCGAAACAGCCAGAGCAGCATCTCCGCCATCCTGGAAAACGTCCGCCAGGTGAGCGGCGACGTCCGGTCGGCCACCCGTGGCCAGGACGCCAACGTGCGGGAGATCATGGAGAACGTCCGCACCATCACCTCGGACGTCCGGACGCTGATCTCCGAGGTCAAGGGGACGGTCCAGGGAACCCAGCGCGAAGGGGCGAGCATCGAATCCACCCTGACCAAGCTGGACCGGACTCTGGAGAACCTGGCCCAGGTGACGCAGGACATCCGCGACGGGAAGGGGCCGCTCGGGAAGCTCATCGAGGACGAGCGGACCGGCCAGCAGGTCAACGAGGCGGTCCAGGGCGCCTCGGAGTACGTCTACCGGCTGAGCAGCCTCAAGACCGAGCTCTCGCTGAGCAGCGTCTACCTCTTCAACCAGGGCTCGGCCCGCAACGAGATCGATCTCAAGATCATTCCCCGGCCGGACAAGTACTACCTGATCGGCCTGGTGGACGATCCGCGGGGCGATGTGAACGTGCAGTACGTGGTCCGCAACCCCCCGGGCCTCTACGAGCCGGCGGTGCAGAAGCTGACGGTCACCGACTACAGCCTGAAGTTCAACGCCGAGTTCGCCAAGCGGTACTACTTCGCCACCTTCCGCTTCGGCATCATCGAGAGCACCGGCGGCGTGGGAGTGGACCTCAGCTTCTTCGACGACTCCCTCGTCTTCAAGACGGACATCTTCAACTTCGGGAACCAGGCGCTCCGCTATCCCCGCCTGCGGATCACCGCCAACTTCACCATGTTCCAGCACCTCTTCCTGAGCGGCGGCGTGGACGACATGTTCAATCCGCCGGTCCGCAACTCGCTGGACAACCGGCTCATCTACGGACGGGACTTCTTCTTCGGGGCGGGCATCGTCTTCACCGACGACGACCTGAAGGCCATCCTCACCGTGGCGCCGGTGCGGGCCCCCTGACCGGGGCAGCGGCCAGGGCCCGCTCCAGCTCCGGGGCGGCGCCGAAGGCGGAGGCGTAGCGCTCGAGGAACTGGTCGGGGGTGTAGCGGTGCTCCTGGCAGCCGCGCACCTCGATGGCGTAGGCGGCCGAGAGGGCCGCCACGCGGCCGGCCACCGGCCAGGGGAGCTTCTCGGCGACGGCGAAGACCAGGCCGGCGAGGTAGGCGTCCCCGGCGCCGGTCGGATCGACCAGGGCCCGGATGGGCGCCGTGGGCACGTCGAGCGGGGCCTGGCCGCGAACCAGGACCGTCGATCCGAGCTCCCCGCGGGTGACCACCGTCACCGGAGCCACCGCCTGGAGGGCGGCCTCGCTGCGCCCCGTCTTCTGGGACATGAGGCCGAACTCGTAGTCGTTGCCCACCACCACCGCCGCCGTCTCCATCCCGCGGAGGATCTGCTCGGCGTCGAGCCGCGGGGTCTGCTTGCCCGGGTCGAAGACGTAGGGGACGGAGGCGCGCAGGCATCCGTCCACGGTGGCCTCCATGGCCGCCGGGTCGGCCGGGCTGACCACCACCAGGTCGGTCTGGCCGAGGCCGAGCGCGTCGAGCGAGGCGAGCTGGGCATGGGCCAGGGCCCCGGCGAAGAAGGCCACCAGCTGGTTGGCATCCAGGTCGGTGTTGATGAAGCAGGAGGCGGTGAAGGTGCCGGGCATGACCTTGACCCACGAGGTGTCCACCCCGGTGGTCTCGAGCGCGGTCCGGTACTCGGCGAAGTCGTCGCCGGCGGTGGCCACCAGCAGCGGGCGCTGGCCGAGCAGGGCCAGCGAATAGGCGATGTTGCCGGCCACGCCCCCGCGCAGCCGGCGCATGTCGTCGACGAGAAAACTGACCGTGAGGCGGTGCATCCGGTCCTGGAGGAGGTGCTCGCGGAACCGGCCGGGAAAGGTCATCAGGTAGTCGTAGGCCAGCGAGCCGGTGACGACGATGCGCATGGGGGACCTCTGAAAACATGCCCTCCACCCGGGAGCAAGGGGCGGCTTGGCCCGAGCGCCCCCCGGAGGCCCGGGTGCCGGTGACGGCGGCCCCTGCTAGGGTGGCCGGAGCCCACCCTGATGCGCGTCGCCATCCTCTCCGACGTCCACTCCAACCTCGAGGCGCTGACCGCGGTGCTCCGGGCCGTCGAGGCGGCGCGGGTGGACCGGGTGGTCTCGCTCGGCGACATCGTCGGCTACGGAGCGTCTCCCAACGCCTGCTGCGAGCTGGTGCGGAGCGTGGCCGAGGTGACGCTGCTCGGAAACCACGACGCCGCCGTCGCCGGGCGGATGGACTACTCGTTCTATTACGACGCCGCGCGGCATGCGCTCGACTGGTCGACGCAGGTCCTGACCGAGGAGAACCACGCCTGGCTCCGCAGCCTTCCCTTCACCTACCGGATCGGTGAGGTCGGCTTCTCCCACGGCTCGCCGGTCGACCCGCGCGCCTACGAGTACGTCTTCGCCCTGCAGCAGGCCCGGGAGCTGATGCCGGTGGCCGGCGACCTGGCGGAGGTGACCTTCATCGGGCACAGCCATCTCTGCAAGGCGTTCGCCTTCGGCGGCAACGAGGTGGCGGACGTGGTGGCGCAGAAGTTCAGCATCCGGCGGGGCTTCCAGTACCTCATCTCGGTGGGGAGCGTCGGGCAGCCCCGCGACTACGACAACCGGGCCTGCTTCGTGGTCTGCGACACGGCGGCCCGGACGGTGGAGTACACGCGCGTTCCCTATGACATCCAGGGAGCAGCGCGGCGCATCGACGAGGCCGGTCTGGCGCCGAACTTCGGGCGGCGCCTCTTCCTCGGCGTATGACCCCCCACGGCCTCGCTGGGACCGGCGCGAGCCGGCGCGGGTGGAACCTCGCGATGGGCCCTCAACTGGGGTAAGCAGGTGGTCCGTGCAACGCAAGCTGGCCGTCCTCGCCGCCCTGGTCCTGGTCTCTGCCGGATGCAGTCGCCGGCGCGAGCCGAGTCCCGAGTACGCGCGCGCCTCGGACGCCTTCAACAAGCTCTACGCGCAGCGGCTGGACGATGCCTTTCTCGATCCGAAGATGCGCGAGATCGAAGCCCTCCTCCAGCGGGTGCCGGACGACTCGATCGATGCCCCGGCGGCCAGCGAGCTCCTCGGGCGCATCCGGGAGGGCCGGGCCCGGATG